>ERZ842401.89-NODE-89-length-113850-cov-9.766844_pt1 | contig 113850 bp, 76 predicted proteins | sample MGYA00521270_ERZ842401 | MGnify/ENA primary metagenome ERZ842401 (study PRJEB31892, sample SAMEA3878208) | bioreactor metagenome | biome: Moose rumen | place: Sweden | collected 2011-10 | study: EMG produced TPA metagenomics assembly of the PRJEB12797 data set... | reverse complement strand
GGACTCTTTGCTGTAAAAAAGAGGGTGACCGTAAAATCACTTTTTAGTCACCCTCAATTGGCGTCCCCGTCTCGCAAATCGCACATCGTAAATCGCAAATCGCACAATCAAAACCGTGTCAGTTCGGCGCGGGAGTGTGGGTCGAGGGAGAAGACATCGTTTTCGGAGACGCGGATGACGAGCAGACCCTGCTCGTGGGCGTGTTCCGCCGCCTCGTGGTCGAAGTGGAGCGCCGCCACGGCCGCCAGCACCTCCTTGTCCTTGTACTCGGGAAACAGCCGCTTGAACTTCGCCATATTGCGCAGAAACTTGTCAATGTCCTTGACCCGGCAGTTGGTCTTGATTTCCACCGCGATGACGAGGGTGTCGTCGAGCAGCAGACAATCCACCTCCATCTCGAGTTGGTTGAGTTTGTTCTTCTTCTTGAGGTTGCAGTAGGAGCGGTCGATGTTGAAGCCCGCCTTTTGGAAGATTTTGACTGTAGCGGGTGCTATCAATCCCTCCGAGATGTGCCCTGTAGTGGAGGTGAACTGCTCGGTCAGTTCCTTGATTCTCTTGTCAGTCTCCTGCATTTGGATCTGCATTTGGAGTCTGCTCTCCCGCATCATCTCTTTGATTTCCACCCAGGTGGGATGCTCTTGAGTCTGCGTTGATATTTGATCCATAGTTTGTTTTTATTAAGGTTTAACAAATGATGTTTTTCCGCTGCAAAAATACAAAAAATATTTTAATAATAATATTGTTTTGCTAATAAAATTTTAATTTGCAATTTACGAGGTGAGACTTGCGTAGTTTATGGTTGGGGGTTCCGCTTGCTCACTGCGTTCGCAGCGGAATGGTGGGGCCCGCCGGAGGAAACAGGGGGAGATGGGCGGCGGCGGGAGGCGTCACCGCAGAGTTACTTGCTTTTCGCCGCCGCCCATACTCCTGTCTATGCGGAGGCGTGCACCATTCCGCAAAACGCTCGAGCGTTTTGCGGAACCCCCATACCCCCCGTGAGCGTTCCGCTTCTCGCCAGCGTTGAGCGGAATCCCCTGATGTGCGGGCTTCGCACCCCACACTGCGTTCCTTCGTCGCTTGTGCGTCTTCGCCCCACACTGCGTCTTCGCACCCCACACTGCGCTCCTTCGTCGCTTGTGCGTCTTCGCCCCACACTGCGCTCCTTCGTCGCTTGTGCGGGGTTACTGGAATTTTGTCCCTTCGGGACTGCTTAAGGAAAATCTCCAGTCTCGCAAATCGCAAATCGCAAATCGCACATCGCACATCGCAAATCGTACATCGTAAATCGCACATCGCACATCGCACCTCGCACCTCGCACGCCTATCCAAATTTTATCTATCTTTGCCGCCGGAAAATGCGAAATATAATAAACTATGAATAAGACAGTTAAGAAATTTGGCAAGGAAGAAATCTGGGCTTATTTCCTCCTTATCCTGGGAAGCTTTCTCTTCGCCGTGGGCGATGTGATGTTCGTGAACCCCTATCTGCTGGCACCGGGCGGCACCTACGGCCTCTCCAACGTGCTGAACACCGTGTGGCCCTGGAAGATCAGTTATTACGCCATCTGTATGGACATTCCACTCCTGCTCATCGGCACTTGGATTCTCGGCCCGCGCTTCGGCGTGAAGACCGTGGTGTCCACTATCCTTATATTCTTCTTTACTTGGATGATTGAGACGCTGTGGGGCTATAATCCCGTTATCCACGAGGGCATTATGGAAGCCGGCGAAGGACTCCACGGGCTGGTGCAGATTCCGCACAGCGAACTCTTCTTCCGCCCCGACTACTTCCTGAACACCGTGGTGGGTGGCGTCATCTATGGCGTGGCCATCGGCCTCATCTTCAAGTCGGGCGCCACTTCTGGCGGCAGCGACATCATTTCGATGATTCTGCACAAATATACCAAGATATCCCTCGGCACACTGGTGATGGTGGTCGATTCCTGCATCACCCTCACCACGCTCATCGCCTTCAAGCAGATTCGCCTGCCGATATACTCCATCATTCTCATCGCTATTGAGAGCAAGATCATTGACCTCATCGTGGATGGCATCAAATCCTACAAGACGGCCTTTATCGTCACCGACAAGGTGGATGAGGTGCGCGAGTATATCCTGCACGACCTGAAGCGCGGGGGCACCATCTTTGCCGGCACCGGCCTCTATCAGGGTGCCGAGCGCAAGATGATATACGTCACCCTCGAGCGCGCCGACCTGGTGAAACTCAAGTCCAACTTGCGCCGTCTCGACCCCTCGTCGTTTGTCAATGTGATTGAGAGTTCGGAAATTATGGGGTTAGGATTCAAGGCCTTGCCGGAAGAGTAGGGTAGGGCTTACTTGTTGGCCTTCTCCTCGTCGTTGTTATACCACTCCAGATAGGCTTCGGTGTAGAGTTTTCCAGACTCTACCAGTTTCTTTTTCTTCGCATCTGAAATGTCAAAATCCACAGCCCCGACGCCCAAGGTGTCGATATAGACCGTGCGCTGCCAGTCGTCGCTGTGCAGGTGGGTGTTGTTTTGGAAGTCGATGAGCGTGGTTACCAGTGCTTTGGTATAGGTGAAGAAGCTGTTGATGTCCTTGCACGGGGCGGTGCCGTGGTTGAGGAACATCGAGATGTCCTCCTTGGCATCCAGGCGGAAGCCCAAGGTCTCCTTGTTGTACACGTACTCGTTGCGCGAGATGCTTCTCTGCATCCGGGTTTTCTTATTGATGGTCTCGTAGTACTCCGTCCGGCGGGCGTTGTTGCGGTCGGCCACATACGACACCTGGTCGAAGGTCTTGATGGTATAGTTGTCGAGCAGACCGCCATCCACGAAGATGTGCTTGTTGTTTTCGCCTCCTTTCACGGCGGCGAAGAAGAGGGGTATGGACATCGAGATGCGGGCGGCGTCGGCCACTTTGAAATCGGGGGTGTGGTGCACGCTGAACATCTTGGAGAGGCCGGTGGTCAGGTCGGCGCCCACCAGGTAGATGTCCCTGAACCGGTTTGTTTTGGCGATATCCGCGAAGGTGGCTTCGCCATTGCCGGTTTTCTTTTCCAGGAAGCTGGCGATCAGGTTGCGGAAGAAGTCGCCCTTATACCAGCCGTAATCCTTGAGCAGGCGGTTGGTGTCGCGGATGATGCCCCACGAGCTGTCCATAAACTTCTTGAAGTTGAGACTCCACAGAATCTCTCTTACTTCTTCGGCGGTGTAGCGCAGTCCGACTAAGACGGCTATCATTGCGCCGGCGGAGGTGCCGGCCACGCGTTCCACATCTTGCAGTATTCCTTCGCGGTCGAGCACTTCCAGTGCGCCCACGTAGGCGATGCCTTTCACGCCGCCGCCTTCAAAAACCAGATTTTTAAAATGGTAAGCCATAATAAACAGATTTAAGAAAATTGTTATTGACTATTATATTGATTATCAATTGAATATCCTGAAAAACACACACTGTTTTTTGCAGAATGATGGTCGATTACGGTAGGGTGGGCTTCAGGGTGAGCAGCACCACGTTTTCCACGTGTTGGGTGTGGGGGAACATATCCACGGGTTGCACCTTTTCCACCCGGTATTTCGGGTCAAGCAGGGTCAAGTCGCGGGCCTGTGTGGCGGGGTTGCAGCTCACATACACGATGCGGGGCACCTCTAATTTCAGCAGCTCGTCGATGACGTTGGGGTGCATACCGGCGCGCGGGGGGTCGGAGATGATGACATCCGGGCGGCCGTGCTTGGCGATGAAGTGGTCGGTGAAGATCTTGGCCATATCGCCCACCACGAATTCGGTGTTGTCGATGTGGTTCATCTCAGAGTTGAGGCGGGCGTCGGCCACGGCGGTGTCCACGTACTCGATGCCCACCACCCGTTTGGCCTGGTGCGCCACGAAATTGGCGATGGTGCCTGTGCCCGTGAAGAGGTCATAGACCACCTCGTCGGGCTGTATGTTGGCAAACTCGCGGGCCACCTTGTAGAGGTTGTAGGCCTGCTCGCTGTTGGTTTGGTAGAACGACTTGGGTCCCACCTTGAATTTCAGTCCCTCCATCTCCTCCATAATGTAGTCTTGTCCCTTGAACAGGTGGAAAGGCAGGTCGAAGATGGCGTCGTTCATCTTGGTGTTGACCACATAGACGAGCGAGGTGATGTCGGGGAAGCGGTCGGTGAGGGCCTGCATCATATCGGCGGCTTGCTGGTTGAAGTCGGAGAAGATGAGCACCACCATCAGGTCGCCGGTGGAGGCGGTGCGGATGATGAGGTTGCGCAGCAGTCCAGTGCGCTCGCGGGGGTCATAGAAGGGCAACTCGTGTTCCATCGCGTACGAGCGGCAGAAGAGGCGGATGTCGTTGCTGGGCGCCGCCTGCAGCCAGCAGTGCTCGATGTCGAGTATTTTGTCGAACATCCCGGGGATGTGGAAGCCTAAGCAGCGTTGCTCGAAGAACTCTCCGTCTTCGTAGCGGCGCAGGTCCTCGTAGGAGAGCCAGCGCATTGTGGAGAAGGTGTATTCGAGTTTGTTGCGGTAGTAGTATATTTTCTCGGACCCGATGATAGGCTGCAGTTCCGGAAACTCGAACTTGCCGAGGTGGCGGAAGTTGTCCTCCACTTGTTTCTGCTTGAACTCTAATTGTTTTTTGTAGTCGAGCATCTGCCATTTGCAGCCGCCGCACACGCCGAAGTGCCCGCAGGGGGGTGTCACCCGGTCGGGGGAGGGGGTGCGGATGGCCAGCAGGTTGGCCTCGGCATAGCCGTGTTTGCGTTTGTAGATCTCCACGTCCACGAAATCGCCGGGCACGGCGTAGGGCACGAAGATGGTGAGGCCGTCTTGTTTGGCCACGGCCTTGCCCTCCGCTCCCGCGGAGATAATCTCCAGATTTTCTATGTTATATCGTTTGAATGCCATAATTTTAATGTTTTCTGTAAATTCCCCCACGGCGGCTTCGCCTTGCGGGGATTATCGTGTCTCTGTCAATCTCCCCACGGCGGCTTCGCCTTGTGGGGACCTACCAAGCTCTTGCCCCTACGGGGCTGTTTAATGTATAATTCTCCATTCTCCATTCTTAATTCTCAATTCGTATAAAACCCCATCTCCTCCACATATTTCCCCACCTCTTCCGGCACCATATACCGAACCTGTTTGCCCTCTTTGATGCTGTTGCGGATCATTGTGGAGGAGAGTTCTATGCGGGGGGCGTCCACGAAGGTGACGTGGGGGTGCGACCGTCTCTCCGCCGCGTCGAAGCCGGGACGGGGATAGACGTAGAGGTGGAAGTTTTCCAGAATCCACTCGTAGTTGAGCCAGCGGTCGAAGGTCTGCAGGTTGTCCTCCCCCATAATGAGCGAGAACTCGCGCATCGGGTGTTTCTCTTTGAGCTGCACCAGGGTGTGGCAGGTGTAGGAGGGTTGCGGGAGGTGGAATTCGATGTCGGAGGCTTGGAAGCGCTCGTCGTCGCCGATAGCCAGGTTCACCATATAGAGCCGTTGGCGGTCGTCGAGCAGGGATTCTTTTTTCTTCAGGGGGTTGCGGGGCGACACCACGAACCACAGTTCGTCCAGGTCGGAATGCTCCAGCATATACTCCGCGATTATCAGATGCCCAACGTGAATGGGGTTGAAGGATCCGAAATAGAGCCCTGTTTTGATCATCTTCCTTGTGTTTGAAAAGAACGGGCAAAAATACGAAAAAAACGTTATTCTTCCACCATTCCGCGCAACGCGCCAGCGTTGAGTAGAATCTCCCGATTTGCGGGGTGCGAGGTACGATTTGCGATTTACGAAACGTAAGACTGGAGACGTAAGACTTTTGATTGGTGTTTGGCGACTGGTGACCATAATCTTAAACATCTGGCCTGAAGGCAGGCCTTTAGGTCTGCCGGGCTTGGTAGGAATGCGACGCACGGGAACCCCCGTCGCAGGCCGTAGGTCTGCGGGCAATGAAACGATGACCGCCGTGTCCCCGATTTGTTTTGCCCGCACCCCGCTGGGGTGCGATATGCTCCCACACCCGCCCTACCCTACCAAGCCCTGCAGCCCCAAAAGGGCTGCAATACCACAATCAATTGTATCGTCCCTGCGGGACGTTACGGTTCGTGGTGTGCCGCATCGTTCTACTGGGCTTCCGTCCCTGGCGGGACGTGGAAATGTACGATGTACGACGTGCGATTTGCGACTTACGAAAAAGGTCTCCGGTCTATGATACAATCGCAAATCGTAAATCGCACCTCGCACGCCATAACCCAAAAATTACGTACCTTTGCCGCGTCATCGTTTTTGGATACGAAGGGAAGAGAATTTGATGGTAACGCTAAAAACATATACTATGTCCAGATGGAGATTTTATTTTGCGGTTTTATGGTGCCTGTTGTTTGCCGGCGGGCCTTCCGCGCAGGCACAACGTTTCGCCACCCGGGTCTTTGACGAGGTCTCGGTGATACACGGCATACTCTTCAACCGGGCCGAGAACATCGCCGGGGAGATGAAGGAGTTGCGGGCCGACCTGTACGAGCCCTATCACGACACGATGGCCCGCCGCCCAATGGTCATCACCGTGTTCGGGGGCGCCTTTGTGGCGGGGTCGCGCGACTATGCCGATATGGTGGCCATAGCCGACACGCTGGCCCACCACGGCTTTGTGGTGGCCTCCATCGACTACCGGCTGGTGCCCACGCTCAGCATCTCGCCCACCAATATGATGCGCGGAGCCTATATGGCCACCCAGGATGTCAGCGCTGCTATCCGCTTCTTCAAAGCTAAAAGCGACCACTATGGCATCGACACCACCGCCATCTTCCTGTTGGGCAACTCCGCCGGCAGCATTGCCTCCCTGTACACTGTGTTTATGAAAAACGACGAACGCCCCGAAGAGGCGTACCTCGGCGGCGACCTCGGGATGCTCGACGACTCTGGTCTTGACATCAGCCGCGGACACACCAGCCGCGTGGCGGGGGTCGTCGCACAATGGGGTGGCGTCTCCGACCTCGAGGTTATTGATGCCGACGAGACTACCCCCATCTGTATGATCCACGGCACCGCCGACAAAACCGTGCCCTACACCTCGGGCACCTCCGGTATTTATGCCATAGTCTCCCCAAAACTCTACGGCTCCTACAGCATAGCCCAGCGGATGGATTCCCTCGGAATGAAACACTACGAACTGCACCCCTTTGAGGGCGAGTCGCACGCCTTCTATTTCGGTTCCAAATACCGTCTGATTCCCGAAAAACTCGATGCTTGCCTGCGCATCGCCATCGATTTTATCTGCAGGCATTTGCGGTAAAGGTGCGATTTACGATTTACGACTTACGAAAAAGGTCTATGGTCTTCGGTCTCCGGTCTATGATACAATCGTAAATCGCAAATCGTAAGTCGCAAGTCGCAAGTCACCCACCATAACACAAAATTACGTACCTTTGCCACGTTCTATAAAACAGAGTGCTATGAAACATATTATTACCCTTTTGTTGACACTTTCCGTCACGCTTGTGCACGCCCAGGTTGTGACACCGGGTATGGGCCAGTCCTTCACCTTCCAGGATTTCACCACTCTTTCTCCGGCTACGGTGACCTCCCCTTCGGCGGGGCACTATACGCTGTTGCAGGACATTACCATTTCGGCGGGCGATACGCTGCTGCTGGATGCCAACACCCGGGAAATCCTTTGCTATAACCCGATCACCCTTACGGTGCACGGCTGCGTGCTATGCGCTCCCCGCACCGTCACGCTGCTCATTACGTGCAACACCTCAAACTGCGGCAGTGAATTTTACGAAATCCGCCTCGACAGCGCCGCAAACAGCCGTTTTTCGGATGTTTTGTTCGAATACGGCAACGACATCCAGGTGATGCAAAGTGCGGTGACATTTGAACGGTGCGTGTTCCGCTATTTCAAGGAACAGTGCATCAAATACTCCAACGCCAGCCCTGTTATCGAGTACTGCAATTTTTATGAGAACCGTAAAGCGGTCATCAGCTCTGCGGCCAATGTGACAGGGGCTCCCAAAATCAGGCACAACACCTTTTATCACAACGTGCTGAACAATATCAACCAGCCCCAAATCAACCTCGGGCCGGGGGCGCTGGGCGACACCATTGTCATTGAGGACAACCACATTGAAGGGAGTGCCGCGATGTCGGGCGGCATCGCCATCGCCAACCTGCTGGGAGTGGGCCATACCCAAGCCGCCATCCGGGGCAACACGGTGATCCACAACCGGTACGGCTATACCCAACAGGGCCCTGGAATTGAGGCCCTCATAGAGGATAATACCTTCAAGGACAATAATCTGGAAACCAACCCGATGAACGGAGGCAGCGGCATCAGTATCTACGGTACCGACACCACCTGCAAAGCCAAGTTGCGCCGTAACCTCATCACCGGAAACCTCTGGGGAGTTACCGCCATCAACAAACACAGCATTGATATGGGCACTGCCGCCGACCCCGGCAACAACTGCCTGTTCGACAATGCCAACGGCGGGGTGGAGTACAACCTCTACAACAACGCCACCAGCAACATTGAGGCCGTGGGCAACTTCTGGGGTAGCAACGACAGCACCTACGCCGAAAACGTCATCACCCATTACACCGACAATCCCCAGTATGGGCTTGTGAATTACCTGCCCGTCTTGGAGATAGAACCCGATATTTTAGCCTTCTCTATTTGGTACGACGAGTTTTATACGGGTGAGCTAACCACAGAAGCGGAGTTTTGGTTTTCGCCAAACGGTGGTGACACGCTCTATTATGCTTTTGGTTGTGTTTTTCCAGATTGGTCAGACATTGTACCCACCATCACACTTCCGATGTGGGTTACTTGCACTCCTGATCCTTCTGAAGGACAGAATTTTATGAACGGACCTGTCACCTACACGCTGACCACTGTGGATGGTCGCTCCAAAGACTGGGTAATCCACGTGATGTTTTTTCCGGCTGTGGAGGATTACGAGTTTTTGCCCGTCACAGTTTCGCCCAACCCCGCCACATCGGGCCGGATAGTGCTGCACAACGACAGTGAAGAGGCTGTGCAGGTGGAGGTTTACACCCTCACCGGGCAGCAGGTCTATGCCGGAAAGTGCGAAGAGGCACGGATGGTGGTGAACACCTCGTCTTGGCACAGCGGCATCTATTTGCTGAAAGCCTCCCAAAACGGCCGTTCCCGCACTTTCAAAGTAGTGGTGAACGAGTAAAGCTACCCTCCAAACGTGAACAGGTAGTTCATCACGAAGTTCCAAAGGGTGACCACCCCGATGGCGAGGAGTTTCGATAGATAGAAATTCCAGTGCAACTTATCGTGCAGCAGGTATATAACCAAGTTGTTGATACCTAATCCTATAAGTGATACGAGGAAGAATTTGCCGTACTCCAGGGGAATATGGTTGCTGGTGCTCTGGAAGGTCCAGATGCGGTTCCACAGGTAGTTGTTGGAGGCGGCCAGCACAAAGCCGAGGGAGTTGGAGAGGTATTTGTTCCAATGCAACTTCTCCTTGCACAACCAGGTCACCCCGAAATCGACCACCATTCCGGAGAAGCCTACCACGCAGAACTTCACGAATTTCCATATCAGAGTCCAGTCCATCACGGTGCTAATATATGCGGTTTGCTGTTGACGGTTTCGCAGACGCCGTTGTACAGGGTGAACACCATCGGGGTGTTGTGCAGCAGCGGGAACGAGGCGGTGCCCTTGAGCCAGCCGTTGGGATAGAGGGAGGGCCTTTCCGTGATGGGGCATTCGTATTTTTTATAACCCTCTTTGGTCTTGTAAACAACCTTTATGGAAACGGGAAATTCGGTGCTTGCAAGGTCGAAGTTCACGGGATAGGGATTGTTGAGGGTGTAGTGCACCCTGACGGAGTCGCCGTCCAAGAAATCACACTGGTTGAGCTCCACCACAATGCGGTTGGTGCCCTGGAAATGGTCGGTGCGCCGGTAACGGACGGGTGTGCCGTGAATTACCGTGTCGAGTCCGGTGGAGATTTTGCCCATAATGACACAGGGTTTCCCTTGCAGGTCTTGGTCAAGCTGCAGGATGTCGTATTGGGTGCGGCGGCCATAGAGGGTGCTGAGCGCGGTGGTCTCCTCCCCTGTGAAGAAGCGGTAGAGGGCGGGGCTCTGGAACGAGCCCACGAAGACCACAGGCGTATGCCCGGCGAGCTGGTGAATGGCCTCCATACGGGCCTGTTTTCCGCTGAAGCCAATCTTTTCGGGCAAGATGTTGAGACAAAGGATGATGCGGGCGATAAGAAGCAATATCGCTATGGGCAGGAACAGGCGATAGGTCCATTTGCGCCACTCCTCTTTGCGCAGCGTGTGGAAGAGCAGGGGCAGCATCGGCACGGAGGCCGCCACCGTCCAATGGGGCTCGGCGTGCCCCTTGAGGGTCATCACCCAGAAGAAGAGCAGGAAACCAGCGATGGTGAAGATGCCAGCCCTTTCGAGCAGGTCAGTGCTTTTGCTCTGTTTCCAGCAAAGCCAGAGGGCCAGGGCGAGTGCCACGGGATTGAACACCAGCAGCTGGTTGGGGATATATTCCAAGGGGAATGTCCACTTGAACTGACTGTTGCGCGCGATGAGGTGGTAGCTGAAACTCGGGAAGTCGTGCTGCACTTGCCAGAGCAGATGGGGCGTGAAGAGCAGCAGGGCGAGGGCGGCGGCGCACCACACGCGGATGTCGCGCAGCAGGCGCAGGTTGGAGAGCAGCACGAAGGCCACCACCAGCAGGGCCATATATTTGCTGTATAGCATCGCGGCCACGGTGGCGCCGAGGGCCAGGGCCAATGGCCATCCGGGCCGGGTGAGGTAATGCTTGTAGAGGAAGAAGAACAGCGCCGTGAAGAAGAGCAGCGGGGCGTCGGGGGTGGTGATGAAGCCATAAACCACGAGCATCGTCAGCGAGGCGGCGATGATGCCGAACTCCAAAGCGGCGCGCGGACCGCTTCGCGCCTCCTCATCCAGCGTCTTCCAGACCAGCCAGAGGGTGCCGGCGTGCAGCAGGGTGGTGCAGAAGCGCACGCCGAGGTTGCCGCCGAAGAGGAGACTGCTGCAGTGGGTGAGCAGAGCCACCATCGGCGGGTGGTCGTAGTAGCCCCAGTCGAGGAAAGCCCCGTAGAGAGCATAGTAGGCCTCGTCGGCGTGGATTTCGGCGAACAGGGCCGTCAGCAGGTCGGCGCAAAGCCATAGGGCCAAGATACAGAGAAAGATGCGTTCTTGTTTCTTCACGGCGGCAAAAATAGTGATTTTTATGGCTTGCGTGTGGGAGGATTTGGAAAAAATGTGTAGGTTTGCACCCTTTAAGAAAAGAACAAAATGGCGAAGAACAAAACCCAATATTTCTGCAAGAACTGCGGCGCACAGTCGGCGCAGTGGATTGGCCGCTGTCCCTCGTGCGGCGAGTGGAACACCTTTGAGGAGGAGGTCATCGTGCGCGAGGAGACGCCCGCCAAGGGGCGCTCGCGTGCCGTGACAGTTAAGAACACCCCCAAGCCTATCGATGAGGTGTCGTTGCAGCAGCTTCCCCGTGTGCCCTCCACCTTCGGCGAGTTCGACCGTGTGCTGGGCGGCGGCATCGTGGCCGGCAGCATTGTGCTGCTGGGCGGCGAGCCTGGCATCGGCAAATCCACACTGCTGCTCCAGATGGCCCTCAACATCCAGGGGCGCAAGATTTTGTATGTGTCGGGTGAGGAGAGCGAGGCGCAGCTCAAGATGCGCGCAGCCCGCCTCTCCGACCGGAAGGCCCCCGACTGCTACGTGCTCACCGAGACCAGCACCCAGGAGATTTTCAAGCATACGGAGGCACTGGCCCCCGACATCCTCATTGTGGACTCCATCCAGACGATGCAGAGCAGTCTGCTGGACTCTGCCGCGGGTTCCATCTCCCAGCTCAAGGAGTGCGCCGCCGAGTTCCAGCATCTTGCCAAGACCACGGGCATTCCGGTGTTTCTCATCGGTCACATCACCAAGGAGGGCACGCTCGCCGGCCCCAAGATTTTGGAGCATATCGTGGATACAGTGCTCCAGTTTGAGGGCGACCAGCATTACGGCTATCGTATTGTGCGCTGCATCAAGAACCGTTTCGGTTCCACCTCCGAGATGGGCATCTTCGAGATGACGCAGGAGGGCCTTCGCGAGATTTTGAATCCTTCGGAGATTCTGCTCTCGCAGCACGAAGAGAGTTACAGCGGCAACGCCGTGGCCTCCATTCTGGAGGGCAACCGTCCGATGATGATCGAGACGCAGGCGTTGGTCAGTACGGCGGTGTATGGGGTGCCGCAGCGTTCGGCCACGGGTTACGATATCCGGCGTATGAATATGCTATTGGCGGTGTTGGAGAAGCGATGCCGGTTCAAGCTCGGTGCCAAGGATGTGTTCCTCAACATCGCGGGGGGCGTGCGCGTGGAGGACCCCGCCATCAACCTGGCCATCGTGGCCGCCATCCTCTCATCGGCCATCGACATCCCCATCGATGCCAAGACCTGCTTTGCGGGCGAGATGGGCCTCAGCGGCGAGGTGCGTCCCGTGACGCGTATCGTGCAGCGCATCGCCGAAGCCGACAAGTTGGGCTTCACCCGTATGTTCGTCTCCAAATACAACCTCAAGGGGGTCAACCTTTCCGATTACAAAATCAAGGTCATCCCGGTGGTCAAGGTCGAGGAGGTGATGCGGCAGTTGTTCGGGAAGGAATAGGGGTGCGATTTGCGATTTACGATTTACGGTGGTGGTCGTGCCGTTTTACCGGGCTTTCGTCCCTGCGGGACGTGGTGGTTGTGGTTTTTGTTTATCGTTTCCTTTTTTTACTATTTTTGCAACCTAAAAATCGTCAGAATATGAGCGAGCAATCTACCATTTGTAAAGAAGGTATCGTACGGGCGGTGAATGGCAACACCGTGGATGTGCAGATCATCGTCAGCTCGGCGTGCGCCGGCTGCCACGCCAAAAGCATCTGCATTCCTTCCGACCACCGGCAGGAAATAGTCACCGCTAATGTGGAGGGCAACCACTCGTTCAAGGTGGGCGAGCGGGTCAACCTTGTGTTGCGCGGCAACGCGGGCGCCAAGGCTGTGCTCATCGCCTACGCAATACCCTTCGTCGTTTTGCTGGCCGCCTTCATCGGCTGCTACCTGCTTTCACACAATGAACTGGTGAGCGTGCTCGTCTCATTGCTCTTCGTGCTGGTCTATTTTTTGGTATTGAAGACACAAATCCACAAAATAAACCGGAATTTCACCTTTTATGTCACCAAGATGACAACGGGAAATATGGACACAAACATTTCAAAAACAGACAATTCTATGAAAATTATCGGCATAACGGGCACGTTGGGTGCGGGCAAGGGCACCATCGTGGATTATCTCATCCAGCATTACGGTTTCAAGCACTATTCGGTGCGCGGCTACCTCACTGAAGAGGCCAAGCGCCGGGGAATGGAACTCAACCGCGACACTTTCGTGGAGGTGGCCAACGACCTGCGCGCCAAGCACTCGCCCTCCTTCATCACCGACGAGCTCTACCGCCAGGCCGAGGCCGACAGCTCCAACGCCGTCATCGAGAGCGTGCGCACCCCCGGTGAGGTGGAGTCTCTCCGCAAAAACGAGCATTTCCTGCTTTTTGCCGTCGATGCCGACCCCAAAATCCGCTACGAACGCATTGTGAACCGCAATTCCGAGACCGACCACGTATCCTTCGAGACGTTCATAGAAAACGAACAACGGGAGATGTCATCCACCGACCCCAACCACCAGAATGTGGGTCGCTGTATGGAGATGGCTGACTATGTGTTCCAAAACAACGGCGATTTCGACGACCTGTACCGTCAGGTGGAGGAGGCACTGGGATAGAGCCTACCTCAGCCGCACCCCGACCTTCAGGAAAAGCTGCGACCAAACCGCCTCATACCCCAACGCCGCATATATACTCTGTCGGTCGTTGAACCTGTACAGTGCTCCCATCGACAAACTGCATAATCCTCCTCTCTGCCAATTTTGGTATGCGTGATCAGGGTATTTTAAACCGTACAACTCAGCACTGACAGGACAAACGTCCAGTTCCAAAAACGGACTCCAATTGTATTTCTTTAATAGGGTATATTTAAAATCAAGGCCTAACAAAAAATCTAAAACGTACTTTTTTGGATAAGGTTCTGGAAAAAGAGAGGCCTGCTCCCTATCTGCATACAACTTCAGGAAATCCATCCCTATTACTACAGATAAAGAAAAATGGGGATTGAAATAGATGCCGTGGAGTTCGTGGACACCTACACCCCAGCATTGTTTGAAAGGGACCACAATGCTGTATTTACGATGACGGAAGATATCGTATAAATCATATCCGTTTTCTATGAGAGTGTATCCCGCTTTTACCTCTATTGCGTGCAGATATTGGATTGTGTTTTTGTACTGTTTAGTGTCGGTTTGAGATATTGCGATATTGACTGAAATAGTAATGATTACTATAAGAGAAAAATACTTCTTCATAATATGTTTGTATTGATTTTTTTGATTGATGCTCTATTTCGATATGGAAGCACCCACTTGCAGGTTGCTGTCGTGCCCTTGATAGGATGCGCTCAAAATCCGATGTGCTCCTTTTGGCAAGCACTGAACAAGACGATGCAGCATACAGAAAAGTAAAGCATTTTTTTCATAGTTATTTGTTTTTATGATTTAATAATGTCGTACCTTATAGGAGGTACAGTTTTTTCGGTTTTCCTATTTTCGGAGGCAAATATAATAAATATATTGAGACTTTTATCCCCTCTCTCCAAAAATATGAACCCTCAGCGGTAAAAATATGAACCCCCTGTTTTGTAATAAAAAGTAAGTGGTTGATGTTCAATAATATGTGTCTTCTATTTTATTTCCTCTCACCCTGGATTTGAGAGAGAATAAATATTATTTTGCAAGAGGGATAAGAAAATGCGGGATTGCTTTCGTGAAAAAGCATCAAAAAAAACTATGGTTATATTATCGTGTAGGTCACTTTGGAGCTGTTTGGACGGTTATCTCGGAATTTTCAACTTTTGTCCGATTTGGATGGCGTTTTCGTTGCGCAGATGGTTGTATTTGGCCAAAGCCGCTGCGGTGGTGCCGTATCTGCGGGCAATGGAGGATAGCGTGTCCCCTTTCTTCACGGTGTAGGTGATGACCGACGGCGCCGGCTTGGGCGGCTGCACGGGCTGCACTGTATCAATCTTCACAGTCGTGGAGTCAGCCGGGGCAATGGCCAGCGTATCCTTGGGCGTGGTCAACGTGTCCTTGGCCACCACTGGGGCGGGTTTGGTAATGGTGGTGCCTTTCCTCACTAATAGCCGCTGCCCGACTCGCAAACTGCTGCTGCGCAAATGGTTCAACGACTTCAGCTTGCTGACTGTGGTGCCGTATTTGGAGGCGATCTTCGACAAGGTCTCCCCCTTGCGCACGGTGTGGTATTTGTTGGGCGTGGTTTGCACAATGACCTCCCCGTTGGCGGCAGTGGCGGTGGCGAGGTTCTTGGTGGGGTTGAAGAAGTCGTCGTAACGGTATTTCTCAATGGAGTCCTTCATCGCTATAAAACGCAGTACATCAGGTGCTTGCAGTCGCAGTGGATAGGGCTTGTTGTAGGCGGGTATGATGTCCCTTTTGTATTGCGGGTTGAGGATGTGGAGCTCGTCCATATCAATGCCGAGCACCTCCGACACCTGCTGGAGATGGATCTCCTTGTCCACCATCACGGTGTCCACGTTGGTGGGGATGTGGAGGGTGGAGGGGGTGATGCCGTAGAGGTTATGATAGGTCATCATATAATAGGCGCCGATGAAGGCGGGAAAGTAGTTCTGCGTCTCTTTGGGCAGGTAAGGGCAGACGCCCCAGAAGTCGGTCTTGCCGCCGGAGCGCTGGATGGCCTTGCGCACGTTGCCTGCGCCGCAGTTGTAGGCCGAGATGGCCAACCCCCAGTCGTTGAAGATGTTGTAGAGGTCGCGGAAGTGGCGGGCGGCAGCATCGGTGGCCTTGTAGGGGTCGCGCCGGTCGTCGATGAAGGTGTTGACCTCCAGGCCGTAGAGCTTGCCAGTGCCGTACATAAACTGCCAGATGCCGGTGGCGCCGGCCCGCGACACCGCCAAGGGGTTAAGCGCCGACTCGATGATGGTGATATAGACCAACTCCTCGGGCACACCGTATTTGTCGAAGATGGCCTTCATCCAGGGATAATAGTATTGGGCCAGGGCGAGAATCACCGACGAGGAGCGCTGCCGCTGTACGGAGTAGAGTTCGATGAAGCGCTTCACGCGCTCGTTATAGGCCAGAGGCACGGCCGTCACGATTTGCGAGAGCCGGCGGAAAATAAGCGTGTCGTTGTTGTCGTAGGCCGTGGTGTCATCCTTGAGTTTGGAGAGCACAGAGTGCTTGGTGTCGAGTCCGCTCTTCACGTACCAGATGTTGAGCATTGAGTCCATCTTCTGGATCTCGGCGTTGGTGAAGAGCGCCAAGTCGCTCTGCGAGGGGTTGTCTTTGGCAGCATTGGTGTCGGGTGTGATGATTTGCGCCGTCAGTGAAGAGGTGAACAGGATGAATATGAATATAGGCCAGACTTTTCGAATCATTTACGCTTGTTTTATTTATTTAATGGTGTAATTGTTCCATTTGATTTCCTTGCCGTCCTTGAACAGGGTGGTGAGGAATTGGACTCCTTCTTCGGTGTATTGGATCCAGGTGCCGTCCTGAAGTCCGTTGGTGTATTTGCCGGTGGTCTTGATGTTGCCGTTTTCCCAGAAGGCGGTGTATTTGCCGTCGCGCACATCCTGGTCGTAGTTGATTTTGGCGGCTACTTGGTTGTCGGAGTAAGTGGTGGTCCAGAGGCCGGTGCGTTTGCCGCCGTCATAGCGTCCGGTTTCCACGGAGGTGCCGTTGCGGTAGTACCAGACGCCCTCCTCGTAGCCGGCCACATACTCGCCGCGGGTCACGGGCTGTCCCTCTTCGTCATACTCCACGTAGGGGCCGTCAAGGTCGCCGTCTTCGTAATAGGAGACCGTCATCGTGTCGCCGGAGGGGTAAAACCAGACCCACTCGCCGTGTTTCTGCCCCTTTTGGTTGTAGTCGCCGACGATTTCCACGGTTTTGTCGGGGAAGAAGAACTTCCATTGGCCGACGGGTTTGGAGTTCTTGTACTTGCCTTGGGAGCGGAGCTCGCCGGTGGGGTAGTACTCTTTCCAGAGCCCTTGGCGCAGGCCGTTCATATCGGTGATGCCCTCATAGCGGAGCCATCCCTCCTCGAAGAGGTAGCCCTTGATGATTTTGCCGGCGGTGTCGAACTCGCGGCGGATGCCGTCGGGCGTGTCGTGGTGATAGGTGGCGATGATGGAGGGCTGACCGTTGGGATGGTAGGCCACGCGCTTGTCGAGTTGCTTGGTCTCCTTGGCATCCTCCTCCAGCTGGTCGTGGGTGTATTTCTCCACATACAGGAAGTCGCCGTTCTCGTTGTAGTATTTGAAAAAGCCGTGTTTCTTGTCGTTGAGGTAGGAGCCTTCCATCCGGAGATTGCCGTTGTCCCAGAAGTATTTCCAGCTGCCCTGCTTGTGGCCGAACTGGTCGGTGCGGTTGATGCGTTCAGTGCGGTTGCGGATGCCGTGGTAGTATTGGGTGACGGCGACGACAAGTCCGCTTTGGTCAAATTCCTTGGCCATACCGTGGGGCTTGCCGTTGACATACGGCACGGTGCGCTTCAGCCAGCCGCTGTTGTCGAGGGTGCGCACCGCCCCGACGATGGTGTCGGCCCGCCAAAGAGTGACGGTGTAGTCCTTGTCGCTGTACTGGATCTGCTCGCCCTCCTTTTTGCCAGCCTTGTAGTTCAGCGTCATATACCGCTTGCCCTTCTGGTAGAAGGTCCAGAGGCTGTCGAGCAAAAAGTTTTTTCGGTTTCCTTCGGAGAGGAGGTTGCCCTCTTCGTCATAGGCGCGCCACCAGCCGTCGGGTTGGCCGTTCACCAGGGTGCCCTCGCTCGACTTGGCGCCGGAAGGGTAGTGGAAGGTGACGAAACCGTTGGTCACAGCACTGTCCTGGGCCTTTGCGAAAACGAGGCCGCACAACAACAGGGATAGCAGAAACAAACGGTTTTTCATTGATTATGGATATTAGGAAAAAAGCCCCTCTTTTTGGGGAGGGGCAGAAGGAATAGCGGAGCTGGCGAACGTAATGATACTGGTCGGTTCGCGTGCCCCGTAGGGTCTATTTGCTGCCGTTGAACTCGATAATGCGGATTTCCGTGTTCATCAGTCCACTAAGGAATTGCACTTCGTAGGCCACATACATATAGAGTTCGTTGCCAGTGAAGGTGGTTTTCACTTTGATGTTTTTCACCTTTTCGGAAGCGCTGTCAATGAAATTGTTCTCGCCCACCATAGAGGAGAGCACTTGGGTGATGTAATCCACATTCTCGCTGGAGGCCTCGTAGGTGTTGGTCATCGTGTATTCGAGCGGGAGCACAGCATAGAGCAGAATACCATTGGTGGAAACCGGGTTGTTGGTGATGCGCACCGAACCTTGTTTGGTGGTGTTGTTCTTGATGATGGTGAAGGTGCCGTTGTATTTGCCGGCAAATTGGGAACCACCGCCTTCGCAACCGGTGAATGCGAGGGCAAGAATCAGGAATAAGGGAAACAGCTTTTTCATTGTTTTAAAAAATTAGGGTTAATAATAAATTCAAAAATCAAGAGGGCATTAGACGGTTTTTTCCTCCTTTTGTTTAACGGCGGGGTCAGATTCTTCCTTGTAGGGGAATTCGGGGTAGCTGGTGCGCACGAAAGAGTAGATGAGCAGTGCGAGACCGAGCAGGGCGATGGGGATGCTGAGAATCTGCCCGTTGTTGAGGGTGTGTTCCATCTCGCTGGGCACCTGCACCTCCTTGAAAAACTCGATGATGAAGCGGGCGGTGAAGATGACGAACAGGGTGATGCCGGAGGTGCGGCCCGCAGCCACCTTGCCCTTGGCGAACTTGAAATAATAGACAGCCAGGCAGATGAACACCAGCAGATAGACCACCGACTCGTAAATCTGAGCTGGGTGGCGCAAGGTGCCCGCCACGCCGAAGCCGCCGTAGGTGAAGTTGAACGCCCAGGGCACATCGGTGATGCTGCCCACAATCTCGTGGTTCATCAGGTTGCCGATGCGCACAAAGGCCGCCGCAATGGGCACGGCAATGCCCAAGCGGTCCCAAATCCAGAAGAAGTTGACCTTGTATTTCCAAGTGTAATAGATGATGAACCCCAGGATGCCGAGCACGCCGCCGTGGCTCGCCAACCCCTGGTAGCCCACAAATTGCCCGTCGCGGATGGGAAGCACAATCTCCATTATCCCCTTCAGCGTGGTGAACTGCTGCGGCTCGTAAAAGAGAAAATGCCCTAACCGCAAGCCGATGAAGGTCCAGACAATCGTCCATATCGAGATGCGGTCCAGCTCCTTTTGGGAGGCCTTTTCGGTGACGAATATCTTCTGCAAAGTCAAGTAAGCCAGCAAGAAACCGGTGGCCAACAGGATGCCGTACCAGCGCACCTCCACGGAGCCCAGATGAAAGGCCACGGGGTTCACTTTCCAGGTAATAGTACAGAGTGTGTTCAAAAACATTGTGAGGATTTTACGTTTTTTAAAAAGAAACTGCAAAAGTAACAAAAATATCGGGATGCCGCAACGGGAAAAAACTATATTATTTACGGGCACCATAATCCGAAATTTTATACTATCTTTGCCACCGCTAAAAATACGCCCTTTTCCGAAGGGTGTGTTTTGTTAATGTTGTCACAAATAATAAACTGCAATATGAAAAAGCATCAGATCTCTACAAAGTTTCTCAGCATTGAGAAGGTGGCCAAGATTGTGGCCCGCCATCAGAAAATCGAACTCTCACAAGAAGCCATCGACGCCGTGCAGAAGTGCCGCGCCTATCTGGACAAGAAAACCGACACCGAGAAGGAGCCCATCTATGGGGTGACCACCGGCTTCGGCTCTCTCTGCAACCGCTCCATTTCCAAGGAGGACCTCTCCACCCTGCAGCGCAACCTTGTGGTGTCGCACGCTTGCGGTGTGGGCGACGAGGTGCCCCAGGAGATTGTCCAGCTGATGCTCCTGATGAAGATCCAGTCCCTTTCGTACGGTCACTCCGGCGTGCAGCTGGCCACCGTGCAGCGTCTGGTCGATTTCTACAACAAGGGCGTCTATCCCGTGGTCTATCAGCAGGGCTCGCTCGGCGCATCGGGCGACCTGGCACCGCTGGCCCACCTCTCCCTGCCCCTCATCAATATGGGCGAGGTCTATTACAGAGGCAAGAAATACCCGGCATCTGTCATCAACGAGAAGTTCGGCTGGGAACCCATCACGCTGCAGTCCAAAGAGGGCCTTGCCCTGCTCAACGGCACCCAGTTTATGAGCTCCTACGCAGTCTGGCTCCTCATCAAGTCACAGAAACTCTCCTGGTTGGCCGACATCATCGGCGCGGTTTCCCTGGATGCTTTCGACGGCCGCATCGAGCCCTTCAACCTCAACGTGCATCTGGTGCGCCCGCACGCCGGACAGCTCATCACTGCCGCCCATTTCCAGGAACTGCTCCAAGGCTCTGAACTGATCCAACGCCACAAGGAGCACGTCCAGGATCCCTACTCCTTCCGCTGCATCCCGCAGGTGCACGGCGCCACCAAGGACTCCATCCAGCACGTGCTTGACGTGGTGGAGACCGAAATCAACTCCGTGACCGACAACCCGACCGTGTTCCCCGATGAGGACATCGTGGTTTCCGCCGGCAACTTCCACGGCCAGCCGCTGGCCCTGGTGCTCGACTTCCTCTCCATTGCGATGGCCGAGTTGGGCAACATCTCCGAGCGTCGTATCTATCAACTTATCTCCGGCAAGCGCGAGCTGCCCTCCTTCCTCGTCAAGAACCCGGGCCTCAACTCCGGCTTTATGATCCCGCAGTATGCCGCCGCCTCCATCGTGAACCAGAACAAGGCCTTCACGATGCCCTGCTCCACCGACTCCATCGAGTCGTCGCAAGGCCAGGAGGACCACGTGAGTATGGGTGCCAATGCCGCCACCAAATGCTATCTGGTGGTCAACAACGTGGAGAAGATCCTCGGCATCGAGCTCTTCAACGCTGCCCAGGCCCTCGAGTTCCGCCGTCCGCTCAAGTCGTCGCCCTTCATTGAGGAGTTTGTCAAGGCTTACCGCACCTTCGTGCCCTTCGTGGAGAACGACACCTATATGCACGAGCTCATCCAGAAGTCCATTGAGTTTGTCAACGGCGTGCGCGTAGAGTAAAGACGTTTTGCTTTTTTTAATAAATCTGAAAAATGAGGAGATGGTGGATGATATGGCTTAGTGCCGTGCTCGCGGTCGGATGCGTGCACCCCAATCGCTATTCGGAGGTGCCGCATATCGACTTCGTACGCCTGGAAAAGGTGGACGACGGCAGCGGTCACGACAACCAAGCCAAGCTGGTCATCGCCTACCAAGACGGTGACGGCGATATCGGGCTCAATAGCCGCGATACCACCGGCGCCTTCTCCCCGGATTCCACCTATTATTACAACTTCTTCATCGATTTTCTGGAAAAACAGCACGGCCAGTGGGTGGAGGTGGAGTTGCCCACCCCCTTGCACGCCCGCCTGCCCTATCTCAGCGATGAGGTGCCCGAATCCATTGAAGGAGAAATCTCCATTTTAACGTTTATTAATAACTATTACTCCCCCTACGACACCATCAAGCTGCGCTGCCAACTGGTGGACCGTGCCCTGCACGAGAGCAACATTATCGAAACCCCTGAAATAATTGTGAAAAAATGATTATCGACGAACAAGTCCGGAAACTTATCCAGATGTCGTTGCAAGAGGATATCGGCAACGGCGACCACTCCTCTCTCTCCTGCATTCCCGCCGGCGAGATGGGCGATATGAAACTGCTTGTCAAGGAGGATGGCATCCTCTGTGGCGTGGACGTGGCCCGCGAGGTGCTCCGCCAGGTGGACGACTCCATCCAGATGGAGTGCTTTATGCAGGACGGCGATGCCATCCATAAGGGCGACATCGTGTTCAAACTGCACGGTCCTGCCGCCAGTATGCTCACTGCCGAGCGCAATGTGCTCAATTTTATGCAGCGGATGAGCGGCATCGCCACGATGACGCACGAGTATGTGGAGCTGGTGAAAGACACCGGCGTCACGCTGCTCGACACCCGCAAGACGACGCCTAATATGCGCATCTTCGAGAAATATGCCGTGAAAGTGGGGGGTGCTACCAACCACCGCTTCGGACTGTATGATATGATGATGTTGAAAGACAATCATATAGACTTTGCCGGCGGCATTGAGAAGGCCATTGATGCGGCCAATGCCTACCAGAAAAGCAAAGGCCTGGACCTTAAGATCGAGATTGAGACCCGTTCGCTGGACGACGTGCGCCGCGTGCTCGCCCACGGTGGCGTGCACCGCATTATGTTCGACAACTTCACCCCCGCGCAAATCGTGGAGGGCGTGAAGCTCGTCGATCACCGCTACGAGACCGAAGCCTCCGGAGGCATTGTCAAGGAGACGCTCCGCGACTATGCCCTCACCGGCGTGGACTTCATCTCTGTGGGGGCGTTCACCCACCATATCAGCAGTCTCGATCTGAGTCTTAAATTTTCCAAATAAGTTTGAATAATCGATACCGGTAAGATGTTGCTGGATATACAAAAACTGCGCAAGCGCCTGAGAATCTGGAGCGAGGACCTGGAAAGGGTTCCCGTGATCGGCAAGGTCGTGAGGAAATCGAAGACCTGGACGCTGCCCGGTTTCCAGCATCTGCCGTTGTATGATGTGATGGACTACTTCTTCCAGTCGTTGGGGAAAGGGGTCATCTTTCAGCGGGCGGCGGCCCTGACCTACCGCATCTTCATCGCGTTGGTGCCGATCATCATCGCGCTCTTCTCGGTCATCGCCTTTTTGGGCGAGGGGGTGCAGCAAACACTGATATCGCTGTTGCAGTCGGTGATTCCCGTCTATGCCTGGCCCGCCGTGGAGGATGTCATCACCGGGGTGGTTACCGTGCAGAACGGCACACTCTCGTTGCTGATGCTCTTCTTCGGGCTCTATTTTGGCGTCATTTGTTGCAACGGTTTGTTGGCGGCCCTCGACACCTCCTACTTCAACGACCAGAAACGCAACATAATCAAGCAGTTGCTGCTCAGCTTGCAGATTATGTTTATGGTTTTCGTGACCGTGTTGGTGGTGGTGGCCCTGATGATCATCGCCTCTGTGGTGATGAACAAAGTGCACGACACCATCGGGGCGCCGGTGCGGGTCTATTTCTTCCTGGTGCACGGTGTCAAGTGGATATTGATTTTCGCCGCCCTCTACTTTGTGGTGAGTATGCTCTATTACACGGCGCCGGTCAACAAGCAGAACTTCCGCTTCTTCTCGGCGGGCTCGTCGGTTTGCACCTTCCTGCTGGTGGTGATATTGTGGGCTTTGAACTTCTATTTCTCCCATTTTTCCAATTATAACCTCATTTATGGTTCATTAGGAGCCATTTTTGCCATTTTGCTGTGGCTAAACTGGAGTTCCTTGGCGTTTTTGTTGGGTTATGACTTGAATGTGAGCATTGCCAAGGCCAAGGGAGAGGGGGTGGAAAGGGTACCTACCAGTGAAGATGATGCGTAAAGAACAGATAATAAAGAATTATACCACAATATTATATATACAATAAATAAATATATTCTTATGGAATCGTTGTTAACATTACTGTTGTTGTTGGCGTTGTGGTTGGGTCCGAAGTTGATAGAAGGATTATTGAAGAAGGGTGACGTGACGGGGAAAGCGATACCGACGCCACCCCCATTTGAGGAGGAGTTTGAAACGGAAGAGGAGGCTTGGGAGCCCCCTAGGATGAATGTGCAGAATATGCGGGAAACAGAGGCGAATTCTCCAAATGAGCCGGATTATTTTACGTATGAGCGTGATACGGAGGAGGCGGTGCCTTTTACCGAAATAAAGGATTCTTCCCCACAAATAGATTTGCAAACAACTGATAATGAGAACAAAATGAAACCTGAACTTCATTTTGACGAAGAAGAACTGTATAAAGGTATAATCTATTCAGAAATCTTGAAAAGAAAATTTAATTAATTGAATCATAATCAATTAAGTCTTTAAAAGAGGAATGTGGAAAATTATGCGGAGATAGGAAAGACAAACAATTGATATTTTTTATATTTTAGCACCCTTAAAATTTTGCATAATTCTAATGTTTAATATAAATTACTGGCTATGATTAAAAAATTACTCTTAACACTCGGAGTGATCATTCTTTTCACAAGCGTAGCTTTTTCACAGCAGAACTCTACTCTCCAGGGTACGGTGGTCAACCAACTTGGTGAGCCACAAGGTTATAGTAGAGTGCTTCTCCAGAAGGAGGGCAAGACTGTGAATATGACTATGGCGAATGACAAGGGTGAGTATCAACTGTTCGGCGTCGAACCCGGCACCTACGAGATGGTCGCCGAGGCGCAGATGACGTGCCAAAAGTCAACGAAACTCACGAATGTGCAGGTTGCCGCAGGTAAGACTGTCTTCGTGAATTTCGAGATTGACTGTTCCAACGAGATTGGTGAGGTTGTGATTACTTGGGAGCCGCCCGTGTTCGACCCCGATAACACCAGCTCCACCACTCGTATTAGTAGTGAGAACCTGAAGACCACGCCGGGTCGTTCGGTCTCTTCCGCCTTGGCCAACTTGGAAGGTGTGCAGAGCGACGGTAACGGTGGTATGGGTTCCGTCCGTGGTAACCGTACCGACGGTCAGCAAACCATCGTCGATGGTGTGCGTGTTCGTGGTAGCGGCGGTGTCTCTATGGCATCCATTGAGGAGGCCCAGCTCATCCAGGGCGGTATCCCCGCCGAGTATGGTGACGGTACCTCCTTTACGGTCATTACCACCAAATCGGCCCCGAAGGACTTCCACGGCTCTGTTGAGTTAAGAGGTTCTATTGATGGTTATAACAACTTCCTCGCCGCCGTCTCCCTGTCAGGTCCGGTGGTGAAAGGCAAGGAGCCCAACGATCCTACCCGTGTCGGTTTTCTCTTCAGCGGTGAGGTCTCTTACGACCACGACGCTGCTCCCGCCCGCGGCGGCACTTGGGAAGCCAACCAGGATGTCATCGACGCCCTTATCGCAAACCCGCTTCGTTATGACGACGAGCAATACACCGCTTTCTATCAGAACAGCAGCTACCTGACCAGCGAATCCTTCCACAAACGCCGCGTGAGAAAGAACGCCGGCAGCTGGGATTACCTCGGTCAGCTGAAATTCGACTTCCAAATGGGTAAGAAGCACAATGTGAGACTCTCCATCGGCGGTTCTTACGAGTATATCAAACAAAGATCGTGGAGCACCACCTACGCTCTGTTCAATGTGGAGAACAACCCCATTGCCACTCAGGGAACGATGCGTTTGAACGCCCGTTTGCACCATCCCGTCTGGACCGACACCACCGGTAAGAACGTCCTCAAGAACGTGATGTATGACATCAACGTCAACTACACCCGCGTGAACGGTTCCTCATACGCTCCTCAACACAAAGATCGTCTGTTTGAATACGGTTATGTGGGCCAGTTCAACACCCAGAAGGTGAAGAGCTATTCTTTGGAAAGAGACTATGATATAATGATTGACTCCATTCCTTGGCATTTCGACCAAGTCAATGTGTTCCAAGGTTGGTATGACTCTGTCGTCACGTTCAGAGTCAATCCGGATTACAATTCCAACCCGATTCTGTCCCAATACAACCTCAACCTGTTAGAGGCTTTCCCGTTGGAAGACCTGTATAACTACTATGGTTATTCCGTTCCCTTTGACCTGAATATGTATCAGAGACTGGGCGGTCTGCGCAATGGCGATGTTCCGGAATCTGTCTATTCTATGTATAGCTCCCCGGGTTCCGTCTATGGCAGCTACAGCAAAAACCAGACCGAGCAGATTGGTGTCAAGGCCAGCATCTCTATGAACCTTGGCAAGCACGAAATCAAGTTCGGTTACGACTTCGAGAAACTGACCTACAGAGGATATGGCATCGCTCCTATCACCCTGTGGACCCTTATGCGTAACCAGGCTAACTCCCATATTTCCGAGTTGGACAAAGACCATCCCATCCTTACCGACAATGGCGAGATTTTCACAGTGGATTACAACCGCTTAATTAGCCTTGCCGACCAGACCACCTTCGACCGTAACCTCCGTACCAAGTTGGGTCTCGACCCCAATGGTGACGACTGGGTTGACATCGACAGCTACAATCCGAGCATCTACGATGTCAGTATGTTCACTCCCGAAGACCTCTTGTTAGGTACCTCTTCCGGTTCCAACCCGCTGGTCAGCTACTATGGTTATGACTACACGGGCGCCAAGACCCACAAGAAAACCACCATTGAGGACTTCTTCAACGCCGTGAACAGCAATGGACAGAAGACCTACAACATTGGTGCCTACGAGCCCATCTATATGGCTTTCTATATCCAAGACAAGTTCGCCATCAACAACTTGCTCTTCAACATCGGTTTGCGTGTTGACCGTTTCGATGCCAACCAGCAGGTGTTGAAAGACCCGTATCTGTTCCGTGAGGCTTATACGGTCAAGGATCTCCGCAACATCAACAACGGCATCCAATTCGTCGGCAATGCCCAAGACGACTGGGTGGTGTACTATTCCGGTACCGACACCTACCTCAGCGAGGCTGACATCCAGGGTGGTGAGTTCAACAGCTCTTCCATCGTGGGTTACCGTAGCGGCGACGTTTGGTACGACGCTTCCGGTAAGGAGGTTTCCGACCCTGAATCCGACCTCTCCCTCTATGTGAACGGCCCGATTCTGAAAAACCCGTTGTACAACGAGAACAATGAACTGATCAGCGGTATCACCAAGGTTGAGTCTGGTGCTTTCACCGACTACAAGGCCCAATGGTCTGTGATGCCTCGTATCTCCTTCTCCTTCCCGGTGAACGACAACTCCCTGTTCTACGCTCACTACAACATCATCACCTCCCGTCCTACCAACCTTCAGATTTCTCCGGTGGACTACCTCTTCATCTCCAAGCGCAATTCGGCCAACGACATTATCAACAACCCGAATATGAAACCGCAGCAGTCTATTGACTATGAAATCGGTTTCCGTCAGAAGATCGGTGCCAAGTCCGCTATCAGTATCAGCGCCTACTATTCTGAGAAACGTAACCAAATTCAGGCTTACCGCTTCTCCGGCGCATATCCGAACACCTATTATTCTTACCAGAACATCGACTTCGGTACGGTGCAAGGTGTGACCTTCTCCTATAGAATGAACAGAACCAAGAACCTCACCCTCTCCGCCAACTACACGTTGCAGTATGCAAAGGGTACGGGTTCCGGTAACACTTCCCAATTGAGCATTCTTGCCGCTGGCCAGCCCAACTTGAGAACGCTGACCAACCTCTCCTTCGACCAAAGACACCGTATCGGTATCAATTTGGACTATCGTTTCGACGGTGGTGCCGATTACAACGGACCGAAGACCACCAAAGAAATCATCGGAGAAGACGGCAAGCCGACCACCAAGGAGATCAAGTGGTTAGCCAACACTGGCGTTTCCCTCCTGTTCTCTGCCGGTTCCGGTACTCCTTACACCCGTTCCAGCACCCCGTTCTCCACTATCGTGGCGGGTACCGCTTCCCAGCTGTCCGGTTCTATCAACGGTTCCAACAAACCTTGGCAGTTCCAGTGCGACCTTCGTATCGACAAGACCTTCGTGTTCAACTTGAACAAGAATGCCAAGGACAAGAACGGCAAGGCCAAATCCGCAAAGCCGGGTTATCTGACCGTTTATGTGGACATCCAGAACCTCTTCAACTTCAAGAACGTGATTTCTGTGTATGACTACACGGGCAATCCTGACGACGATGGTTACCTCTCCGCTGTTGAATATCAACAGGCCATCAACTCCCAAGTGTATGTTCCTGGCTACATCAACTATTATCAGATGAGAGTCCAGAACCCGTACAACTACAGCCGTCCGATTCGCGCCAGCTTAGGTATCCAATTCGGTTTTTAATGGTTTGAAATAAAAAAGATAGAAATATGAGAAACAATAACAAAATTTTCTGCTTGACACTCCTGATGGCGTGTTTGTTCGTAGGAACAGTGCACGCTGAGAAAATGAAGGATGTCGTTCGTAAGTCTTCTACAGCGAAGGACGAGTCTGCCACGTGTCTTCCTGCAAGCAGCTCTAACGAACTTTCCGTGAACAATGTGCGTGCATACCTCGAGACAGGTGGTACGATGTGGTTCAAGGAAGTTGCCGAATACGAGGTGCCGAAGGGCTCTGGCAAGACCTCTATGTTCAGCGCCGGTCTGTGGATCGGTGGTCAGGACGCTGCCGGCCAGCTTAAGTTGGCTGCCGTCCGTTTCAGACAAGTCGGTGACGACTACTGGACTGGTCCTTTGAAAATCCAAGGTGCTGGTACGACCCAGACAATGTGTATTAAGTTCGACAAGTTCTTCAAGATTACCCGTGCAGAGGTGGACAACCACATCTCCAGCTACAACACTTCCGGTTATGTGATGCCCGCCAGCATCGCCAACTGGCCGGCACACGGCGACGAGGGCTACTCCTACTACCTCGCCCCCTTCAAGGATGTTAATGAGAACGGTGTCTATGACCCCGCCGCTGGTGACTATCCCTACTATGACATTAACAATGACCTCTGTCCCTGGACTGAAGACAACATTGCCCTCGCCGCTGCACACGCCCTCCCCAGAACTCCTGAGGATGTGATGTACTATGGTACCGACTGGCATAATTCCAACGGTATGATTTACGCCGACCACGTGCTGAAGGGCGATGAGACCTGCTTCTGGATCTTTAACGACAATGCAGGCCCCCACACCGAGTCAGGCGGTAGCGCCATCGGTCTTGAAATCCGTGGCCAAGCCTTCGGTTTCTCCACCAATGACGAACTCAACAATATGACGTTCTATTCCTATGAGATTATCAACCGTTCCACCTATACCCTTACCAACACTTTCTTCTCCCAGTGGGTTGACCCCGATTTGGGTTATGCAAAGGACGACTATGTGGGTTGTGATGTGGCCCGTGGATTGGGTTACTGCTACAACGGCTCCAACGTGGACGGTACCGGTCAAATCGAGGCTTACGGCGACCAACCGCCTGCCGTGGGTGTTGACTTCTTCCAAGGCCCGTATATGGATCCCGATGGCCGTGATAACCCCAAATTCTACGCCGACAGCGCCTCCTTCCCCGGATATTGCGAACGCTTCCTCCGCAGTGAGTTTGCTGCAGACCAGATGGCTATCAATGGTGTCAACTTCGGTGATGGCATCACGGATAACGAGCGTTTCGGTATGAGAAGATTCGTCTATCATAACAACGACAACTCCGTGACGGGTGACCCGAGCGAAGACTGGCAATATTACAATATGCTGCAAGGTATCTGGAAAGATAACACCAAGATGAAATATGGCGGTAACGCCCACACTTCCAATGGTGGTAATGGCCCAGACTGCGACTTTATGTTCCCTGCTCTCTCCGATGTCTGTAACTGGGGTACCCAGGGTGTTGACCCTGTTCCTTCCCAGTATGGTGCAGATGGTTGGACGGAAATGAATGTGGGTAACGCTCCTCAAGACCGTCGTTTTATGCAGTCTGCTGGTCCGTTCACCCTCAAACCCGGTTCCGTCAACTACATCACGGTGGGTATTCCTTGGGCAAGAGCCACTCAAGGCGGTGCTGCTGCCTCTGTTGAATTGCTGAAACTGGCTGACGACAAGTGCCAGGCTCTGTTTGAGAACTGCTTCAAGACCCTTGACGGTCCTGACGCTCCGGATATCACCATCCGCGAACTCGAAAATGAGTTGATTCTCTATATCTCCAATGAGGACAAGAACAGCAACAACTACCACGAATCCTACGAGGAGTTGGATCCTCAGATCACGAGAACCCTTACTACCACAACGTATGTGGCCACCAATGACTCTGTTGTCAGCTACAGCACTCACGCCGATGGCACCATTGACACTATTATCACGCATTACCAGACCATTTCCCCGGTCACGGTGACTGATACCCTTTCCTCTGATCAACGTAAGTATCATTTTGAAGGTTACCAGATCTACCAATTGGCTAGCCCCTCTGTGAGCGTTACTGACCTGAACGATGCCAGCAAGGCTATCCTTATCGGCCAGTGCGACGTGGAAAACGAAGCTTCTCAGTTGGTGAACTGGATTTACAATGAAGCCCTCGCTTCTTCTGTGGCTACAGAGATGGTAAATGGTAGCAATACCGGTGTTTTCCACTCTTTCCGTGTAACGGAAGACAAGTTTGCCACGGGTACCAACAAGAAACTGGTCAACCACAAGCAATATTACTTCCTCGTGTTGGCTTACGGTTACAACTGCTATAAAGAGTTCAAGATGGAGACTGACTTCCTGGATGGTCAAAAGACCCCCTATTTGGCCGGTCGTCGTAACATTAAGGTCTATACCGGTACTCCTCATAAGTCTATCAACCAAATCCAAACTGCCAACTATGGTGACCAGCCTATGATTACCCGCCTCGAAGGTCAGGGCAACGGCGGTCTCTTCCTCGATATGACGGACGAGTCCCGCGATTTGATTCTCGCCAACAATGTTTACAATAATATTCAATACAAGAACAACTACGGTCCGCTGAACATTCAGGTGGTTGACCCGCTGAAGGTGAAACCCTACGACTACTACATTAAGTTCTTGCCGAACGATGTAAGCCAGGATGTGAATGACAGCACGATGTGGCAATTGGTCATCTCTGACGAGGTCAGCGATGAAGAATTGATGGAAAACGGCATTGTCACTACCGACTCTAACGGTAATGTCATACCTGCTCGTGTCAGCACAGCGGCCCTTCCTATCAGTATGACCAATGAGCAGCTCTTCCCGGAACTCGGTATTTCCGTTTCCTTGAAGAATGCCCAATTCCAGATTCACCAGAAAGACCTGAATGACTATGTGGCGTCCAACAGATATGGATACAGTTACTCCAACCTTCATATGTATGGTCAGGTTGACTTTGTCGGCTCCAGCATTGAGTATGACGGTGTCGGCAACTGGCTCAGCGGTGTGGTGGATATTGAAGGTGATTATCCCGCTAACTGGATTCACTCTGGTCAATACTCCACGGGTAAGTGGTACGACTGGGCTTTTCACGGAGGTTCTGCTGGTCAAGACGGTGCTGAGGATGAATATGCCAAGTGGCGTACCGAAGATATGTGTATGATTGTTGGCGAAGGTGTCCTTAACGACGATGAGACAAGTCGCGCTTTCAAGGATCCTAACCAGCAATTCGAGAATGTGATTGGTGGTACTTGGGCTCCCTACATTTTGTCATCTCCGTATGACGGTGGTCCGCAAGTGAGATACATCGTTCCCGATGACCGTTTGTTCTATGGTGCCGATGGTCTTCCCGATCACACTGGTATGCAGCCCACGCCGGTTTACTCCAGTTTCTCAGACTTCTCTTCTGTGCCGCGTCGTTGTGGTTTCAACCAGACGATGACTAACCTTTATTCTGTGGATGTGGTGCTCACGCCTGATAAGAGCAAGTGGACCCGCGCCATCGTCTTGGAGGCTGGTTCCAAATCTGCTGATGATGGCTATTTGGTGCCCCAAGAGTTCAATGGTGCCACTTATTATAATATCAGACACGAACCGAAGAAATGTCCTTCTGTAGATAAGGACGGCAATCCTGAGACTAACCCTGCTCCTGGTCAAGAGACGGGCTTCGGCTGGTTCCCCGGTTATGCCATCAACGTGGAGACGGGTGAGCGTTTGAACATTATGTTCGCCGAAAACTCCCTTGATACTTTCAACAACGGTAACGATATGATCTTCAACCCGACGAATGTGTATGCTTTCTACAAGAATATGGAGACGGGCGAATACATTCTCGATGAAGAGACGGGCAAGCCCATTGCTATGAGCCAGAGTGTTTACAATGGTTATCGCGATGCTTACAGTGTCACGTTCGGTGAGCCGCTCAACGGCGGACGCCACTATGTCTATGTGGTCGGCAGCTCCGGTAATACCTGTAGTATGCCTTACCGTTCTGTCTCTCGTAAGAGAAACTTCAATGACGGAGGCAATGTGGAGCAAGGTCAAGGCGGCACAATCCCGGGTACTGACTATGCATTCTATGAGTGCGGTCCTTACGACGAAGGTGCTTGGCTGAAAGCCAAATTCAACAGTTTCGTCAATAATGACTCTTATAGTGACAACAACAGAATGCGCAACAAGATGCAGGTGTTCAACAACGTGATGTGGACCAGCATCCCGATGCCGGTGGTCACCCGCGAAAATGACTGGCTCGCCAGCACGGCTACGCTCAAGATTCGTGTCACACGTCCTTACTTGAGATACTCTTCCCGTTGGTATGACGATCCTTCTTATTCACCGAACGCTGCTCTCAACAGTGGTTATCCTTTGTACCAGTTCACTACCAAGAACTTGGTGCCCAAGAATATCGAAACTCAGGAAGAGATTCAGACGGTGTTGGATGAGATTAACATCGTTCCTAACCCGTACTACGGTTTCTCCCAGTATGAGCAGACCGCTCTTGAGAACTATGTGCGTATCGTCAACCTCCCGGCTAAGTGTACGATATCCATTTATACCGTCAACGGTACTCTTATCAGAACTCTCACGAAGGGTGACGCGGCTACTTCTTATGTCCAATGGGATCTGAAGAACCACGCCAACATCCCCATTTCCGGTGGAGTGTACATCATCCACGTTAAGGCAGACGGCATCGGCGAAAGAACCCTCAAATTCTTCTGTGCAATGCGTCCCACCGACTTGAATGGCTTCTAAAATTATTAATACTCTAAAAAACGAAGAATATGAAAAATACATATAAATCATTAATAATTTGCGTTTTAGTCGCTCTTATATCTGTCGGTACGTCTTATAGCGTACTGGCAGGTAACCGCGACCGTTCTGGTCAGGCCGGTGCTTCCCATTTGCTGATTGACCCGTGGGCTCGCACCAACGGTATGGCCAACGCCGGTATTGCTGAAGTTAGAGGTCTTGAATCCGTCTATTCCAATGTGGCTGGTTTGTCCTTTGTGAAGAAAACGGACTTCGCTTTCAACCGCACCCAATATCTGGTGGGCTCCAATTGTGGTATTAACATCAATGCCATTGGCTTCGCCCAGCATCTTGGCAAGGCCAAGGATTTCGGAACCCTTGGTATTTCCTTCTCCTCTATGGGTTTTGGTCAGGTGCAGGTCACCACGGTGGCTCAGCCTGAAGGCGGTCTGGGTAACTTCAAGCCCTCTCTTACCACCATTGGTATCCATTACGCCAAGTCGTTCAACCACTTCATCAAGGGCGGTGTCTCTTTGAAGATTATCAACGAGAGCATTGCCGACCTTCACGCAACGGGTTTTGCCATCGATGCAGGTGTGCAATACGTTGCCGGTAAGTTCGAGAACTTCAAGATTGGCGTCACCTTGAAGAACATCGGTCTCCCGATGTCTTATAAGGGTGATGGTATGTCCTTCCGTGGTCGCATCAACAACACGGGTGTGGAGCAGACTCTCAATGTCCGTTCCGCCGAGTTCGAGATGCCCTCCCTGTTGGCTATCGGCGTGTCGTACGACTTCTTGTGGTTCGGCGGCGAATATGCCAATATGTCCAAGGAGGACCGTGCCGCTGAAGGCCTGACCCGTGATGAAGCCCAGCACAGACTGACGCTGGCCGCCTCTTTCACCGCCAACTCCTATTCTAGAGATATCTTTGCTATCGGTATGGAATACGGCTTTATGAGATACTTTATGATCCGCGCCGGTTACTCTCTTGAGAATATCACTTCCAAGAAGGAGACCAACGAGAATGGTGATCAGGAGCTCGCTGCTGTGCTGTTCAACTCCGATTCTTTCTTCCTTGGACCGTCTGTGGGTGCCACGGTGGCAATCCCCTTGTCCAAGACCAATGTCGGCCAGAACATCTATATCGACTATGCCTATCGATTCACCAACAAGTGGAGAGGCAACCACCTCATCGGAATCAAGGTTTCTTTGTAATAGAACATAAATCCTAATTGTTATAGTAGAAGAGACTTGAAACAAGTCTCTTCTATTTTATGTATTAAAAACACAAAAATGGAAGACGTTAAGTATTATTCACAGAAAGGTCTGGATGACCTGAAGGAGCAATTGCATCAATTGGAGTCGGTTGAGCGTCCGAGAGTGACACAGGCTATTGCCGACGCCCGTGACAAGGGTGATTTGTCGGAGAATGCAGAGTACGATGCCGCGAAGGAGGCCCAGGGTCTTTTGGAGATGAAGATTGCCAACCTGCGCAATCTCATCGCCCACGCCCGCGTGCTCGACGAGTCGAAGATTGATGTTTCCAAGGTGCTCATCTATTCCATCGTGAAGATTCGCAACACCAAGAACAATGCCGTGATGACTTATACCATCGTGCAGGAGTCTGAACTGGACGTGCGCGCCGGCAAGATCTCCGTGTCCAGCCCTATTGCCAAAGCCCTTATCGGCAAGTCGAAAGGCGATGTGGTGACCGTGAATGCCCCTGCCGGTGTCCTGGAGTTTGAAATCCTTGATGTTTCACGCTAAAACCTTGACAACAATGGAAGACACTATTTTTACCAAAATTGTAAAAGGAGAGATACCTTGCTATAAGGTGGCCGAAGACGAGAATTTCTTCGCGTTTCTGGACATTTCCCCCATTGCCAAGGGGCACGTGCTGGTGATCACCAAGCTCCAGAACGACTATATTTTCGACCTGCCCGACGAGCTGCTGGGCCAGATGATGGTCTTTGCCAAAAAGGTGGCCATCGGCATCAAGAAGGCCATCCCCTGCAACCGGGTTGGCGTGGCGGTGATCGGCATTGATGTGCCGCACAACCACATTCATCTGGTGCCCATCAATGGGGTCGGCGATCTCAACTTCAAGGCGGAACGGGTGAAACTCACCGATGAGGAGTTCCGTTCCATCGCCAGTTCCATCGCGGCGGCTGTAGAGCTGTAATCATTTTAAAACTTGTATATTATGGATACAAAAGAGTTACAAAACATTGCCGCCCAGGTGCGCCGCGACATTATCCGTATGGTGCACGGGGCCAAGTCGGGACACCCCGGCGGTTCGCTTGGCTGCGCCGACTTTTTGACCACCCTCTTTTTCCAGATTATGGACATTGACCCGGCCAAGTTCACCCGTGAGGGCACTGGCGAGGATATGTTCTTCCTGTCGAACGGGCACATTTCCCCTGTTTTGTACAGTGTGATGGCCCGCAGGGGCTATTTCCCCGTGGAGGAGCTGGGCACCTTCCGCAAGCTGCACTCCCGCCTGCAAGGGCATCCCACGCCCGTGGAGGGCCTTCCCGGCATCCGCGTGGCTTCCGGTTCCCTCGGACAGGGCGTCTCCGTGGCTATCGGCGCTGCCCTGGCCAAGAAGGCCAACCAGGACCCCCATCTTGTCTATGTGCTTACCGGCGACGGTGAGTTGCAAGAGGGACAGATTTGGGAGGCCCTGATGTTTGCCGGTGCCAAGAAGGTGGACAACCTCATCCTGACCGTGGACTACAATGGCAAACAGATTGACGGCCCCACCGACTCCGTCCTCAGTTTGGGCAAATTGCGCGCCAAATTCGAGGCATTCGGCTGGATGGTGCTCGAGATGAACGGCAATGATATCAAAAAGTGCACGCAAACCCTCACCCTCGCCAAGACCATTGCCAAAAACGGCAAACCGATTGCCATCTTGATGAAGACCGAAATGGGTATGGGCGTGGACTTTATGATGGGTACGCACAAGTGGCACGGCAGCGCGCCCAACGACGAGCAAGCCGCGGCGGCTCTCGCCCAACTGCCCGTCACCCTCGGCGATTACTAATGGTACCTCACCGTGAAAATCATCAACAGGTACCTTTGTAAAAACTTCCTCGGGCCCTTTGTCCTGACCTTTTTCGTAGCCCTGTTTGTGCTGCTGATGCAGTTTTTATGGAAATGGGTGGACGAACTGGTAGGCAAAGGGCTTGAAATCTCTGTGCTTCTAAAGCTGATGTTTTATGCCTCCATCACGCTGACCTCAATGGCATTTCCACTGGCGGTGCTGTTGGCGTCGCTGATGACGTTTGGCAATATGGGTGAGCGCTACGAGATTGTGGCGCTCAAGTCGGCTGGCATCTCCGTACGGAAGATGATGCAGCCTCTTTTTTTCCTCTCGGTTCTGATTGCCATCATCGCCTTCGAGTTTTCCAACGACATTATCCCCAAGGCCACTGTCAAGTTGCGGATGCTGCTGTTTGACATCCAAGAGCAGAAGCCCGCCCTCAACATCGAAGAGGGGGTTTTCTATGGAGGCTTCGACAACTATTCGATCCGGGTGGGCAAGAAGATGCCCGATGGCGAGACCGTGAAGGACGTGATGATTTACGACCACTCGCGACGGATGGGCAACACCTCTGTCACCTATGCCAAGACTGGTACGATGCGCGTCACTCCCGACAAGAAGTATCTGGTGTTCACGCTGCACGATGGTTCTACCTGGGACGAGAATACCAGCGCCCGGGGTGGTGCTCCGAGCCGCTATCCGCTCACCCGCTCCACCTTTGACAGGCAGTACAAGCGTTTCGATATGTCCGACTTCTCCATCAGCCAAGTGGATGAAAGTTTCTATGAAGGCCACTCCACGGCAATGAGTATTCAGCAATTGAATGAACGTATCGACACGATGAAATCGGAAATCACGGAGCTGGCGCACGCCGCCTCCGATGTCTTTTTCGCCAACCTCTACTATTTCAACCTTTTTGTGAAAAACGACGGCCACTATTTCGACACCCTGAAGCGCTCGGTAAAGTGCGACCTGAGGCAGATGCCGGAGGATCAGGCCTACCGGATTTTCAATTATGCCAACAATGCCTCCCGCTCTTTTGTCTATTCGGTGCGCTTCTCGTACCAGGACCAGGAGTTCCGCACCCGCTATATGTGGGGCTACCAGATTGAGTTTTTCCGCAAGTTCTCCCTGGCACTGGCCTGTGTGTTGTTCTTCTTCATCGGGGCCCCGTTGGGTTCCATCATCCGGAAGGGCGGCATCGGGGTGCCTCTGGTGATCACGGTGGTGTTCTTCACGCTCTACTTTGCCCTTTCCATCACGGGCGAGAAGATTGCGAAAAGCAGTGTCTGGCCGGTCTGGTTCGGGATGTTCTTCTCCTCGTTCCTGCTGTTGCCCATCTGTGTTTTTCTGACCTACCACGCCACCACCGATTCGGCGGTGCTCTCCCCGGATACTTATTCCAAATTCCTTGACAGATTCAAAAAATTCAAACCTTTTGCCCGAAAACGCAATGAAGATACTCCAACTGTGTCATAAACCGCCCTTGCCGCAAGTGGATGGCGGCTGCATCGCGATGCACAATATCACCCAAGGCCTGCTCAATGGCGGCCAGGATGTGAAGGTGCTCGCCGTGGAAACGCCCAAACATCCCGTCAAAATGGAGGCCTTCCCGGTGGAATACCTTCGACAAACCCGCTTTGAGTCGCAATTTATCGACACGACACCTGACGTGAGAGAGGCGCTGAAATGTACCTTCCGCCGCCAATCCTATCAAATCAACCGTTTCTATTCCAAAGAAATGGCCGCCAAACTGGCGCAAGTGCTCGAATCCGAGCATTTCGACATCGTCCATATCGAGTCCATCTATATGTCGCCCTACATCCCTGTGGTGCGCAAGCACTCCAAGGCGAAGATTGTGATGCGGATGCACAACATCGAGCACCAGATATGGGAGCGGTTGTCGGACAACGAGCGCAATCCTTTCCGCAAGTTCATCTACAGCACCAACGCACGGCAGCTTCGCCGCGTGGAAGAGACCCTCCTCAACCAGGTGGACGGCTATATGACCATCTCGGAACCGGATTTCACCTACTTCAAGACCCTGGCCCCCGCGGTGCCGGGCACAGTGATTCCTTTTGGCATCAATATGGACGACTATGAGGTGGAGGACGACTACATTCCCTCCGACGAGCCCACGCTGTTCCATATCGGCAGTATGAACTGGTCGCCCAACGTGGAGGGCATCGAGTGGTTTTTGGACGAGGTGTGGCCGACCATTCACGAGAAACATCCCACCCTGACCTTCACCTTGGCAGGGCGCAGCATTCCCGAAAGCATCAGCCAGCGCCACGACGCGAATGTCAACGTGGTGGGCGCGGTGCCTTCGGCCAACGAGTTTATGCTGGAACACGACCTGATGGTGGTTCCCTTGCTCTCCGGCAGCGGCATCCGCGTCAAGATTGTGGAGGCGATGGCGCTGGGCAAGGTGGTCATCACCACCAGCGTGGGGGCGGAAGGCCTCGCCGTGGAAAACGGCAAGCACCTTTTCATCGCCAACACGCCGGAGGAGTTCCTTGCCGTTATCGACAAATGTATCGTCACGCCTGATATCTGCACCATCATCGGCGAAAATGCCCGCGACCTCATCTCTGTGAAGCACGATTGCGGCATCATCACCCAAAAAATGGTGGATTTTTATCAAAAAATAATGACTGTGTAGCTATGCGGTACCTTGACACCATCAAAACCCCCGAAGATTTGCGCAAGTTGCCGCTCGACAAGTTGCCGCAGCTGTGCGATGAGTTGCGCCAGTTCATCATTGAGCAGACGGCCAAACATCCCGGCCATCTCGGGTCGAGTTTGGGTGTGGTGGAGCTTACCGTGGCCCTGCATTATGTGTTCAACACTCCTGACGACCGCTTGGTGTGGGACGTGGGTCACCAGGCCTACGCGCACAAGATACTGACGGGGCGCAAGGACGAGTTTGCCACCAACCGTTGCTACGGGGGCATCAGCGGCTTCCCGCGCCGAGAGGAGAGCGAGTACGACGCCTTTGGCACAGGGCACTCCTCCACCTCCATCTCCGCAGTGCTCGGTATGGCAATGGCCGCCAAGATGGAGGGCAACGACAAGCGCAATCACATCGCGGTCATCGGCGACGGCGCCATCGGCGGCGGTATGGCCTTCGAGGCAATGAACCAAGCCTCCTATCGCGATGTTAATATGTTGTTGATACTCAACGACAACAAGATATCTATCGACCAGAGTACCGGGGCGATGAGCAAGTATCTGCTCTCCATTACCACCTCCCCGGCTTATAACCGGTTCAAGAACAGGATGTGGAACCTCTTCACATTCAAGACGAATAAATCCAACAAGATCACCAATTTCTTCAGCAAGTTAGGCAACGGGATGAAGGGCTACCTCTTGGGCGGCAGCAACCTGTTTCAGGGACTGGGCTACCGCTATTTCGGTCCCGCCGACGGACACGATGTGATCTCGTTGGTGAAGACCCTGCGTGGTCTGAAGAAGTTACCCGGGCTCAAGCTCTTCCACGTGCTCACGGTGAAGGGCAAGGGTCTGGAGATGGCCGAACAGCACCAAACGGCCTACCACGCGCCCGGCAAGTTCAATCCCGACACGGGCCAGATCATCCAGCCCGACACGGAGGGGATGCCGCCGAAGTATCAGGATGTGTTCGGCCACACCATTCTTGAGATTGCCCGTGAGGACGAGAAGGTGGTGGGCATCACCCCGGCGATGGCCACGGGCTGTTCGCTGACCATAATGGACGAGGTGTTCCCCGAGCGTGTCTTCGACGTGGGCATTGCTGAGCAGCACGCTGTGACCTTTGCGGCAGGTTTGGCCGCAGAGGGTTACATTCCTTTCTGCAACATATACTCCTCGTTCCTGCAGCGTGGCTACGACCAGGTGATTCACGACGTGGCCCTGCAGAAACTGCCGGTCATCTTCTGCATCGACCGGGCCGGTTTGGTAGGGGAGGATGGCGCCACCCACCAGGGGGCCTACGACCTGGCCTTCCTGCGTGCCGTGCCCAACTTGATCATCGCCTCCCCGCTCAATGAGCACGAACTGCGCAATATGATGATGACCGCCTACCACAACGCCCAGCAGGGCGGTCTGCCCTTCGTGGTGCGCTATCCCCGCGGCAGGGGCGTGCTGGTGGACTGGCGCAACGAGCCCCAGGACCTGCCCATCGGCAAGGGCCGTGTGCTGCGTGAGGGCGAGCGCGTGCTGGTGCTCTCGCTCGGACCCCTTGGCAACAACGTGGCTAAAGCCCTCGACAGTCTGCAGGCTGAAAACATCCGCCCCGGACACGTGGATGTGCGCTTCCTCAAGCCCCTTGACGAGGAGTTGCTGCGCTCCCTGGCTGCGCAATATCCCGTGTGGCTCACCGTGGAGGATGGCACCGAAAAGGGCGGACTCTTCTCCGCCGTGGCCGAGTTTCTGGAAGACAATGGGTTGCAAAACCAACTGCACCATATCGCCATCCCCGACCGCTTTATCGCCCAGGGCGATATCCCGAACATCTACCGCGAAGTGGGGTTTGATGTGGAGAGTGTGATGGGGAAGATCAGAGGGATATATGATTGATTATTTTGTATTTTTGCAGCCGTTTTATAAAACACCGCAATAACTCCTTCAATGGAAAGAAAATTCAACAAAAACAATTTTGAAGACGACTCGTTCTCCGAGAGAAAACCGAGAGACCGCCGTTCCTCCCGTCGTGATGACGACAACCGTAATTTTTCCAAATCCAAGCGTTCTTTCGACAAATCCAGTCGTCCGAAGCGCCGTTTTGATGACGATGAAGAGGATGGATTCCGCCCAAAACGCTCCTTCAAGGGTGATAAGAAGAGGTCGTATGACGACCGTAAGGGCAAGAAAGACTTCAAGGGCAGCAAACGCCGTTTTGAGGACGACAAGAAACCCCGTCGCCGCGACGTGACGGCCGAGTCGGAGATTCTGACCGAGATCGTCAACCGCCGCCGAAAAGAGGGTCGTTACAGTCCGCAAAAACAAAGAATTCTCTCCTTGGAGTTTGAAGAACAGCACGGTCCTGTGCGTCTCAACAAATATATCGCCAATGCCGGCATCTGCTCGCGCCGCGATGCTGACGTGCTCATCGCCTCCGGTGCCATCACCGTCAACGGCGAAGTGGTGACCGAGATGGGCCACAAGGTGATGCCCACCGACGAGGTGCGCTATGGCGACAAGGTGTTGCAGCGCGAAAAACCTGTCTATGTGCTGCTCAACAAGCCCAAAGACTACATCACCACCACCGATGACGAGCGCGACCGCGCCAACGTGATGCAGCTGGTGCGCGACGCCTGCGAAGAACGCATCTATCCCGTGGGCCGCCTCGACCGCGACACCACCGGTCTGCTGCTCTTCACCAACGACGGCGACCTGACCAAGAAACTCACCCATCCCTCTTCCCAGATTGAGAAGACCTATTACGTGGAACTTGACAAGAACTTCGCCAACATCGATATGGCTGCCCTTCGTAATGGCCTTGAGCTCAACGATGGCGTCATCATTCCCGATGAGGTGGAGTATGTGGACGATTCGCGCCAGCACGTGGGCATCACCATCCACTCCGGCAAGAACCGTATCGTGCGCCGTATGTTCGAGTTTCTCGGCTATGAGGTGGTCAAACTCGACCGTGTGGTTTTCGCCGGCCTCACCAAGAAGGACCTGCCGCGCGGCCAATGGCGCTTCCTCACCAAAAAGGAGGTTGCCTTCCTGAAAATGCTATCCAAAAACCCGCAAAAAACCGAAACACAGGAATAATATCGCCATATCCAAGACGCGGCACGCCGCGCCATATCTAAGACGCGGCACGCCGCGTCTCTACAATCTCAATTCTCAATTCTACATTCTAAATTGTATTCCCCTATCGAAATAATGTCCCCTGCCGGCTCGTACGAGTCGTTGATGGCCGCCATCCAGGCGGGTGCCGGTTCTGTGTACTTCGGGGTGGGCGTGCTCAATATGCGCTCCCGTGCCGCGGTGAACTTCACTGTGGAGGACCTTCCGAAGGTGACGGAACTCTGCCGCGAGCATAATGTCAACAGCTATCTGACGGTGAACACCATCATCTACAACGATGAGATGGAGAAGATGCACCAGCTGCTCGACACAGCCAAGGCGAGTGGCGTCACGGCCATCATCGCCTCCGATATGGCAGTCATCCAGTATGCCCGTAAAATTGGGGTGGAGATACACCTCTCCACGCAATGCAATGTCACCAACGTGGAGGCAGTGCGCTACTACGCGCAATTTGCCGACGTGGTGGTGCTGGGCCGCGAGTGCAAGCTGTCGCACATCCGCGACATCTGCACGGCCATCCGCGAGCAGGACATCCGCGGGCCCAAGGGCGAACTCGTCAAGGTGGAGATCTTCGTGCACGGCGCGCTCTGTATGGCCGTGTCGGGGCAGTGCTACCTGAGCCTCGACAACTACAACTCGCCCGCCAACCGAGGGGCCTGTTATCAGCCCTGCCGCCGCGCTTTCACGGTGCAGGATGTTGACAAGGACTTCGAACTGAAAATAGAGAATCCCTATATCTTATCTCCCAAGGATCTCTGCACGATCGGTTATCTTGACCTGATTGTGAAGACAGGAGTCTCCATCCTCAAAATTGAGGGTCGTGGCCGCGCACCCGAGTATGTGAAGGTGGTGACGCAGTGCTATCACGAGGCGGTGACCGCCATAGAAGATGGCACTTACAGCAAAGAAAAAGCCGAGCAGTGGACTGAACGCCTGCGCACGGTCTATAACCGCGACTTCTGGGGCGGCTATTATCTCGGACACACCGCCGGCGAGTGGGCCGACCGCTATGGCTCGCAGGCCACCCATTACCGTCAGCGCATCGGCAAAATCACCAACTTTTTCCGCAAACTCTCCGTGGCTGAGGTCACGGTGGAGGAGGAGGAATTGTCGGTGGGCGACCAAATCCTCATCATCGGTGCCACCACGGGCGTGTATGAAGACACAGTGGAGGAGATTCGCGTGGACTACCAGCCTGCCACCACCGCCGCCAAAGGCGTGGTCTGCTCCATCCCCGTCAAGTCGCAGGTGCGCATCGGCGACCAGATCTACAAGTGGGCCGAAAGACCGGAAGTACTGCTTTAGCCGTTAACTATTAGCCGTTAGCCGTTAGCCATTAGCTATTAGCTATGAACTTTAAGGTCTTTGGTCTTTGGTCTTAAGTCTATAGTCTTAAGTCTTTAGCTAATAGCCAATATAAGTATTATTACTCAATTTTACTTGTCAAGATATTGATAATCAACAGTGTATTTTTTCACTGGGGATAAGGGTCCATTTTGCAGCAAAAGTTTTTTATATTTTCCTGACTTTGACACAAAAATTTTTAAAAAATCACAACATGTTGTTACAGAGGAATATATGAAGAATTTGTGGGCAAAAATGGGTGTCGCAAGACGGAAATGAGTATTTTTGCCTCATGTTTGTGAGGAAAAAGAAGAACAGATCAGGCACTACAACGGTGGTTGTGGTTGAAAAACGGGCGGGCAGGCATGTATATGTCCGCAGCATCGGTTCAAGCACCCTGCCATCGGAGATAGAAGAGATGGTTCGGCAGGCAGAGGAATTCATCAAAGAGGAGGAAAGGGGAAGGAAGCCGGAGTTCGACTTCGACGGAGAGGAGGAGAAAGCCCTTGAAAGTGATAGGGAGATGGCCGAAGAGGTCTTCTCCAGCATTGAGCATGTGGTGATGGATACGCCCCGCCAGCTCTTGGACAGAGTGTACGACTTTGCGGGGTACGATTTGCGATTTGCGATTTGCGGGGCTGCTCCTCACGGCTTCGCCTTGTGCGGGGTTCCGTAGAGTTAGCCATTAACATAAGTATTATTACTCAATTTTTTTAAATCAAAACATTGATTATCAATGTTTTGATTTTTTTATGCTTTTTTTTGATTGAGAAATATGAAAAAGTTTTTAATATCTTTGCAGCGTAAAATGGTGGATAGTAGGGTAAAGGCAAATTATTGTTTAACAAGGAAAAGGCAAGAGTTATAGGATAATTTTTACATTTTCACAGATGAGTATTTTTAGTACAACCACACGGAAAATCGCGAGGAGAAGTCGGGTGTTGTCCCGTTGCTTTTTTTCCAGAATGCTTGTTATGACTGCGTTGCTGCTGGCGTCGGTTTTGCCGGCGGAGGCCCAGCGAATACGGGAGCGCATCAGCGATATAAAGAAGTCGGATCCCCTGACGCTTTCGGGCAACGTGGGTGCCTCGATGGGTATCTCGCACAACAACATCAGTACCTATTACTCTACACCCTTCTCCTACTCGCTGTACGGGAGCCTGAACTTCAACATTTACAGCTTCAACTTGCCGATATCTTTCTATTTTGTCAACAACAGCACACAGTTCAGCTATCCCAAGATGCCGCACATCACGCTGGGAATGACGCCGACGTGGAAGAGCTGGCGTTTCCACCTTGGGGTGAGCAGTATGCACTTGTCGAACTACACCTACTCAGGGCTCACGTTCATCGGGGCGGGTGCCGAGTACCAAGGAAAGCTGTTGCGCGCAGCGGCCTTCGGGGGCATCATCAACCGCAAGACGCGCCTGGAGCAATGGGATGACCGCTCCGCTTTCCAACGCCTTACGGACTCACTCCTGGGACTGAACATCCCCCAATACACCACGCCCCAGTACCGCCGTCTCGGTGGAGGTGCGAAGATCGGTGTGGGTAACACCAACAACTATATTGACCTTACCATTTTCAAGGCAAAGGACCAGCTGAGTTCTCTGCCGGAGGAGTGGCGTGACACGGTGCTGGCGAAAGAGAACCTGGCATTGGGCCTGTCGGGCCGCTTCGCCATCCGCAACTGGTTCTCGTTTACGGCTAATCTTGGCGTGAGCTTATTTACGAATAATCTGAATGACAGTTTGTTCCATATCAACGAGCGAATGGACAGGACTTTCCAGCGCCTGAGCTGGCTATACGGGGTCCGAAGTTCGTCCATTGTCCGCTTTGCGGGCGACGCTGCAATGAACTTCAACTTCAAGGTGTTCAACGCCAACATATTGTATCGTATCATCCAGCCCGACTACGCCTCTTTGGGTACGTCGAGTTTCAGCCAGAATACCCACAGTATTGGCGTCAACACCAACTTCAGGATGTTCAAAGGCAGGTCGAACCTTGGTCTTGTGGGCTATTTGCAGCGCGACAACCTGAACGGGAAGCAGATGTACACAAACCAAGTGGCCACCTATACGCTGAATTCCAACAATGTGATTGGCAGCCATTTCCATTTGGGATTGATGTACAACGGTATCAAACAGAACCAGTATGACGGTACCACCAAGGTGGCCGACTCGGTGCGCCTTAACCGCATTACTCACACGGCGACCATTTCGCCGATGGTTACGTTCCAGAAGAAAAACGACCACTCGCTGTCGCTGAACCTCAGTTTTGTGCAGAACCAGAACCTGAACGAGCTGTACTACGCCGCGAGCGGCGATGTAATGACACTGACGGGCGGCTTGGGATACAGCGTCTCGTTCATCCCGGTTCGGGTGACGCTGAACACGGGTTACGACTACAGTATGTCGCGGAGCGAAGGGTATAGCTACAATTCCCACACACTTCATTACGGAGTGAACTTCAACATTATGAGCAAGGAGAAACTCAACTGGAGCGCCTACTACAACGGCTCGGCAGGCTACAACATCGTGAAGGAGGGCAAGAACAACTTCTCGATAAGTAACTGTCTGGGGAGCTCGTTCAACTATAACAGCGCGCACACGGCGTCGCTGTACCTGTCACTGAGTAACTTCAGCGAAGACATCGTCATCGGCCAGAAGATAGCGACGGCATTAGACTGCCGGTTCACGCTGTCGTACGCCTACACCTTCCAGAAAGTCCTTATCAAGAAGAAAGAGGGCGTAGATAAGAAAAAGGAAGACAAACTGACCAAGAAGCTGCGCAAAATGGCTGAAAAAAGTAAGAATTAACCACAAAATCCCAATATTATGAAAACGATAGTCCGATTATTCGTTATATTCGCCTGTATGCTGGCCACGATGGTTCAGGCACAGGTCACGACCACCATCACCCCGAAGGTGCAGCTGTTTCCATCGTCGGGGCTGAGTTATGTGGAGGACCCCACCCAGTATTTTAACGTCATAATGACCAACACGGGCCCCGAGACCCGTCAGATTTACGTGAGTTTCCGGGTGAGTTGCGATTTCTCGGCCACGGGCGGCAGCTTCTTCCTGCAGTCGCCCGGCAATATGGCGCCGCCGCAACCGCTGACCTTGGGTGCCAACGAGACGCGCATCATCACGATGCAAGACTTCCGGATGCTGATGTCCCATATCAACGGGCGTGACATCCAGATGAGCGGCATCAGTTGGCAGGACGCCTTGCTGCTGCCAGAGGGCAATTACCAGATCTGTATCAAGACCTACTATTGGGATCACGCGGGTTCGGTGCCTGCGCCGGTGGAGGCCGGTCCCGAAGGGTGCTGCTACTTCACCATCTGCTACTCCGGCTCCGCACCGGAGTTCACCTCTCCCATTATCGGGCAGAGTGGCGGCAACATCAACGTTATCAACCCGATGGCCGACCAGTCGGGCAGCAACTCCAACTTCGACGCTTCCAGCGGCTCCGACAGCCGCTCCAACAGCGACTATACAGTGCTCACGCCCTCCCGCCAGGTGGTCTTCTCTTGGCAAGGGGTGGTCTCCAACTGCATCACCAACTCCAATGTCAACTATATTCTCAAGCTGGTTGAGGTTATGCCGCAGCAGTCTGTGTACGACGCCATTGACCATAACAGCACTATCTATACGGTCAACGCGGGTTCCCGCACCACCTGCATCATCGACACGCTGAAGGACTTGAACGCCACTCCGTTCCAACGGGGACATACTTATGCCGCAATGGTGCAAGCCGTTCCCAAGAACCAAAATATGGTGTTTCAGTTGGGCAATGAGGGCAAGAGCCAGATTATAGCCTTCAATTGGGGCCAGCCCTTATCCGGCCCTGTCCCGAGAATATTGTCTCCAGGTTCCAACGGTCGGACACTCGACTCCACCCTGTCGGACAACAAAGCCGACGTGCTGGCTTCCCTGCGCGACCCCTATCTCGTAATGCCGGTGGTGGATGATGACGCCGCCGACGTTCTGGTGGGCAAGTTCCCCTCCGAAAATGCTAACCGCCCCCAAAATTCCCTCTCCCTCATCGATGGGCTCTATTACAGGCTCAACGACAAGGACAAGCTCAAAGTGTCGTGGCTGCCGATGCGCGGCGACTCACTGACTAAAGTGGAGTACAAGGTGAACCTGTACGAGTATATCGGCGGTGACGTCTCCTTCTCCACCACGCGTCCGCCGTTGAAGAGCTACAAGATAGAGAAAACCAACGGTTTTGGCGTAGATAATGTTGCCTTTATGGAGCTGCCCGAGAAGTGGGATTCAGTGCTTGAACACGGCAACAAGTATTTCCTCGTGCTCGAGGCTGCCAGCCATTATAAATATAGAAGAACAACAGAATACACAGAGACGGTTATCGAAAACGGAAACACCACCACGAACAAGTATTCCAAGGTCACCATTATGGAAGGCACGGAGTTCTTCTATTCCAACGAGTTGTTCCAGTGGGGCTACGACAGTGCGATGCTCGAGACCGTCGATTTGGCCCAGCTCACCTACCCGGTGGATATGCGCGGTCAGACGGCCGATTATGCCCTCGGTGAGACCGAAATAGATGAAGTCTTCATCAACAGTGCCTTCAAGTTCAAATGGTCGCGGGCCGACAATGTGCTCGATCGCGACTCGGTGACCTATAATCTGTTGATTATGAAATGGAAAAAGGGAAAGTTGCCTTCTCAAATGAAAGACACGCTCTTTATCTATAAAAACCTTACCGACAATGAATATATAGACGATGCCATCAAGGACTCCCTGAAGGTGGGCAGCCAGTATGTGGCTTTTGTCGAAACCCGTATCAAGCAGACGGTGGCCACCGACGACCCCTACATCATCCCCAACAATGGTCGTTCGTGGGTCGCTGCTTTCAAGATTGTGGAGACTGAAGAGATGACCGCCGACAACGATCCGTCGGCTTTCTGTCCCTCGGAGAGCTGGTCTAAGCTCAACAAGAAAGACACCCTCCGACCCAAGAATATCAATGACATCAAGGGTATGGAGTTGAATATGAACGGCTTCAAGGTTGTCTTCCAGGAGGTGAATGAGAAAACCGACTCCATCAAGGACAAGAAAACCAAGAAGGTGACCTTGCGGAAGAGCTATTACGGCAATGGTTACATTGTGTGGAGTCCCTTCGCGATGAACACCCGTATCAAGGTGCAGCTCGACTCCATCCTCTTCAACAAGGATCACGAGGTCTTCACCGGCTGTGCCAAGACTATCGCCGCCGACTCCACTGCCCTGTTGCCGATGGACTTCGGAGGCAAGATTGGCGACTGGACGGAAGGCAAGATTAATTCCCTCTACAAGGAGGTGGATGACAACGAGGATGTGCAGAAGTACGTCAACTATTTCAACAAGCCCTCCTATATGTCAATCGGTGGCTTGATTGGTGCGGGCGACGCCAGCGAGAGCCCGGCCTTCTACCTGCCGCTGAAGGTCAACTCGCAGGACTTCTACCTCCCCGACGACGGCTGTAACGTCATTCTCTCTATAAACAATATGTACTTGTCGCCCAAGACGGCATTGATGAACCTCTTCACGCTCTTCTATAGCCAGGAAGACAACATCTACATCCCGATGATTGCCACCAATATCTGTATGAAGCCCGATGCTTTCTTTGCAGGCATCAACGAGGGCATCGATATGTATCTGGCCAAGGATATTGTGATGGAAATCAGCGACGGTTACAATATGACCCTCAAAAAAGCCAGCAAATTGGGCAAGAAGGACGATGGCACGGTTATCTCCTTCCGCACCAAGACCAATGACAAGAATTCCGGTTTCGACCAGCTGAACCTTGAGTTCCAGTTTGACCTCACCTCCGCCGACGCACTGCACCACGACAACCGTGGCGTGTTGTCCATCAACCCCAAGACGGGTGTTCCGCAAAAGGGTACCCCGGTGAAGGCCGGCGCCCTCATCGTCATCCAAGACTGGAGTGACTGGATGGCCCGCATCTCCATCGACCCGTTCGCATTGGAAGACTTCCCGGATATGGCGTTTGTGCCGGGCCGCAACCTCTGGTACGACCACTCCTCCAAGAGCAACCCCGCCAAGTTCCCCAAGGATTACCAGTCGAGCGCGGGTAAAGGACCGCTCTGGCAGGGCTTCTTTATGGAAGACTTAGGATTTGTGATGTCCGACAAAATCGGCACTGTGTTCGGAGCTGGCGACACCAATGTCAAGCCGATGTACCAGTACTCGTACGGGCCTAACGGCGAGATCCGCGACTCTTCCGAGGTGGCTTTTACCAAGCAGTGTCTCGGCTTCCGCATCGCCAATACGATCATCGACGTGGATGGATTCACCACCGACATCCAGGGTGTGAACATTGTGGATGCCTCCACCAAGGATGCCGGCAGCTGGGCCTTCTCCATCGACACCATCGGGGTGAAGGTGCTTAAGGGCAAATTCAACAAGGGCTACATCGTGGGCACTGCCCAGGTGCCGCTGTTGACCGGCCGCATCGGCTACAACTGCACCATCGCCACCGACAGCCTTACTTTCGGTGTGAGTACCCGCAAAAAGGACACCCTCGGCTTCGACCTTTGGTTAGCCAAACTCGATGTCCAGGATTCCTACTTCAAGCTCCGGCATTTGTATGAGGCCACTGCTGCTGACAGCGCTCATCCGCAAACGGCAATCGACTTGAAACTCAACGGTAAAATCAATATCGATTTCTCTAAACTCAAGTTACCCATCAACTTCTCGATGGTGAAGTTTGAGAATTTCACATTACGTAATTTCAAGAATGCCAAGGATACCAATGTCAAGCGCATTGGCGACAGCAACCTCTGGTTCTATATGGGCGACTGGGCGAAAGCCTCGCCGCAACACTACCTGACCAGCAACGCCAGCAGTGATGTCTATAAAGGTTCCATTGGTGGCTTCACCTTCTCGGTGCAGACCATCAAGCCCATAACCGGGATGGATGGCACCAAGGTGAAACTCGGTTTTGCCACGGCCATCAAGGTCGGCTTCAAGACCGGGCCCAAGGATGGCAGCGGGGAAGGAGGCAGTTCAGACGCTTTCTCCTTGGATGCCGGTTGCGGCTTCAAGGTGTGGGGTATGATTGACTACAAGACTTGGGATTTTAACAAGAATGACATAGGAGGTTCCGTGGATTCGGTCACCATCGAAACCGACTGCTTCTCCGTGTTCAAGCTGAAGGGCAAGTTGGTATGGATTGGCAACGAGAACCCCGATCCGACCTTCGGCGAAGGTATGTTCGGCACGTTGGATATCACAATAATGGATAAACTTGAGATTGCGATGGCTGCCGCCTTCGGCACGGTTAAGAAAAACGAGTCGGAATTCAAGTGGTGGATGTTCCAAGGTGCGGCCTCCGGATTTGAAATCCCTGTGCCGCCCATTGTCTTCACAGGCTTCGGTGGCGGGTTCGCCTATAATATGACCGTGAAGCCAAGCGCCACGTTAGCCAATGCCAAGGCCCATAACCTCATTTCAGGTCAGGACGGTGGCTCCTTGGCCTCCAAGATGGTATCGGGCAGCCTCTCCCAATGTGAGTTCATACCCGAGAAGGACAGCTGGGTGGCCAAGGCGGGTCTCAGTCTTGCCCTCGCCAACGAAAAACTGATGAATGCCGACGGTATCCTCACGCTCCGCGTCTCGCAGGGCAAGTTCAGCGGCATCCTGATAGATGTTTCCACTTATATTCTCACTTCCCCGACGGGCGACGACCCGACCCAGTCCGCTGAAGCAAAGAACAAGAATACCCTAATCAAGGCGCGCGCCCTGCTGGGTTACGAGCAGACTAATGATTATCACTACTTCAAGTTCGCACTCTGTGTCAAGGGAGGTATCGACCTTTCTGATTTGCTCAAGAATTCTGGCGTAACCAAAGCCCTTGACGGTGTTAAAGATGATCTGAAATGTATAGGTGATGATGTGTATAAAGATGTTACCTGTACGTTTGATCCTTTGACCAATGTGGTGGCCATTGACTCCACCGCTGCAAAAGCGGCCGATCCTCTTACTTATGGAGGAGACACTACCAACTACAAACCCGATAATGGCATCGGGGCTGGCATAAGTTTCGCGCTGCCAATCGAGTTTGAGGTGAAATCATACAAGAAAGGCAACAGTTTAGGGAAAAAACCGGGTGCAGAGTGGTATTTCTGCATCGGAAAGCCTACGAAGGGCGAACGTGTGGAGTTCAGTATGTGGGCCAATCTGGTGGTGTTTGAAACCCGAACCGATTTCACCTTCTATTTCCTTACGGGTAACAGTTTCGAATACCATCTGCCGGAATTGGATCCCGAGGTGCACGAGTTCTTCTTTGGAGGCTCCTCGGGCAAGCAAGTCAACAGCAGTGCCACCTCCACGGTGCAGAGTCAAGGACAAAGTTTGGAGAACCAATACAAGAACTCACCCACATTTGCCAATGCCGGCGGTTTCGCAATGGGTATGACCTACAAGTCCCGCATCAAGTACGAGTTGTTCCTCTATGTGGATGTAATGGCCGCCTTCGGTTTCGATGTGGCCTTGCTTGACACCAAGGGGCAGTCGTGCGAGGGCTACGACCACGTGGGCAAGAACGACTTCTACGCGATGGGCCAGTTGTATGCAATGCTGAAAGGCTCGGCCGGTCTGAGCATCAACCTCGGGTTCTGGAAGGGCAAACTGGAGCTGTGCAGTCTGGGTATCGGCGCCCTGCTCAAGGGCGGTGGTCCTAACCCGTCGTGGGCATTCGGATTGCTGAGACTCAAGGCCTCCCTGCTCAATGGCCTGGTCTCCATCAACACCAGTGTCGATTTCCGCGTGGGTCACGTCTGTGTACCAGGAGCCGGCGACCCGTTGGCCAACGTCAACTTCTTCGAGAGTGTGAGCCCTGGCTATAAGGATACAGAAGCGGCACTGAAGAGCGGCAACGAATTATCACCTATCGGTGGCGGTGTCATTGTTTCCAATATGCCGTGGGATAGTGAAATCACGCTGGTGACTCCTACCGCCGACGGCAAGGGCGAGGATGCCCGCAAATTCATCTTCGTGATGGAAAAGAACCGCTGTTCCTACGAGATTTCCAAAAACAGAGGTACTACCTGGACCCCCGTCTCCAAACCCAATTACAAGATAGAAGGTTATCCCAAAGACAATCTCATCCAGACATTTGAGCACAAGGATGGCGGTTTTGAGGAAAGAGCGTTGCAGAAATGGCACTTCACGGCCCGTGCCTATGAATACCGTACTGCGTTTGACACGAAAAACAGCAAGTTGAGAGACACGATGTATAACGACAAGAATAATTTCGCTCCCCAAACAACGATTCCGCAGGTAGGCACCTGGGGTTGGTTCAATCCCAAATATGCCAGTGACAAGGACAGCGCCATTCATATCTTCCGTCAGGACACGACAGTCTATTTCAACATCGATTCTCTGCCGGCAAACTTGTACAACCAAGTGGTCTATTCCTGGCCTTACAATGGCGATCCCTCAGTGCCCAAAGATGAAGTTACGGGTGTTGAATTTTACCTTGCCAAAGCGCGCCCCGAGCTTTTTGAACAAAGTTTCCTAAAAACCATAGGAAAGGAGATGCAATGCTTTATTATCAAAGGTTATGGCGGTTTGAACCAGAATGCGGAACGCTGTAGTTTCGGCTATTCTTCTAATCAAGGTATGCCTCGTATAGGAGTAAGTTTCCCGAAATATAACTATCTTGAAAGAGGAACACCCTATATGATACGGTTTATTCTTGTGGATATAGATAAGGCCCAGGGTGCCATAGATGCTCTGATGGCAACACAGCAGGTTTCCACGCGTACCGACTATGAGCTTACCAGCCAGAACTGGGACAAGGTGTATGCTTCCCACCAGGCCAGTACCAGCACGGGAAGAGGGGAAGGAACTATTCATGCGGGAGATTTTACCGCATTCACCAATGCCCGTATAGAGGCCTTGAACGACAAGATTCAACACGAGGCCGGTCTTGCCAATATTCACGACCGGCTTACGCCAGGAGGCCATTTGGGTGACTTGTTTGGAGGCTCTACCGGTACGGGTACCGGTGGCGTGTTGGGTGGCACTGGTTCTGGCACCGGCACCGGCACGGGTGGCGGATTGCTGGGTGGCGGTGGCGATCCCACCATCACCAATCCCGGCAACGGTAGCACAGGTACTTTGGGCCGTCCCGGCCGCACGGGTGTCACAGGCACAGGAGGTGGTAGGCTCACAGGCAATGTCACCACCACCAACCCGGGCAATAACGTGCAGCTGACGAACACGTCGGGTGTGATACTCACCAACTCGTCGAACTTGTCGTCGGGCGTGCTGGCCAACAATAACCTGAATTTGGATATGCTGGGAATCAATATGGGCTCTGACGCCAAGAATATGGGCGGAATGGGAAGAACCAGGAGTGCCAATGCCAACACCAATACCTCTTCCGGTTCCGGACAGCTGTACGCACAGTATGGTGGACAGACTCAACAACAGCAGGCTTCCGCCACGCTGTCCACGGGCAATCGTGGTGGACAAAGCCAGGAGACGACTTCGGTGGCTTTGGTTGACCGCAATTCCCGCAATGTTGTCAAAAACACCACCACCTCCTCCTCCACGTTGACGGGTGGAAGAGTGGTGGCAGCCACCTCATCCTCGTCAGGAAGAGGCAAGTTCCAGGCTACGAATGTCCTGGTGGAGAGCTCCTCCGTCACGCTTCCGGTAGCGGGTACTGCCACCTCTTCAGGTTTCTCCGCTTTAGGTTCCACCAACAGAGTTGTTGCGGGTGAAGGTAATCAGCCAGGCAAATTCTTAGGTTACAATGTGGCGGATTATACCGAAACCTATACGCAAGCAGAAGCCAATGTGGAGGATTATATGTATGATAAATTGTTGGAGGACTATACCGAACAAGGCAGTGATACATCAATGCTTTATGAGAGAAACTCCTTGGAGGAGTATGCCATTGCCTATCAGTATGGCGATACCATCTTTGACTTCTGCTTCAAGACGGATCCTTACTATGACACCTACGAGGATCTGTTCACGCAAGTACTCTCCTGTTACAACGGAGGCATAGAATCCAGCACTACTCCAACTGCTAATAATACATTGGTGCAGTACCCTGTTAGAACAAGTTCCTCCACCAGTCAGAGGTTTGGTTGGTATTCATACCTGTTTGCCCCTCAGGTGCCGAATGACAAGAACCGCTACAACGAAAATGTGACCCTTCCGGCTATCGCCACGTTCAAACTGAACACAGACAAAGAGCACAGAACGGCTGCGATGGCTAAACATCTCTTCTTGTATTCGAATTTCTCACGTATGTTGTATTACTCCAACAAATATACCAAAGGACCTTTGACGAGAATACCTCATCAAATAACACATACTATTAAAGACGACGAGTTCCGCCTCAATGGAGATTGGGATGGTATAGGTTGTGCGTATGGATACGAGTTTTTCAATGGTAATAAGGGTGGCATTATCAGAGAACCCTCTAATAAATGGAAAAATTTGGATAAGAGATCCAATGTTTTAAAAGCTTGGGCTTATCGCGCAAGCAATTATGAGCCTTTTGATATGAGGTATATATATACGTTGGATTATAATGCTGCAATGTATCTTCATTATTTTGACAGCCCTAATACTTCCCATATTTCCAATAGCAGTGGAATCATTGACTATACTTGGAGTTATTGGGATGTCCCCGATATTTTGGATGTCAAAGTGGAGAACAGTCCTACCATTCCAGTTATCACCATACGTTCATTCGAAGCCAGTCAATCAAAATGGGAGGATTATAATGGAGCCAGAAATGCTGTGGTGAATGTGAAGATAAATGACTATGCCACACCGGCTTTGTATGACGATATACAGATGTTCTTCAAATTCTTTAAGAAATGCACGGAGATTGCCGCCTATCCGCTTTGCAGAGGATACAGCCATAAGAAGGCTATTTTACAGATACTCTATTCTGAAGGTCAAGCCAATGCTCGATTGATATTCGATGACAATTTCCCCTATATCATCAACAAGTCGCTGCCCTGGACGCACTATTTCACAGCCTGGAATTACATTTATGAGAATGTCGGTTTTAATCCGGCCGATCATAATCCGGAAGATATGCACGCGGGCAATTCTTATTACCAGTACTATAGTTGGTTGTGGTTCCATTTCAAGAAGGCCCCTGTCACGTATAGTGGAACAAAAGGTTTGACAGTGTCGTTGGACGCCGGCGACGATAGGACCCTGCCGTATTGGTACACAGGAATGAGCAATATGTCTAATGTGAAGAAACCTTATGTAACGGTGGTTTATGTGTCAGCGAAGAATAATGTCGGTGTTGGTTCTCAAATTGCGGCCCAGATCAAGAAAAATTTGTTTGGTTCAGGGGAGATTAACGACAATGCCTTCCTGTTTAACTCCGAGCTTTCCAAATCCTGGCAGCTGAAGAGTTATCCCAATTATTTCACAAACAAGGATAAGGACACGGATAAACTGACCTTCCCTGATCCAAGCAGTGTGGAACAGTACATAGACGATTAGTGTGATGATTACAGATTGAAAAACACGTAAATAGCGCTATTATGAAAAAGATTATATGTTTTATTTTGATTATGGTTTGTTTGGGTGTCCAAAGCTTGCACGCCCAGGACACCGTCCAGGTGCGTCAGAACAGCAATGTGGTGTTGCTCTACCGCTGTTACGGCGACAGCATCGTGTTCCGTTGGGCTCCTGAGGACCCGGGCCTGTGGATGCTGACCAACACCCGCGGGTGGATACTGGAGCGTTCGCTGACGGACAGGGAGATCAAGGCTTCGGGGGACAGCACGCGCATAGACACGGTGCTGAACGGCGGGCAGCCGATCCGCCCGCTGACGCTGGAGCAGTTCCAGGCGCGTTTCGACAGCACGGATATGCACGCTGGCGCGGCGGCTCAGGCTCTGTACGGCCAGGGCGTGTTCACGGGCGACCCGAACAGCAAGGGCGGATTCGTGGACTACGTGTTCCGCAAGGACCAGGAGCAGCACCAGCGCCACTTTATGGCGATGATGGCGGCTGAGGGCCGCCCCGACATAATGTCGGCGCTCGGAATGCGGTACGTGGACCGTACGGTGCAGAAGGGGGAGTGGTACGACTACACGCTGAGCACGCCGGTACCCAAGCACCTGTACGACGTGGCTCCGCGCGCGGTGATCCTTCACAACGTGCCCTACGTTCGCCAGCAGGACGAGATGATGCCTGAGATCCAGATCCAGCAGATAGACGCGTACCGCGCGGTGGTGTACTGGGAGAAGAACAAGCTGTCGGGTTACTTCATCGAGCGCAAGAGCAGCAAGGACCGCAACTGGGTGCCCCTGAACAGCGTGCCGTTGTACGGCTACAACCCGGACGAGGAGACGTACAAGGTGTTCGGGGAGGACGTGGCTCGCATAATGGAGGGCAACGTGGCGTTCATCGACTCGCTGGACCTGAAGGTCCAGTACCAGTACCGCGTCCGCGCGTTCGACGCGTTCGGCGACTACGTGCCGTTCAAGGAGGGCGGGAAGTTCGAGATGCTGGACCTCATCCCGCCGTCCCTGCCGATCATCACGGGCTGCGTGCCGAAGGACAACGTGACGTGCACGGTGTATTGGGAGAAGGACGTGATGGAGGACGACTTCGAGGGCTATGTGCTGACCTTTTCGGACTCTCCCGACGGTCCGTGGTCGAACGTGTCGGACGTGCTGGGCCCGAAGACGAAGCAGTACGTGGACGAGTACGCCGGGGCTCGCGGCAGGGGCTACTACAAGCTGATAGCGTTCGACAAGTTCAAGAACGTGAGCTTCTCGAGCACGGCGCTCAACAACATCGAGGACGTGGTGCCGCCGGTGTCCCCGACGGGCCTGAAGGCGCTGGTGGACACGGCGGGCGTGGCGCACTTCGCGTGGAACCGCAACCCGGAGAAGGACGTGCTGGGCTACCGCGTGTTCTTCGCCAACCAGATGGACCACGAGTTCGTGGAGTGCTCGCACGGCCTGGTGGAGGGCACGGAGTTCCGTGACACGCTGGACTGGCACACGATCACGAAGTACGCCTACTACTATATCACGGCGGAGGACAACAGCCACAACGTGTCGGCGCACTCTGACACGATCGCGGTGCCGGTGCCTGACAAGATCCCACCCACGCCGTGCATATTGGACGACATCACGGTGACGGACAACGCGGTGGTGGTTCGCTGGACAAAGAGCGCGTCCAACGATGTGATGTACTATTTCATCTACCGTAAGTTCAAGAAGCAGAAGCAGTGGGAGTTGCAGCAGGCGGTTCAGCCGTGGCAGATAGCGGCGGCGGACTACATTGTGTTCATCGACCACCCGACGCCCTCGTCGGAGATGTACCAGTACTGCATCGAGGCGGTGGACGACTTCCACAACACGTCGGGCCGTTCGGGGTATGCGAACGCGTTTGTGCGCGAGGCGCGTGTGGTGGACATCCCCATCCAGCTGGCGGCCACTGCGGACAAGAAGAACAACGCGGTCAATCTGAAGTGGTCGTACGATTATATGGGCCGCCATACCCATTACGGCTTGATCTTCCGCTCGGTGAACGGTTCCGAGTACAAGGCCTACCAGCGTTTCGAGAAGGGCACGACGACGTTCACGGATTACAGTCTGGACAGCGGCGACAAGGCCAGTTACTACATAGTGCTGTACCTCGGCAAGGGCCAGCGCTCGCTGCCCTCGCAGGAGGCGAAAGCAGGGTTATAGCCATTAGCCGTTAGCCGTTTGCCAACAGCCAATAGCCAACAGCCACCAGCCAATAATATCTAATGTCGCAAAATTTTATATCTTTGTTGCCTGAATTATAATTAAACACAACAAACCATTCCCCCCCTTAAATCTACTATTATGAAAAAACAAATACCCCTTTTCTTCGCAATTCTCGCCACCCTTTTCTTCACCCTGCGAACCGCCTCCGCCCAGGGCGAGTGGAAATGGGCGCATTCTTGGAGTGGTGCAGGAGAATCAAATAGCGATGTTTTCAATTACATCACAAACTCTGCCTTTGACAGCGAGGGAAACATATATGTATGGGGAATGATGGGGGGAAGTCCCGATATTGATGGATTTCCTTTCCAATTTTACAATGACGACCCCTATATAGTAACCAGGACTGACAGGACAAGTTTGCTGGCAAAGTTCGACACACTTGGTAATATGCTTTGGTATAAGATAATGAAGGCAAACGATGACCCCGGTTGTTTTCCTAATTGGATGGAAGTGAAAGACGACAAAATCTACATTTCAGGCACCTGTTTTTTAGATAATGTGGACCAAATCTCCTATTCTTGGCTTTATTATTTTGACACTTTGATCACGGCCTCTCAAGTACACGCCATTCCGGTGGAACAGAGGCAACCACCGTATAAAACGGGGAGATACACCTATTTTGCCACTTTTGATTTGAACGGCAATCTTTTGGACAACCATTTTGTAGAAGCGCGGTCAAGAAAAGTTTTCACAGGGGGAATTCGGAGTGAGGAATACTTGTGTAACAGATTGGGATACGGAATGGCACCTATGCATATTGATGGCGACGGTAACACCTATGTTTACACTAAGTTGGAATATAGCGGTTTAGAAAGTGACCCCTACACCATCATAATTGACAATGACTCGAACAGGACTTATGACATATATCTTCCTGGTAAGGAAGGAGGGGTTTTACATACCGGTATGATGTATAAATTTTCTCCCGACTGGGAATTGGTGTATGCCAAGCCAATGGTGGATCATACGGAGGGCATAGCCACATCCTGGGAACTGTTACAAGACAGTGTCAATCAGCTATATCTCTTGTTCATCGAAGGTATGTCATTCGATGAGGGTGACAATATGTATGTGGCAGGTTGGGTGTCTTTGGAACTAACTTATGGTTATGGAGGGGAATTGCACCAATATCCCATCCACATATATTGGGACAGCACGCACTATGCAACCATAAACGATATGAGTTCTTGTTGGGAAATGCCTTTTGTCATCAAATACAGTCCTAATGGGGATGTCCTGTGGTGCAACCAAATATACACGACAGGCAGCGGCAACCCCGGTGCCCAGAATCGAGTGAGGGCAATCGGACGGAGTAGTTGCTATGAAAATGGTTGTCTCTATTTCGCAGGCTGTGGGATAGTGTATAGTGAGGATGCGGAATTGGCTTTTGACGACCAAGGACACATTCTGATTCCCTTTACTTACGACAATCACAGCACAGGTTTTTTTGTTAGATACAATGCCACCACCGGGCAATATGTCAACCACGGGATCATACCTGTCGAGAATGCCCAGCCCGGGCAAATCCCCGATGTTATTGGCAATCGCTTATTCTCCTCTTCAAATAAAGGAGCCATATACCAATGGTGTGTTGACGGTACATATATCAACGATATTGACATCAGTTCGGTCAATAGTACTGACCTGCAGAGGTCTGCTATCCTTTTGGACAGCAAAGGGCATCTATTGTTCAATACAGTCACCAAATCTCCGGGAACATTTGGAAATGGAGCGTCCTTTTCGGCCACCTATAACCGTTCCAATGCTGTGTTTGCCCTATATTATGACCCGGAATTTGCCACACCATACGTTGGTATTTCCGAACGTGGAGGAAACATTTCCAATTTAAAAATCTGGCCCAACCCCGCCAGAAGCATACTTTACGTTGAAAGCGACAGTGCCCCCATCGACTATATCACTATAATGGACCTGACCGGCAAAACGCTTGTGAAGAAAGCTGTTGGGGACATCAGCTTTACGGTGGAAGTCTCACGTCTGCCCGCGGGAACATACCTGCTGGAAACAGTGCGAGAAGGAGAAGTCTCTGTGGAGAAGTTCGTCAAAACCTATTATCAGCCATAAAACCGCAGCATTATGAAGAAAATCATATTATTTTTGATTCTTTCTTTCTCATTCTGCAGCATAACGGGGGTGCATTCTCAGAACCAATCGGGATGCGGGCTATATATCAGCTCCAATTTTGATTCGGATTGCCTGTTGACGGACTACATCAAGTGCTGTCCCGACCTTTTGGAGATGGATGTCCAGGATTGTATGCTGGCTTGCAAGGGGAATATTGTCTGGTACACGGTGGAGTGCGCCAACGCGTCCCAGTACACGTGGACCGTTTCGGGCGCGGCGGATTACAGCATAGCGGACCAGGGACGGACTGTTTATGTGAGGTGGGGCTACGGAATGGTGGGCACTGTATCGGTCAGCGCGGTGGTGGGCGACACCAACACCTGTACTGCCGAGACGTGTGTCGTCCTGATGGACTCCCCGACGGCGAACAGTTCCTCCGTGCCCGCGTATTACTATAATCAGGACGGAGACAGGGAGATAGAGATATGTCTGGGGGAGACCATCGAGTTCACGGATATGAGCGCCACGCCCCGGACCCCTATAACAGGGCACCACTGGCAAACACCGTTCGGCGAGGCCACCACACAGGACTATTCCTTCACCCCCCCACAGGAGGGGGTGTATGAGATATATCATTGCGTGCGCAATGAATGCGGGTGCGATGACTGCGAGATGTACTACATCGTGGTGAAGGAGCCGATGGTGTTCGAGCTCTCCTGCCACGGCACGGTGTGCGAGAACACCATCGCCAGTTATCATCTGGAGAACGCGCCCTGCGACGACGTGATGTGGAATGTGGAGGGCGGGTCTCTGGAAGGGCAGGGCACACAAGATCTCACCGTGCACTGGGGGAGTCCCACATCGGGCTACGGGGTCATCTCGATGCAGAGTGTGTCTTGTGAGACGGAGTGCCCTTCCTTGTATTCGGTGCGGATACCCGTCATCGTCAACAATGCGGAGATAGAGGGACCGGAAGAAGTATGTGTCGGTGAAGTGCAGGTCTATGAGCTGCAGAGATGGGGCGGCACGGAATACACGTGGTGGAACAGCGACACCGCCTGCCTGACGGTCCACCACAGCGAGAGCCCCAACCGCTATATGCTGGAGTTTACCTGCCCCGACACGGTGACTATTGGTGCAAGCTATAACTGCCCGTTTCTGGATTGCGGTTACAAGATGTCTTCCCCGAAGACCATCATCATCAAGGACACGATGAGCGTGCATTCCGACAGGGACACCTATTGCAAGGGGGAGACCGGTGTGTTCCGCACCACCCGCGGGGGGACGGTCCGCTGGCGGGTGTATGCCCCAAACGACAGCCTTGTTCGTACCGCCGATGCCGACACACTGTCCCACATTTTCCCGACTGCGGGACAATACAGGGTGACGGCTTCTGCCAGCGGCTACTGCGCAGCTATGGACTTTTATGTCACGGTATTGGACGACCCTCCCGCCCTGACGTCCGCGACGGGACCCCACTCCGCCTGTCGGAACAGTTCCATCCTGCTGGAGGCCGTCCCTACCCATCCCGGTTACTACCTCCAATGGATTCCCCTGTGCGTGTCGGTGCCTCTTGACACCCTGGAGGGCAACGAGGTGACCGTGACGTACGGCAGTGAGATCTGTGATGTGGCGGTCTTCCAGGTGGACAGGGAGTACGGCTGCCGCTCGGAGGCTTACGTCCACAGGGTGTACACCTTCCAGCTGCTCCCGCACGGGCTGCCCGCCGTCACAAGCGTGTGTGCGGGCTCCACGGTGCGTTTCGACGTGCCCGACCAGTCGCCCGACGTCCTGTATGAATGGACCATCGATCCGACCAATGCGGCCTCGATAGACAGCAGCGACCACCTGCTGCCCTCCGTCGGCATACTGACCAACCATCTGGCGAATGTCGCGACGCCCTACTATGTGGATGTGGTATTGAAAAGGACCTATTGCTCCGGTATCAAGGTGTATGACACGGTGCGTCTGCTGGTCAATGAGACGCCGGTACCTGTGCTGGACTGCCCTGACACCGTATGTGAGGGAGATGTTGTTTCGTTAGTCGCCGCCTGGGGGGTGCCCGCGGGAGGGCCCTTCCAGTGGTCATTTTCCGACACCGCGCAGGTCCTGTACGGGGATTCGGTTTTTCGCAGGTTTGACACTCCAGGCCGTGTATATGTGACGCTGACTGCCAACCCCGGTCCGAACTGCAATCCCGTGACAGTCCGTGACACCGTCTGGGTGAGCCGAATTCCTTACGTGGACATTGTCGAGAATTGGAATAACCTGGAAGTACAGTACTATCCCAATGCCCAGTATGTATGGACATACAACGGGGCGGAAGTTGCCTATACATCAATATGTCCCATCACGGGAGAGGGTACCTATTGTTGCACCGCCACCAGCACGGTGCCACCTTATTGCAGCGACAGCGCCTGTTACAATGTGCCTTACGGGTCGCCCAACTGTATCACGATGCCCACCACCCACACGCTCCAGTGCAATACCGCCACGGTAACCGCCTACAACCCGTCGGGGTTGCAGTTCTCGTGGTCACTGTCCACGTCCGCCCAAGGCTCATATTGTTCGCCCGTGGAGTCGTCAGTTTCCACGACGGCAACCTTCAAAGTTCCAGGTCTCCATTACGTGTATGCCTACGCGGAAGCCAACGGGCGGTGCTACATAAGCCGTGAGCAGGTGCGTATTGACTGCGTGCCGGCAATCGAGGTCTCCTATGACTGCAACGGGCATCTCATTGTGCGGGACGTCTCGCAATATAGGGACGGTTTTTCAATTCCCGACAGGACCATCACGGTGGCGGGGACAGCACTAACGGTGACGCTTCTTTTCCCGCAGATGTCCGCGTCCATTCCTGTCAACACGCTCCAGGCCGGCACGTACACCGTCTCAATGACCTTTGACAATACGGGTTGCGTATGCTCTGAAGATTTCCACTATGAGCCCAACCCGAGGATAATCAACCTCGACATTCGCCACGATATGTGCAGCGCAACACCTTCTTTGTTCACAGCATCCACTGTAGGAACCATTGTGAGGTATGAATGGGACTTCGGCGACAATTCCCACAATGAGGGGGACAGCATCTATCACACGTACCACACATCCGATAATCTCAATCCTTGTGTGCATCTTACTGTCACAAACTCACTGGGTTGTACAGTTGAAAAAGATTCGTGTATATATATACATACTAACGTGATTGACCCAGCTGCGATATCTCTGTCATCTGCTACGCAAGTCTGTCCAGGAACAGCAAGGAATCTCTTTTTTACTCCATATCAGAATAACATAAATCTATTATGGTTTCCTCAAAATCTGACATACGACCACTATCAAAACAATTGCAATGTGTACCAGACGGGGTGTTACAGAGCAGAGGCTTTACAGTTCTACACCGGTTGCCGGGCACAGGCGATGCTCAACGTGGGGTTTTTGACTGCGCCGTTGGCACGGATTGTCGGCAGCACCGAATACTGTCTCGGGGAGACGGTGAAGTTGAACGGCAACACGGGTGTGCGCAACAGTTATACGTGGAGCGTCACCGGACCTTCAAACTTCAGTCACACTTCCTCAGAATCCTCCGTTTCCTTCACTCCGTCCCAGCCGGGCACCTATACGGCTGTACTAACCGTGAGTAATCAAAGTCCGTGCAGCGTCACGGCCACCTGCACGGTGACGGTCAATCCTAAGCCCGCTGCACCTACCATAGTGTTTTGTGGCAATCACTGCATCCACAACGCGCCTGTGGAGGTGTGTTCCACCACAGGGCAGAATCTCTGCTGGAGCAACGGGTATCGCGGGTCCACGGCCTATTATTACACTCCCGGCTACCTTACGGCGCATTATGTGGACCCTTCCACGGGATGCAAGTCCGATGACACCCAGTTCTTCATCGAGCCGGCCCCCGACTTCGACGCCCTGCTGACAGGATGCCACAGGATGTGCGACGACCTATTCCAATATGACCTGCCCGTCTATGGGATATACCCCTATTTCCCCAATTCCCTGAACTGGGAGTGGATATACCAGCCGACTGGAGCCACATTCACAGTGACGGACCAGAACCCGCTGCTGCCGATTGTCGGCTTCGGGAATTATCATTTGAGTGCCACCTACACGCCGGGTTGCACCGCCATATCTCCTGAGTTGGAAATTGCCCCTGCCGACCGCTGCCCGTGCGACAGTGTGGAATTCAAACCCAAAGGAGTACAATGCTTCGTGGAAGACTGCAAGTTGTACTACTCCTTTGAATACAGGGTCTGCAACTACGGGTCCCAAACGCTGACCTTTGACGACCTGTTGGTTGAAATGGGAGGGAGTGTCGCGGGTGCCAGCCCGATGCCGTTGGTGATTGGCCCCAATTCCTGCCAGGATTTCCATTTCAAGGTGGAGTACACAGATTTCGCATCCACAACCCTCGCGTTCACGCTTGTTGACCGTACCCGGAATTGCGAGTTTAGATATGTGGAGAGCACGGACTGGAAATCCTGCGTCAAGAAGGGTTGCGGCGATTCCAAGCTGCAATTCACTTTCGGGTATGACTGGAGCATCCCACACCAGGGTGTTTTCTTCCCGTTCCACCTCACCGTTCAGAACGCCCAGGATATCCTGTCGGTATGGAGCAGGCCCTCCCAGGTGTTCGACTACACGGTCAGCAGTGTCTCTCCCGTTGAGTTGGACGGCTTGCTGATGCTGGATTACGGCGTGCTGTCGCAGATGGCAAGAAACGACGAGCTGGTGTGCCTATATTTCGTCGCATGTGTCGATGAACTCCAGCACTTGTGCTTTGATTCGATATGCGTCAAGGCCTACACACTGTTGGAGCAAATCCCCGAAGACTTCCGCCGCATACTGGACTCTGTCACGGCAGACAACGACACCACAAGGAAAGCAATGGCAGCAGCCGTGGCTCCGCAAGCGGACAAACCGTATCTTGCCCCCAATCCTGCCAATGACGAGGTGACGGTGATGGGTATTGAACCCGGAACTGTGGTTGAAATCACCATACTCACAATGCAGGGAGGCCATATAGCTGACTATCGCAACGATTACCGTTTCAACGTCAGCCGCCTGGCCAGGGCCTCTTATATTGTCCGTGTGATTACCAGCGACAGGCGCGTATATTATCTTAAGTTGGTAAAACAGTAGATTTCAGGATATCACTGCCCTCCAGAAACTCCGTGCACTCCTCGAAGGTGGCGAAGGTGTGCTCCTTGGGCACCACGGCGGGGATGACGTTCATCTTGGTGAGCATATACATCGGCTGCGGCTGGATGATGGTCATCAACACGATGATGCCCTTGGCCTGCAAGTCTTTGATGGCCGTTTCCATTGCATAGAGCCCTGACTGGTCCATAAAGCTGACCAGACGCATTCTGATAATCACAATCTTGACATCGTCGGGCACGTCGTGCATCACCTCCTGGAAACGGGTGATGGAGCCGAAGAAGATGGGCCCGTTAAGGCGCTGGATGTAGATCTGGTGCTTGGTCTCTTCCGAGAGGCCGTGCTCGTCTTTCCAGGGCAACTCCTTGTCGAACTGGTTGATTTCGCCCGCTTGGTAGCCGCTCTCCACCAGGTCGCTGGCGCGTTTCATAAAGAGCACGCAGGCGATGATCATTCCGATACCCACGGCGATGAGCAAATCCACGAAGACGGTGAGCAGCAGCACGGTGACAAGCACCACGGCGTCGGCGCGCGGGATGTTGGGCAGGTCTTTCAGCCCCTTGAAGTCGATGATGCCGACACCCACGGTGATGAGGATGCCGGAAAGCACAGACAGCGGCACGTATTTCACAAAACGGCCGAGTCCGAGCAGTATGGCGAGCAGGAAAAGGGCGTGTACGATGCCCGACAGACGGGTGCGTCCGCCGCTCTTCACGTTGACCACTGTACGCATCGTGGCACCGGCACCACCAATGCCCGCGAACAAACCCGCAAACATATTGCCGATACCCTGACCAATCAATTCCTTGTTGCTGTTATGCTTGGTCTTGGTGATATTGTCGGCCACCACGGAGGTGAGCAGCGTGTCGATGGAACCGAGACCCGCCAAGGTGAGTGCCGGGATGACGGCCGCCTTCAAGACTGCACCCCACTGGATGCCCGCCAAGGAGACCTTCGCGAAAACGGGAAGCGGAAATCCGGAAGGTATCTCCCCGATGGTCAGGTTGGAGTTGAAATCTTTGACAAACAAGGAGACGACGGTCACCACAATCAGCGCCACCAAGGTGGCAGGCACCTTCTTCGTTATCAGCGGGAAAAGGTAGATGATGGCGATGGTGGCCAGCCCGAACAGCAGTGCATACAGGTCGAAGCCCCCGATGCGCGACGGGAATTGCGTGATCATATCCACAATGAGCACCGGCGACTTCATCCCGAACAGCGGATAGATCTGCTGCAGGATGATGATGATGCCGATACCGCTCATAAAGCCCGACAGTACAGGGTAGGGGATATAGCGGATATATTTGCCGATTTTCAGGATGCCGAAGAGGATCTGGAAAACGCCGCAAAGCATTCCCGCCACCGACATTGTGACGAGCACCGTCTCGATGGAGTGTGCGCCCCCCGCCGACCAGATGCCGGAGATGAGCGTGGCGGTGATGACCGTCATCGGTCCCGTGGGGCCGCTGATTTGCGACGGCGTACCCCCGAACAGGGAGGCGAAAAATCCGACCATAATGGCACCCACCAGGCCCGCTAAGGCTCCGATGGCCCCGATGTTGGGAATGTCCTGCACGTCAATCACGCCGAAGGCTTGGATACCGAAGGCCAAGGCTAAGGGAAGGGCCACGATGCCAGCGGTGATGCCGCCGAAAATGTCCCCTTTCAAATTGCTGGTATTGAATTTATTCATAGTGAGGGTTTATGGTTTTCAAAAAAGACAAGATGATGGGATTATGGGTTAGCGATGGAGCACCTTTTGCTGTAATCCCGACAGTGTGCGCTTCACCAGGGCACGTTCGTTGTAGATGATAACGGCCACATAGACGAGCAGCAGCAGCGTGTTCACCACGAACACCCAACCCAACTTGTGCGGGCGGAAGAGGATGCTGAAATAGTAGAGCAGCAGGGCGAGGGCGAAGTAGCCGAGTATTGCGCCCAGATTGTAGGGAATCGGGCTCTTGACCTGCCCCACGATGTAGGAGAGCACCATACAGGTGCCGTAGCCGGCAAAACCGCCCCACGCACAGGCCATATAGCCATAACGGGGCACGAAGATGAAGTTGATGGCCAACATCACTGCGCAGCCGATGAAGGAGAAGATGGCCCCCCACCAGGTCTGCTTGTTCAGCTTGTACCAGAAGCTGAGGTTGAAATAGACACCCATAAAAATCTCGGCCATCATCACGATGGGCACGGTGCGCAGACCCTCCCAGTAGTTGCGTTGGATGATGAACTTGAAGATGTCGAGGTAAAGGACCACGATAAGGAAGGCCAGCAGTGTGAACATCACGTAGTATTTCATCACGTCGGCCTGCATCTCCTTGTTGTTCTTGTCGCGCTGCCCGCCGAACACAAACGGTTCGTAAGCGTAGCGAAAGGCCTGGGTGAAGATGGCGATGATCATCGCGATTTTGACGCAGGCGCCGTAGATGCCGAGCTGCACTTCGCCCTCCTGACCGGGCACGATGAACTTGTAGCAGATTTTGTCGGCCACCTGGTTGAGGATGCCGATGAGTCCCAACAGCAACAGCGGCCAGGTGTATTTGAGCATCTCCTTCAGCAAGCCGCGGTCGATGCCGAAGCGCAGCTCACGGAGCTCAGGGATGAACCCGAAGGTGACACCGGCCGTGCAGATGAGGTTGACGATGAACACATAACCCACCTGGTAGCTGGGGTCGTACCAGCCCATCAGGGCGGGATGGTTCTGGTGCAGACTGGGTGCCACGAGGAAGATGAAGAGGTTCAGGGCAATGTTGCAGATGATGAAGGAGAGTTTCAAGGCGACGAACTTGAGGGCGCGGTTCTCGTTGCGCAAACGGGCGAAAAGAATGGCCTGGAAGGCGTCGAGGGCCACCACGGACGCCATAATGCGGATAAACTCAGGATGGCTCTCGTAGTGGAGGGCGTTAGCGATTGGCCCGCCGAACACCATACAGATGATCCAGAAGAGGAGCGACACGAGACCCACGGCGCTGGCGGCGGTGGAGAAGGCTTTGCGGGAGTCAATCTCCTCGCGGTTGGAGAAGTAGAAGAAGGTGGTCTCCATACCGAAGGTGAGCAACACGAGCAGCAAGGCGGTGTAGGCGTAGATATTGGTGACAATGCCGTAGCCGCCGGAAGATGCCGCAATCTTGTAGGTGTACAAGGGCACCAGCATATAGTTCAAAAAGCGGCCTATGATGCTGCTGAGTCCATATATGGCGGTCTGTCCCGCCAGTTTTTTCAATGAGTTGGCCATAGGTTTATGCGTTTGGGGAGGTTGCAAGAGCAACCCCGGTTTTTTCTTTGTAGTCGAGGTTCATCACGACGATGGCGGCAAAGGCGCCCCAGAAGGGGAGCGAGAGCTTGTCGGTGTCGAGGAAGTTGTTGAGCACTCCGTGCACGAAATAGGTGATGAGCGCCAGAGTCATCATCAGGCAGATGAGCCGCTGTGTCGGGTCGTGCGTGTGGTTGTAGGTGCGTATGCCCGTGAGCAGGATGCAGAACGCCAGGGCGAAGACCGTGAGCATTCCGGGGATGCCGCTCTCGGCGCAGGGGCCGATGTATTCGCTGTGGGCGTTGCCGCCGTCACCGAAGTCGGTGGTGATGATGGTCTTGTACTGGCTTCGCTGGAAGGGGGCATACACGAATTGGTAAGTGCCGGGCCCCCAGCCCGTCACGGGCCGCTCGCGGATCATCCCGAAGGCCGAGTTCCAGCGGTTGAGACGCTCCACATTGGAGGCGTCCGTTGTGATGTTGGAGATGGACTGCAGCTGCTCCGCCAGGTTGCCCGACGAGTCCTGCTCGTTGCGGCTCATCTTGTAGAGGATGTCGTCGGCGTAAAAGTAGAAGGCCGACCCCATAATGAGGCCGCCCACAATCAGCCACGAGAGCTTGATGCGCAGCTTCAGTACCACATACACGCCGATGGCCACCATCAGGCTTATCCAGGCGGCACGGCTGAAGGAGAGGTAGAAACCCATCAGGAAAATGCCCGTGAGTCCGGCGTAGAAGAGTTTCTGGAACACGTTGTTGCCAGGCAGGAAGAAGCAACAGGCCGAGATAGGCAGGAAAAAGGCCAGCACCGCACCATAGGCGGTGTGGTCATTGTAAAAGGGGTCCATTACCCAGTGTCCGTATTTCTCGTCAAAGCCGCTCAAGGCGTGCTTGTAGGTGGTGATGAGCACCACAATGGCCAACGCCACCGCATAGCAGTTGAAATAGCGCACCAGGTTCCGGTAGTCGTCCTTGATGAGCTGTATGACCATCCAGTAGCTCGAGGTGGTGAACCATATCTTCGACAGCCAGAACTTGAACGACACCATCGGTATCTCGCTGGTGATGCAGGTCAAAAGCATCCAGCCCAGATAGACGTACAGGGCGATGGAGACAGGATGGCGCAGCAGCTTGCGGTCCATACTCAGGTCGTACAGCAAGCGGCACAGGAACAGGAAAGTGACGGCAATCATCACAATCTCGCCCGGGAAGGAGAGCCCTAACTTGTAGTCCTTGAACTCCAGGACGATGGACAATGGGGTGAGGAAAGCCATCAGGTACATCACCCAATCGACGTGGAAAATAAGCAGGTACGCCAAAACCACGACGCCCGTAAGCAAGGGAATCACAGGGAGTTCCTTGACGATGGCGGCGCAGTTGACCAGAATGAGGAAAATGGCAGTCAGCAGCATCGCCCACTGCCGCCCCGTCAGTTTAGTCAACACTCTCTTCAGGCTTGACGGAAGGCTTCTCTTCAATTTTTTCGATCATTAATAACACGATGAGGGAAATTGCCAGCACGCAGAAGGTGGAGACAATCATAATGACAGAGCGTTTGGGGAAGTATTTCTTGTCGGCGGGGATGGGGCGGTCCACCACGAACTTCACGGGCATCGAGCCCTGCATATCGAGTTGGGCGCTCATCATCTTCTCCTTGCAGAGCGACTGGTATTCGCGGAAGTTGTACTGCAGGTCGTGCCAGGCGTCGAGGCGCGGTCCCCATTCGGCCAGCTTTTTCTGCTCGTTTTCGAGGCGGCTGATGGCGGCCTGGTTGCCCTGGGCCACGGCGATGGCCCATTGCTGCATCACTCGGTTGGTCTGCTCCTTGAGCTCAAAGACACCGTTCTCCATACACACCTGGATGGAGTCGTCAATGCGTGCAATCTCCTTGTTGACGGAGTCCACTTGGCGCTTCAGGGCGTAGTAAGCCGCCGCAGCGCGCTCGCGCTCGGTACGGTTCTTCACTGTATCCACCAGACTCAGGATGTAGTCGGCCATATCACAGGCAATCTGCGGGTCCTCGTCCGACACCGTGATGGAGATGGCCCCGAACTCGGTGCGCTTGAAGGTGAGGTTGTTGGTGAGAGTTTTGTACAACTTCGTCTCCGCCCCTTTGGAGTCGGGATTGATGTCGTAATGCTCGGCCAACTTGAAGCGCGATATCAGAGAGTCTTTGATTTCCAGTGCGTTGAGGATTTGCATCATCTGCTCGGTCTCCTCTTGCAGGGCGTAGGCCTTCACCTCCAGGCGCTCGTTGTAGTTCTCCTTGTTGAGGAGAATCTTCGACATCGAGTTGGTGCGTGGGGCGTAGATGACAGCCGTGGACTTGTAGCGCGGGGCGACCAGATAGGTGCAAAGCAGGGAGAGGATGGCGGTGGCCAAGCCGATGATGAGCAGCCATCTGCGCCACTTCCACACGAACTTCACCAGGCTGAAGGAATTGTATTGATCGTTGTTTTGCATTTTGTTCCGATTAGGGGATTATTGAGGTTTTTTGATGTCGATGTTCAATTCGTCCAGCTGGGCTTGGGCGATGGGGGTGGGGGCGGGCAGCATCGTGTCGCGGCCGGCGTTGTTCTTCGGGAAGGCGATGAAGTCGCGGATGCTGTCGCAGTCGGAAAGCACGGCGCACAGACGGTCGAAGCCGAAGGCGATGCCGCCGTGAGGGGGCGCGCCGAAGCGGAAGGCGTCGATGAGGAAGCCGAACTGGCTCTGTGCCTGCTCTTCCGTGAAGTTCAGGGCTTTGAACATCCGTTTCTGCAACTCGGGGTTGTGGATACGGATGGAACCGCCGCCGATTTCGGAGCCGTTGATGACCAGGTCGTAGGCGTTGGCGTTCACGGCGCCGGGGTTGCTCTCCAGCATTCCCTCGTGCTCGGGCTTAGGAGCGGTGAAGGGGTGGTGCATTGCGTAGAAACGCTGCGTCTCCTCGTCCCATTCCAGCAGCGGGAAGTCGATGACCCAGAGCACCTTGTACTCGCCGGCCTTGCGCAGGCCGAGACGGTTGCCCATCTCCAGACGGAGGGCGCCCAGCTGCGTGCGGGTCTTCATTGCCTTGCCTGACATAATGAGGATGAGGTCGCCGGGCTTTGCTTCGCAACGGGCTGCCACGGCCTTGAGGTCCTCCTGGTCGTAGAACTTGTCCACAGAAGACTTGAAGGTGCCGTCGGCGTTGCAGAGGATATAGACCAGTCCGCCGGCGCCCACGTGCGGGCTCTTGACGAACTCCACGAGGCCGTCGAGCTGCTTGCGGGAGTAGTTGCCGCAGCCGTCCACCTTGATGCCTGCCACGAGTTCGGCCTCGTTGAAGACCTTGAACTCTTTGTGCTGCAGCAGGTCGTTGAGTTCCACGAATCGCATCCCGAAACGGGCGTCGGGCTTGTCGGAGCCGTAGTATTTCATCGCGTCAGCCCAGGTGATGCGCTCAATGGGCTGGAGCTCTATATTCTTGAATGTCTTGAAGATATGCTTCACCAAGCCCTCGAAGAGGTTGAGAATGTCCTCCTGTTCGATGAACGACATCTCGCAGTCGATCTGGGTGAACTCGGGCTGGCGGTCGGCGCGCAGGTCCTCGTCGCGGAAGCAGCGCACAATCTGGAAATAGCGGTCCATACCGGAGATCATCAGCAGCTGCTTGAGGGTTTGGGGCGACTGCGGGAGGGCGTAGAACTCGCCGGGGTTCATACGGGAGGGCACGAGGAAGTCGCGGGCGCCTTCGGGGGTGCTGTTCACGAGGAAGGGGGTCTCGATTTCGAGGAAGCCCTGCTCGCTGAGGTACTTGCGGATTTCCAGCCCTAACCGGTGGCGGAAGATGAGGTTGTTCTTCACGGGCGTGCGGCGGATGTCAAGGTAACGGTACTTCATCCGCAGCTCGTCGCCACCGTCGGAGACGTCCTCGATGGTGAAGGGCGGGGTGATGGACTCGTTGAGCACCGTCACCTTCTCCACGTCGATTTCGATCTCGCCGGTGGGGATGTTGTTGTTCTTGCTGTAGCGCTCGATGACCTTGCCGGTGGCCTGGATCACCCACTCGCGGCCCATCTTCTCCACCTGCTCGCACAGGGCGGGGCGCTGTTCGTGGTTGAAGGCCAACTGCGTGATGCCGTAACGGTCGCGCAGGTCTATGAATATCATTCCGCCAAGATGGCGCACTTTCTGGATCCACCCGCAAAGGGTGACCTCTTTCTGCACATCGGCGAGCCGCAACTCGCCACAAGTATGAGTTCTATACATTGATTTTATATTTAATTTTAGAGGGCGCAAAAGTACAAAAAATAGTGATTGCCACACCCCGCTCCATTCTCCTAATTATTTATTAATGGAATATGAAAAAAGGTAACCGGATTTTTTCAAAGTAATTGCCAAATGATAGGTGGGAAGGATTGTTTAAAATTATTAGTAGGTGGGACTTACCGGTTACCTTTCACTAAACAATGCGCTGCAAAAATATAAAAATTATTTAATTTACATTTTTCAATCGAAAATAAAATATTAACAAGATATTAACAAGGAAACAGACCGAAAAATTCGTAATTTTGCGCCCTTTTAAAAAGAGACGATGACGAACGACGAAAAGATATTATCAGATTTGAATGAACAACAGCAACTTGCTGTAAAGCAGATAGATGGACCTATAATGGTATTGGCGGGCGCCGGCTCCGGGAAGACGCGTGTGCTGACCTACCGCATCGCCTATATGCTGGCGCACGGCGTCAACCCCTACCGCATCCTGGCCCTCACCTTCACCAACAAGGCCGCCGCCGAGATGCGCGCCCGTATAATCTCCCTCGTGGGCGGTGAAATGGCCAAGGCCGTCACAATGGGCACTTTCCACTCTGTCTTTTACCGCATCCTTCGCGCCGAGGCCGACAAACTCGGCTTTACCCATAACCTGACCGTCTATGATACCGACGACTCCAAGTCGTTGATAAAGAGTATTGTGAAGGAGATGAACCTCGATCCGAAGGTCTATGCCCCCAACCATATCCTCAATCGCATCTCGATGGCCAAGTCCAACCTCCTCTCGGCTCAGGAGTATGCCGACAACCACGACATCACGACGCAGGACGCCGCTTCGGGCAAACCGCATATTGCCCAGATCTTTGCCCGCTACAACGCCCGCCTGCGTAACGCCGACGCGATGGACTTCGATGACCTGCTTTACTTTATGAACGTCCTGCTGCGCGACTTCCCTGATATGCTCTACAAGTATCAGAATCGCTACAACTACATCCTCGTGGACGAGTACCAGGATACCAACTTCGCCCAGTATCTTATCGTGAAAAAACTGGCGGCCGCCCATCAGAACCTCTGTGTGGTCGGCGACGACGCGCAGAGCATCTACGGTTTCCGCGGCGCCGACATCCAGAATATTCTCAACTTCCGCCGCGACTTTCCGCTCGCCCGCATCTATAAACTCGAGCAGAACTACCGCTCCACCCAGAATATCGTCAACGCCGCCAACGCCATCATCAAGAACAACAAAGACCAGATGCCCAAGGAGGTGTGGACCAGCAACGAGAAGGGTGCCCGCATCCAGCTCATCCACTCCAATAGCGACACCGACGAGGCGGTCACCGTGGCCAACGCCATCTTCGAGACCAAGATGAACGAGCACGCCGACAACCGGCAGTTCGCCATCCTCTACCGCACCAACATACAGTCGAGAACCCTGGAGGAGGCCTTGGTGAAACGCAACATCCCCTATAAGATTTACGGCGGTCTTTCTTTCTACAAACGCAAGGAAATCAAAGACTTGCTGGCTTATTTCCGGTTAACCGTCAACCATTATGACGAGGAGTCGCTGCGCCGTGTCATCAACTACCCGATGCGTGGTATCGGTGACACCACGGTGGCGCGCATCGCCACTGCCGCGCAGGAGAACAACGTCCATTTCTGGGATGTGGTCTGCGACCCCGCCCAGTACAACCTTTCCCTCGGCGCCACAGCCAACAAGGTGGTCGAGTTTGCCGATATGATCAAGGGCTTTACCGCCCAGTTGCGCACCACCGATGCTTACGAACTCGGCAAGCATATCGCCCTCAAGAGCGGCATTCTCAAGATGCTCAAGGACAACACGGACGAGAAGGAGCGCGTGGACCATCTTGAAGAGCTCCTTGATGCCATCAAGGGCTTCACCGAAAAGGAACCCGAGAGCAGCATCGACGAGCGCACGGGCGAACTGATTGAGGAGTACTTCCCTTCTTTGGACCACTTTATGGAATCCATTGCGCTGTTGAGTGACGAGGAGGAGAACAAGGCCGAGGAGGACGCCGACCGCGTGAAGTTGATGACCATCCACTCCGCCAAGGGGTTGGAGTTCGACTACGTCTTCATCACGGGTATGGAGGAGAACCTTTTCCCTTCGTCGATGTGCCTCAATTCGCGGCAGGAGATGGAGGAGGAGCGCCGGCTGTTCTATGTGGCGCTGACGCGTGCCCGCAAGCAGGTGACGCTCACCAGTGCAGAGACACGCTACCGCTTCGGCTCCCTGCAGTTCTGCGAGGAGAGCCGTTTTCTGGAAGAGATTCCCGAGCAGTATCTGAACGTGACCAAGAAGGCGTCACGGGGTGGGGGAGTCTTCTCGCGCCCCAGTCGGGAGGAGGAGTGGAGGCCCCGCGGATTCAGGGGCGGTTCCACGTCATCGGCCCCCGCGCGGACATCGCGCCCCGCCGCGCCCGCCAAGCCGCAGGTCAAGACCTCGGGCGAGGTGCGCCTCGACCAGGTGGGCGATGTGGCCGACTTCAGCCAAATACAGCCCGGCGTGCGCGTCTATCACAGCAAGTTCGGCTACGGCGGCGTGCAAGAGGTGGAAGGCGTTGGCCCCGACGCCAAGGCTAAAGTGCTTTTCGACACCGTCGGCCCCAAGGTCCTGTTGCTTAAATTTGCCAAGTTGATTATTCCCAAATAGTTGATAATATGATATTTCGTACTAATATTCCCGCCCCTGAATTCCCCTTTGAGATTAACTACGACAGCAAAATTATGCTGCTCGGCTCCTGCTTTTCCGACAATATCGGGGGATTCTTCTACCGGCACCGTTTCCAGGTTTGCTCCAACCCCTTTGGCGTGTTGTTCAACCCAGTGTCGATAGACCACGCCCTGCGGATGCTCATCCGCCCCGAGTCGTTCGACAAGGACCGCTATTTTCTGAAAACCCGAGACCTCTGGGTCAGTTTTGCCCACCACGGAAAGTTCTCCCGGGAGAATTTCGAGGAGTTTGAGCGGAACATAGACGAGCAGCTGGAAAAGGCCTCCCGTTTCTTCCAGGAGACGGATGTGCTCTTCGTGACTTTTGGCACGGCCTTCTGTTACAAGTACATTCCCCGCGACCTCATTGTCTCCAACTGCCACAAGATTCCCAACTACCAGTTCGAACGCATCCGTCTGGATGTGAAGAAAATCGTCTCCCTTTGGAACGAAACGCTCCGGCTGGTGCGTGAGGTGCGCCCCGACATCAAGGTGGTCTTCACGGTGAGCCCGGTGCGCCACGCCGGCGACGGAATGCACGAGAACACCCTCAGCAAGGCCGTCCTCCTGCTGGCCGAGGAGCGGCTGGTGGACAATGAAAGCACCTTCTATTTCCCCGCTTACGAGTATTTGGTGGACGACCTCCGCGACTACCGTTTCTATGCCAAGGACCTCTGCCACCCCAACGATTTGGCAGTGGACTATCTGGAAGAAAAAGTCTCCGAATCCTTCTTCTCGCAGCCCACGATGGAGCGTCTGCGCGCCATCAGCCAGGAAAACCGCTTCCTCAACCATCGCCGCCTGAGAAAAGAGTAACCGGCCCTGTCCGCTTTGTGGAAAAAAAAGACTTGACAAAGGCGGATTTTTGTTGTATCTTTGCACGCCAATTTTTTAACAATGAAATTATCAGAATTCAAGTATTATCTTCCGCAGGAACTGATAGCCCTGCATCCCGCTGCCGAGCGGGACGAAGCCCGTCTGATGGTGCTTGACCGCAAGACCCAGACCATTGAGCACAAGCTTTTCAAGGATGTCATCGACTATTTTGACGAAGGCGATTTGTTCGTGATGAACAACACGCGCGTGTTCCCCGCCCTGCTGTATGGCGAGAAGGAGCAGACTCGCGCCAAGATCCGCGTCTTCCTGCTGCGCGAGTTGGATCCCGAAACCCGTCTTTGGGACGTGCTGGTGGACCCGGCCCGCAAAATCCGTATCGGCAACAAGCTCTGCTTCTGCGAGGACGACAGCCTCGTGGCCGAGGTGATCGACAACACCACCTCCCGTGGCCGTACGCTGAGGTTCCTCTTCGACGGCGATCACGACGCTTTCAAGCGCAAGCTGATGGACATCGGCACCACGCCCGTGCCCGAAGATATCCAGCGCCTCCGCGACATCGAGCCCGAGGACGCCAACGACTATCAGACCATCTACGCCACTGAAGAGGGCGCTGTGGTGGCCCCCGCCGCAGGCTTCCACTTCAGCCGCGAGTTGCTCAAGCGGATGGACATCAAGGGCATCGAGACCACCTGCGTTACCCTCCACGCCGGCCTCAGCAACTTCACCGACATCGACGTTGAGGACCTCTCCAAGCACAAAGCCGACTCCGAGCGGATGATCATCCGCGCCGACGTGGCCGATACCATCAACAAGGCCAAGGATGCGGGTCACCGCATCGTGGTGGTCGGCACCACAACGATGAAGGCCCTCGAGTCTTCCGTCTATGTGAACGGGCACGTCAAGACCACCGAGATGAACGGCAAGGAGGATATGTGGACCAACAAGTTCATCTACCCGCCCTATCGCTTTATGGTGGGCAATGCGATGATCACCAACTTCCACGCCTCCCAGAGCTCGATGCTGATGATGGTGGCCGCTTTCGGCGGTTACGAGTTCGTGATGCGCGCCTACAAGGAGGCCGTGGCCGAGAAATACAGATTCCTGACCTACGGGGACGCGATGCTCATCCTCTAAGGCCCTATTTTTTTCCGAATAATGCATTCATAAACAAACCCGATAAAAATGGCAAAATCATACGAAGAGGCCGGTGTGAGACTGGAAGCCGGCTATGAATCCGTCAAGAGAATCAAGAAACACATCGCCGCCACCAACCGTCCCGGAATGATGGGCAACATTGGCAGTTTCGGCGGTATGTTCGACCTTGCCTCGCTGAACTACAAGGAGCCGGTCCTCGTGAGCGGCACCGACGGCGTGGGCACCAAGCTCAAAATCGCCTTTATGATGGATAAGCACGACACCATCGGCCAGGATGCCGTGGCAATGTGCGTCAACGACGTGCTCGCCCAGGGCGCCGCGCCGCTCTTTTTCCTCGACTACATCGCCGTGGGCAAGAACGAGCCCGCCAAAATCGAGGCTATCGTCAAGGGTGTCGCCGACGGCTGCGTGATGTCCAATTGTGCCCTCATCGGTGGCGAGACCGCCGAGATGCCCGATATGTACAGTGAGGATGAGTACGACATCGCCGGGTTTACCGTCGGCGCCGTGGAGAAGTCCAAGCTCATCGACGGCTCCAAGGTGCGCACGGGCGACCTGCTCATCGGGCTTGCCTCCTCCGGCGTGCACTCCAACGGCTTCTCCCTGGTGCGCAAGATTGTCTTCAAGGACAACCAGCTCGACCTGAACAAGCAGTACGAGGGACTTCCCGACACGCTCGGCAACGTGCTGCTGACGCCCACCCGCATCTATGTCAAGCCTGTGTTGCAGGTGCTGGAACAGGTGGATATCCACGCCATCTGTCACATCACCGGCGGCGGCTTCGACGAGAACATTCCCCGCGTGCTCCAGCCTGGTCAGGGCATCTTCGTGCAGGAGGGCTCCTGGGAAATGCCCCCCATCTTCCCCTTCCTCGAAAAATATGGCAAGGTGGACCACCGCGAGATGTTCAACATCTTCAATATGGGTGTCGGTATGGTGCTCGTGGTGCATCCTGACGATGCCGACAAGACCATTTCCCTCTTCCAATCGTTGGGCGAAAAGGCCAGTGTTATTGGCCGCGTGACGGACAAAGAGGGCGTGGAGATTGCCCTGTTGTAAGAATTGCGAAACGATAAGTTAAACAATCACAATACTTTACAAAATATACAAAAGAAAGTGCCCAATTTGATTTTTTTTGTATTTTTGGCAACTTTTTGAAAACCGCAGATAATTAATAATCAAAAACGTATAATATGAAAAAATTTATCCTCTCTTTTGCACTGCTCGCACTGGTTGTGTTGGGTTATGCGCAACATCAGGTGTCTGTTGAGAATGCGATGAACGCATCTCGCAACTTCCTCGCTGAAAGAATCGGCGCACTGGATACCAAAGGGCTTTCTATGACGCTCGCTTATACGGAGTATGCTGAAGACGGCACCCCCCTCTTCTACCGTTTCCAAGTGGGTAACAAGGGCTTTATGATTGTATCCGCCACGGATCTGGCCACTCCCGTTTTGGCCTACTCTCTCGAAAGCAACTTCGAGAAAGGCACGGGCGCAGACCTGTATTGCGACAAATACAAAAAACAACTCTCCTATGTGGTGGAGCATCCTGAAACGGCTACCGCTGATGCCCAACTCTGGAACAAGTACGGTGCTGCCGACTTCCAAGTGTCTGCCCAAAAGGGCGGAAAGGGCGCTCCTTGTGTGGAGCCTCTCGTGACCACCCGCTGGACGCAGGAAACCTATTACAACACCTACTGTCCTATCAGCTCTGTGCCGGAGTCTTCTATGGACTACCGCACACCTGTGGGTTGTGTGGCCCTCACAATGGCCAACATCCTCTACTACTACCGTTACCCCAGTTCCGGTTTCGGTGGTGTGGCTTACATCCCCAGAGAGTATGAGGACGGTGAACTTTTCTACACCTATCCTGCCCAGGTGGTCAACTTCTCCGCCCAGACCTACAACTATGACGCTATGACCGACATCCTGACCGACTACAACGGCGAGCTCTCTAAGCTGATCTACAACGCCGGTGTTTCTGTTCACATGAGCTACGGCCACGACGGTTCCGGTTCCCAGTCTGAATATGCCATCAACGCCTTGCATACCAATTTCCGTTTCCCGGAAGGGGCTCAGTTCCACAATTACACCGACATCACCGATCAGGGTGGCAACCAGACCACTTGGGAAAATATGGCTAAGGCTGAGCTCGACGCTCGTCGTCCTATCTTCTTCTCCGGTTCCAACGCCTCTGCTGGCGGCCACGCCTGGATTATGGATGGCTACACGACCATCGCCGATACGGCTGGCGTTGACCATTCCTATTTCCACGTCAACTGGGGTTGGGCAGGCAGCAGCAACGGTTTCTACTCCATCAAGAACCTGAACACCTCCTCATACGGCAATTTCAATCACGAGAATTCTGAATCGATGATCACGATGTTGGCCCCCAACAGCGAAGACATCCAGAAACCCACCTCCGGCGATGTGCGCATCACCGCTTCCAAGGGTACCATCAGCGACGGTGCCGGTAACCAGAAATACCAGCCCAACACCAGCCGCTCTTGGGTCATCGCCACCCCGGGCGCCACGAAATACTCCCTGCAGTTCTCCAAACTCAAAACCAAAGCCGGTGACAAGGTGACCATCTATAACGGCGGTACCCCCAACAGCCCCGTGCTCCAAAATTATGAAGGCGACTACCTGATGGCTGCTTGCAGTGACTATACCAACATCGCTGGTTGTATGAATGGCGACTTCCAAGGCCAGGCCCTTCCCGGTGCCGTGACCGTCAATGCCGACAGCGTGCTCGTGGTCTTCACCACCAACGGCGACGATCAGACCGACTACGGTTTCGTCCTGAAATTTGAAGCTACCACCATCACGACCGATGCTTGCGCCCAAGTGACTGCTCCCATCACCACCGACGAGTGGCACGGTGTTTTCACCGACAAGCCCAACAACCAACAGGGCAATGACAACCCCTATCGTCCGGCTCGTACCTGCTCTTGGCAGCTCCGCGTGCCCCAGGCCGCCGGTTATGCCTTCAACTTTATGAAGTTCGACCTCAAGGCTGGTGATTTCGTGGAACTCCAGAACTCCGCCTCCAACGCCGAGCAACCTGTTTTGGCACGCTTCGACGTTACCAATCCTCCTACGGGTCCGGTTTATGTGGACGCTCCTCGCGTGACCATCAAATTCGTCTCCGACAACTGGCTTGAAGGCGCTGGCTTCGAACTCGAATTCTGGAAACTCGCCGGTATCGACAACCACGACAATATCGCCAATGTCACCCTCTATCCGAACCCTGCCACCAACTATGTCAACGTCAACATCGAAGGCGACCAGGCTCAGGTGTTCAATGCTGCAGTGGTTGATATGACTGGCAAGACCGTCTATAGCGAGCAGATTAGCTTCGGCGGCGGCAACGAGACCCACCAGATTGGTGTCCGCAACCTCGCCAAGGGCTTCTACTTCCTCCACTTGCAGAATGAGAACGGCAAGGTTATCCGCAAGTTCATTGTTGAATAAACCCTATACAATATATTATATAAAAGGAGAGCTGAACGGCTCTCCTTTTTTTTTCAAAATCATTGTGTATCTTTGCACCGCCTAATCATTGCCTATGGAAAACGTTGCCCCTAACTGTACACAAGAGATTCTCAGCAGGTTGGCCCAGACCTTCTCGGGCCAATCCGTGACTGCTGTCGTGGCCCTGCCCAAGTCGGGCTCGCACCGCGCCTATTACCGCATCACCCTCCAGGATGGCACCACCCTCATCGGGGCTTACAACGACGACCTGGACGAAAACCGCGCCTTCTTTGCCTATACCCGCTTCTTCTCCTCGAAGGGCTTTCCCGTGCCCACGCTGCTGGCCGTCGCGGAGGATGAACTGCACTATTTGCAAAACGACCTCGGCAATCTCACGCTCTATGACCACCTCTTCGCCAACAGGACCGAAAATGGGCCGGCGCCGGAGACAATTGCCTATTACGAGAAGGCTGTGCGCGCCCTGCCCGCCCTCCAACTCTCCGGCAAAGAGGGCTTCGACTTCTCCGTGGCCTACCCCCGCGCCGCCTTCGACCGCCAGTCGATGCAATGGGACCTCAACTATTTCAAGTACTTTTTCCTGAAACTCACCAACGTCCCCTTCAACGAGCAGAAACTGGAGGACGACTTCAACACCCTGATGGACTACCTGCTGACCGCCGACAGCGACTACTTCCTCTACCGCGATTTCCAGTCGCGCAACATTATGCTCAAGGAGGGGGAGGTCTATTTCATCGACTATCAGGGAGGCCGCAAGGGGGCCTTGCAGTACGACCTTGCCTCGTTGCTCTACCAAGTGCGGGCCGACCTGTCGCCCGACCTGCGCGAACACCTGCTCAACGTCTATCTCGATGCCCTTTCGGAGCGGATGCCCGTTGACCGGAAGGCGTTTGTTTCCTATTTCCAGGGATTTGTGCTCATTCGCATCCTGCAGGCGATGGGCGCATACGGCTATCGCGGCTATTTCGAGCGGAAGTCGCACTTCCTGCAGAGCATTCCCTTCGCGGTCAAGAACCTGGAGGGGTTGCTGGACCATTACGAGTTGCCGGTGGCGTTGCCCGAGCTCACACGCGTGCTCCGGGCGCTCATCGCCTCCGATTTTGTGAAGCCCTACCAGCCCGGCACACAACTGACCGTGCGGGTGCAAAGTTTCTCCTACCGCGCCGCCATCCCGCAGGACCCCTCGCCTAACGGCGGCGGTTTTGTCTTCGACTGCCGTGCCTTGCCCAATCCGGGGCGCGAGCCCCAGTACCGGGCCTTCACCGGCCGCGACGCCTGCGTGCAAGAGTATCTGCTGGCCTATCCCGAGGTGCACGACTTTGAAAACCACGTGTTCGCCCTGGTGGATGCGGCCATCGACAACTACCTGTCGCGCCACTTCGACCACCTGATGGTCAGCTTCGGCTGCACCGGCGGTCAGCACCGCTCCGTATTCTTCGCCGAGCGTACCGCACAGCACATCGCCCGCAAATATCCCGACGTGAACATCATCCTTAAACATACAGCACAAGAAAAATAATTGATTATGACCGATATACGCACTCTTACCTACGAGGAACTCGAGCAGTTTATCTTCTCCATCAATGAAAAAAAATTCAGGGCCAAGCAGGTGTGGACCTGGCTCTGGAAAAAAGGGGCCGGCAGCTATGACGAGATGACCGACCTTTCGCTTGCCCTGCGCGCGCAGCTGGCCGAGCACTTCACTTTCCAAAGGGCCGTGATAGACCAGGAGGTGCACAGTCGCGACAAGTCCGCGAAATTTGCTTTCCGCCTGCACGACGACCGTATGGTGGAGGGCGTGCTCATCCCCTCCGGCGACCGCGTCACCGCCTGCGTATCCTCCCAGGTGGGCTGTCCGCTGCGCTGCACCTTCTGCGCCACCGGCACGATGGGCTTTGTGCGCAACCTGCACTATGCCGAGATTGTAGATGAGTACGTGCTGATGAACCGGCGTGCCCAGGAGTTGTACGGCAACACCATCACCAACATCGTGTTTATGGGGATGGGCGAGCCGCTGCTCAACTTCGACAACGTGATGACGGCCATCGACAAGCTTACAGCTCCTGATGGCTTTGGCCTGTCGCCCACGCGCATCACCCTCTCCACGGCTGGCGTGGTGAAGGGTATCAAGGCCCTCGCCGACCGCAAGTTTGCCTGCGGGCTGGCGGTCTCCCTCCACAGCGCGGAACCTGCTGTGCGCGAGGTTATAATGCCCGTTACGGAGCACAACAGCCTTCACGACTTGCAAGCCGCCCTGCTCAATTTCCACCAGAAAACGGGGCAGCGCATCACCTTCGAGTACATCCTGTTGAGCAAGATCAACGACTCGCTACAGGCAGCGGAAAAATTGGCCCGCTACTGCCGTCCGTTCCCCGTTAAAATCAATATTATAGAATATAATGAAACCGAGGGTGGCCTCTACCACCGCTCCTATCCCAACCAGCGCGAGGAGTTTATCCAGTACCTCAAGGACCGCAATATGGTGGTCAATGTGCGACAAAGCAAGGGCCAGGACATTGCCGCCGCCTGCGGACAGTTGGTGAAAGGAAAGAAGTGACGACATCACTATTTTTCGTATTTTTGCCCCGTTTTATACGCTACGGAAAATGAAAAGAACACTTACCCTGATATTACTCTGTTGCCTGTCGGCGCTGACCCTGTCGGCACAGTCGTACCGCACTGACTTCTCGAGCAAAGATTATGTGGACACGCCTGCCACAATGCTTTGGCTTGGCCCCAGTCTCTCGGGCCAACTCCCGATGGGGGCTCTCAAACAGACCTTCAAGGCCAACCTGGCCCTCGGCGCCAATTTCACCGCCAAGACCAAAAAGAACTGGACGTTTGATGTCAGTTTCAGCTATATGTTCGGCAGCAACCTGCGCGACAAGAGTGCCTCTTTCCTGGGCGATATGGTCAACGAGGTGGGCGGCGAATACCTCATCCTCGACGGCAACGGCCTCGAATCGCAACTCTACTTCGAGGGTCGCTACTGGTACGTGGGCCCGAGCGTCGGCAAGGTTATTCCCGTGAACCGCTGGAAAAACTCCGGCATCTGGATCCGCTTCGGTGCTGGCTACTTCGGCCACAAAATCCGCATCAATGACTACGACAACCAGGTGCCCCAGCTGATGGATGATTACAAGAAACTATACGACCACCGTTCAGCTGGTTTCGCGATGAACCAGTTCATCGGTTATTTGTTCATCCAGAAAAACAGAATCCTCAACTTTTACGGCGGCATAGAGTTTTATGAGATATGGACGAAGCCTAACCGCAACTATGTTTTCCCGGAGGGCCCGACCGCCAATATGAAAAGCAAGTTCAGCGGACTTGTCGGCCTCAAGATAGGCTGGAACATCCCGCTGTACGAAAAGAAGTCAGTGACTACATTTTACTACAACTAAGGTATGCGCCTACTTTACACCCTTGGCATTTTCTTCTACCGCATCGCGATAGCCATAGCGGCCCTTTTCCAAAAGAAGGCCCGATTATGGCAGCAGGGACGGAAGGGGGAGTTTGCGCGTCTGTTGGCCGCTTTTGCGGGGCAGCCGCGGCCGGTGTGGGTGCACAGCGCCTCCCTCGGCGAGTACGAGCAGGCGCGCCCGCTCATCGAGCGCATCAAAAAAGAGCGTCCCGATGTAAAGGTGCTGGCCACATTCTTCTCGCCCTCGGGCTATGAGGTGCGCAAGAACGACACCCTGCCCGACTATGTTTTTTACCTGCCGATGGACTTTCCCCGCAATGTGCGCCGCTTTTTCGACATTGTCAACCCGCAGGCCGCAGTTTTTGTCAAATATGAGTATTGGTACAATTATCTTATAGAATTAAAAAACAGGGAGATACCATTTTATCACATCTGTGCCATCTTCCGTCCCACGCAATATCTCTTCAAACCTGTGGGGCGCTGGTTCGCGAGCCAGTTGCACCACTCCAGCGGATTCTTTGTGCAGAATGAGGTGTCGGCCAGCCTGCTGGAGGGCATCGGCATCCGGCAGTGCGTGGTGTGTGGCGACACCCGTTTCGACCGCGTGCACGCCATCGCCAGCCAACCCTATATCCTCGACTTTGTGGAGGCCTTCCGTGGCAACAGCAGACTCATTGTGGCCGGCAGCACCTGGGCCCCCGACGAGCAGGTGCTGGCCACGGTGCTCTCTCATCTGCAAAGGTACAAGATGATTGTGGCCCCGCACGAGCTGCACCGTACCGAAGAGACGGTGCAATTTTTCAGCAACTTCAAAGTGGTGAAATACAGCGAGATGGAAGGCAAGAATCTGGCGGAGTACGACGTGCTGGTGCTCAACACCATCGGCCTGCTCAGCAAGGTTTATAAATACAGCACCCTCTCGTATGTGGGCGGGGCTTTCAAGACAGGTCTGCACAATATCCTCGAAGCCGCTGTCTTTGGCGTGCCTCTCTTCTTCGGCCCGGAGTACCGGAAGTTCAACGAGGCCGTGGAACTGGTACAGCAGAAGGGGGCTTTTTCCATCCACACCCCCGAGGAGATGGAAGGAATTATCCGTCGTTTTGACGGTGAACCCGATTTTTATGACAAAACCTGCGCCATCTGCCGCCAATATGTGGAGGCCAACATCGGCGCTTGCGATAGAATCTATAACATCATCAAAAATTCAATACAATGAAAGGATTATCTAAAACACTCGTCTTGGTGGTCGTTATCGTGATCGCCTTGATTGCTCTATTCATCGGCCCTTACAACAAGATGGTCAGCAAAGAGGAGACCTGCTCGCAGGCTTGGGCCAATGTGGAAAATGCCTATCAGCGTCGTGCCGACCTTATTCCGAATTTGGTGAAGGCTGTGCAGGGTGCTGCCGATTTCGAGAAGAAGACTTTGGAGGCTGTGATCAACGCTCGCGCCAAGGCCACTTCCGTGCAAGTGGACCCCTCCAATCTTACGGAAGAGTCTATCGCGAAGTTCCAGGCCGCCCAGGACGAACTCAGCTCTGCCTTGGGCCGTCTCCTGGTTACCATTGAGCGTTATCCCGAGCTCAAGGCCAATCAGAACTTCTTGGAACTGCAGTCTCAGTTGGAAGGCACCGAGAACCGTATTTCGGTGGAACGCAACAAATATAATGAAACCGTGCAGGACTACAACTCCTACATCCGCAAGTTCCCGAATAACATTGTGGCTGGTGTTTGCAACTTCGAGAAGAAGGGTTATTTCAAGGCCGCCGAAGGTGCCGACAAGGCTCCTGAAGTGGAATTCAATTTCGACTAATCGGAATTAGATGAAAAGACTGCTGCTCTGTCTCTTCTTTGCCGTGTTTTGCCTTGCAGGCGCGGCCAAAGGCTTGTTGGATCCGATTCCCGACAAGCCCAATCCCCCGCGGCTGGTCAACGACTTTGCGGAGGTGATGACGCGTATGGAGGTGGCGGAACTGGAGCAGCGTCTGGTGGCCTTCAACGATACCACCACCAATGTCATCTGCGTGGTCACCGTCAATAAACTGGGTCACTATACGGCGGCGCAGTTCGCATACGAGATTGGCGAGCGGTGGGGCGTGCGTTCCGAGGACAAGCGCAACGGTGTGGTAATCCTCATCAAGCCCTCCACGGGCAACGGCGACGGGGATGTCTATATCTCGGTGGGCTACGACTTGGAGCCTGTGATCACCGACGCCATAGCCAAACGCATCATCGAGAAAAAGATGGTGCCTGAGTTGAGCCAGGGCCACTACAAGGCGGCCATCGACTCGGCGTTGGCCTACATTCTGCCTCTCGCGGCGGGCGAGATCTCTGAAGTCAGGCTTTACGACCACGACAACGGCTCGCTCTTCGGGTTGATTGTCGCCATCATTATCATTGTCGCCGTACTGTATGTGATCGGAAAAAAGACCAACAGCAATGGCGATCACGGCGGCCATTACACCGGCGGCAGTGGCAGCACCATCTTCATCGATCCCTTCCCGTACGGCAACTACGGCGGCTCCGGCGGCAGCTTTGGCGGCGGCAGTTTTGGAGGAGGAGGCTTTGGTGGCTTCGGCGGTGGTGGCGGCTTCGGCGGCGGCGGCGCGGGAGGCCGGTTCTGAGTGAAGACGGTTTAAAACAGAACTTATAAATTACTACATAGTCTTGAAAAATGGAAGCAAACAACAACCGAGGTTTCACCTCTAATATCGGAGCTATTTTGGCCGCGGCCGGCGGGGCTGTCGGCTTGGGCAATGTATGGCGTTTTCCCTATATGTTGGGCAGCAACGGCGGCGGCGCCTTCCTTTTGGTATATGTTTTCTTCGTGCTGCTGATAGGCATTCCGTTGATGATGAGTGAGTTCATCATCGGACGCCGCGCCCAGCGCAACGTTGTCGGCGCTTTCCGGGTGCTCAGTCCCAAACACAAGGGCTGGATGCTCGTCGGCATCTTCGGCATTGTCTGCGCTTTCCTCATCTACGCTTTCTACAGCGTGGTGGCCGGCTGGACCCTCAACTACATCGTGCTGGCGGCCGGAGGCCGGTTGGCGGGACAGACCCCCGACCGGGTGACGCAAATCTTCTCCGACTTCACGCAAGGCTCGTTCTGGCCGCTCTGCAACCAGTTCCTCTTCCTCGCCCTCACAGGCCTGGTGGTGATGATGGGCGTGCAGAAGGGCATCGAGAAGGTCTCCAAAATCCTGATGCCTGTGCTTTTCATCCTGTTGTTGCTGATGTGCGTGCGCTCTGTCACGCTCGGAGCCGGAGCCAGGGAGGGTCTTTCGTTCCTCTTCAAGCCCGATTTCAGCAAAATCACGGGCGGCTGCATCCTCTCCGCTCTCGGCCAGTCGTTCTTCTCTATGAGCATCGGTATGGGTGCGATGATCACCTACGGCTCTTATATTCGCAAGGAGGACAAGTTGTTCAACACCAGTGTCTGGATTGCCGTGTGCGACTCGTTGGTGGCCATCTTGGCGGGTATCGTCATTTTCCCCGCTGTGTTCGCTTTCAGTATGGATCCGGCCAGCGGCCCCGAGCTGGTCTATATTGTGTTGCCCAACGTGTTCAACAGTATGCCGGGTGGCGTGGTGTTCGCGGTGGTCTTCTTCTTGCTGCTTGGCATTGCGGCCCTCACCTCCACCATCTCGCTGTTGGAGATATTGGTGGCTGCCGCGGTGGAGGAACTGCACTGGACGCGCCGGCGTGCCTCCCTGGTTTGCAGCCTTGTCGTCTTCGTTATCGGCGCTTTCTGCACACTCTCTTTCGGTCCGCTCAAGAATATGACCATCTTCGACAGCACCATTTTCGAGCTTTTTGACAAAATAACGGCCTCCTACCTGATGCCCATCGGTGCGTTGATGCTCACCATATTCCTGGGATGGTTTATGCCCAAGGCTGAGGTTAAAGACGAACTCTCCAACGGCGGCGCCATCAAGGCCCGCGCCTTTGAGCTCTACTATTTCGTGTTAAGGTATGTGGCCCCGATCGCCTTGGTTATCATTTTGATAACAGGGATAGTGGGATAGGGGTTGAATCATTGAACATCTGACTGGAGAAAAACTCAATAAAGTTACTGTTTTGGTTCCTCCTATGCCCCTCCAGCAACAGTTTATTTCCATTGCTGAACATGCCAACAAATCAGGTTTTGAATTGCGTAAGTCAATCGATGCGATAGATATGGTCATCAAGAGTTTGATCAACAGTTAGGCATAATGTCAGGACATGCGCTGATTAAAATGTCAAATCGGGGAGGATTCATTTACTATGGCATTGCTTTTTTTGTATTTTTGCACATTGAATGTTCGAGAATCGCGAACGGCGCACATTTGATTGTAAATGGTTGATATATACTATGATGAAACCTCAAGATATTGTAATATTATTAAAGAAAATGACCGATTCGGGGCAGCATCTGTCTTGCCGGAAACTGGCGGAATCGTTAGGGATGAGTGCATCCAGTGTGAGCGAGAGTTTGGAGCGTTGTCGGAATGTCCAACTGATAGACCGCAATAAGAAGCGCGTCAACACAATGGCTTTGCAGGAGTTTCTGATCCACGGCTTGCAGTATGTCTTTCCCGCCGTCACCGGACGAGTTGTACGCGGTGTGCCAGCCTACATCAGCGCCTCGCCCCTGAAGGAGCAAATCTCAAACAGCAGTGAGAGCTATGTATGGCATTATACGAAAGGAAATGCCAGAGGACAACAAATAGAGCCCCTGTATCCTTCTGTTCCAGGCGCCATTTTGCAAGATGATGAGCTTTACCAATTGTTAGTGATTGCCGACACGCTCCGCCTCGGCCGCGCTCGGGAGAGGGAGATCGCCATTGAAGAACTCACCAAACATATCAACCGCTATGTCGAAAACCAATAACGAACGGCTGCAAGAGGTGGCGGAGGGTATGCAAGAGCTTAACGAACGGCTTGTGTATGTCGGCGGGGCAATGGCAGGCGTATATGCCACGGATCCTGCTGCCACGGAACCGCGCACCACGCTTGATGTGGACTGCGTGGTGGATTCCACCTCCTATTCCGAACACGCTGCATTCGAAGAACTGCTCCGCCAGAGACATTTTCAAAACGACCAAACACCGGATGCCCCCATCTGCCGCTGGATTTATAATGGCGAGAAAGTGGATGTGATGTCGATGGACGAAAAGAGCCAGTCGTTTGGCAACAGATGGTATCGTCCCGGATTTGGCAAGCGTGAACGGTTCGTTTTGGAGTCGGGCAGACCCATCTACCGATTGCCGGCGACCTATTATATCGCCACAAAGATGGAGGCGCTGTTTTCACGGGGCGGACAAGATTGGCGAGGCGCAAAGGACTTTGAGGACATTGTTTACGTGCTGAACTATTGCCCTGAATTTGTGGAATATTTCAAAAAGGCTGACGAGGAAGTGCGCACCTATCTCTCCAAACAATTTGCCTTGATGTTGCAACGCCCCAATTTCCCTGAGGAGTTGGAGTGCGCATTGCCATCAGATGAGATTGATCGCGTGGATATGCTCCTTGAGACTATGCATCAGATGGCATCTTATACTCCACAATGTCTGCGCATTCAATATGTCAGCGACCTTCATTTGGAGTTTCCACAAAACCGGCAATGGATTGCCGAGCATCCATTGGAAGTGACGGGCGACATACTGCTTGTTGCCGGCGACACGGCTTACCTTGATTTGCCGGACTCCAAACACGAAACCTATTCCCAATACGAATTTTGGGATTGGGCAAGCAACCATTACGAACAGGTGATTGTCTGTTTGGGCAACCACGAATTTTACGGATATTACGACCTCTCTTCCATACCGGAAGGATACTGCAAAGAGATCCGTCACAACGTGCACGCCTACTACAATGGTCTTGTGCATATCGGAGAAGTCGATATCATAGTATCGACTTTGTGGTCGAAGATTGAGCCGCATAATGCGTTTCTGACAGAGCGCAATGTCAGCGACTTTTACCGCATTATGTACGGCAAGCACCGGCTGACAGCCGACGACTTCAATCGTGAGCACGAGCGTTGTCTTGCATTCATAAAACGGGCGGTTACGGAAAGCAACGCAAAAACAAAAATTGTGCTCACTCATCATGTGCCCACGCAGCTGTGCACCGCCGAGGAATTCCGGAATAGCACGATTAACGGTGCGTTCACCGTGGAACTTGGCGACTATATTGCCGACAGCGGCGTTGACTTCTGGATATACGGACACTCGCACCGCAACATAAGGGCTCAAATTGGCAAAACCCGTATCGTGTCCAATCAGTTGGGCTATGTATCTCATAGGGAACATTTAAGCAATGGGTTTGACTTTTCCGCAATGATTGAGGTATAAGGCCACGCGTTAATTAAATCATTTTTAGCAATCGATATTATTAATAAAACAGTATTATAATCGGGAATAAGACACAAAAGACACTCATTCCTTAGTTTCTTGATTCCTTAACTTCTTAATTATAGAGACGTTTCAGAAAACGTCTCTACCTGCATCACAGGTTCCCCTTCTCGATATCCTTGAAATACTTGACGGTGCCGTAGGTCATCTCGTCGCAGGCGGCATCGTCGCAGACGATGATGCCCTTGGGGTGCATCTGCAGCACGCTGACAGTCCACATCTGGCTGACGGCACCCTCGATGGCGTGCGCCAGGGCGCGGGCTTTGTTGTGTCCGTTGGCCAGGATCATCACCTCGCGCGCGTCCATCACCGTGCCCACACCGACGGTGAGGGCGGTCTTGGGCACCTTGTTCACGTCGTTGTCGAAGAAGCGGGAGTTGGCGATGATGGTGTCGGTGGTCAGCGTCTTCACGCGCGTGCGTGAAGTGAGGGAAGAGCCCGGCTCGTTGAAGGCGATGTGCCCGTCGGGACCGATGCCGCCCATAAAGAGGTCGATGCCCCCGTACGACTGGATCTTCGCCTCATAGCGGGCGCACTCCGCCTCCAAGTCCTCGGCATTGCCGTTCAGGATGTTGACGTTCTCCTTCGGGATGTCGATGTGACTGAAGAAGTTGCTCCACATAAAGCTGTGGTAGCTCTCGGGGTGGTCTTCCGCAATCTTGACATATTCGTCCATATTGAAGGTCACCACGTTCTTGAAGGAGATCTTCCCCTCTTTATGCAGGCTCACCAGTTCGCGGTAGGTGCCGATGGGCGTGGACCCCGTGGGCAATCCCAACACGAAGGGTTTCTTTTCTGTTGGGTTAAAGGCATTGATGCGCTCCACAATGTGGTTGGCCGCCCATTTTGACATTTCGTCGTAGTTCTTTTCGATGATAACTCGCATAATAGTGGTTGAGTTTATTACATATTATTCTTAAACAACTGAATCATTTTCTCCGTCTCCTCCTGGATTTGCTTGACAAAACTCACCTCGTCCAGTTCGCCGATGACGGCAATCTTCTCCTCCTCGTTGCGGAAGGTGGCGTTGCGGAAGGGGTTGTCATAGTCCTTCTTGCGGGAGATATAGACTTGGTCGCAGATGAATTGCTGCACTTGGCAGGCCTTTTCCAAAATCTCTTTCCACAGGGCTGGGGTCAAGGTGTCGGCACGGTCCATATAGAGGAACCGCAGCGACGAGAAGGCGTGGCGCAGCTTCTCCACAGGATATTGCTCCCACAACTCGTTATATCGCTGATGGATGTCGTTCCACGTGTTGAGGACTCCTTTGTTAATGTCGCGGCGGAGTTTCTCCACATCGTCGCCGGTCACCAATTGCCCTCCGAGGTTGATCCACTCGCGTTGCTCCTTGCGGCGGAGCTTTTCGCATAAAGTCTCGAATTGTTCTTTGGGATGGGCATCTAAATACAAGGCGATGTTTTTTGCACCATAGTAAAGCAGCATATCGCCGTAGGCGTGGTAGGATTCGTAAGGTTTGAGAATGCGCACTCTGCGCTTGCCGTGCTCCATACCCTCGCCGAAAACCTCCAGCTTCTTCGCTGTTTCGGGATGGTGGTTCAGCAGCTGCCGCCCTGTGTTGATGAGCTCGTCGCGGGAGATGGACTCGTCATAGCGGTTTTCGGAGCGCAGAAGGGCCTTGGCCGTCCAGATTTCAAGGAGCTTGCGGGCTTCAATGGCCTCCTCCATCGTGTCGGGGGCGAAGGTCTCGAACTCGATGTGCTGGATGCGGCGCTTCCGCTTGTCGCGCTTCTGGTATTTGGAGGTGTTGCGCGCAATGGCGTACATATTGTACATCCACCAGTAAGCGGGCATCACCTGCAACTCGTTGTCCGCAGTATTGTTGCTCACTAAACTGAAGGGCAGCATTATGTTGAGCTCGTTGGGGTAGTCGGCCTTCGACAGTAGGGTAAAGGAGGCGAACTTGGAGGAGTGCTTGACCGACGAGCAGAGGCCGGGCCAGAAGCCGCGGCTGGCCACAATCTCACCGTCGGTGGCGCGACTGTTGTGGTTGGAGCCTACGGTGGCGCCGGCGGCCATATTGCTCTGGCCCATCACGCACGCCGAGATGAGGAACGAGTTGTTATGGTGCTGCTCGTGCGACGGGAAGATGAGGTTGTTCAGCACCTCGCAGCACGAGATGGTCGAGTTGTCGCCCAACACCGAATAGATAAGGCGTGCCCCGTACTTGAGGTTGCAGTTGTCGCCCAACACGAAACGGGTGCCCACTACGGAGTAGAAGATACGGCAGCCGTAGCCGGTGATGCCGTTCACCAAGATCACGCCCTCCCCGATCTGTGTGGGCTCCTCCTCCGAGGAGTTGATGGTCACGTTCTTCAGTTTGGAAGCGCCCTTGATGTAGGCACACGGCCCGATCTTGGCATCCTTCAGAATCCAGCAGTTCTTGATGACGCAGCCCTCGCCGATGGTGCCGTAGTAGCCGCGCCGGTTGTCAAAAGAGTTCTGCGTAATCTCAAACAGCCGATCCTGCAGCTTCTTGTCGTCCCGGTATTTGGCCCACAAATAGGCGTCCGAGGTTATCATCCCGTCGAAAGGCAGGATGCCGCGTCCGCCGCCTTCGTTCATCACCTCCAACCACACACGCACCTCCTCGGGCTCGCCCTCCTTGAGGATGCCGTTGCCGAACTTGGAGTGGTCGGTGGTCGATAACTCCTGGATATTGAAGAGGATGCAACGGTCGCCGATGATGTAGTTGGCCATATAGTGCACATCGTGGATGGCCGCGTCGTCGCCAATATCGCACGATACGATGCTGCTGCCCGTGATGCCTACAGGCACGCGTAGGTCGTGGTACTGCAGTATCTCGTTGCGGATGCGTCCGATGCGCACCATCCCGAAGAAACGGTTGTTCATCACCATTGTGGTGTCAAACTCGTCCGTCACCCAGATGTCGTCCCAATTGGTGGCCGTGTTGGCGTTCTTCACCAGCCTCTCCACCTCGTCGGAACGCAGATGACGCCAACCCCCTTCGGGATGTTTCACCTGCTGATTGCGGAAATAGTATTCATCGTAGTTATGAAGATATTTATCCTCAATGAAATTCTTGTAAATGCGGTCGTATGAAAGTATTGTGACGCGATCCATAAGCTTTGGATTTAAAAAGGGCAAAACTAAAAAAAAAGAGAGATTGATGCCCGATGCCAATCCTCTTTTAAGTTTTTTTAACGAGATGAATTACAGCCCTAAAACCTGATTGTAGAGCGGGAATTCTATTTTGTTGTGCGGGAAATCCTTGTTTCCCACCTTGATGGTGACCTGCCCGCCGTTCACCTTCAGGTCCTTGACGCGGATGCGCTTCAAATGCCCCACCTTGTCCTTGTAGGTCACACTGTTGAGATGAAACATATACAGGCGGTTGGTCTGCTCCAGGATGTTGACGGTTGATTTGGTGATGGTGATGTTGGGCAGACACTTCTTGGCCAGCTCGGGACGGCTGTTGCGGGTGTCCGACAGCGTGCGCGCGTCCACGATGTAGTTGCGGCGGTTGTTGATGTTGAAGACACAGCTCTTGAACTCCACATCAAAGGGGGTGAAGGCGTTGTAGTTGGATTCGATAAGCACCGGCACGTGGTTGTTGAAGATGCACTTTTCAAACGTCAGCTGCCCATAGAAGGAGGAGAACTGGTTGTAGAGGTTGTTAAAGATGCAGCTGCGGATGGTGACGTCGCGCCCGTAGCAGTGGATGTCGTAACGGTTGATGTCGCAATTGTCCAGCTTCGCCACGTTGATATTGTTGGTGCCGAAGATGCCCCACTTCGACTGGCTGGTGAGGTGGATGATTTCCGAGTTCCAGACGTTGTCCATCAGGATGCCGTAGCCGTAGCGGTCGGTGCGCGAGTAGGTGCCGTTGATGCGGATGTGGTCAAGCGTCACCTTTGCGCAGTCGTTGACCTGGATGACCCCGTCGGCGGTGAGATTGCTCTCCGGCGTGTTGACGATGATGTCGCACAATTCCACATTGTACTGGTTCTGGATGTCAAAACAGTAAGTTTTGTATTTGGAACTCTTGTCGCGGTTGATGGTGATGCCCGAGACCACCTTCACATAATCGTTAACAGGGCAGAAGTGTGCGGAGGGCCGCGATTCCGGCGTGTTGTAGGGCATTATGGGCCGGTTCTGGGCTTTGCCATCCTCCACATAGAGGATGTCCTTCCGGAAATGCCCGTACTTGTAGCCCTGCCGCTGGTCCACCCAAAGACTGTCGTCTCTCAGGATGAGAAGGTAATTGCCCGTGCGCAACTCCTTCACCGACTCGAAATGCCCCTTGTCGATAAGCTCTTTATCCACCACAATGCTGTCGGCAGGCTGCACCATCTCGAAAAGGAAGAAATGCTTGCTGTTGTTCTTGACATTCAGCACCAGGTTCTTGAAGAGGTTGTAGGAGGTGAGCGGGATGGGCTTGGCGTCGGCGGGAATCTCGATGTCGAGTTTGTCCACTCCGTCATAATTCACATCCACGCCTAACTCAAGGGCCGCCACGTGGGTGTTGTAAAGGGCGTAGAACCGCTCCACATCCGTTTTGGCCTCATCCAACCCATACCAGCAGGGAGAAACAGGCTCTTTTTGCTCCTGTCCCCGACAAATGCTTACGGACATAAGTAATATGATGATAGTTAATAATTTACGCATATATTCTTTTCCTTGGATAAAAAAGAAGGAAGAAATTACAGTCTGCCGTCCACAATGTCGCGGGGCAAAATACCCTTCACGTCATACACGACGCCGCCCTCCCTGACAAGATTGCGGACATCCAGTTCGAGGAACTCTTTGTGTGCCACGGCGAGGATGACTGCGTCGTAGAGTGGAGAGTTGAGAGTGGAGAGTTGAGAGTGGACGGGGATGCCGTACTCGTGGAGCACGTGGTCGCTGTTAGCCCACGGGTCGTAGATGGTGATGTTGGGGGTGTATTCGAGCAGCGTGTGGTAGATGTCCACCACTTTGGTGTTGCGGATGTCGGGGCAGTTCTCCTTGAAGGTGACGCCGAGGATGAGGATTTTGGCATCCTTGACCATCACGCCCTTCTTGTTCATACACTTGACGGTCTGGTTGGCCACGTAGGCGCCCATTCCGTCGTTGAGGCGGCGGGCGTTGCTCATCACGCGCGGCAACACGCCATACACCTGGGCCTTCTGGATGAGGTAGTAGGGATCCACGCTGATGCAGTGGCCGCCTACGAGGCCCGGACTGAGCTTGATGAAGTTCCATTTGGAGGCGGCGGCCTCGATGACGTCGTGCGTGTCGATGCCCATCGCGTTGAAGATCTTGGCCAGCTCGTTCATAAAGGCGATGTTCACGTCACGCTGCGAGTTTTCGATGATCTTGGAGGCCTCGGCCACCTTGATGGAGGGGGCCTTGTGCGTGCCGTTCACCAAGACGGAGTTATAGACGGCATCCACATAGTCGGCAATCTCCGGTGTGGAGCCGGAGGTAACCTTTCGGATCTTCTCGACGGTGTGCTGTTTGTCGCCGGGGTTGATGCGTTCGGGACTGTAGCCGGCGAAGAAGTCGGTGTTGAAAGTCAGTCCGCTGACGCGCTCTACGACGGGGAGGCACTCCTCTTCGGTGACGCCGGGATAGACGGTGCTCTCATAGACCACGACATCGCCCTTGGAGATGACCTTGCCCACGGTTTCCGACGCGCCCCACAGGGGCCGCAGGTCGGGGCGGTTGTTCTCATCCACGGGAGTGGGCACAGCCACGACGTAGAAGTTGCAGTCGCGGATGTCGTCCAAACAGGTGGTGCAGCGGAAGCCGTGTTTGGAGATGGCCTCCTGCAGCAGGGTGTCGTCCACTTCGAGGGTGACGTCGTGCCCCGCCATCAGGGCGTCCACACGTGTTTGGTTCAGGTCGAAGCCCACAGTGGGGTATTGAGTGGAAAAGAGGCGGGCTAAGGGCAGCCCGACATATCCGAGGCCGATGACAGCGATTTTGGTTGGTTTCATTGTTATATGCTATTCGGTTATAAGATATTCGATTAAAAACCTTCGGGGTTTTGTTTTTGCCAGTTCCAGGAGTCGCGGCACATATCCTCCAGTCCGTATTGGGCGGTCCAGTGCAGTTCGCGGGCGGCCTTGGCGGGGTCGGAGTAGCAGGTGGCGATGTCGCCGGCGCGGCGGGGCATAATGCGGTAGGGAATCTTGACGCCGGTGCTCTTTTCGAAGGCCTTCACCACGTCCAAGACCGAGTAGCCCTGGCCGGTGCCGAGGTTATATATGGCCAAGCCGCAGTTGCGCTCAATGGCGGCGAGGGCAGCCACGTGCCCGCGGGCGAGGTCCACCACGTGGATGTAGTCGCGCACCCCCGTGCCGTCGGGCGTGTCATAGTCGTTGCCGAACACCCCCAGCTCGGGCCGCTTGCCCACGGCCACTTGCGTGATATAGGGCATCAGGTTGTTGGGAATGCCGTTGGGGTTCTCCCCGATGCGGCCGGAAGGATGCGCCCCGATGGGGTTGAAATAGCGCAGCAACACGATGTTCCACACAGGGTCGGCCTTCTGAATGTCCATCATTATCTCCTCCAACATACTCTTGGTCTGCCCATATGGGTTGGTGCAGTGCCCCTTCGGACACTCCTCCGTGATGGGTATCACCGCCGGGTCGCCATAGACCGTGGCGGAGGAGGAGAAGATGAGGTTCTTGCATCTGTGCTGCCGCAACACATCCAGCAACACCAAGGTGCCGCTGATGTTGTTCTCGTAGTACTCCCACGGCTTGGCCACCGATTCGCCCACGGCCTTGAGCCCCGCAAAGTGGATGCAGGCATCGCACGGGTACTCCGTCAGCACGCGGTCGAGGGCGGCACGGTCGCGGATGTCGGCCTTGAAAAAGGGAATCTCCGGCACTTTCACCAGCTCCGCCACCCGCTGCAGGGCTACAGGACTGGAATTGCTGAGGTTATCCACCACCACCACTTCGTGGCCGGCATTGTAGAGTTCTATGATTGTGTGGGAGCCAATGAACCCGGCTCCTCCGGTGACTAATATCTTCATTGTATGTTGTGTTAAAAAATCTTGCAAAAATAGTGTTTTTATAGCATTCCTTCGTAATGATTGTACGTCTGGCTGGTAGGCTTGATGAGCTCCAGCACATTGATGCCGAAAATCTCCTCGGCACTCTCTTTCAGCTTCTGCTTGACGCCCACCTTGAGCGGGGCTTGGAGGCCGCCGTCGAAGTCGGGGGCGTGGTTGCCCTCAATGAGCTCAATGCGGCCGTCGGCGAGCGGGCAGAGGTCCCAGCCGGCGAAGCGGAGGTCGGGCATCACCTGCGCAGCTTTTCTGCAGGTCTCCACAATCTGCTCCCAATAGGGAATCGTGAATCCCACGATGGGCACGTCCGTGTCGGGATGGCACTCGTAACGGTGGTTGTGTGCGTCGATGGCGGGCGTGTCGATGCACCCCGTCTCGGGATTGATGGGGGCGAAGACACCGCCCGCGTGGGTATTGTCAATGACACTGCCGCCTGCGCCCATCCGCAAGAGGGCCCCGAACACGGTGAACTTGTCGCCTTGGGAAAGCGTGACCACCCGGATGGTGTTGAGCGAGGCGGGATGCAGCTGCTCTATGGGCTCGCAGGCCCGCACGCACTCCTCCAACAGCAGGTGCTGGTCGCGACAACGGGCATACAGGGCTTCCCAATCTTGCACCTCATTGGCGCAGATCTTGAAGATGCCCTCGCCGCAGGTGCCGTCCAAGGGCTTGGCGATGACGTCGTGCGCCTCCACGAAGGAGCGGAACTCCTCCATTGAACATCTGTCGGCCATTCGCCACTCGCGGTGCACAAAAGGGGCGAACCGTTCCAGGAAGGCGGTCTTGTTGCGGAAGGTCTGGCGCACCTCGCGGGTGACGATTTTGCGGTAGATGCACTGCATTTCCGATCGGGAGATGAAGGCGTCGCGCGCCGCCTCGTCGAGTTTCCAGTATTCGTAGCCGTACATATACTCCTGGTAGGTGACGCGATGGCGGCGCAGGGCCTCCTTGTAGTCGGCAAACGAGCCGTGCGGGGCGCCCTTGCCGAACTGCTCTCTCGCTTCGCGGGTGAAAATACGCTTCTCCTCCTCGCGGATGCGCGTCTCCTGTAACCACGCCCAACGCAGCATCTTCTCGTAGAGCGCTGTCTGCTTGAAGATGTGATAGAGGGCGTTGCGGTTTTGGACGGGTTGCGTGGCCATAGCTACCAGTTGGGGTTTTGATGGTTGGGTCTTTGCATCAGCTCGCGGATGATGCTTTCCGTATGTTCGCCGAAGGCGGGACCGTTGGCCGACTGGCTCAGCTCGGTGCAGATGTTCCACTCGATGAGCACGGGCTCGCCGCTCTCCTCGATGGCCACGTCCCAGCCGATGAGGTTGAAGAAGGGCAACTGCAGGTGCAGGCGCTTCACGGTCTCCACGGCCTCGTGGTAGGAGGGCACGGCGTATCCCTCGAGGGTGATGCCGCTGTCGGTCTTCTCCACGTTGTCGGCGCCTACGTTGCCGAAAGCGTAACGGGCCAGCGTGCCGTCGGGGTTGATCTTGGCGCTGATGCCGCCGGCGCTCTCGTTGTCAATGTCGCTGCCCGCGCGCCCGATGCGGATGACGGTGTAGAGCACAATAATCTCCATTCCCCGGCGGTAGGTGAAGATGCGGATGGTGTTCACCGACGAGTCGTTGAGGGCGTTCATCCGCTCGTGCTGGTGGACGCGGTGCTGTATCAGGAAGTCCTCCTTGTAGCGGTCGAAGAGCTTCCCGATGGTGAGCCCGTCCACATTGGTGACGCCGTCGCGTACGGTCAGGCGGTGCACGCCGTCGCCGTGACTCTCCAATGAGGGCTTGATGATGACATCATCCAAGTTCTGGGCGAAGGCGACGGCCTCCTCTTTGGTGACAGGCTTGCCGCCCACATAGAAGTAGCCGTTCATATTCTTCAACAGGGTTTCCGGATGCTTCACGTCGGGCAGATAGACCTCCGCCATATTCTTGTCGGCGTAGGCGTCGCGGTAGCCGTAGCGGTTGGCGCGGTAGAGCAGGGTGGCCTTGTAGAGACTCGTGGGCAGGTATTTCTTCGAGTAGATGCCGGTGCGTGAGTAGAGGAACTTGTGCCATACCAGCGGGATACGCTCGCCCGTGAGCTCTTTGTAAAAAGCACGGATCTCCTTTTTCTGGGCACGTGTCAGCGTCTTCTTGCCCTCCAAACGGTCGTACTTGGCCTTCAAGGGTTTGTAGAAATATCGGATAACCCGCTGTTTCTGGATTTTATCGATGATTTTTTTGATGGTTTGTTTCAACATAATGAAGGATATGACAAATTATTGTGAGATAATATGTTGGAGATGCCGATTGCTCAGTTGTTGCGGTATTCTTCCAAAATGGGGGAAAGGGATGATACCGTCGCGCACCTGCTGCTCCCAGGCCTGGTAGCATTGGCGGATGTCGGGGCGCCAGCCGCGGCGGATGAAATACTGCCCCGTGCGGTCCCACAGGTCGTTGACCTCGATGACGAGCGGCCCCTCGTCGGTGATGGCGATGTCCCAGCCGGCCACACGGCAGTAGGGGAGCGCCTGCTGGAAGCGGCACACCTCGGCCTTTATGGCGTCCCAGTGCTCTATGACCACGCCGTTGAGCGTAGCGCCAGTGTCGGGGTGCACGTTGATGTCCGTGACTTTCCGCCAGCCGTCGTATCGGATGGCGTACTGGAGCACGCCCGTGTCCGTGTTGACGGCCACATCCACGTTACCGCCGTCGCCGGCGTTATCTACAATGCTGCCCGCCCGCCCGATCTTGATGAAGGTGGCGATAATCTTGACCTCGTTGTCGGGGTAGAGGGCGGTCATAAAGCGCACAGTGTTCACCGAGGAGGGGTTGAAGGCGGCAAACTGCTGGGTTTGACGAATAACACTTTCAAAGATAAGAGGTTGCCGCTTGAGCATCGCCGACAGGGATGCTCTTTGGCCGTTATGGTCCAAGAAGGTGGCATCGTTGCCTGTGTATTGGATGTCCTGGATGAGGCGCACTCCCTCGCCGTGCGAGTTTTCGGGGGCCTTCACCACACATTCGGTCACCCCTTTGTTGCGCAGGATGCGCACCAGGCCGGCCACATCGTTGGCGATTTCATCGTTGGGGGCCACCACTCCTTCCGGCTGGTAGTAGGCATAAAGCAGGGCCTTGCGCACGCCAGTATTTTCCAACATCTTGTGGGTAAGATACTTGTTGCGCATCAGAATGTAGTATTTCTCCGGATTCAGCAGTTGCAGATAATGACGCTGTTCGTGTTTCCCAAGAAAATCGTTTCGGAAAGATTCCGACCGTTTTTCAAATTCAAACTCGTCGTACTCCTCCATCGTAAGTCCCTTCTGCCGGTACAGTTGGCAGTAGTCGCGGATGATGTGCAGCCGTTGGGCGGGGCTCTTGGCGCAGCGTCGGGCGAGCAGCAGCAGTTGGTGACAGAAGGTGATGGTTTTTCGGATCATAGTCTCTTACAGATGGGTACGGTGATAATGGTATTGTTGGTCCAGTTCTCTTTGCTGTTCCTCGTCCCAGATGCGGCGTATGCCGGTGGCTTTGAGGGTGGCAGGTGCCCCGGCGAGGAGGGAGTAGGGTTCTATGGAGGAGAAGTCTTTGTTTACCAAGCTGTTGGAAGCGATGATTACCTCTTGGGGCACCTGCGCGCCCTTGGCGATAGTGGTGCGGTTGCCGATCCAGATGTTGCCGGCCAACAGCACGGGCTTGGTCAGCGGGGGTATGGCGTTGTCCTTTTCTATAAGTTGGATGTAGTGGAAGCTGCTGTCCATAATCTGCACGTCCCAGGCCATCCGCACGTTGTGGCCGATGGTGATTTTCTCGAAGCACATCACCTTGAAGTTGGTGCCGCAGTAGGTGCCGCCCGTGCCGAAGGAGAGTTCGGCGCCGTCGGCCACGAGCAGGTAGGAGCCGTGGGCGAACTTCATCCGTCCGGCGAAGGTGAGGGTGCCGTTGATGGTCCAGATGCTCTGTGGGATGGCGGTGGCCACGTAGTAGTCGCGTTTGCCGATGATGATCATCTCGGCGCTAACCTGGTCGGGGAGCACGATGCGGCCGCGGGTGCCGCGGAGTTTGAACCGTCCATAGACGAAAATCGGCAGTCGCACGGCCTGCCGCCAGGGCAGCATCTTGAAGTTGATGCGGAGCGTTTGCAGGATGTTGCACCGGAGGAAGCGTAGTATCAGTTTGAGATAGGACATATATTCTGAAAAGAAAACGCGGCAAAGGTACACAATTTTGGGCTATTTTTTACGATGTGCGATTTACGATGTGCGATGTGCGAAAAAAGTAGAGCCGCCACATTGTGGCGGCTCTACTTTTCTACACCCTGTCGAAAAATCCAATTATAATGATAAAGGAATGTCAATTCTACTCAACCAAGTGCCATAGCCAGTTGGCAGAATTGTTCCCCCTGTTGGAGAAAGAAGTCAGCCCCTTGTCTTTTACGATTTGAGCGGACAAAGAATTGTCGCCAACCACACCAAAATCAATAGCATCTCCAAGGTCGGAAATATCCCCATCATAGGGTTGGGACGTCAGGTTGACGTGCGCATTGTTGTAATGAGCTTCAAAGCCGAACCGAATGCTGACCCTTTGTCCATTTTCTCCGCTGGCTGTGCCATAAAACGAAAGACGGAACTCATCCGGCACTTCATCGCTGCTTTGTCCGGAAATGCGGGATAGCCGCACATAATACACCGGTAGATCATAACCAGGGTGACAAAGATCCCAATAGTAAGTGTAATAGGCGGTGTCATAGTTCAGTAAATACATATCGCGGACCTCATAGACCAAAGTGTCAGCCAATGATTCAGGTCTGTCATTATAAAAAGAGATTTGTTGTCCTACTTCGTATGGGAGATATTGGTTGAGAACTTTAGGCAAGCACCAGCCGTGAGCGGTGGTAATTTCACAATCATCGGTGGTGCATCCCGTAAAGACCAATGCACTGCATACAAGCAGTAGTAATGATATTTTTTTCATTGTTGTAAATTATAAATATAAAGGGTTGTTTTATCAGTGATGTTTCGCTGTTTTTTTTGCTGGCAAAAATACAAATCTTTCCTCGATTTTTATCCCTTCACAGCACGAATATGAACCCTCTCACCTGAAATATGACGACACGGGATATGTAAGCAATCTCTTGGCAAAATAAATATCAAATATGCAGCACTTTACACAAATACGGTTTTATCCCTTCTCAATTCCGTTTTATTCCTTCACACGCTTTTTTTTGATGATTTTTTGTCTTGTAAATGTGTTTTCGGCGGGGCAAGTAGCATCTCTCCGAGATGCCGGGTGGCATACCGGCACCCCGTCACCACACTGCGTATGGTGTTAATTGCACTTCGTGCGTGCCGCCTCTCCGAGGCTGTAAAGGCCCCCGGTCGTACATTGTACATTCCCACGTCCCGCCAGGGACGGAAGCCCGGTAGGACGATGCGGCATACCACGAACCGTAACGTCCCGCAGGGACGACACAATTTCTGTTGTCTCTGTAGGACATTGTTTTGCCCCTACGGGGCATCGGGGCCGTGCCGCACGCACCGTTTCTACCGGGCTGTTGTCCCTGCCGGGACACGTGGTGATTGCGATTTACGATTTGCAAGGAGATTCCGCTCAACGCTGTCGCGTTTCGCGGAATGGTGCGTCGCAGGCGGGGAGAAGAAAAGGGAGATGGGCGGCGGATTGGGACGTGCCGTTGCCGGAGCCTTTTCCCTCGCCGCCCATCTCCCCCCCCCTGTTCCCTCCGGCGGGCCCCACCATTCCGCTGCGAACGCAGTGAGCTGCGGAATCCCCTTCATCCTTGGCAGAACTTCAGCCGTGGATAACGCAGTAGAGCCGCCACATTGTGACGGCTCTACGGACGCATTACCTTACATTTTCACAAACTTTCTCACCACCACGCCCTTCTCGTTGCGGAAACTGACCACATAGAAGCCTGGGGTGAGGTTGGAGACATCGAGTTGGGTGACAGGCTCGTGGCATTCGCGGGTGAGCACCACCACGCCCGTGAGGTTGGTGATGGTGAACGTGCCCTGCGGGTCGTCGGTGCCCTCAAACTCCACGTGCAGGGTGTTGGTGGCGGGGTTGGGGTAGAGTTTCATCGACACGTCGGGGTATTCAGGTACGGATACCACATACTGTTCGCAACCCAGCACGGGGTCGGCCATATAGACAAGAGAGTCGTTATGATGGACGCAAAGAAGGAGGCCAAGCCAATTCTCTAAAGAAACCTGTACATATCCGAACGGGCCGTATGTGGGTCCCACTCCTTCAATGAAGCATAGAGGATACGAACTATTCATATCCAAACCAAAAAAACTTCCATCTGAAACCGTAGGAAACCATATCACCTTACGTCCATTGCTGTAGGTGACGCTATCCACCACAACGGATCCGTTTTCTTCGAATTCATAGTACCAAAAGTCCGGGCTAAATGGAAAATAAAAAGTGTCTCCTTCTTGCAACGACATATCACAAGTCATAACTTCAATGTCTGAGGCAGGATAGTAACGGAATATTCGACCAGTTGAGGTGTCCTCTCTGACATACATATTATAGCCAATTGGGGTTTGAAACAGTCTGTATTTTGTATTATTGTAAACAGCGGTATCGGAAGGGCATCCCGAATAAGGGAATGACTCGGCCCCCAAATAATAAGGGTCATAATCATTATCATTTATAAATAAAGTCATCCTGCTTGCTATGCTGAACGTGACCGTGTCGTCGGTCAGCACCGGCATATATCCCTCGCCGTTCTTGGCAGGAGCACGGCGGAGGTCGGCCATTACCTCCTCGTCAACATAACAGATGCCGAAGAAGAAGCAGAGCACGCTGCGCGCCATCACAGAGGAGCGGCCAGTGTTAGCCTCAGCAATGCGCTGCAACGATGCAATCTGCCCCTCTGTGGCTGACGGCCAGTTCGTGTGGCCGGGAATGGCACCCGACAAGGACTCCTTCAGAGCATTGAAGGCCATATAGTTGTCGTACTCGTCACGCTCCTCTTGGGTCGTCAGAAGCGCGGAGACGCCTTGCAGAGTCAGGGCATTGCTTTCGCCTGCCAGGTATTCGGTTTCTGCAAGGGAGTATTTTGCCCACGTCTCAGATATGGCGGAGAACCAGTCCTTCAGAATAACCACATCTATAGTGTCACCGCCTTCAATGCCGCGGATGTTCTCTGAGGTGATGTCCGACATCTCCTGAAGGACGGCGATGCGGTCTGTCCTGCCGTCCGCATCATAGTTGTCTGCCGAAACCCCGTCGATCGAATTGGAAAGTGCCCGGTACTCCGTCAGTCCCTTTATCACGCCACCACCGGTGCACAGGGTGGAGGCGCACCCGTTCGCCAGAGCGTTCGGGTGCAGCAGCACGTTGCTGGTGTGCACCGTGGGAGAGTGGCTCCCGCCCGTACTGTAGTAATAGTCCAACCAGCATTTAGGGTTCACCACCTCTAAGTTCCCCGTGGCGCCGCTGCTGAAGGAGTTGTCGGCACCCGCGGAGGCGCTGCCCTGTGTTTCGGCCACCTGCCCGCTGGTCACATAGATGTCGTGTGTGTTTTGCGAGAAGGTGTTGCACGAAAAACGGAGCCCGGAGAAGCTCCCACCGTTGTTGCCAAACGAGTAGATGCCGTAGGTGAGTCCCGAAAAAGTGTTGCGGTAGAGGCTGTTGTTGGAAATCCCCGTGCCCACGGCCTTGATGCCGTAGGTGGGGAAAGAGGAGGAGCTGCGGGAGAAGGCATTGCCCTCCACCAGGAATCCCGTGCAGGCCGACAGGCTCAGTCCTATAGCGCTATATGGCAGCTCAGGAGAGAGTGAGAGGTCGAACTGGCAGCGCGTCACAGTGGCGTGGTTGTTGCCAGATATGGACACACCCGTCTGGTTGATGGAAAACGACACCTCATCAATCGTCACTGCGAACGGACTGCCGCTGGTACTAACCCCAATGGCCGTGGAGAATCCGCTGAAGGTGCTGTGCGTGGCGTACTGGCCGGGGCAGGAGCAGTCGGAGTTCATAATCTCCTGCGAGCAATAGGTGTCCACGCGGAAGCCGGCATCCTCGGCGCGGATGCCACTGCCGCGGGGATCAATAGACGATGTGTTGGTGAAGGTGCAGCCGGCAAAGCGTACGCCCGCCACTCCCCATAGCCTTGTATGCTCCGAGAAGCGTGCCCCATAGTTCTCAATGAGGTTGTCGTTGTCCAGCGTGAAGGTGCAGTGGGTGAAGCTGCTCGCGTTGGGCTTGAGAATGCCCGTGGAGGGGGTGTAGTCCGTATAAGGTCCCATATACACAGCCCTGGCGCAGTTGCGGAAGGTGGCGTCCTGGGCGAGGATGATGCCGCCGGTGGAGGTGTTGCTTGTATCGCCGGGCGCGCCCGTGCGGATGCCGCACAGCGCGTTCTCGATGGCGGCCCCGTTGCGCAGCACCACCTTGCCCTGGTTGGCCTCGGTCTGGTGCAGGTGGCTGTGGCCCTCCACGAAAATACCCTGCCACATCTCGCCCGTGCAGGCGGAGGTGAGGGTGCCGCCATCCACAATGAGCTTGCCGCCAGGGCGCACGATGATGCGGGTAGTGGGGGTGCAGTAGAGGGTTCCTGTGATGGTAAGGGAGGAGAGAGAGTCTATTACAACGGTTCCTCCTCTGAAACTATGGGTTGACCACGTCACATTTGACGTAATGGTGTCGTTTTGGTTATGATAGGTTTGTGCCAAAGCAACTGCTTTATAAGCATTCACACGACCAGCCCCTAATAATCCCGGGTACAAATATTCATCCTTAATAGAGTCTGCTGTTTGCTTTATTATATCTTGTACATCCTCAGGGGTAAGACACCTATTTACGCTTTTTATCAAAGCGCAAACACCCGAAACGATAGGTGTAGATTGGGAAGTCCCTCCCCATCCTCCATAGTAAGGCCAATCAACTGTTCCATTATGAGAGTGAACAGCCCCCATCAGTTTATAACCAGGTGCACAAATATCCACTTCAGGATAATGACTGTTTGTAACTCCATTAGGAAGAGGATTGGTGTGATTATCGTCAAAATCGGTACTGGATACAACTATGACTCTGGCGTCTTCGTAACCAGAGAAAGGGTATAATCTGCCGCCTCCGCAGTTGGCGATGCCATTTCCTGCTGCTCTCACTATAATCGTTCCGTTATTAAGGATTTCTTGTTCAACCGCCAGAAAATATTCAGAAGGTGAACAAGAAGTGTTATACCAACTGATGGACAAAATATCAGCCTTCAGAATAGTACTGGCATACAAACAAGCAGGAACTGAGTGAGCAGAAACCATAATTTTAGAATTATATCCTATTGAAGCCATTGTTCCAATTGGAGTTTCACCTTGATCAGCTGTTTCAGCCGCCAATATGCTAGCAACACTTGTACCATGATCATTTGTCGTTGGCTCTTGGACTCCAGAAAAAAAATCATAAGGAGGATATATTTTACTTTGTAAATCGGGATGTTGATAATCAAAACCGTTATCTACAACAGCTATTTTTATGTCAGGATCACCTTTAGTTATATCCCATGCATCAGCAGCCTGAATTTTAACCAAATACCATAGCCAATCATCGGTATAGTTATTTGATACAGTATAATACCACATCCAATCAGAAGGATTATACAAATCTTGCTGTTCATACACACGTTCACAATTGGAGAACAAACTTCTATCATTGACAATATGAGCATATAAAGATGCCACTTTATCTGTTGAAATTTCATAAGTATGCCTTAACAATGGTGTCTTTGCAAAGGGAAATAAAGGGGTAACTTTTGTAACGTCATATTCATTAAGAATAGAATTGATACCAGACTTGTTTGTTGTTTTTTCATCCAATAACACTGTGCTGGTATCAGCAAATGTGACCCAAATTTTATTATCTGACAAAACCTGTCCTTGTGCTAAACTAGCAAAAAATAAAATGAAAAACAAATAAATTCTCTTCATAACATTATGGGGACCTCTATTTTTAACGTTTTCGCGCCACATCTCCAGCCCCTGCGAGGTCCGTAGAACAAAATCTGAAAATATGACGTTGCAAAATTAAAAAAAAAACCACACCCTCGTCGTTAAAAAACGTTAAACGCAAATCGTGTTGTAGAGCCGCCACAAAGTAGAGCCGCCACACTGTGACGGCTCTACTTTATGGGTCGTTATGGTGTTTTTATGGGAAGGTCAATACCATCTGTGAGATTAGTATCTCGGGTGGAACTGGGCGATGTTGCTGCGGATGTAGTCCTTGTCGAGGTGGGTGTAGATTTCGGTGGTGGTGATGCTCTCGTGGCCGAGCATCTGCTGCACGGCGCGCAGGTCGGCGCCGCCCTCCACTAAGTGTGTGGCGAAGGAGTGGCGGAAAGTGTGCGGACTGATGTGCTTTTCGATGCCGGCGTCCTTGGCCCACTGCTTGACCAGCATAAAGACCATCTCGCGGGTGAGATGGCTGCCCCGCCGGTTCAGGAAGACGTAATCCTCTTCGCCTTTTTTGATTGTCACCTCTTTGCGTTTCCCATTGACGTACAGGTTCACCATTTTCTGTGCCATAGAGCCTATGGGCACGAAGCGTTCCTTGTTGCCCTTGCCCACGATTTTCAGGAATCCTTCATTGAAGAAAAGGTTGGAGAGGCGGAGAGTCACCAGCTCGCTGACGCGGAGGCCGCAGCCGTAGAGCACTTCGGCCATTGCACGGTTGCGGTGCCCCTCGGGAGTGCTGAGGTCGATGTTGTCGAGGATGGCTTCCACCTCGGGCAGGGTAAGCACGTCAGGGAGGTGCAATCCTATTTTTGGGGCGTCGAGCAGCTCGGTGGGGTCCTCTTTGAGCCGGTTGTCGTAAAGCAAAAAGCCGTAGAACGATTTGAGCCCGGAGATGATGCGGGCTTGGGAACGCGTGGCCATCCCCTGTTCGTAGAGATGTTTCAGGAAAGCCTGCAGGTCCTCCAACTGCGCCTGGTCCAGAGGCTTGTCGCCAAGGAAGTCGGCCAGCAAGGTAACGTCGTGCAGATAGGCCTCCACGCTTTTGGGGAGAAGGCCTTTTTCATAGACCAGATATTGGCGGAAGAGGACGACGAGGGGGTTGGGCTGGTCCATAGGGAGGGTTAGCGCAGGTCTTTTTCAATCTCGATGCGCAGCATATTGAGGGCGGCGTGGGCGGCGCGCTCCACGATCTGGGCGCGTCCGGTGCGGCTGCCGAAGTGGAAGACGTTGGTGGCCAGACGGGTGGGAGAGGCCACGGCAATCCAGACCGTGCCCACGGGCTTCTGTTCGGTGCCCCCGTCGGGACCGGCGATGCCGGAAGTGGCTACGGCATAGTCCACATCGAAGAGTCCCATCGCGTTGAGGGCCATATCGCTGACCACCTCTTCGCTGACGGCGCCGCGGCGCTTGAGGTTGTCCTCGCGCACGTTGAGCAGGTCGCGTTTCACTTCGTTGCTGTAGGAGACCATCGCCCCCTCGAAATAGCGCGAGCTGCCGGGCACGGAGGTGATGAGGTTGGCGATGCGCCCGCCGGTGCAGCTCTCGGCGGTGGCCACCTTGCGGCCGAGTCGGGTGAGGAGTTTGCCCACCACCTCTTCCATTTTCAGGTCCTCGTCGGTGAAGGCGTAGGAGCCCGCGGCCTCTTTGAGTTTGGCGAACTGGTCGTCCAGAAGTTTGGCCAGGGTCTCCTTGTCGTCGCTTTCGCCGGTGAGGCGCAGGCGGATGATGCCGGGCACGGGCAGGTAGGCGAGTTTCAGCTCGGGCGGCAGCTGCTGCTCGAAAGGCTCGAGCAGGTCGGAGAGGCCGCTTTCGGTGATGTTGGTGCATTGGAGCACGCGGTAGAGCATTGCGTGGTGACGGGTGTCGCGGGCCAGCAGGCGGGGCAGCACCTCCTCCTTGACGAGGCGCTCCATCTCGAAGGGCACGCCCGGCAGCATTATGAGTAGCTTCCCGTCCTCTTCAAGCCAGAGGCCTGGGGCGGTGCCTAACGCATTGGGCAGCACCGTGCACCCTTCGGGCACGAGGGCTTGCTCGCGGTTCGTGTCGGTCAGGGCCATCCCGCGGGCTGCGAAGATGTCGGTGACGTGTTGCAACACGCTCTCGTCCATCACCAACTCGCGGTGGAACAGGTCGCACACCACCTTCTTGGTAATGTCGTCCTTGGTGGGTCCCAGCCCGCCGGTCATCAGCACGGTGTCGCTCTTTTGGAAGGCGTTTTCAAGCGCCTCGCGGATAGCGTCGCCGGCGTCGCCGATGGTGATGACTTCAGTGAGGGGAAAGCCGGAGGCAGTAAGCTGCTGGCCTACAAAAGCGGCGTTGGTGTTCACCACTTGGCCGATGAGGAGTTCGTCTCCAATATTGATCAGTATCATAATTGTAATTGTTTTTGCAAGTCCATTCTCTCCATTCGTCTTTCCATCATAAGGATGTAGGGACTGTCGGGGTATTGTTGTTTCAAAGTTTGGGTGAGAGTCCGTAACAGATCGTCATATTTTTCCCTGTCGAGAAAAACCCTGCGGTTATATTGCTGGTAGAAAGCCATATAGGAAGCCATATTTTGCGGATGCTGTTGGATAAAATCCAGCAAATAGGATGTGTGGGCGTTGACAAGGTCCATATAACTGGCCTCGATGCCGGCGCGTAGGGAGTCGTTTTCTATATTTTTCTGATAAAGAGGATACCACTCTTCGGCCTGTTGGGCCAGCACAGACAGGGCGCTGTCCAGTTGGCAGCAGAGGAGGGCCTCTTCGCCGCCGCTCACGCGGTAGGTGCGCACCAGGTTGGCGGCGTCGGCGGTGAAACGGAGGTGCTGGCCGCCCTGTGCGATGGTGGTGATGGCATTGTTGTGGCCAAGGTCCAACCTGTAGAGCATCGGGGTGGCTGCGCGGGCGCGGCTCTCGTCATCATCGGCCTTCAGGGTAAAGGAGAAATGACCGTCCTTCATCTTCATAGAATCCAGAACGACAGTCTCGTCGGGGCCGACCAGCGACAGGCGCACGAGCGCGTTGCCGCCGTGAGTGAAGTCACCCTCAATCACAATGTTGGTTCCCCGCTGTTGACAGGCAGACAGGAGGAGACAGAATGCCAGCAACGACAAAAGAGTTCTTTTCATAATTGGCAATCTTCGGTCTGTTCAGGGAGCATGAGGGTGGATTCGGTCGGGCTGCCGGGTGAGGAGAGGTTCTCGCATCCGCAGTTGCGGTCGCGACGGTGGGGTGTGGCCCCGTTGATTCTTCTGGAACAGGAGGTTGCCAAAAGAAGTACTACAAAGATTGACAATAAGATGGTTCTTCCTTTCGTTGTCATATCCAGATTAGATTTGAGCGGCAAAAATACGAAAAAAAAGGTATCTTTGCCGCCGTTATTAACGACGTTTACCCTAACGAATAATATGAAAAAATATTTTAAAACCCTCCTCTTGCTGCTGGTGGTCTTTTGCCTTGCGGCGCCTTTGGCGGCCCAGATGCCTGCCACTTGCTACCGTCTCACGCTGAGCGACAAGAACAACTCGCCATATTCCATCGACAACCCCTCCGCCTATCTCTCGGAGCGTGCGTTGGCGAAGCGCGCCCGTTTCAACATTCCCATCACGGAGCAGGACTTCCCCGTCAACCCGCAGTATGTGCAGCAGGTGCAGGGCGTGGATTCCCGCATCCGCGTGCTGTGCAGCTGCAAGTGGCTCAACACGTTGACCATCTATTGCCCCGACAGCACCAAGCTGCCGCAGCTGTCGGCCCTGCCCTTTGTGACCGACATCCTGCCGGTGGCCAATTACGACCTTGATTCGCTTGCACCTATGCCTGCAGCTCCCGAGCCGGAGTATAGCCCGATGATGACCAACTCTTTCCGCGACAGTGTGGTGCCCTATGACTATGGCTTTGGCGCCGCCCAGATTGCCATCCATAACGGGCAGCTGCTCCATAATGAAGGATTCCGGGGCGAGGGAATGCTCATCGCCATGTTCGACGCTGGTTGGCAGGGCGTGGACACAGACTATTTCTTCCAAAACCTCACCGCCGGCGGGCAGCTGTTGGGCACCCGCGACCTTATCCCGTTCCGCAACAATGTCTTTGAGGGACACTACCACGGTACCATTTGCGCCTCCACGATGTCGGCGTTGACGGAATCGCAACTGGTGGGCACCGCTCCCCAAGCCAATTTTTTCTTTATTCGTTCAGAAGAACCGGAGAGCGAGCAACTGATTGAAGAGGACTTCTGGGCTCAGGCCGCCGTCATTGCCGACAGCATCGGGGCCGATGTCATCAACTCCTCGTTGGGGTACACCGATTTTCCAGATTTCCCGCAGCATACCAGCACGTATGAGGATATGGATGGTGTGAGCAGCATAGCTTCGCTTGCGGCGACCTTGTTGGCGCAGAAGGGTGTGATTGTCTGCATCAGTGCCGGCAATGAAGGGGGTAACCCGTGGCATTATATCGGGCATCCTGCCGACGCGTATGACGTGCTGGCGGTCGGGGCCGCCGACATCTTCGGCGAGGTGGCGTATTTCTCTTCCCGCGGCCCCTCCTACGACGGACGCGTGAAGCCCGATATCACATCTGTAGGCGTGAACACGGCCTGCGTGTATCCCGGCGATTATCTCAATGTCGCCAGCGGCACCAGCCTGGCCGGGCCCGTGGCCGCCGGACTCTGCGCCTGTCTGTGGCAGGCCCTGCCGGAAGCCAGCTCCCTTCAGGTGATGCAGTACATCCGCGAGAACGGCTCCTGCTACGACAACCCCAACGACTCGCTTGGCTACGGCATCCCCGATTTCTATGCGGCCTACACCCAGCACGTGGGCATCCCTGAGCGGACTGATATCACGCTCTCTGTGTTTCCCAACCCCTGCACCGACATCCTGCAGATTGCCAATGGCGACCTGCAGATCGAGCGGGTGGAACTTTACGATGCCTCCGGGAAATTAGTAAGATGTCATCGCAATGCCGGCGATTACCTGATGCGCATTGCCGTAAATGACCTTCCTGGTGGACTTTATATCGGAAAAGCCCGCTTCCATAATGGGGGAAACAAGACCTTTAAGGTGTTTAAATTGTAATTATTCTATTTAAAATCAATAAATTAAGAAAAAATACAATCGCTTTGCGGAAGCAAAGAAAAAAAGTGTATTTTTGCAACCTCAAAACTGAGATGGTGCTGTAGCTCAGTTGGTAGAGCAACGGACTGAAAATCCGTGTGTCACTGGTTCAATTCCCGTCAGCACCACACCGAACCCCGAAATCCTTCGGGGTTTTTTTGTATTGCATCAACAAAAAACACTGAAAAATGGTCACCATAGGATTGGTACAATCGGACATCAGGCCCGGGGCTGTGGCGGAAAATCTGGCTCATTATGAAGCAATGTTGCAGCAGCAACTGACAAGTCCCGTGCAGTTGCTGGTGTTCCCCGAGATGTTTGCCTGCGGCTTCGGCCCCGACCTTGGGGCGTATGCGGATGCCGACGGCGGCCAGTCGCTTGCCTTTTTGCAGCGTGTGGCCCGCCAATACGGTTGCGAAACGGTAGGCACAGTGCCCGTCCGCGAACGGGGTAACCTTTACAACCGGCTCCACTGGGTGACGGCGGAAGGTCTGCGCGCCACTTACGACAAGTGCCACCTCTTCTTTGGCGAGGAGCGGATGCAGTGCACGCCCGGCACACAACGTACCATCGTGGAGACATTCGGTTACCGTTTTCTGCCGCTGATTTGCTTCGACGTGCGCTTCCCCGAATGGAGCCGCAACCATTGTGTGGAGGGAGTTTCCGAGTATGATTGTCTGCTCTACACGGCCAATTTCCCCGCCCCGCGTGAGGAGGTGTTGCTGAGGTTGGCCGCAGCCCGCGCCATCGAGAACCAGGCCTACGTCGCTGTGGTCAACCGCATTGGTGCCGACGGCAACGGTTTCGCGCATCGTGGCGGCACGGCCGTCTTCGACCCCGAAGGCAATATGATAGCCTCCGCCGCGTTAGATAGGGAGCAGATTGTCACCGCCACCCTGCCGCTGAACACCATTGAAAGTCTGCGGAAAAGGTTCCCGGTGCTGGGGTGATGCCTCGGTAGCCCTCCCCTAGCATAATTATGTCATTGATATGATAGACTTATTTCTTTAGTTTTTTTATCTTTTTTTGAAATAGACAATTCGCCCCTATTTGTATCATTGTCATATAAAAGAAAATTTTCTTTCTTTTTAAGAGTTGTATTATATATACTACTGTCGCGATAAATTTTTAACTTAGGTATTTAATTTATTGATATATAATA
>ERZ842401.88-NODE-88-length-114563-cov-8.253083_pt1 | contig 114563 bp, 75 predicted proteins | sample MGYA00521270_ERZ842401 | MGnify/ENA primary metagenome ERZ842401 (study PRJEB31892, sample SAMEA3878208) | bioreactor metagenome | biome: Moose rumen | place: Sweden | collected 2011-10 | study: EMG produced TPA metagenomics assembly of the PRJEB12797 data set... | reverse complement strand
CGCCGCGCTTGCAATGCGACGAATAGGAGCATTGCTCCGCCGTGATGTCGTTATGTGCGGCTGTTTTCTTTCTTTGGTACTTTACTTTCTTTTGCGCCAAAAGAAAGAAAGTACATTTAAAAAAAATCTAAATTAAGAATTTTTACCTAATCGCTAAAACCTAATTAAACCTCCAAAAATTTTTTCAGTGAAACGGTACTGCCCAAAGTTCCAATTAACATTCCTGAAACTATCAAGCCCAATGTCAGCCAATTCATAAAAGGAAATTGTTCAACGAGCGGGAAAAATGCAAGCGTTGTATAAATTTTTTCAGTCATTGCCGAATAAAAACTTCTCAAAATTATCGCGCTTACACTTCCGCCGATGAATCCCAACAAAATTCCTTCAAGTACGAAAGGCCAACGAATAAAATCATCTGTTGCGCCAACGTATTTCATTATTGCAATTTCTTTCCGCCGCGCAAAAACCGTCAGCCGAATTGTATTTGAAATTATGAAAAGTGTTGCCAACGCCAAAATCAGCACCAACATAACGCCGAAAAGTCTCAAAAGGTGCGTTAAGTCAAATAAATTTGCAGCTACGTCTTGCCCGTATTTGACTTCTTCAACGCCGTAAACTTCAGAAATTGCCGCCGCCGTTCGTTTAACATCTGAAGAATTTTTTACTGTTACCAAAAAATAATTTGGCAACGGGTTTGAATCGCCCAACGCGTCTAAAATTTTTTTCTGTTCGCCGAGTCGCGCTTGCAAAGTTTTTAAAGCCTGTTCCTTCGTCACATATTCGACTTTTGAAACGGCAGGCAAATTTTTTGTAAATTGTTCAATTTCTTTTCGCTCTTCGATTGTCAAGCCGTCGATTAGGTACGCCGAAATTTGCACTTGACTTTCTAAAGACGCCGCCAATTTTGTCATATTCATAACTAAAATTAAAAATACGCCAAGCACGAACAGTGATACAGTTACCGTGCCGATTGAAGCGAAAGTCATCCAGCGTTTTCTTACCATTGACAGAAAAACTTCACGGAAATAATATTCGATTGTCTGAAAGTTCATTAATATCGCCCTCTTATTTGGTCGCGGACAATTTTACCGCCTTCAATTTCAACTACGCGCTTTTTCAGCCGGTTTACAATATCTTTATCGTGCGTCGCCATTATAATTGTCGTCCCCGCGTCGTTGATTCTTCTGAAAATATCCATAATATCCCACGTCGTGGCGGGGTCTAAATTGCCGGTCGGTTCGTCAGCTATAACAATTTTTGGATCATTGACAATCGCCCGTGCAATGGCTACGCGCTGTTGTTCACCGCCGGAAAGTTGCGCCGGAAAATGTTTGGACTTTTCGCGCAGTCCTACAATATCTAAAACTGCGTCCACACTGCGCTGAATAATTTTACGCGGCGTTTCTATAACCTGCATTGCGAACGCTATATTTTCGTAAACGGTTTTATCTTCCAACAGTCTGAAATCTTGAAAAATTACGCCCAAACTTCGTCGCAAGTATGGAATTTCTTTTCTTTGCATTCTTATAACGTCGCGCCCGTCTACAAAAATTTCGCCCATTGTCGGCGTCTCTTCGTGCATTAGAAGTTTCATCAGCGTTGATTTGCCACTGCCTGACGTTCCAACGATAAAAACAAATTCGCCCGGCGCAATGTCAAGGTTTATATTGTCCAACGCTACGACGCCGTTTTGTTGATAAATTTTAGTTACGTTTTTTAAATGAATCAAATTTACACCTGCTAAAAATTTAATTTACATACCGGCGAAAACTACGCCCAAATTCACGTCAACAACAACATCTTGATAATAGGAATTTGTTAAAGCCACGCCTGCGGGAATATCTGAATTTGCAGGGAGCGGGCTTTCACCTTCCGGCGTAACAGTCCAGAAAATCACGTCAACATTTCCTGACATCAACGCGGCGGCGCGGGTACTGCTTTCAATCGTCACCAGTTCAATATTTTTGTTAATACGTTGAGAAATTTCGGCAAGTACGGCGGTATTAAAACCTGCGGGCGTACCGTCAGCCAAAATTAAATCAAGCGGCGGCAAATCGCCTGTTACACCAACTTTGATTGTATCTGCGCCGGAAATTTTCGGCATTGTAACTGCGGGCGGATCTTCGTCAGCTTTTAAGTTTTTTATAAATTTGTCAACGAGATTATTTAAAGTGCCGTCAGCTTCCATTGAATCTATCGCCGCGTCAAATTCGTTTTTCAATTCTGTATCACTTTCACGCATCGCGCAGGAAAAATTATCGACGAGTTGCACAGTTTGAGAATCTTTAATTGCAAGTTCAGAATTGCGATTAGTCATATAATTTGCAACACTGCCGTAAGTGCGAATTGAATCAATTTGCCCGGAAGTCAAGCCCATTTGCATTGAATTTAAATTGTTGTAGTAAGTTGTCTGTTGCGCGGTCGTTACGCCGTGCGCCGAATTAAAATTTTTAGTGTAGTCGTCAATTTGTTTTTCGTCCAAATTGGAGCGCGTCAACATACCGACCTTTTCAACTTTTTCTTGAGTTTGCGGCGTATCGTTTCCGCAACCTGTCAACATTATCAACATTAAAAATATACTTGCAAAAAATTTCAGTCTCATAAAAATTTCCTTTCATAATAAATTATCCGTTTTAATTTAGCAAAAAAATTTTAAGTTTAATCATTGTGCAAACAATTCTTAAATTTTAATTTTTTCTCAACTTTTCTTTGCTGCTCCAAAGAAAAGTTGCAAAAGAAAGGAGCTTTAACCGTGACCGCAACTATGTGAGTCCGCTGAAATCGCATCCGGCGATTTGCGCGGACAGTGCGCACATCCTGTGCGCCGCCTATTACAAATTGAATTTTTTTAAAGTAAATCTGTCATATTTAAAATTGGCAAAATGATTGAGAATACCAACGCGCCAACAATTACGCCCGCTGTCAATGTGCCGTAAACTTCAGCCTTTGCCGGTAATGCCCGCAATGTTTCCTCAATTTCAAAATCTGCCATTGATTCACATTGCCGCAACATTTCTACAATATTGCCGCTTTCTTCGCCGCTTACGATTAACCCTAAATACAACGGCGAAAAATCTTTCAGCACGCGCTTTAAAGTTACGCCGAATTTTTCGCCCGCCTCAATCGAATTTTTTATTTTTTCAAGCAGTCTTTGCATTTTTAAATTTCCGCTTGACGACGCACTTAATTTAATTGATTCGTCCAAAGTCACGCCGCTTTCCAGTAAAAATCCCAATCTGCTGAATAAATTTCTTAATTCAATTTCGCGCAGGAGCTTTATTTTCAGTTTCAAGTTGTCGCAGAAAAATTTAAATCCTTCAACTTCTCTATAAGTTATCGTAAAAAAAATTACTGCTGATAAAATTATAGCAAAAATTAAAAATAAATGCTCATTTAAAAATCTGCCGCCCGTCAAAAAAATTGAAGTTATCAACGGCAATTTTTGCCCGTTCGCCCCGTAAAATGATTCAAATACCGGCAAAGTTATATTTATCATAACGACCGCCGCAATTATCGCCGCGCCAAAAACTACGAGAGGATAATACATTGCTGAACGAACTTTTCTGTTAGTAGCGTAATTTCTTTCAAGTTGATTTGCAAGCCGCGTTGTAACTTCCTGTAACCTGCCGCTTGTTTCGCCAATTTCCACAGATTGAATTGAATCTGCGCCAAAAATAATTTCGTACCTGCGAAGTGCCGCGCTGAAAGTTTCGCCGCCTTCTACCGTTTCAACTAATTCTTGTAAAATTTTTTCTGAAATGTGACCTTCAGACGCCCGCGCCAAATTTTTCAGTGAATCATGCAAAGTCATAACGCCGAGCATTACGCTTAACTCTCTGAAAAATACCGAACACCAACGCCCGCCCAGTTTGTACTTCAAATAATAATCTTCAGCCAATTTTACAATACTGATATGTTCCGGCGCAAGACTTACAACTTTGACGCCTTGATATTGCAAAACTGCATAAGCCTCTGAATAAGTTTCCGCCTCAAGCGTTCCAACCTGTGCGACGGAATTTTCATCATAGCCTTTGTAACGAAATTTTTTCATTTTACACCTAAAACCTTTAAAACGGCGTCCATTGTCTGCATACCTGCCGCCGTGTTGCTCATCATAACGTTTGGCAGTTGAATATATTTTCCTTGCCGAATCAGCGAACGCGCCGCAGGATTTGCGATTAAAACTTCAGCCGCACATTTTACCGCGCCGTTAATTTTTAAAAGTTGCTGTGAAATTATCGCTGAAAATTCATCAGCAAATAAATCTCTGATTGCGTCACGTTGCACAAGCGGGAACATTGTTTCAACGCGCATTGCAGTTTCAGCCGCCGATTTTGTATGCAAAGTTGCCAAAACTAAAACACCTGCCGCCGACGCCTCTAACGCCGCGTGCATTGTTTCAGCGTCTCTAATTTCGCCCACCAATAAAACATCCGGCATTTCGCGCAGTGCTACTTTTACCGCGTCTGCAAAGTTCAAAAAATCTTGTCCCAATTCACGTTGGCTGATGAAAGATTTTTCTGTGTCGTACTCAAATTCGATTGGGTCTTCAAGTGTCAATAAGTGGCACGGGCGAATTTTGCAAAGTTCATTCAAAAACGCCGCAATGGTTGTAGATTTTCCTGAACCTGTACGCCCGGTAACTAAAATTAGTCCTTGCGTTGCAGTCAGAAATTTTTTCAAAACTTTAGGTGCGCCAATTTCTTCAAGCGTTGGGATTTTTTCAGCAATTAGGCGAATTGCAGCGGCGGGAAAATTTCTTTGATAGTAAACATTAATTCTGAATCTGCGGGAAAATTTTTTGTAGGAGAAATCGACAGCCAAATTTTTATTTAAGACTTCGATAAGGCGGGGCGGTATAAGTTCAGCCAAAATTTTTTCTAAGTCTGCAGAAGTTAAAATTTCTCCGAATTGTAAAATTTCGCCCGCACTACGAATAAAAATTTTTTGTCCAACTGTCAAATGAATATCGGACGCTTTTAATTTTACTGCCTCTGCTAAAATTTCTTCCAGTTTCAAAATTTAAATCCTCCACATAATTTAAAGCGTATTTGAAAAATCTAAAAAAAACCTATGTAACTAAAAAAAGTTAAATCGAAGGGGAAAACTTAGATGCCGTCAAGGATGACGGCTCATCGCCCGTGCCGCGCAGGTCGCGTGATGCGACCGCACTTGCGGCACAAAAAAGCAATTTTCTTTTGCTACTTTTCTTTTTTGCTTCGGAAAAAGAAAAGTAGATTAAATATAAAAATTTTCATATATTGTAAAAATTATATATTAAAAAATCGCCGACAATTAGAAACTGTCAGCGGTTTTTTATCTATTTCAACTAAATTTAATTTCAATTTGGCAGGGGTAGCTGGACTCGAACCAACGAATGCCAGATTCAGAGTCTGGTGCCTTACCAACTTGGCGATACCCCTATAACGCCGCTTATACTAACACTTAGAAAATTTTTTGTCAAATTATTTTTTGAAACGCTTTTCAAAAACGTCTTCCATTTCAGGATAACCGAAATAAAAACCTTGAATTTGATCAACTTTGCACTCGTCGCGCAAATACAGATATTCTTCTTCAGTTTCGACGCCCTCAATTAAAACTTCCATTCCGACTGAATGACAAAGCATAATCGAATATTTCAAAAGATTTCTGTTAAATTCACTTTCGTGCAAATTTTCGACAAACATTCTGTCAATCTTGATTAAATCGCACTTGAAATTTTTCAGGAAGCCGATATTTGCATAACCGGAGCCAAAGTCGTCAATCGCAATTTTAATTCCCAAATCGTGGAAGGCGGCAAATTGTTTGTTGACGAAATCCCAATCGTAAATGTTATGACTTTCAGTAAGCTCAAAAATAATAGTGCTTGGATCGATCTGATGACGTGCAATACAATCTTCAACAAACGGGTAAAACATTCTTTCTTCAAGTTGGTACAGCGAAATATTTATACTCATTTGAAAATCCGGCATGTAATGCTGCCATTTTTTCGCCATTATCACGGCGTTTTCTATAATCCAGTGCCCAACGGGAATAATCATTCTGGATTTTTCAAGCATTGGTATAAATTGCATTGGCGCAACAACGCTGCCATCATTATCATACCAGCGCAAAAGTGCCTCCGCGCCTAAAAGTCTGCCGTCTTTGGCGTCAACTTGCGGCTGATAGCACAAGAAGAAATCTTCACAACCACGCGCAATACAATTTTGCATAAGATTCTGCATACCAATATCATAACGCCAACGATCGTAAGCCTCTTTTTCAAAGAATGCAATTTGGTCGCGCCCTTTTTGATGAGCAATTTCCAGCGCAACTTCAGCATATCTTACCAAAGTTGTAACGTCATTTGCATCATTTGGATATAAAGCCGCGCCTGCTGACGCCGTACAATAAATTGTATCTTCGACGTTGCGAATTTCACGCATACAAAGTTGAACGCTTGCGAAAATAATTTCAATTTCTTCCGGCATAGCGTCCGGCATAAAAAGTCCAAAGCTGTAACCGTCCAATTTGTACAAGTGAATATCCGGCGGCAAAACATTTGTGATATTTTGTGCGATTTGACGAAAAGCCGAATCCCCGAATTTGTGTCCGTAATTTTCGGTGATAACGTTGAAATTGTCTAAGGCAATGACAATAACCGCGCCATGTGCGTTTTGGTTTTCCAATTCTTTTGTTAAATCGCTGTAAAAGACACTGCGGCGCAAAAGCCCGGTTACATAGTCCGCCTTTGCAACTTCGTCAAGCCTTTTTATGACGCCGCTTAAAATTTCCGGTTGGTCGCTGAATTCATCGCCGCCAATCGTCATTTTCAAATTAACCCAGCCGTAGTCGCCGTTACTGCGTAAGAGACGAAAATCGCATTGGACAGTTTCGCCTTTATCGGCTGTCCAAATATCTCTCATCGCCTCTTCAAAAATTTCGCGGTCGTCGTGATAGATGAACGGCATCATTAAATTGTCGAGGTCGTCAACTATATTCGACGGAAAATCGAAATCCTTCATGAAATTGTCGGACAGCAAAATCATCTTGGAATCTAAATCGACGACAAAAAGATATTCCTCCGCTGAACTTTGCAACGCGTTGAAGTACGTCGTTATTTGGTTAAGTGGAGAGTTTTCTCCGATATATGGAGTTGTATTTGTACTCATGTATATCTTCCTTTTCAGTCTCCCACATTTTCTTTAACATTGCAATTCGACACTGCCGCCAAAGTTCCTGCAAACTTTTTTATTGACAATCGCAACGCCAAATTGTTCGGTTGACTACATTTGTATAACTTTGAATAATTTTCACAACTTTTATTGAAACATTATCATCAGAATAATTTTCCGCCTCAAAAACTTTTTCGTTGTTTTCATGCATTGCAACCGCCATTTCCACCGCTTGAAAAATTTCTGTTTCAGTTATTCCGCCCAAAATCATTGTGCCTTTGTCGAAAACTTCGGGGCGTTCGGTTGAAGTCCTGATTAAAACTGCGGGAAAATTTAACATTGCGCTTTCTTCAGAAAGTGTGCCGCTGTCAGATAAAACGCAATACGCCTCCAGTTGCAATTTGTTATAGTCGAAAAATCCAAACGGTTGCAAACTTTTTACCAGCGGATGAAATTTAAAATCGCGCTTTTCGATAAATTTTTTACTGCGCGGGTGTGTCGAATAAATTATTGGTATTTGATATTTTTCGGCAATAGTGTTGATTGAATTCATCAGCGACATAAAATTTTTTTCGTTGTCAATATTTTCTTCGCGGTGTGAAGATAACAGAAAATATTTTTTCGGCTCAAGATTTAATTTTTCCAAAACTTTACTTGCGTTAATTTTATCACGATATTTGACAAAAATTTCTTTCATTGGCGAGCCGGTGACGTAAATATTTTTGCCGTCGAGCCCTTCAGATAAAAGATACCTGCGCGAGTGTTCGGTATACGGCAAATTTATATCTGAAATGTGATCTACAATTTTGCGGTTAATCATTTCGGGAACGTTCCAATCCCAGCAACGGTTGCCCGCCTCCATATGGAAAATTGGAATTTTTAAACGTTTGGCAGAAATTGCAGACAGTGCAGAATTTGTATCGCCCAAAATTAAAACGGCGTCCGGTTTTTCATCGCGCAGGACTTCATAACTTTTTGAAATGATATTGCCCATTGACTGCCCAAGATTTTCACCGGCGCAATTCAAATAAAAATCCGGCGGGCGCAGTTCCAATTCCTCAAAAAAAACTTGATTCAAAGTATAATCGTAATTTTGCCCCGTGTGTACAAGTTTATGATTAAAATATTTGTCGCAAGCTTTTATAGTTTCAGACAGCCGAATAATTTCAGGGCGCGTTCCCAAAATTGTCATTACTTTTAATTTACTCAAATTGATTCACCGCCAAAAAATAAGTGTCAGGAATTTCGGGATTGAAATTTTCATTCGCCCAAATAATTACCGCCATATCAGTTTCACCGGTATTTTCGATACTGTGAGTGTAGCCGGGCGGAATTTCTATAACTTCGTGCTTTTCGCCGGAAACTTTGTACTCCAAAATTTCATCTGAAAAAATTTGGCGGAAACGAATAACGCCTTCCCCGAGTATAACTAAAAATTTTTCGTGCTTTGAATGATGCCAATGGTTGCCTTTGGTAATGTGCGGCTTGACGATATTAACCGAAAATTGCCCCTGCCCGTCCGTGCGTATAAATTCTGAAAAACTGCCGCGATTATCTTTGTGCATTGTCAAATTGTAGCCAAAATTATTTTCCGGCAAATAGCTTAAGTAAGTGCTGTACAATTTTTTTGTAAGTTCGTCAGTTTGATTGGGAATTGATAAATCTGCGCGACATTTTGGGAAACTTTGAATAATATCAGCAATTTCTTTAAGTGTACGCTTGTAAGTTTTCGGGACAAAGCAAAAATCGCCGTCTTTGTTTTCATTGCCGTTTAAAGCGCGTAAAAATTCTTCAATCACGTCATCAATATAAACCAAATTCATTTCCCGTTCAGGAGCATTAACAGAAATTTCAAGTCCGCGTGCTGTATTGTAGCAGAAAGTTGCAACCGCGCTATTATAATTTGGGCGGCACCATTTACCAAAAACATTTGGCAATCTGTAAATTTTAGAATTGCCGCGCCGCATTAAAATATTTTCGGCGGATTTTTTACTTTTGCCGTATGGATTATTTAAATCTGCTTGTATTGACGAAGTAAAAACTACGGGACAATTATTATTTTTAGCTGTCAAAAATTCTGCCAAAGTCTCTGTAAATTTTTCATTGCCGGTAAAAAATTCGTCGTCAGTTTTTGGGCGATTTACTCCGGCTAAATGAAATACAAATTCACATTCGGCGCAAAATTTTTGCAGTTTTTCAAGCGGCGTTGAATTGTGACATTCCAAAATTTCGCAGTCTTTCATAGTTTGAAGAGTTGCGACAAGATTTTTGCCAATAAAACCTCCTGCGCCGGTTATTAAAATTTTCATTTTAAGCCTTGCCTCCAAGATGTTCCTGAACATAATCGACCGTAAGCAATTTTTTCTTAGTGCCTTCAACGTCTAAAATTTCAGTATTGCTTGAGGTGTACGGCTCAATTTCAAAAATTTCATTATCGCCGCTCGAAAAATATTTTTCGTAGTTCAAATTTCTTGAATCGACGGGGATTCTAAAATAATTTCCCATATCTTCAGATTTAATTTTTTCTTCTGAAGTCATCAGCGTTTCAAACATTTTTTCGCCGTGACGAATACCAATTTGTTTAATTTCGGCGTTGGAATTGAACAAAGACTTCACAGCCGCCGCCAAAGTTCCAATCGTGCAAGCGGGCGACTTTTGAATAAATAAATCGCCGGTGTTTCCATTTTGAAAAGCAAATAAAACTAAGTCAACCGCCTCATCTAAATTCATTAAAAATCTTGTCATATTAGGATTTGTAACAGTCAACGGCTGATTATTTTTTATTTGATCAATGAAAAGCGGAATAACACTGCCACGCGAACACATAACATTTCCATAGCGCGTACAACAAATTGAAGTTTTATCAGCTGAAACCGTGCGGGACTTTGCAATTATAACTTTTTCCATCATTGCTTTAGACGTTCCCATAGCGTTAATTGGATAAGCCGCCTTGTCAGTTGAAAGGCAAACAATTTTTTTGACGCCCGCCTCAATCGCCGCCGTTAAAACGTTGTCAGTACCAATAACATTTGTCTTGACGGCTTCAAGCGGGAAAAATTCGCAGGATGGGACTTGCTTTAAAGCCGCCGCGTGAAAAATATAATCCACGCCGTACATTGCATTTTTGATACTGCGAAAATCTCTAACGTCGCCAATGTGAAATTGAATTTTATCGTTTTGGTAGTGGCGGCGCATATCGTCTTGTTTCTTTTCATCGCGTGAAAAAATACGAATTTCGCCAATATCAGAATCTAAAAAACGTTTTAAAACGGCGTTGCCAAATGAGCCGGTGCCGCCGGTTATCATTAAAGTTTTATCTTTGAAAATAGTCAACGTTTTGGCACCTCCAATCTGATTTTTTCAACTATCGATTTCCTCATTGGTGTATCTATAAGCCATTGCAATAAAGAGTTAAAATCGAAGACACGAATTTTTTTATCAGATTTTATCGTAGAAATTTGATTTCCAAGTATAAATCTGGATTCGGGTAATTTAATTCCTCGAAAGAAAAACGCTTGTTGTATTATGGATAAATTTTCTTTTAAAAAATAAGTATCGTATTCAGGATGATTTAAGAAATTAACAAATCTACGTATTCGTTCTTCAATGTCCGGCGATTCCGGCAATTCCCGTATTTTTTGTAAAGCATATTCGATTGCAGCGAAATATATTCTGTTAAGATGTCTGGTGAGGAAAGCACTATAAAAATGATACATATCTGTTAAGCCGCTACCTAATAAGTCATCGGGCTTAACACTTTGAACTAACCAATTATATAGCCATTGTTCTTCTTCCCAAACTTTAGAGTAAGTCTTTCCTGTTTGTTTGTTATGATCGCGTACAATAACCAATGTATCATTAAGATAAATTAAACGTTTTCCACGAAACATTTCAAAAAATTTTTCATAATCCTGCACTGCACGGTGTTTTTCATTAAATCCACCGTAAGCATCAAAATAAAATTTTGGTATCAACAAAGATGTTCCATAAACTAACCAAAAAAATACAGTTAATGTTCCGGTTTCCAGAAATTCTTTCCTGAAAATGATGTTATTCCGCGATACTACGATTTTACGTTCTGGCATGTAGAGATATGCTCCGTTGCTGTAGACAATTTTAGACATATCGCCCGCCTTGCGCAGGGCGTCAATTTCGGCTTGAATTTTGTTTGGATAATATAAATCGTCGTGAGAAAGCCAAGAAAAATATTCTCCGCGCATTTTTTGAATTCCCAAATTCAGCGCAGTAGATACGCCGCCATTTTCTTTTTCAAAATAGCGAATTTTATCGCCGTAAGAATGGGCAATTTTCCAAGTAGCTCCGTCGTCGTTTGAGCCGTCGTTGACAACTATAATCTCAATGTTGGAATAAGTTTGAGCCAACGCCGAATCAATCGCCTCACTCAAATAATTTGAGCCGTTGTAAACCGGAATTACAATCGATACAAGAGGATCCATTTTTTGTGCCTCCAACTTAAATAACCAGTTTGCTGAAGTCGGCAATTTCGGCGAAAAGATTATCAACAGATTTCAAAAGCGCAAGGCGGTTATTTCTAATTTCCAAATTTTCATCCATAACCATAACCGAATCGAAAAATAAATCAATGGGCGCAGAAAGTTTTTTCAGTGCGTCAAGTGCGCCGTTAAAATCTTTTTTGGTGATAAGTTCACCGGCAACAACTTTAACCGCGTTAAACGCTTGATATAATTTTTGTTCAGCGTCAAGTTTTATCAAAGTTTCATTGACGTTTGCAGATTCAGCTTTTTTGGCAAGATTGGAAACGCGCACGAACGATTGAATATTTTTGACAGCGTCGGGAGTCTCTAAAAAGTTTCCAAGTGCCGCAACTTTCAAATTCAAGCTGTAAATATCGTCAACATTTTCAATAACCGAATCGACAATATCATAACGCGCAGAATTTGCCAAAAAGTTTTTAACGCGCAATTTCATAAATTCGGCAACGTCGTTTTGAAGTTTTTCACGTCCAACGCTGTCGGTAATTTTCAGTAAATCCATTGCAACTTCAACAATTTTGCTGATTGAAATTGCCCAGTGCGCCTCTGTCAACATATTTACAACGCCCAATGCTTGACGACGCAAAGCGAACGGGTCTTGCGAACCTGTAGGAATTAATCCCCTGCTGAAAGTTGCAACAAGGTTATCAATTTTATCTGCAAGACTTAAAATTCTGCCTGCGGTGGTTTTCGGCTGTGAATCGCCCGCAAAACGCGGCATATAATGTTCATCAATCGCTGTTGCAACTTCCAAATTTTCGCCGTCAAGTTTGGCGTATTCTCTGCCCATAACGCCTTGCAATTCGGTAAATTCCGTAACCATTCCAGTAACTAAGTCCGCCTTTGAAAGTTCGGCGGCGCGTAAAACGTTTTTCTTGTCAGTATCAGAAATTTTATCGCCGAGTAAATCGCAAATTTTGCCGGAAAGTTTTACAAGGCGTTCAGTTTTTTCATAAACCGAGCCAAGACCTTCTTGAAATACGACTGTTTTAAGTTTGTCGCGGTGTTGTTCCAAAGTTTTCTTTCTGTCTTCATTGAAAAAGAATTGCGCGTCTTCAAGGCGGGCTTTCAAAACTCTTTCGTTGCCGTGCTGAACAATTTCAAGATAATCACTGCCGCCATTGCGTACCGTGATAAAAATTGGCATTAACTTACCTTCGGCATTTTTGACGGGAAAATATCTTTGATGGTCGCGCATTGGAGTTATAACGGCTTCCGGCGGAAGATTCAAATATTTAGTTTCAAAATTGCCGCTTAAAGCTGTAGGATATTCAACCAAATATAAAACTTCTTCCAAAAGTTCGTCAGAAATTTCAGCCTTACCGCCGCGTTCGGTTGCAACTTTTTCAATTTGTTCAACAATCATTGCGCGGCGTTGATTCTGATCCGCAATTACAAAATGTTCTTCGCAGTCATAAAGATAATCATCAGCCGCGTTAATGACAAAATCGCCGTCGCTCAAAGTGCGGTGTCCGCGTGAAGTGTTGCCGCTTTTAACGTTCGCCACTTCAAACGAAATAATTTCTTTGCCGTAAAGTGCAACAATCCAGCGCAACGGGCGAATAAATTTAAAATCCAAATTGCCCCAGTGCATATTGTTTGGAAAACTTAAATCACAAATAATTTTCGGCAGGAGCGTTTGTAAAATTTCAGCCGTCGCCTTGCCTTTTTCGTGAATAACCGCGTAAATGTAGCCGTCTTTTTGAATTAAATCATCGGGATTGATTTTTTGTCCGCGTGCAAAGCCGACCGCCGCCTTTGTATATTTGCCGTCCGCGTCAACTGCAATTTTTATCGAAGGTCCGCGCTTTTCTTCCTCAACGTCCGCTTGATTTTCTGCCAAATCTTTTACAAACAATGTCAATCTGCGCGGCGTTCCAAATGTATAAACTTCGCCGAAATTTATTCTGGATTCATTTAAATTTTTTTCGGCTAAATCTTTCAACTGATTTAAAATTGGCGGCATAACGTGCGCGGGAATTTCTTCAGTGCCAATTTCCAATAATAAATTTTTTGCCATTACGCGCTCGCCTCCAATTTTTTCAGTAACGGGTAACCCATTTTTTCACGTTGCTTTAAATATTCTTCAGCGCACATTCTAGCCAATTTGCGAACGCGCCCAATAAAAGCCGTGCGCTCACTGACTGAAATTGCGCCGCGTGCGTCCAACAAATTAAACGTGTGCGAACATTTCAAAACATAATCGTAGGCGGGATGAACATAGCCCAATTTTATAACGCGCACCGCCTCCGCCTCGTACTTTTCAAATAAATCAAATAAAAGTTTTTCGTCAGAAATATCAAAGGCGTAAGTAGACTGCTCAAACTCGTTTTTGTGGAAAACGTCGCCGTAAGTTATACCGTTGCCCCATTCCACGTCAAAAACATTTTCGACGCCTTGAAGATACATTGCCAAACGTTCCAAGCCGTAAGTTATTTCAACGGCGGTAGGTTTAATATCTTGACTGCCGACTTGCTGAAAATATGTAAACTGCGTAATTTCCATACCGTCAAGCCAAACTTCCCAGCCTAAGCCCCACGCGCCTAAAGTTGGCGACTCCCAGTTATCCTCAACAAATCTAATATCGTGCTTTTCTTTTTCAAGACCAATCGCCGCCAAACTTTCAAGGTACAATTCTTGAATATTATCCGGCGAAGGTTTCATAATCAGCTGAATTTGATGATGCTGATACAGGCGGTTGGGATTATCGCCATAGCGTCCATCTGCAGGACGGCGAGAAGGTTCAATATAAACCACGTTCCAAGGCTCGGGACCCAAAACGCGCAAAAATGTAAATGGATTCATTGTACCCGCGCCTTTTTCTACGTCGTAAGGTTCGGCGATTATGCAGCCTTTATCTGCCCAAAATTTCTGCAACTTGAATATCAAATCTTGATAGTTCATTTAAATAAATCAGCCTCCTTTGGCTATAGTAAAAACATTCAAATTATAGAAAATAGCCGCCGCCTTGTCAAACGGCGATTGAGTTTTCAAACTTTATGTGGCTTTTTTAACTTCGTGTGATATAATTGCAAAGATTTTTTTATTGGGAGTGTTGCGTTTGCTTTTCAACTCTTACGAATTTATTTTTTTGTTCCTGCCGGTTACGATAATAATTTTTTTCGCACTGTCAGGGCAAAAATTGCGGGCGGCGTGGTTGGTAGTGGCGTCAATATTTTTTTACGGCTACTGGGATTTTCGCTACGTCGCACTTTTAATTTTTTCGATATTGACTAATTTTTTTGTCGGCAGAAAAATTTTTCATTCTTCCACGCAAAAAAAATCGTGGCTTATTGCCGGAATTGTTTTCAATTTGAGTTTGCTTTTTTACTTCAAATACACGGGATTTTTTTTAAACAACGTGAACGCCTTTTTCCATCAAAATTTTTTTGTACCTGAAATAATTTTGCCGCTGGGAATTTCATTTTTCACTTTTACGCAGACGGCTTTTTTGGTTGATACTTATCGCGGCGAAGTTGAAGAATATTCCTTTGTAAATTATTGCCTGTTCGTTACAATTTTTCCGCACCTGTTGGCAGGTCCAATTCTCTATCACAAAGATATAATTCCGCAGTTTAAAAAATTTGAAACTTCGACTTTCGACGCCAAAAATTTTTCAGAAGGGCTTGCATTTTTTATAGCGGGACTTTTCAAAAAAGTTGTCGTTGCAGATACACTTTCGCCATTTGCGAATTTGGCATTTTCACAAACGCCGGAATTAACTTGCGCGGACGCGTGGTTGGGCGTTCTGATTTATTCAATGCAGTTGTACTTTGATTTTTCCGGCTATTCAGAAATGGCGATTGGACTGGGCAGAATGTTAAATTTAAAACTGCCACAAAATTTTAATTCGCCGTATCAATCAACTTCAATCATAGATTTTTGGCGGCGTTGGCATATGACGCTTGCTCAATTTGTCTCAAAATATATTTACATTCCGCTTGGCGGCAATAGAAACGGGCAATTTGCCAAAATGAGAAATTTATTTATCTCAATGTTTTTAATGGGATTGTGGCACGGCGCAAATTGGACATTCATATTTTGGGGCGTCTCTCAAAGTGTGCTGATTTTTATCAATCACGCATGGCGAGAATTAAAAATCAACCTGCCAAAAATTTTATGTTGGTTTATGACGTTCGTTTCATTTTTAACCACGTTGGTAATTTTTAGAGCGGACAACATTTCGCTGGCAAAAAATTTTCTGTCGATTATGTACAAATTCCAATCGTTTGAGTTGAAAATTTTAAAGGACGGCGGCTTAGAAATGTTTGGAATGTTAATTTTTGCGTGCGGACTTGCCTTTTTGTCAAAAAATGTTCCAACGCTGATTGAAAACTTTCAGCCAAATTTAAAATGGACGTTTGCACTTTCGGCGGCGTTCGTTTTGGCTTTATTGCTCATGGTAAGTCAAATTTCAGAATTTCTGTATTTTCAATTTTAAGGAAGATGAATCTTGAATCTTTATAAAAAATTTCTCCGCAATTTCATTTTTATGACGCTTGCAATTTCGTTTTTGGTTGTAACTTTGTGCTGTATTGCCGACCCTTACGAAATTTGGCACTTTTATAATCGGCAAGGATTTAATTTGTATTCGATTAAAGGCGAAAATATTGAGCGATTAACTAAGCCGCTGAATTTTATATTTCATCAGCGCGACGCACAAGCTTTATTTATAGGAAGTTCCCGCGTGGATTATGCACTTAGTCCAAAACATTGGGAAAATTTGACAGGGCGCAAAACCTACAACTTTGCCGTAACAAGCGCGGTTGTTTATGAAATGCGCCGGTATATCGAATACGCCGCCGCCAACGATAAAAATTTGGAAGAAATAATTTTGTGTCTGGACTTTTTTGTTTTTTTGGATATTCCGGATCAGGACGTTGTAAATATTATGCCGTTCAAGGACGAAAAACAGTTTGAAGAGTCTTTGCCTTCTCCCGCCAATTTGCAAAAAGTTATATTTTCGTGGAACGCCCTCAAAGACAGTTTCGACAACTGCAAGAAGAATCACGAAAAAAAATATAATTTCCTCTGCCACGACTTGAACGGGAAATTTTCTGAAAGTTATATTGCTCACCACTACAGCGAAGGCGGACAAACTTTTCTTGGAATTTTTGATTTTTGGAAAAATCAATTTACATTTTCTGAACGTGCGCTTAAAGATTCGGCTTTTCAAGATTTTCAAAAAATTATCGACTTTTGCGCCGAAAAAAATATAAAATTGCACGTTTGTATTTTGCCGCTTTACCCGCTGCATTACGAATGCTTTAACGAATGCTGGAACGTTTACGAAAATTGGAAAATTCGGCTTGCGTCGATAGTTCCAATTTTCGATTTTACTTGCTTTGATGAAAATTTAATTCGGCAAGAAAATTTTTGGGACACTTCGCACGCCAAATTAATTATCGGCGATAAAATTTTAAATTCAATTTACAGCGGCAACTTGGAATTTGGCGAAATTTTGACGCCGGAAAATGTGCGCCGTCACAATGAAGAAATTTTACAGCAAAGAAACATTTGGAGAAAAAATAATTTATAAAAAAATCCGCCCTGAAAATTTGGGCGGTTATTTTTTATTTGAATTATTACAGGCTTTTTAAGTCTAAAGTAATTTTGTACTGCGAAAGATTTTTTGAAGTTGCAATTTTTGCCGAAAGTTTTATTTTCATAAAATTTGCTTCGGTTAATTTTGTCTCCGGCAAAAGTATCAGAAATTGATTTTTGCCTTTTAATGTAAAACAATCAGTAATTCGCAAATTATATTTCAACAGTTCGACAATTTCTTCAATTACAGATTCTTTATCAGTGTCAACATTTAGCGTCAGCAGTTGAAATTCTTTTTTGTACGCGGTAGCCATTCTAATTTCAAAACGGTAAATAAATTTAAAAATTTCAAAGTCCAAAAAATACGCGCCGTTAATATTTCTTTCGCCGAGAATTTGAGTTATATCAGAAAAATTTTCCGGCGCGGGAGCTTTTTCTTCGCTGTAAATATTGTAGCCGTGCTTGCCATTCTGTTTGACTTTGTAAAGTGCTTTATCAGCTTTTTTAAAAAGTTCGTTAAAATCTGTGCCTTCGATTGGAACGAAAACCGCGCCAATAGAAACGCCGAGCGGAATATTAAAATTTTCGCCCATAAGTTTTTTGGCGACGGAAAGAATATTTTCATTTAGAAATTTAGTTTTATTGGCTATGGCGTGTTCAGATTTTACATTGTGGCAAAATGCAATAAATTCATCGCCGCCAATTCTGCCAATTAAATCTCCGTCAATCGTAATTTTTTTCAGCAACTTTGAAAGTGCAATTAAAATTTTATCGCCCATTGCGTGCCCGTGAATATCGTTGACAAGTTTAAAGCTGTCCAAGTCAACCATCAAAAGGACGCCGCCCGCCGTTTTACAAATTTCTTCCAGTTCACGAGTTGCCGCCGCCTTATTTAAAAGCCCCGTCATTGGATCAATATCTGCCGCTTGTTTTAAGTCCTGCATTTTGTCAAGGTTATCCAAAATATTTTCAACGCGGCGCATCAAAATATCAGCTTTTAACGGTTTACGAATATAATCAGCCGCGCCAATTTCAAAGCCGTGACTTTCACTTTCATCTGATTCATCAGCCGTCATAAACATTATTGGAACTGCGCCGGAAGTTTTTTCCTGTAAAATTCTGTGCAATTCGTAGCCGTCCATTCCCGGCATTTGTAAATCTGACAAAACCATATCCGGCTTTTCAGTTTCAAAAAGTTCAATCGCCTCTTCGCCGCTTGACGTACAGACGACTTCATATTTGGTTGAGAGAATTTTTGACGCGATTTTTTGCATCATAATTTCATCATCAACTATCAAAATTTTTTTCATTTCAGATCTCCTTCAGCCAATTACCAATCTGATTCAAAAGTTTCTCGTAACTGATTATAAATTCACTGTGATTTTTTTTCAAATCTTCAAGGCGGTTATCTTTTGCGGCGAATTCTTGAGCCTTTGCTTTTTCGCTGAAAATTTCCGCACCAATAACAAGCGAAGTACTTTTCAGCGCGTGTACCAAAATTCTATAATTTTTCCAATCTTCGGCGGCGTAAGTTTTATTTATTTCGGCGATTTTATTGCCGTTAAAAAATTCTTGTACCATTTCAATGAAAAATTCGCGGCTGTCCATACAACAAGCCATTGCAGCATCCAAATTTATTTCAGGGCAAATTTCAGCCAAAAGTTTTTTCTCAAAATGTTTTAGAGTATCTGCAGTTTCTTCAACTTCGGGAATTGTTTCAGCGGTTTTAATTTCCTCAACTTTTTTGACGGGCTGAATTTTTCGATTCTCCAAAATTTTTGACAGGTATTTTTGTAAAATTAAATCCAAATCGTTTGGATTAACCGGCTTTGAAAGATAATCATTGAAGCCGGATTCTAAATAAAATTCACGTGCGCCGCTAATTGCGTTTGCCGTCAGCGCAATAATAATTGTATTGTCCGCCAAATGTTCAGCCTTAATTTTTTTCAAAGTTTCGATACCGTCCATTTCCGGCATCATATGATCTAAGAAAATTAAATCGTAGCGATTTTTGGCGACGAGCTCCAAACATTTTTCGCCGCTGTCTGCCAAATCCGGTACAATTTCATTAAATTTCAAAATCCCGCGAATAACTTTCAGATTCATTGAATTATCATCGACAACTAAAATTTTTGCGCCCGCCGCGTTGAAGTAAATTTTATTTTTCTTGTCTGAAATTAGCTGTCCCAAATTTTGTTCGCGGTAATTGCCAATAGGAGTTTTATCAACAATTTTTTGATTCAGATGGAAATAAAAGTTTGAGCCTTCGCCGTAAACGCTTTCAACTTCCAATTTACTGCCCATCATTTCCAAAAGTTTTTGAACAATCGCAATACCCAAGCCTGTACCTTCAATGTTACGATTTTTTTCCTCATCAAGGCGCGTGAAAGAAACTGACAGCTTGCCAATATCTGTTTCTTTAATTCCAATTCCCGTATCTTTGACGCCAAAGAGCATTTCTAAATTTTCCGCGTCCATTGAAATTATTTTTACATAAAAATTTACTGAACCTTTGGGCGTATATTTTATTGCGTTGGTTAAAATATTTGTGACAATCTGTTTAATTCTCAAATCGTCGCCAAAAAGTAGTCGCGGCAAATTTTTATCAACTTCAACCATTAAATCTAATCCTTTTTTGCTTGCACGTTCAGACGCCATTGTTACAAGATCGTTGATTAAAATTGCAGTTTCATAGCGCACTGGTACAATTTTCATCTGCCCGTTTTCGATTTTTGAAAAATCCAAAATTGAATTTATCAAGCCGAGCAAAGTTTTTCCGGCACTGTTGATATTTTCGGCGTATTCCAAAATTGCGGGATTGACACTTTCGCGCAGAATTAATTCATTCATTCCCAAAACTGCATTCATCGGCGTTCTAATTTCGTGCGACATTTGCGCCAAAAATTGACTGCGTGCTTTTTCTGCCAAACGTGCCTCTTTAACTGACACTTCTAATTTTTGATTAATTTCTTTTTGCCAATTCAAAAGGCGTTCAATAAAAATGATAACCGCCGCAATACAAATTATCAGCAATACTACAAATAAAATTCCCAGCGTGAAAATATCGCCGTAAATATCCCAGCCGTTGTTTGCAACAATTATTGTGAAGTCTGAATCGGTATTTTTTTTGGAAATGCACGCCATATGTATACCGTTAAAATCTTTCAAAAGTGAAATTTTGCCGTCCAAAAAATAGGCGTCCTTGTATTCGGTTGCGGTAATTGGAGTAACTCTTTCGGTTGTCATTTGATACAGATGATTTGGATGACTTACGATAATCCCGTTTTTATCGACAAGGAAGGCGTAATTATTTCGGCTGTAGCTTGAATCCAAAATGTGTATCAATTTATCCAAGAAAAAATCTATGGCGAAAATCCCCAAAAATTCGCCGTTTGCACTGTAAACAATTTGCGAAAGTGTCACGCAATACAAGCCTGTTTGGTCGTCGTAATATGGAGCTGAAACGCTGAAACCGTCTTCAGTTTTTTCAGTGTCAATGTACCATTGCCGCTTGTCCACTCTCCAATTTGGATCGGGCGATTCCCAGCCATTATTCATTATTACCTGATGTTCTTTGTACGGATTTGCCAAGTAGCAAACTGAAATTTCAGGATATTTTTTCGCCACGTCATTTAAATATTGAACCGCTGTAGGATAATCTTGCATAAGTTCGGGATGTTTTGAAATGATATTTACAAACATACTCAAAATACTTTTTTGGCGTTCAACCCAATTTGAAAGCTGATAGTTATAATCGTCAACTTCACGATTCATTTTTGTATCGCCCCAATTTATGGTTGTGTTTACGCAAAAAATCATACTGATGACGATTGCGAAAATTAAAACGCTGATAATTTTGACTCGCGCAGATTTACTGACGTTTGAAATTTCATTGACATTGGAATTTTTTGAGTTGTCAACAATTTTTGCAGTATCAGAAACAATATTTGAAAATGAAAAAAGATTGTCCAACATATCTGAAAGTTGCAAAGCAGATTCTTGAACTTGAGCCGCCATTTTTGCAGATGCATCAGTTTTTTTAACTTTCGACAGTTCCAAAATTTTTTTAAGCGGCGTCTTTAAATCTTTTGAGAGATTTTCCAAAAATTCTTCTTTGGCACGCAAAGCCTTTTCAGCTTCCAAACGGTGTTTCATACTGCGCAAATAAAAAATTACAATCACAGCCAACATTATCAAACTGATAACAACCGTCAAAATAGTTTGGCGGTAACTGTTTTTGTAAAGCGTAAAATTATCAACGCTTACAATCATATACCAGCCATTTTTTGTTTCACTGCTGAAAATTGTATATTCGTCGCCGTCAATTTCAACCAAAAAACTTTCGTGCGTTTTATTGTTTACGACACGTTCAAAAATATCTTGATATTGCGGCAACTTTTGAGAAATTTTTTTGCCAACCAAATTCATTCCGGTATTGCCGATAATCATACCGTTTTTGCTGACAATAAAAGCAGTGCGCGTACTGTCTTCAGTCATTTGATTAATTGATTCTTGTAAATCTTCAAGATAAAAATCCATTCCAACAACAGTTTCATTATCAGAAAGAGTTTTTGACATTGTAAAGCAAATACCATTTCCCGCCGCGTCCGTGTAAGGTTCAGTTATATAAACTTTGTCGGGATTTTCAACTGCGCCAATATACCAAAGTCTTTCCGGCGCGTGGTAACTTTCGGGATAATCGAAGTCCGGAATAATCGTAAAACTTTTACTTGCAATGTAGGTGTTAAAGCAGACGCCGTTAAAAATTTTATTTTGTTCGTGTTTCTTTTGGTAGAAAAATTTTGTAATTTCTTCTTGAGTTGCGCCGGACGCAATTAATTTTTCTGATTCATTGGCAACTTGGATTGTGGCGTTTTCGGAATTTGAAATTTTACTTTCAATTTCGTTACGAATATTTTCAAGTTGCATCCTTCCAATTTCTTCTGTCTGATTTGAAGTCATTTTAAAAATTAATCTGACGTTCATTCCTATAACAATCAGAAAAAGCAGTGTAATTACAATGAGTATTATAAAATCTGTAGTTTTCCCCATTCGTAGCATTTTTAAATATTGCATAAAGTACCCACCTTACTATTAAAATAACTCCTTATGAAGGTCAATTATATTTTTATAAATTTAATTTATCTAATACGGCATTTCTTTTCGTTTTTGAAAAAACTTTCCGCGTATATTAACACGCGGCGGCGGTCGTCCGTGACCGCCGTTTTTTTCAACTCTTACAACAGTTTTAATTAATTATTATATCAATATCTGGCAAATAAAAAACCGCCACTTTTTGACGGAATTTGTCATTTTTATATTTAACCAATAAGTCTGCTTAATTTGAAAAGTTTACCGAACGTCTCAAGTTAAGTGAAATTAGCTGAAAAACAAACGCCGCTCAATCGTTACTGTAAATAAAAAATCAAGCGCAAATTTTGAGACGTCCAAAATTGAAAAAGTGCAAGATTTTCAGCAAAAGTGATTGATACAGATAAAAAACTGCGTGCTACAATAGAAAAGTAAAAATAATGGGATTTTATCGCCCAAAATAAATTTGCCGGCTGCAAACGCAGTCAGCGGAATGGAGGAAATTACTATGGAATTCTCAAGAAAAATTAAAGGCGGATTCTGCGAAATTGCCACCGCTGACAAATTCAATATTCAGCGTTTCGCAGACCTTACCCTCACGCAGGATAACGGCGTTTACCTTATCAAAAGTGCCGACGACTTGAAAACTTTGGCGGCTTACGTCAACGCGGGCAACAACTGCTCCGGCTTGACTTTCAAGCTCACGCAGGATATTGACTGCAAAGACGTTACAGACTGGACGCCAATCGGTAACGACTACAACAGTTTTCAAGGCACGTTCGACGGCGACGGCAACACTATCAGAAATTTGACTTTCGAGGCGAACGCCAAATTCGTTGGACTTTTCAGCTACATCTACGAAGGCACTGTCAAAAATCTCACGCTCGAAAATTTTTCCGTTACGAATCAGCTCAACAACGTTTTTGCCTCAACCGGCGCACTTACCGGCACTGCCGCTTCTTCTAACATTGAAAATGTCACGGTAATCGGCGCAACTGTCAAAGGCAGTCATGGCTATGTCGGCGGGCTCGTCGGTTCGGATGAAGGCGGCTCTAAGATAAATAACTGCTGCGTCCAGGCTCAAGTCAGCGGCGGTTATCGGAATGGTGCTATCGTCGGCGACAATTACGGCTCTAATACCTTTGAAAATAACTGCTACGCCTCCAACGCCGCCGCTCAAGGCAGAGGCAATAATATCAACGCCAGCAAACTCGTAATACTCGGCAAAACCGCTGACTTCAACGGCGTTACAATTTCCGGCGCACGCACGCTCGGCGATTCTTACGGCGCGGGCGTCGGTACAAATCTGACTTTCACAGTTAGCGGCAACAGCTACATTGAAAACGCTGAAAAAACTGCTGACAATACCTACACCTACACCGTCACTGAAAATTCCCTGCCGAAATTCTGGGAAATTAAAACTCTCGGAAGTTACAATTTCGATTACAGAAATGGCGCGTATTTTATCCGCAGTTCGCAGGATTTTATTAACTTTGTCAATTACGTCAACGGCGGCGGCGCAACTTCCGGCTTAACTTTCAAACTCGACGGCGATATTAACCTTGAAGGCTTATCCTTTACCGCAATTCAAAATTTTGCAGGGACTTTCGACGGCAACGGCTATACACTCAATGCAAATTCTGTACCGTTGAGCGGCGGCACAATTAAAAATGTCAATCTGCTTACTTCAACCGCCCGCACTTCCTACGATGAAAACGGCACGGCTGCTACTGCCGAACTTTACAGAGTTGCCAACATCAGCGGCATTACCTACACCGCCGCCAACAACGCCGAGCTGATTTATTTCGGCAATTACGTTTACGCGCCAAAAGGTACAACGCTTACACTTACGCCGGATAAAAGTTTCAGCACTGTTGAACTCACCGGCGCAACCGATAACGGCAACGGTACTTACAGCGTCAACGGCGCGGCTGAAATTTCTTTTACGGGTACTCGCAAGGTCGGCAACTACACTTTCACAATCGAAAACGGCTGCTATATGATTTACAACGCGCAGGAACTCGAAAATCTCGCTTACGCCGTCAACGCGGGCAACAAATGCAGAGGTATGACTTTCAAACTTGCCAACGATATTGATTTGGGCAAAGTCGATGAAGGAAAGAGCAACCATACCGCTATTGGCGGAAAAATTAATTTTTACGGCACGTTCGACGGCGACGGTCACACTATCGACAATCTGACAATCAATTCAAGCGAAAATTTTCAAGGGCTTTTCGGCAATGTTTTTGGCTTTATAAAAAATGTTCGACTGACAAATGCAAAAATCAGCGGCAGTAGTTACGTTGGCGGCGTGGCAAGTTATGTTGGTCAAGGTTGCGCGGTTGAAAACTGTAGCGTAGAAGGCGAAATCAGCGGCTCCAGTAAAATTGGCGGCGTTGTCGGTATAAGCTTAAGCACTGTTAAAAATTGCTCGCACTTCGGCTCGGTTTACGCTTCAGATTATATGGCGGGCGGTATCGTCGGTCTTTTGTGTGATTATTGCTCGGTAGATAACTGCATAAACGCCGGTACTGTCAGTTCAAAAACGTTTACTGATAATGATAGTCAAGGCGTCATCTACGCCAGCAATAACGACGCAAGAGGCGTTTCTGCCAACAACTGCTACTACATCGACAATCCCAACAACGTCAATGCTAACGGCGCAACCCAACTCGGCAAACTCAATCCGCCCGCCGGTTACAAAATCATAGCCAACGGCGGCATCATTACTTCAGGCGGTGAATTTTTTATTCGTGACGGCGATACAGTTTATTTCAAGCTGGAGCCGGTCGACGCAGCCAACATTAAAAAAATTACCTCCATTGCTGTTGGCGAAGAGACTTACGCGGCGGACGCGCAGGGCGAATTTTCTTTCACTGTCAGCGGCAACAACGGCGTTGAGGTTAAAATTGCCGCCACTTACTACCAGTTGACTGAAACAACCAACAGCGTCACCAACACGGACAACGCCATTAAAATCGTCGGCAGCGCGGCGAACGATAACATTACCAACAACGCGGATAACGTCAGCATTTCGGGCGGCGGCGACGACGATGAAATTTCCAACACCGGCAAAAATACTGTAATTGAATATCGCGCGGGCGACGGCAACGACGTTATCAACGGCTTTAATGAAACTTCCACGCTGAAAATTTTAGACGCGAACGGCAAAGTTGCTTGTTACACAAAAGAGACAAGCGGCAATGACGTTGTTTTGACGGTCGGCACAGGTACTTTGACGATCAAAGACGCCGCGTCAATCGCTAAGCTCAATATCGAAGGCGTTGACGTTACAGGCTACACAACAGGCACGCTTGAAGGCAAAACTTTCTACAAGGACGGCGATACCTGGCTTATCGCAACTTACGAGGATTTGGAAAATCTGGCGGCGGTTGTCAACGGCGGCAACAGTGAATGTAACGGCTTAAATTTCCGCCTTATCAGCAATATTTCTATGCCGACAGTTGCGGAAGGACAAAGCAACCATACCGCTATCGGCAACTCTACCAGATATAAAAATTTCAAAGGCACATTTGACGGCGCGGGCTACACTATCGACAATTTGACAATCAATTCAAGCGCATATAATCAAGGGCTTTTCGGCGTGTTAGGCTGGGGCGGCACGATTAAAAATGTCCGCTTGACAAACGCAAAAATCAACGGCAATTACAATGTTGGCGGCGTTGTTGGTGGCAATTATGGCACGGTTGAAAACTGCAGCGTAGAAGGCGACTTCAACGGCACTGATGGTAAAATTGGCGGCGTTGTCGGCTACAGCAACGGCAATATAAAAAATTGTATACACAGCGGCGCGGTTTCTGCAAATGGAAGCGCGGGCGGTATCGTTGGTAATATGGTTGGCGGCTCTGTTGAAAATTGCGTCAACGCGGGCAAAGTCAACAGCGACCTTTCCTATAACGGCGTTATCGCCGGTTTCCTGTCCAAAGGCGCAATAAACAACAACTACTACTTCGACAATCCCAGCGGCGTCAATACCAACGGCGCGACTTTGTCAAATGCTACGCTCACAATTCCCGACGGTTTAACTGTAGTTGAGGGCGGTGCGCAGGTTCTCAATAAGATTTACACGGCGGCGGGCGAAACTGTTACTTTGCAGGAAAATATCAGCAATGAAAATATCCTGTTCGCAGGAATTAAGGGCGCAACTCCAAGCGGCTCAAAACAATATTCCTACAAAATGCCCGCAGACGGCAACGCTGAAATTCTTGAAAGTGATCTGATTTACTTCCAACGTGATACTGACGGCGCGTGGCTGATTCGCTCCGCCGCAGATTTACAAAATTTGGCGGCTTACGTCAACGGCGGCAACGACTGCAACGGTATGACTTTCAAGCTTGCCCGCGATATTAACCTTGAATCAATCGAAAACTTTACGCCCATTGGAAATTCTAAAAACAGTTTCAGCGGCACATTTAACGGCAACGGCAAGAAAATTTCAAATCTGACAATCAACACCGACCAAGACGACGCCGGACTTTTCGGCTACGTGCAAAGCGGCGTAATAAAAAATCTTACGCTGATAAATGCAAAAGTTACAAGCAGCGGGCGATATTCCGGTGCGCTCGTTGGTCATTTGCAAAGACTCGACCGGGCAACTATGATTGAAAACTGCAACGTAATTTCGACAGTCACAAGTACAACAAATACCGGCGGCGGCTTGGCTGGTTATATCGCTATTAACACTTCTATCCAAAACTGCGTGGTAATTTCCAAAGTTGAGGGCGGCAATGGTATTGTTGGCAACAGAAGAGGTCTCACTAGCGATAACGTCCTTATCAGCGACGCTCCTGACGATAGCGGCAGTGAAAGATATTACGCGCTTGACATTCCGACCGGCGTTAATGTTCAGCTTAAAAATTCAAGCGACACCGACAAAACTTATACCGCGTTTGACGGCAAAACTTATTATCGCGCAGGTACAGAATTGCAACTTGTTCCCGGCGATTCTTACAAAGACCCGAATTTTTATTCTGTCTTCGGCTTTACAAATGCTTACCGCTACGGCGACGAACAAATTTACGATTTGACGATGCCCGCCCAAAATCTCACGGTTGAACCTGTTGGGCTTGAAAAAATCGGCAACCTTACTTTTGACTACGAAAACGAAGAATATTTGATAAACAACCTTGACGATTTTAAAGCGTTTGTAAACTTTGTCAGCAAAAATGAAACGAGTTTGCACCATTTCCGCTTGACAACTGATTTAGATTTGTCCAGCCTTACAGATTTTACAGGAATTGGCGTACCTGATAACGGCGAAGATTTAACCAATTTCAACGGGCTTTTCGACGGCGGCGGCTACACAATCAGCGGGCTTACAATCAGCGGCGGCGAAGACAACGTTGGCTTATTCAGAGAAATTGGCTACGCGGGCTTAGTTCAAAATCTTAACGTCACGGGCGCAAATGTCAGCGGCGGCAGTAATGTTGGAATTATCGCCGGTAAAAATTTCGGCAACGTCAGAAATTGCAACATTGGCGGCACTGTCAGCGGCAGTGAAAATGTTGGCGGCGTTGTCGGTTCAAACGTGGGCGGCGTCTTAAATTCAACAGTCGATGTTACAGTTAGCGGCGAAAGTTATACCGGCGGGCTTGTCGGTTACAACACTTGGCGCATTGAAAATTGCAGTGTAAAAGTTAGCGGCACTGATAACACGGTTGCAGGTTACAGCGGCGGAACTTGGGCGAAAGTCAACGGCAATATTTTTGAACTTGTGATTGACGGCGATGCTGAAGATTTTATTGGCGACCGCGCAGGCGGCGAAGTTTTGGGCAACTACTTTATTCAGTCTGAAGATTATATTGGAAGTTTGCCGAGCGGCGCGGAACGTATTTACAAATTGACACTTCCCGAAGGCGCAGAAGTAATTTCCGGCGCGTACAAATTCGGTGACAATTATTATGCTCAAGTTGGTGCAACTGTTACTGTTAAACCGGTGGAATCCTGGTATTTGACATGCACCAAAACTTTTGACGCTGAAACAATTAAAAATGAAAGCGGCACTGATGAAACTACCGGCAACACTGAAACAATTCTTATACCTAAAGACGCAAGCGGCAACTCAACTTTTGTAATGCCGGAGGGCGATACTACACTTGGAGCTGAAACGCACGACGAAATTAGCGGCTTGAAGTTCGTGATTGAGGGCGGCGACGGCTACTACGAAATCAGCAGCGCGGCGGAGCTTGACGCCTTCAAAACATATGTATCGTCACAAAAAGGCAAAGTAGGCAAGGGCAAAATTTTTAAAATCACGGCTGACATAACCGCAAGTGACAATTTTAAGAAAATAGCAAAAGGCAAATTCGCAGGAACGCTTGACGGCGGCGGGCATACTGTAGATTTAAGATTCAATTTACTCACAAGCGTACTCTATGGCACGATTAAAGATTTGAACGTGCTTAAAGGCGGCGGTCTTACAAATAATAATCTCGGCACGATAACAAACTGCGCGATTGTCGGTACAAGTGGCAACGATGAGCTTTATCGCAGTGGCAAGGATAATTTACCGTTCAAATATGTTGTAGGCGAAGGCAACGATACAATCAAGACCTTCGACGCGGACAGCACTTTGAAAGTTGTCAACGCTGACGGCACGCCCGCGCAGTACAGCACGGAAAAAAGCGGCAATGATATTATCGTTCACGTTGGCGAAAATACCATTACGATTGAAGACGCCGCCAACTTTGCCAAAGTTAATATTGAAGGTTATCCCTCTATTGACGGCTTGACTTTCTCGGACGGCGTGTATCTGATTGACAGCAATGCAGCACTGGATAAATTCAAGAACTATGTGAACGGCGGCGGCAACACGGCGGGACTTACTTTCAAACTTACGGCAAACGTTACCAACATATCATACAGAAGTAGCATTGGCACGGCGGAAGATCCTTTCAAAGGCACATTCGACGGCGGCGGGCATATTGTTCGGACAAATAACGCCGCTTTGTTTGGCAATGTGGAAGGCGCAACGATACAAAATTTGACAAAACAAAACTCCTTTAGCCCGGATGACGGCGGCACTTACGGCGGATTGGTGAACACCGTGCAGGGCAACGCCGTAACCACTATTCAGAATGTTGAAGTTGCCAACAGTGTTTCGGGGAAAGAATCTTACACCAACGTTGGCGGCATCGTCGGTCTTAACGCCGGAAAACTGGAATTGATTAACGTTATTTTCAGCGGGGAAATTTACCACAGGAACGGCTTTGCGGGCGGATTAGTTGCGGAATGTGCGGACGGCTCGGAGCTTGAAATAAATAATTCTATTTTTAGCGGCACTCACAGTGTAGACCACATCGGCAGTAATATGGCGAAGGCGGGCGTATTTTATCCCATTGCAAAGAAAGCGGCGGGTGCCGGCGTAACTTTCAATGACAACGGCGCGTATTATATTGGCGTTGAGGCGAATGACTCTAACGGTTATGAATCAATCGGCGGTACGCAGGTTATTAAAATTGACGGCGTGGCGGGCGCAAAATTGGAGGCTGTCAGCGGCACACTTGCAGAAATTGGCGGCAACTACTACGCGCCTGTTGGTGAGGAAGTTTCTTTCACGGTACAGCCCGAAAAATCAAGTTACGCCATTGCAAGCGTAAAATACGGCGACACTGAAATTAATGCAGATGACGGCGTTTACAAGATAACTATTGCGGCTGACAAGAAACTTTCGGCGGTTGTCGGTTTATCGGTTGAAAGCGATTATACAGTTACAAACAACGGCGAAGTTTTAGTTTGCGGCAACGGCAACAATAAAATTACCGTGTCTGAAGGTATGCGCCAATTTACGCTTGTTAATTTCGGCGCGGGCGATACTATTGAACTTCCCGACAGTTTAAGCAACAAAAATATCAGCGCGGTTGACGGCGGAATTAAAATTGACAATCTTACAATTTTGGGCGTCAATTTATCCAACGCCAACGCCAAAGTTTGGAGCGACAAAGGCGGCAATACTTTTGCTTATTGCAACGCCGTAACTGAAGGCGTCAATAAAGACGGTGTAAATCTTAGTTACGTTGGCAGTAGCGTTGGAACGGAAATTTTGACTGTCAGCGGGCTTACAACTTCGGACGGACTTCGCGCAGGTGCTGATAATACTATTAGCGTTCCGGGAAGTTGCATAGCTGATAAAAGCAATGTTGAATTGACTGATAAGAGCGGCGGCAACTGGAAATTAAAACTTGTAAACGTTTTGAAAAATGCGGGAAATGTTGGCGAAAACTATTGGCAGGACAACGGCGGCAACAGTTATTCTTATTTCACAAATGTAACACTCGGCTATTACACGAAAGAAAGCGACACTAAATTTACCTACAACGCGGGCGGCAGCGGCACTGAATCAATTAAAATTACAGGCGCGGCGGCTCAACCGACAATCGAACGTGTTCAAGAAAATTATACACTTTCCGGCGGCGGCGGCAGTAGTGCTGACATTGTCGCTACAAATTTCGAGTACTATTTGAAGATACCGGCGACGGCGTTCACAAGCGGCACAACTTTAACGCTTGAAAAAATGGATTATAAACAAATTGACGGTATAAAAATTGGTGAAGGCAGTACACCTGTTGACGGTTCAACTTTCATTGTAAGCGCAAATATTAAAGTTCCAATTACCAACTACTGCGCTAAAAATATTACGGTAAACAACGGCAGTATTTTATACAATTACGTTGACGGCGCGACGATTGAGGCGAAACCTACAGCGACGGTGTACAACTACGCGGCAAATGTAATTTTCAGCGGCGAAGGCAAAATATTTAATGAAGGCGTCGGCGGGCAAGTTTTGGTTGAAAGTGGCAAGAGTGCAACGAATAAAGCCGCCTCTGTAAAAATTTTTGGCAAAGACGGCAACGAGGATATTACAAACAGCGGCGCAAATTCTACGATTGAGGCGGGCGAAGGTAACGATTGGATTATTAACAGCGGCGATAACGTTGTAATTAAAGGCGACGCGGGCGATGATACAATTCGTGTTTACGCCAACAACAACACGGTTTACGGCGGCACGGGTGCTGATGAAATTCGTATTGGCGTACCGGCGGCAGATAAAACCGTTGTGGTTGCAGATTTAACAAGCGAAGATACTTTGGTAATCGAAGATTTTTATACCAAATACTACAGCAGAGATTATGACGCGGCGGGTAATTTGGTACTCAATACCAAACAGCAAAAGAAACTTACAATTAAAGGTATTGGCAAACTTGATGAAACGTCAACGGCGGGAAATCACTGGTACGAGAGCGAAGGCACGCTTTATTATGGAAATGGCAACGTTACTTACACTTCACGGCGTCAAGGTAATGCTTTGGCAATTACCCGCACGATTAACAAAGGCACTGAAAATATTTTACAAATCAGCGGCGCAACGGGTACGCCTCAAATAGAAAATGATTATCTGCTGAAGTTTACACCTGAAAATTTTGTCGGCGATGTTGAAGTTGTCACGAATAGCAACGGTTACCGCTATAAATTTGAGAGCGGCGACTACGGCGGCAAAACTGCCAAAGTTACTGCTCCAACTGCTGTATTTTCCAATGCGTCAAATATTAATCTTGATGTGAGCGACGGGGCAACTTATGCTAATCGTGAAATTTATATCAGCGGCGGCGATAACGTTACAGTTTCAGGAATGAATGACGGCTTTATAAAAATCGCCAAAAACGTCAAGAAAATAACTTTGACTGTTACGGGAATGAACGCCGACTGGAGCGATATTCGCTTTGAAGATGACATTCAAACTTACAATCAGACGCTCGACGGCGTTTTAGTCAACGGCTCAATTTTAATCAAGGGTACGAATTTGAAACAAGGCACGGGCTGGAAATTTGACAGCGAACATTCAGCCACTTTGAGTTCCGGCAATTCAAGCGGCTTGGTATTTGTTAAAAAATACGGCGAACACGACAGCAGAGGTTACGATCGCTTAGTTTACAGGAGCGTTGATGGCGGCAATAACACGGCTAAGGCGATTGTCAGCGGTATTTCAAGTGCGCCGAGTGTCAAGAGCGGCACGATAACGCTTGATGAAAAAAATTTCATTGATTCTGATACTGCCGTAACTGTTTCAAGCAGCAATTACACTTTCGCCGTAAATTCCAACAGGAAAAAAGTTACGGCGGCAACTGCGGCAACAATTAACGTATTAGAAGAAAGATATTTCAACACAATTACCGGATCAAATTACGAAGATTCTATTACCAACAACGGCTCTAAAACTGTAATTGACGCGGGCGCGAGAGCTGACACGATAACCAACAACGGCTACGGCGCAACAATCGACGGCGGCGAGGGCGCAGACACAATCACTAACACCGGCGAAAGTGTAAAAATTGACGGCGGCGCAGGTGCAGACTCAATCACAAACTACGCAAACGGCGCAACGATTTTTGGCGGCGATGAGGGCTACAACGAAGGCGACACAATTATAAATTCTGCTGACAGCGTAACAATCGACGCAGGCGCGGGCGCGGACAAAGTAACCAATACCGGCTCCAACGTGAATATCAGTCTCGGCGCGGGCGAAGATAATATTTGGAACTACGATAACGAAAACATCACGATTAACGGCGGCTATGGCAACGACCACGTTTTAAATTACAACTCTAAAAATGTTTTGATTGACGGCGGCTATGGCAATGACGACCTTTGGAGCAGAAGCGAAAATGCTACCATTATTGGCGGCGATGGCGATGACACTATTAACAATCTCGGCAGTAACGCCAAAATTAACGGCGGCTCGGGCGATGACAGCATTTTGAATTTTGCGGAGTTTGTCACAATTAGCGCGGGAATGGGTAATGATACAGTTGAAAACTACGCTGAAAATGTTGTGATTAACCTTGACTCCGGCAGAAATAAAATTTTCAACGAATCCAGCCACGTAACAATTAATTTTGGTGTTCATACTGCAACGAATTTTGCAAGTGACGGACACGATTACCTTTATTACAGCAACAAAAAAGATTACGTTATGTTGACGGGAAGTAAAGACAATGAAACGCTCGGCAACCAAGCGGGATATTCTACGATAAACGGCGGCGGCGGCAATGACGTAATTTGGAATAACAGCGTCGGCGACCGCGTTGCAGATTTTTCAGTAATTGACGGCGGCGCGGGACGTGATTCAATTTGGAACAACGGCAACTATAATACTTTGATTGGCGGCGAAGGCAACGATACTATCAACAATCGCAGTTTCAAACGTACAACGATAGACGGCGGCGCAGGTAATGACGTTATCGAAAGTCGCGGCGATTACAGCTCAATCAGCGGCGGCGCGGGCAATGATTCAATTAACAACAGCGCAAATAACGTTACGATTGACGGCGGCGCAGGGGACGATACGATTTACAACACCGGCAACCAAATTTATATTGACGGCGGCAAGGGCAATGATTTAATTCAAACTTTCACTGGCGTTACAATTCGGACGGCTGACGGCGACGATACAATTTCAATTCGTGGCGGCAGTACCGAAATTACCGTAAAAGATTTTGGCGAAGGCGACGTTATAACCGGCTTGAACTTGGAGGGCGGAATTTCTGACGCGGGCGAAAATGCAATTAAAGTTGGCGGCGTAACTATTCACGGCTTGCAAAAAATTTCAGTTGGCGGACGCTTTAAAAATGATACTCAACTTTTCGCGGCAACTTTGAGCGGCGGCGTTTATAGTGACGGTGAAGTTATTCGTTATATGAACGTTACCGACAACGGCGAAACTTCAACTGACAGCAGCACGCCTGTTTTGGAACTTGACGGCACTAAAAATTTGAACGGTACGGCAGTTGACGACGGCGAAGTTTTACTTACTGCTGACAATTTCAGCGGCAAAGTTGCAAGCATTAAGAGCAACGCGGGCGGTTACAGCGTGTCACTTAGCGGCGACCTTAACGGCAAAACTTTTATTGCAGACGGCGATGATTCAATTCGTATTGCAAGCAACAACGTTAAAGTTTCGCTTAGCGGCGGAAACAATGTTATAACAGTAAGCGAAGGCGTCAACATTGTTCACATTAGCGGCGCAGAGGCTACAGATAAAATTTATTTTGACGGCGGGCGTTGGGTTGAAAAAGATTATGACGGCACGGTTTACGTTGAAACTTTCGGCGGCAGAGTTACTTTAGACGGCTGGACGAAATTTTCAGATCGTGGCGCGTGGAAACTCGGCGAAAATGGCGAAGCTACACTTTACACGGCGGCGACTGTTGCCGGTGCTAAGTGGCAAGGCTGGGACGTTGACGGCTATTTGGTTTACGCTCCTGCTGAATTTGACGAAGAAGGCAAAACAACCGCAGTACTTGGCGGCGTTGCAAATGTTGACGGTATGGACGTTGATACTGCTGATTTAGTTGGAGAATACGCGCAGGGTTATACATATTTGCCTTTGAATCCTTCAAATTTCAGTGAAAACGGCGTTAGCGTTCTCGGTACAATGGCTGACAAAACTTTAAATTATCAGTTGCAGGCGGGTGATTATTCCGGCAAAACTTTCTACGGCGGCGAAGGCAACGATAATATTTTTATTGACGAAGACGCAAAAAATATTTTAGTAAACAGCGGCGACGGTAAGGATACTGTCCAAAATTCCGCCAACAACGCGCAAATTAATTTGGGCGACGGTAACGACAATATCGAAAGTACCGGCGAAAATGTAATTATCGATGGCGGCGCAGGTAATGACAATATCACAAGTAGAGGCGCAAACTCTTTCATTGACGGCGGCGAAGGCAACAATTTAATTGACGTTAGCGGCGAAAATTCCCGCGTCTATATGGACAAGGGCAACGATACAGTTAAAGTTGGCGGCGACGTTACAAAAATTCAAGTTGAAGGTTTTGGCGTCGGCGATGAAATTAAATTTGGCGAAGGGCTGAATATTTCCAACATTGAAACTTCCGAAGAAAATATCATTGCCGCCCTTAGCGGCAAGAAAACGATGGGGTATTTTTACAGCAATAAATCTTCGGTAATTCTTGTTAATAACGGAAATGTTTCTTTCACCGGCATTCCTAATGACGGCTCAATAACTTTTGGCTCAACCGTCGGCAAAGGTATTTCCAGTACAAAAGGCTTGATTGTTATTCCTGGAAGCGGAATTAATTTAAATCGTATTCCTGAAAGTAGCACTAATACGCAGTACGATAATTCCTATGTAACAGTTACCAGCGGCGACGACACAATTACAGTTGTCGGTGCAAATAAAAATACAAATCTTGTAGCTATTGTAAACGGCAATGAAGTTTCACTTGGTAGCGTTGCGGACAGTGTTAATATTAACGGTAATTTGTCAGTGACCTACAACGACAAGGGAACAAACAAAACTGTTACAATTTATGATATTCCAGACAGCGTTAATGGCGGCTCTGTAGTTTCGAGTTTGGGCGATAAATCAATTACACTTATTGGCGCACCTGAAAGCGGCTATCTTAGTTTTGTTGACGGCGAAATTAGCATTTTTGGCGGCTTCGATGCAAACGGCGTGGCAAATATCGCAGGTAAGGAAGTTACACTTGAAGGCGACGCAGTTAATACCATTGTTGACGGCGGACAGGTTACAATCAGCGGCGTTTCTCAAATTTCCAATACTGAATCCGGCGGCTGGTCTATGGTTGAATCTGTCAACGAACAGGACGAAACTATTACCACAAACAGCGCGGTTTATAGCCAGTACGTTGACAAAAACGGCGTTTACATTGAAGACAACGCAATTAAATACCGTGAAAAATTTTCCGGCACTGCCATTGAACTTGACGGCGTACAAAATTTCAGCGGCGAACTCAACAGCCGCACAGTTACGCTTACTTCAGATAATTTCGCGCAGGATAAAGACGGCGCGTCAATTATCAGCAACGCAGGCGGTTACAATTTTGAAATTAACAGCACAGCAAGCGGCAAAAAACTTTTCGGCTCTGAAAATGCTGACACAATCACTAACAACGCCGCAAACGCTACAATTAACGGCAACGGCGGCGACGATTCTATTTCCAACAACGCTGATAACGTTTCAATCGACGGCGGCGAAGGCGCAGACTACATTTACAACGACGGCAAAAACGCAGAAATTTCCGGCGGCGACGGCAACGATACAATCATTAGCGGTTACGGCACAAGCGGCACGAAAATTAACGGCGGCGCGGGCAATAATGTTGTTCAAGTTGAAGGCAACGGCGTAACTGTTGACACTTCAGAAGGCGACGACACTGTAAGACTTGACGGCGGCTACGTTTCAAATATTTCTATTAAAGGTTTTAGCGCGGGCGATGCCATTCAGATTATCAACAGCTATGAAGACGAAATTAAAACACCTGCGCGACTTGAAAATATTGACGGCGGCAACGGCGTTGCAGTTGATATGGGCGACGGCGGAACAAATACTACAATTCTTGCTGAAGGCTTGAGCGTTTCTAAAAATGAAAAATGGAGTGTAAGCGGCGGCACGGCGTCTTATATCGTCGGCAGAAACGCAGGACTTGCAATAAACGGCAACAACATTGAATATCTTTCAGCCGAAGCCGAAGTTACAAAAGTTGCACTTAGCGGCAATTTAACTTCAACTGACGGTCTTAGCATTGACGATAGCGCGGTAACTCTCAAAACTGCGGCGTTTGTTTCGACAAATGGTATTAAAGTTGAAAGCAATGACGGCGGCTACAGTTTCAACATTGACGCGGCGGGGCAAAAATTCACAGGCAGCGGCGACGCAGATAAAATTTATATTAACGGCAGCAGTAACATTGTTGACGGCGGCGAAGGCAACGATAATATTTGGCTCAAGAGTGGCAACGGCTCAAAAATTACCGGCGGCACAGGCAATGATACAATTCGTGTTGACGCAAACGCCGTTGAAAATTTCACGCTTGAAGATTTTACCGAAGGCGACGAAATTTTCTTCTACAACAGCGAAGGCAACCGCGCAGAAATTGGCAAAATTGAAACTGTTGAAAGCGGCGTTTATGTAAGTCTCAAAAGCGGCGATGAAGTTACAATTAACGGCGCGGCTATTTCTCAAAATGTAACTTGGGAAGTTAATAACGGCGTTTACAGCTACAAGCCGGGAATTACAAGCGGGCTTTACATTGACGGCAAAACTTTAAAATATCGCACGGGCAACCAGCCGCAAAATGCAAGCGTCCAACTTGAAGGCTTGGCGACAACCGACGGACTGACATTCAGAGGCAGTAATTTGTATCTGTACCCTAAAAACTTTAGCGAAAACGGCGTTAGCGTTGTCAGCAACATTAGCGGCTATAGTTTCTACACTGAACTTGGCGACTACGGCGGCAAAACTTTCACCGCCACAGGCGAAATTACAAATCGCGGCTCCAATATAAAAATAAAAAGCGGCGAAGGCAACAACACAATCAATCTTGACGCGGGCGGGAATGCTACGGTTGACGCATCGAGCGGTAGCAACACAATCAAAGTTAATGAATACAACGTTAAATCTTTCAAGGTGTCGGGGTTTGGCGCGGACGACGTAATAAAATATGCCTTCACCGGAAGTATCACGAATGTTAGCGCGAACGAATACGGCGATTTAGTTGTCACAACGCGCAGAGGCAACGTTACTGTTGAAGGTCTGCTTTATTCCACTGAAGAAACCGGCTGGCAGTTCAATGACGGCAATGCAAGCCTTGTTTCTCAAACTTTGGCGGGCGGCGTTCAAAGCGGCAACCAAATTGTTTATCGTGAAGGTTCAATCGGCACGCCTGAAATTGTTTTGAGCGGAATAACCGGCACGCCCAAAATTGACGGCAAAACTATTGAATTGACGGCGGACAATTTCCTCTACGATTCGGCAAGCATTGTAAGCAACGCGGGCGGCTACACAATCCGACTTAGCGGCGATATGAACGGCTTAACTTTCTTTGGCAGTGATGAAAATGATACCATTCAAAATTATTCGCCCAACGTTTCAATCGACGGCGGCGCGGGCAACGATTCTATTTCCAACGAAACATACAGATACAGTACCACAAATTATGATTATGCCACGATTAACACCGGCGAAGGCGACGACACAATTTATACCGATGATAATATTGCTGTTGAGAATTTCGGCGCGGGCGATGTTATTCAGTACAACGGCGAAGTAGACCTCTCTTTAATTTTGGAAGGTCATTTGCAATTAGGTGTATTTGAAGAAGGTCAAAGAGTTGGGCGCCGTTACGATGTTTACGGCATAACTTCATTGTCTGAAGAAGGCGGATATTGGAAGTTTGACGAGACCGACACCGACAAAGCAACTTGGAGCAAATCAACTTCCGCCGGTGCTTATCTTGAAGGCAACACGGTTAAATATCGCAATTTTGAAGGCGGCGACTCAAACGGGCTTGTACTTGACGGCGTGTCGTCTTTATTCACTCCCAGCGTAAAAGACAAAACAATTTGTATCGGCGGGTGGAATTTGTCGGGCAACAGCGTCACGGTTGAAAGTAACGGCGGCGGCTATAATTTCCAACTGTATAATGGTTGGTGGAACGAGTTCGACAACGCCTCTTTCACGGGTTCGGCTGGCAATGATTCTATTTACGGCTTGTGGAATAGCAATGCAACAATCGACGGCGGCGCAGGTGACGATATTATTCTCCTTGAAACGGCAGAAAGTGTCACTGTCATAGGCGGCGCGGGCAACGATACGATTAAACTTTGGAACAGCGAAATTCGCCTTGAAGATTTTGGCGAAGGCGACGTTATCCAGTGCTGGAACGGCGATCAGGTAGACATTACCAACATTGTGAAGAATAATGACGGCTCGGTTAATTTAATTGGCATCAATTCTGTAAGTAAGGTTTATAATCTGCCTGTCAGCGAAGGCGGCGAACTCAAATGGGAAAACGACGGCAACACTTACACCTACAAGCAGAAGGCACAAACTGCGGGCGCGTACCTTGATAACGGCGTTGTTAAATATCGTGCGGCGTCCGGCGAAGATACAAAATTTGTTGAAATTAGCGGGCTTGGCAGTGATCCGACGGTTGGATATGGTACAATTCTAATCAAGAATGAAAATATTTCCGGCAACAAGGTTACTGTTCAAAGTTTTGCAGACGGCTACGATTTCAACATTCAAAGCGACGTTACCAATAAAACTATTTACGGCAAGGGCGGCAATATTTGGTTTAAAGGCGGCGGCAACACGGTTGATGTTAGCGGCGGCGCAAATAATGTATACTTGCTTAGCGGCGTCAGTGCTATAACTGTTCAAGGTATGGGCGCGAATGACGAAATTGGCTTTTCCGGCGGCGTTAAAAGTATCAAGATTGAAGGCGGCGCGTTGGTTGCTACGAACGCTTATAACGAAAAAGTAACTATCAGCGGTATCGGCAGTCTTTACACTGAAAGCGGCGGCGAATGGAATGACGACGGCGAATATATTGTAAATGTTACTGAAGGCGCGTACATTGAAGACGGCGTTATAAAATATTACGGTGCTGATATACCTGTAACAGAGCCGGAAAGCAGCGGCAGAATTGCTGTAGAAACTAACGGCAGAATGGCTGTAGCAAGCAGCGGCAGAATTGCGGCTGTAGCAAATAATAATGATGTTGCAGTGGCAAGCAACAATGACGCTCCAACAAATAATTCTAATCAAAGGACATTGTTTAAATTGCCGGGTATAACAGGAAATGTTGTTATTGACCCTATAAATAAAACAATTACTTTGAAGGATACTAATTTCAGCGGCGACACAATCACACTTGCAGGCAATGACGGCGGCTATACTTTTATTTTCAGCGGCGATTTAAGCGGCAAGACTTTCAAAATTAATGACGGCGTGGCAGGTAACATTTTAATTGATGAAAGTTCTACCGGCTTAACGATTGATAATCTTGGCGCGGGCAACGAATTGAAATTTAATTTCCAACTTACAGAAACAATAACTGACAGTAACAACACAACGCAGGAAGTAACTATTTCGCCGATTCTTACAGCAAATTCTTTCACGTACAAACATAGCGACACTTTAGACGCAGAAGGCAACAAGACAGCTGACGGCGAAGTTAAAGCAAGCGTAAACCTTAGCGGCGTTGCACTTCATGCTGATGGCGATATGTGGAACGGCGGGGCTTACGTCAACAGAAAAGTTGCGGGCGTGTACCTTGACGGCATGACTGTTAAATATGACGCCTCTAACGAAATTTCCCAAACTTATCTTGAACTTAGCGGCTTAAAAGGTACGCCGGAAGTTACGGGCGATACAGTTATTTTGACGGCGGCGAATTTTGACGGCGATACTACAATCGAAGTAACAAGCAACGATAGCGGCTATATTTTTGAACTGCGCGGCACTTTGAATGGTAAACGTTTCAACGCGGGCAATAATGCTGTAAGATTGACTGACGCCAACGGCGAACTTGCGAATTATACCCGCAATGGAGATGCTTTGAGCGTCAACGGCGGTACTGTAATCGTCAGCGAAAATACAGTAATTGAAGGCGTTGACGTTACAGGCTATGACAATCCCGAAAAATTGGGCGATTATATTTTTGCCAAAGACGGTACAAATTATCTTATTCGCAACGCTGAAGATTTGCAGAATTTGGCGGCTTACGTCAACGGCGGCGGCGCAACTGCAGATAAAACTTTCAAAGTTACAGCCGATATTGATTTAAGCGAAAAATCCTTCAGCGCAATTCAGAATTTTGCAGGGACTTTCGACGGCGACAATAAAGTTATCAGCGGTCTTAGCGGTAATTTGTTTGCAAGTGTCAGCGGCACTGTTACAAAAGTTATTGCACTGGGCGGCGGCATTGTAAATTATAGCATTAACGATAGCGGCGAAGTTGTCCAACCTGCAGGTACTTTCAATGAAAATTATTTTTACGGCAACGGCGTGGCAACTGAAGGCAATGCAAAGCTTTACAAAGTTACAGCTCCTGAAAATGTTACCGTTGTTGAAACTGCCATTGCTGAAAATTATTACACGGCAGGAAGTGAAATTTCATTTAGCGCGGGCGAAGGTAGAGCGGTTGCGCCTGTTACACTTGAAAGCGACGTTGAAATTACAAGCGAAGATATTTATTACAGCGTGGCAATTCCTGCGGGCTATCAAATTTCTGCAGACAGTATCGAAATTGGCGGCGTAACTTATTATCGCGGCGAAGTTACTTTAACGCCAAAAATTGGATTTACAGGCGATGATGTTACTTTCACGGCGGGCGAAACTTTCACTGCTCCTATTGCAACTTTTGACACAGAAAATCACTACATTTATCAAAGCGGAGAAAATTATTTGCTTGCAGATGCTGCAACTGCCGCTGCTAACGATTTGATTCAAGTTTACAAAATTACTTTACCTGCGAATTTGACGGCAAGCGGCACAACTTACAGCGTCGGCGGCGAAACTTACGCGGAGGCGGACGCAGAAATTACTTTTGCTCCTGCGGCAGGTTATCTTGTTGAAGGCACTTTTGAAAATTCTTTGAAAGTTGATTCAGATAAAACCATTACGGCTGAAGTTGTACGCGGCGAAAAAATTAACGGCGTAACGTGGACGCTGAAAAATGGCACGCTTACATTTAGCGGCGGCGGCGCAGTCAATGAAATTTCTTTAAGTGACACTGAAAAATCTGCAGTTACAAAAGTTGCGATTGATGACAGCGTAACCGTCGCGCAGGAAGTTTTCAGCGGTCTTGACAATTTGGCGGCGGTTGAAGTTTCCAAAAATGTTTTTGTAAAAACTTTGAACAGTTTACCCGCCAATAAAAAATCTTTGCTGAATATTAGCGGCGATAATTATTCAATAACTGCAAATTCTGACGGCAAAGTTACTTTGACAATTACCGGCGCAATGACTGCCGGAAATTATGCTTGGCTTGTCAGTGATTTGTATGACGCGGAAAATCTTGAGTTGGTTATCAATTCCGGCGTAACTGAAATTGGCGCGGGCGCGTTTTACAATCTTTCCAATTTGCAAACTGTCAGCTTGCCCGCCACAGACGGCAAAACTTTTGTTATCGGCGGAATTGTCAGCGGCGATCTTAAAACAATTTTGCCCGCGTCCACAGAAACTTTGACGCTGAAATATATTGAGACGGCTGAAACTTCATACACCGGCGGCAAGATGAACGCTTTACCGCTTGATAGTGATATGAAAGAATTGGCGGCGGGAAATTACTTTGTCAGCGGCGAAGTTGAAATTGACACACTCAAACTTAACGGCGAAGTTACAATTATTCTTGAAAACGGCGCAAAACTTACGGCGGGCGAAATTTCCGGCGGTACGCTTAACATTTATTCGCAGGGCGGCGACAATATCGGCGAACTTGACGCAGGTACAATTAATGTTGAAACATTTAATTTCTACGGCGGCAAAATTTCAGCAAATGCACTTGACGCAACCGCAACTTTCAGCTGGACAAGCGAAAATGACGAATTTGCTGTTGATTACTTTGCAACGACGCCGACGCTTAGCAAAAAATTTGTCACGATTGAAGGCACAACTTATCCTGCATATGAAATTACTTTGCCTGAAAATGTGACGGCGAACGGCTACGACGGGCAAACTATTTTAGTTAAGGCGGGCGATTCAATTACCCTTAATGTTGAAGGCGCAATTTCCGGCGACGTTAAAGCCGACGCTGAAACTATTAACGCAACTGAAGGCGTTTACACTTTCAAGCCGACTGCAGACGCTACAATTTCGGCTACGATTCTTCCGACAATCGGCAACCTTACTTTTGAAAACGGCGCATACCAAATTAAAACGGTTGAAGATTTACAGGCGTTGGCAAGTTACGTTAGCGGCGGTAAAACCTGCGCGAATTTGACTTTCAAACTTGCAAACGATATTGACGCGGACGGCTATTCAATCAGCGCATTAAATAATTTTGCGGGAACTTTCGACGGCGGCAATAATTTAATTCTCAATCTCGGCAACAATATTTTCAGCGGCAGTACAGGCACAATTCAGAATTTGAATTATTACGGCGAAACTGAAATTACAAATGCAACGCGGCTTTATAAACTTACTGCGCCGAATCATTTCAATTTCAACGGCGACGGCTTTAAAATTTTTGGCGGCAATATTTACGGCAAGGATTCAATTTCATTTGGACTTACAGCTGATGAACTTACCAACGCAGAATTTAAACTTAACAGCGTAAAAATTGGCGAAACTGAACTTACTGCAGACAACGGAATTTACACGGTAAATCTTGGCGCGGACAGCGGACTCACGGCTGAAAGTTTCATTCAAGTTACCGGCAATTACAGCAACGAAATTCAAAATGTTTCTATCGCAGGTACTGAAGGCGATGATGTCATTACCAACAGTGCAATTAACGTAACGATTGACGCGGGCGCGGGCAACGATTTAATAACCAACAGTGCAACCAACGCCACGATTATTTCCGGCGAAGGCAGCGACACTGTCAAAGTTGATGTAACGAATGTTGCGGCGTTCAGCATTACAGATTTTGCGGCGGGCGATGAAATTCAACTTATCAAAGACGGCGCAACTGTTGCAGTTTCAAATATGGGAATTGAAATTGACGGCGCGGGCGATTTGATTGTTGAAACTGAAGATAATAACAGCGTGGCAATTAAAGGAATTAACCTTGCTGAAACTCTCAACGCTTGGAGTTACAACGCTGAAACTTCTTTGACAAGTTACGCGCCTACGACGGTTGCAGGTGCAAGCCTTGACGGCGGAAAAATTATTTACGCAACTGACGCGGCGGGCGATTCACTTGTTGAACTTAGCGGCGCAACTGAAAACGCCGAGCTTGACGTTATCGAAGATATTATTTTGATTGACGAAAGAATTTTTGCGGACGAAAGTTTGGGCGTCGAAAGTAACGCGGGCGAATATAAATTCTATCTTAACGCGGCGGGCAAAAAATTTGTCGGTACGAGCGGCGCGGACACTGTAACTATTGAAGGCGCAATGACTTTTGACGGCAACGGCGGCGGCGATGAAATTAATATTTCTGAAGGCGTCACGGCGGTTACACTTGAAAACTTCGGCGCAAATGACACAATTAAATTTGCAGAAAATATTACAACGCTTGAAACGATTGAAGGCGGCGTGCTTGCCGGTGGCGTTTCAATCAGCGGCGTAAATCTGCAGGCGGACGGAAATATTTGGACACTTGAAGAAAACGTTGCGAAATACGGCGCGGGCAAAACTGCGGGCGTTAAACTTGACGACGGAAAAATTATTTACGCGGCGGCTGAACTTACCGGCGATACAGAAATTGAACTTGGCGGCGTTGTAAATATTGAAGGTATTAACGCAGAGAACGGCACAGTTACACTTGTTGCGGGCAACTTCACAGCGGACGGCATCAGCGTCAACAGCGCGGGCAGTTACAACTTCAACATAAACGGCGCGGGCAAATTCTACGCCAATTCAAACGGCGGAGATATTAATGTAAACGAAAATGACGTAACGATTATAGCGGGCGCGGGCAATGATTGGATTAATCTTAGTTCCAACGTTGAGCGCGTCTACGTTGAAAACTTCATCGGCAATGACGGTATTTCATTTGCGAGCTATCCTCAAAATTTAGCTGTGGTTGACAGTTCACTGGTTGCAGATTTGGGCGAAAATAAATCCGTTACAATCGGCGGAATTAATTTAATTGCTGAAGATTTGAGCGGCTGGGAAAACGGCACTTTCTACAGTGGCAACAGCGCGGGCGTTTACACTCAAGGCAGTGCAATTCGTTACGCGACGGCTGTCGATAAAACAAAATTAATCGAACTTAGCGGCGTAACCGGCTCACCTGAAATTAGTAGTAGTTATGGAACTGTAACTTTGACGGCAGATAATTTTGACGGCGATACAGTAAGCGTTGTCAGCAACGATTATAATTACGGCTTTGAATTTAGCGGCGATTTGAGCGGCAAAACTTTTATTGGTCGGGACGAAAGGGATTATCTTGTTGTCAACAGTTCCGGCATCAAAATTGAAGGCGGCGCGGGCAATGATTATATTAACAATTACGAAAATGGAAATAATGTAACGATAGACGCGGGCGCGGGCAATGACGAAATTTCTAATGAAGGCTCCAACGTGAGTATCGACGCGGGCGCAGACGATGATACAATTTATCTTCGCAACAGTGGCGATAATGTCAGCGTGAAAACCGGCACGGGCAACGATGAAATTGACATTTACATTTCTACGAATGGCGCAAAAACTTTGACGCTCAAAGATTTCAGCGCGGACGACGTAATTTATATTCGCAACGGCAACGGGCAAGAAAAGACACCTACTCTTAGCGCAGACGCCGAAGGAAACCTTGTTGCAAAGATTGACAACGGCGGCAGTGTTACGATTAAGGGCGTTGACTACGTGACAGGCGACGGCGAAGGCGCGGGCTGGAAATATGAAGATACAAGCGCGGCTTACTACACGGCGCGGACTTTGGGCAGTGCTTATCTTGCCGAAGTTGAAGGCGAAACTTTCAAAGTTATCAAATTCCGTGAAGGCAATTACCCCGCCGAAAATAAAGTTATTGAGCTTGAAGGAATTATCGGCGCACCTGTTGTTGAAAATAAAATTGTAAAATTGGCGGCGGCGAATTTTGACGGCGACACTGTAAAAATTATCAGCGGCGACGGCTACCAATTCAACATTCAAAGCGACGTTAGCGGCAAAATGATTCTCGGCAGTGCGAATGCTGACAGCATTTACAATTTAGGCAGTAACGTTTCAATCGACGGCGGCGCGGACAACGATTATATTACGGTTAGCGGCGGCGAAAATGTCACAGTTTACGGCGGCGAAGGCAATGATACAATCAGTGCAAATGTTTCATTCACTGTGAAAGATTTTGCGGCGGGCGATGTGATTAGTTTGGCGGCGGCTGTTGATTCTATTGAAACTGTTGAAGGCGGAATTAAAGCCGGTGCTGTGACGATTGGCGGAATTGAATCAGTAGCGCGTGTTGAAAATTCTTGGAGCGGCTTTACTTACAAGCGCGAAACAATAGCGGGCGCGGCAATTAGCGAAGGCAAAATTATTTATGATTCTGTTAGCGGCAGTGAAGATTTATTCGAGATTAGCGGCTTGACTGACACGGTGGGCGTTGAAGTTGACGGCACGACGATAGAAATTAAATCTGATACCGTACTTGACACAAGCAAAGTTGTTACTGTCAGCGAAGGTTATACTTTGAAACTTGGCAGCGATATTGTACCGAGCGAAGAAAAAACTGAAAACGGTACAATGGCGGGCGACACTTTCAGTTACATTTCTGCCGGAAATACTGCAGGTTATCGCGTTGTTGACAATACGATTAAATATTTCACATACGACCGCAAAACTTTTACAATCAGCGGCTTAGATACTGATGCTGAACTTGGCAAAAATATTTCAGTAAGCGGCGATAAAATTACAATTTCCAAAGACGCGCTTGCACAAGGCAACGCTACACTTACAACAAGTGACAATTTCACAATGGAATTTGACGGCGTAAGCGCGGCAACTTTGACTGATGAAAATTGGAGCGGCTTAAATTATCAAACTGAATATTACAGCGTTGAAGGTTGGGAAATTGACGGCAACAATATTAACTACACCGGCACGACCACGCCCAAAACTTTATTCAGTCTTAGCGGCGTTGAAAGTAACACCGGCTTTACAGTTTCAAAAACCGGCACGACTTACACGGTAAAAGTTGCTGATTCTGCAGTTGCAAGTTTGAATGATGAAACAACTGTAACTTTGGCGAACATAGATTCAAATATAACTGCAAACTTTGAATTTGACAGCGGCTTTACCGGCGAAAAGACCTTGACGCAAAACGCGGCGGCAACTTTAAGCGGCGGAAAATACACTTCAAAAACTTACAAAGCCTACAGCAAAATTGACGGCGCAACTTTGACATTCCACCCTGCAACGACTGCCAAAACTTTTACAATTACAAATTTGAGCGACGCGGCAAAACTCGGCGAAAATGTTTTGGTAACGGACGGCGAAACTACAGAATTTAAATTCTATGCAAGTGCGCTTGATAAAAAATCAGTTGAAATTAGCGGCGGTACTTTTTCTGTCGAATTGGATGCAGGCGTTGATACAACTGCAGATACAATCAACGAAAACTTCAGCCTTGACAACGGCACTTTGAATTACACGGCAGCGGGCGTCGGCGAATATTACACCAAAACTTCAAGCGGCGTAACTTACACGGCACAATCTCACGGCGAAACTTTCACTTTGACGGGGATTAAATCTGCGGACGGCGTAACGGTAAGCGGCGGCACTGTTACTTTGACTGAAAGTGCAGTTGATTTAAATTCAAATTCAACATATCAAGTTGCGTTGACTCAAAACAATTCCAACATTTCCGACGCTGTGAATTTTGAATTGCAATTTAGCGGCGTCAACACTTCAGCTCAAACTGTCCAGCCCGCGTTGACTAAATCGGGTACAGATTATATTTATCGTTCGTCTTACGCGGCGGCTTATTTCGACGGCAGCGGCAACACTTATAATTTTGTACCGGCTGAAAATTACGACGAAATAAAAATTAGCGGTTTGAAAACTTCCGGCGATTTAACAGTTTCTGAAAATGAAAATTCAACTGCTGATGTTATCGTTGCAAATGGAAAAGTTATTGTAAATTCAACCGCGCTGGACGATCAAACAGTTTCAATCGACAATGACAAATATGAATTAGAATTGCGCGGCGTTTCTGCACCTGAAAACATTTCCGAAGGTTGGGCGGCAAAAGTTGGCGGCGGCTTTGTTTACAATGCTGCTTACGTTAAAACTGCAGGATACAACGGCGCGGAATATGTTCCCGCAACTTCGCCGACTGCTTTGTTTGAAATTAGCGGCGTTGATTCAACTGACGGCTTAAAAGTCACAGAAAATAATTCTGCTTACACTGTAAAACTTTCTGCAACTGCGTTACCTAGCGGCAACTTCACTGACGGCACAGAAATTATTTTGACGCCGAAAAATGGGAATTGCACTTTGCAACTTGACGCGGGCATTACAAATACAAAGACAGTTGACGCGGCGGCGAAACTTGAAAATGGCGTCTACACTTCGACGAATTATGTTGCGTGGTACGACGATTCAGTTTCAAACAAAATTACTTGCCATCCTGCAACGACTGCCAAAACTTTTACAATTACAAATTTGAGCGACGCGGCAAAACTCGGCGAAAATGTTTTGGTAACGGACGGCGAAACTACAGAATTTAAATTCTATGCAAGTGCGCTTGATAAAAAATCAGTTGAAATTAGCGGCGGTACTTTTTCTGTCGAATTGGATGCAGGCGTTGATACAACTGCAGATACAATCAACGAAAACTTCAGCCTTGACAACGGCACTTTGAATTACACGGCAGCGGGCGTCGGCGAATATTACACCAAAACTTCAAGCGGCGTAACTTACACGGCACAATCTCACGGCGAAACTTTCACTTTGACGGGGATTAAATCTGCGGACGGCGTAACGGTAAGCGGCGGCACTGTTACTTTGACTGAAAGTGCAGTTGATTTAAATTCAAATTCAACATATCAAGTTGCGTTGACTCAAAACAATTCCAACATTTCCGACGCTGTGAATTTTGAATTGCAATTTAGCGGCGTCAACACTTCAGCTCAAACTGTCCAGCCCGCGTTGACTAAATCGGGTACAGATTATATTTATCGTTCGTCTTACGCGGCGGCTTATTTCGACGGCAGCGGCAACACTTATAATTTTGTACCGGCTGAAAATTACGACGAAATAAAAATTAGCGGTTTGAAAACTTCCGGCGATTTAACAGTTTCTGAAAATGAAAATTCAACTGCTGATGTTATCGTTGCAAATGGAAAAGTTATTGTAAATGCAACCGCGCTTGACGATTCTCACGGCAAAGTTTCTATCGACAAGAAAAATTATAATTTGGAACTCACGGGCGGCACGGTTCAGCCTATTGAATTTAATTCGCAGGAAAATAACGGCACTTACGAAATTACTTTGAGCGGCACAAGCACAGGTTATCAAAAGAACGGCAATGAATACATTTGGAAAAATCAAACTCAAGGCGAAGAATTTACTGTTACCGGCTTGAAGAGTGGTTTAACTTTGAGCGAAAATAATTTTGCTCGTTCAAATGGAAAAATCGTTTTCACTCCTACAGATGAAATTTTGCCGGAAAATCCAACGTCAATTACAATTTCAAGCGGAGTTATCGATACTTCAAAATTGAAAACTACAGACGCTGTAAAAGCGCATTGGGATGAATTTTCATATATTGGCGACAAAACGGCGTCAAATTGGACAAACAACGCGGCAACCGTTACATTTACACCTGCAACCGGCGGCGAAATTTTAACAACAATTTCCGGCGTCAAAAATACAAACGGTCTTTCAGTTTCCGGCAACGTTATTACCGTTTCAAATTCTTCACTCAATGAATCTACTGTTACAGTTACGAACGGCTACACTTTGAAACTTGCCAAAGACGTTGTAAAATCTTCGGCTACTGCGGAAGGTTGGGCAATCAGCAACAATACCGCAACTTACAAAACAGATTTAATTTCGGCGGGTTATTCGCTCGCAAGTGACGGCAAGTCAATTACCTACAACAACGCCAGCAGCGGCGAAACTTTAATTACAATTTCGGGAGTAAAAAATACTGCCAAAGCCAAAGATTTTTCGCTTGACGGCAAAAACGTTTCAGTTGCGGCATCTGCAGTCAATAAGGGCGAAGTTACAATTTCTGAAGGATATTCGCTCACGCTTGGCACAGGAAATTATAAAAATGTTTCAGTTGTCGGCAGCGAAATTTCAGATACTTTTACTCAAAATGGACGTCAGGCAGTAATTACAACCGGCGCGGACGCTGATATTATTTCGCTGGGGAGCAGTGCTTCACATAATACAATTATTGGCGGCGCGGGCGACGATTCAATTTTTGCGACAAACGGGAAAAATTATTACTCCTACACTTCCGGCGACGGCAACGACGTTATTTCCGGCTGGACTAAAAATGACACGCTCAAAATTAACGGCGGCGAAATTGAAAATTGGGAAGTTGAAGGTAAAAATTTAATTTTCAATGTTGGCAACGGCTCGATAAAAATTTTGGACGGCGTCGGCGCATCAATTACAAGCGCAGATTCAAATAATCAAACTGTAACAAAAATTTATGACGCGGGCGCGGTTTACGACGCAAAGAAAAAATCTGTTACGCTCACTTCAGATTTAAATGAAAGTTACACGGAAAAAACTTCTTCAGTTGTTTCAATTAACGGCGCGGCGGCTGATTCTGTTGAAATTATCGGCAACGCAAAAAATAATTCAATTCTCGGCAGCAACGGCGACGATACTTTGAACGGCGGCAAGGGCAATGATACGCTTACCGGTGGCGACGGCGCGGACGTTTTCGTTTACAGCGCAGGCAAAGATATTATTGTTGACTACGCCGAAGACGACAAAATTTTAATTGACGAAAAATTTACACCGTCAATCAGCGGCAATGATGTTGTTTTCAAAGTTGAAAATAATAAATTGACTGTCAAAAATGCTACCGGCAAAAAAGTTACTGTTAATGACGAAGTTAAAATTTACGAAGGCGGCAAGATTTACAACGAAGATAAAACTGATTTAACTTTAACTTCAGCGTTCAAAGGTGCGGTTGAAACCGGCGTAGAAAATATTTACGGCGCAAATGTAGCGTCAAGCATTTTGGGCAACGATTCAGATAATTTGATTATCGGCGGCACAAAATTTGATACTTTGAACGGCGGCAAGGGCAATGACACGCTTACCGGCGGCGACAGTAAAGACGTTTTCGTTTATGAAAGTGGCGACGATGTTATTTCAGATTACACGGAAGGTGAAAAAATTTCTCTCAAATCTGAAATTGCAAATTCTTACGTCAACGATAACGATGTTATTTTTGAAACTGCGAACGGCAATTTGACGGTTAAAGACGGCGTGGGCAAAAAAATTACAACGCTTGACGCCCAAAATAATTCCAACGTTCAAATTTATTATGACGGCTACATTTTAAATAAACAAAAAACTGCCGCCACGCTCACTTCATATTTTTCTGAAAATGTCTACGTTGCAGATAGTGCGATTGTAAGTATTGACGGCGCGGCAACTGATTCTGTCAAATTTACCGGCAACGCAAAAAATAATTCAATTCTCGGCGGTTACGGCAACGATACACTTTGGGGCAATACCGGAAATGATACGCTTATTGGCGGCGACGGCGCGGACGTTTTCATTTATTCGGCAGGCAAAGACGTTATCGCAGATTATTCTGAAGACGATAAAATTTCTATCGACGCAAAAAATATTACAGCATCAGTAAAAGGCAGTGACGTTATCTTCAACAAAAAATTGACTGTCAAAGACGCGGCGGGCAAAAAAGTTAATGTCAATGAGTCCGTTCAAGTTTACGAAAAAGGCAAGATTTACAACGAAGATAAAACTGAATTAACTTTAACTTCAGCGTTTAAAGGCGCGGTTGAAACCGGCGTAGAAAATATTTACGGCGCAAATGTAGCGTCAAGCATTATTGGCAACGATTCAGATAATTTGATTGTAGGCGGAACAAAAGCTGATACTTTAAATGGCGGCGCAGGCAATGACACGCTTACCGGCGGCGACGGCAAAGACCTTTTCGTTTATGAAAGTGGCAACGATGTTATTACAGACTATACCGCAGGCAAAGACAAAATTAAACTTTCCGGCGATATTTCAAGTTATTATCTTGACAACTCGGACGTAATTTTCAATATGGATAACGGCTCTGTCACTGTTCAAAATTCAAAGGACAAAAAAATTACTTTGCTTGATTCAAATAACAAAACGTCTTACTGGTTTGACGGTAGCCCCAATTTCATTAAAGATGGAAATTCAATTTCTTCCTTGATGAAAGTTGCGGATACAAATTATTCTGTTGATGATACTTTTGAAGATAATGATAATGTTACCGAGCTTGCAAAGGACGATTCAACCAATATAACTTTCAAAAAGTAATTCATTTTTTCCAATTTAAAACACCACTGTTTTAATTAACGGTGGTGTCTTTTTTTTATTTTTGGTGATTTAATTTAAATAATATTTTTTTCGTAGGCGTCGTACAAAATTTTCAGTTCCTCAATCTTGTTATAAATTTCAATTTGAATTTCAGATGCTTTATCGTATTCGCCGGTTGTCAACGCGGTTATTAATTGCGTGAATAAAGATTCTTCGTCGATTGAATCTTTGGCAAGTTCTGCGCGAAGTTTAAAAATTTTATTCCAGTTGTAAGCGTCTTTATCAGTTACAAAATTTGTTTCAATTTTTTGTGCTTTGCGAACAATATTTCTCATTTCAGGTAAAATCCTTGAAATTAATTCAGTTTTCCAGCGCAGGAGCGCACCTTCTCTAAAACCGGCGATAATTCTTTCTTGCAACGCGCCACCGCTTGAAATTATTTTTACTTTGTCTGGATATTTATCAAACGCCGCCATATTTTCCCAAACAGTTGCAGGCGGTTTACCAAAAAGTTTGTCGCGTTCTTCGGCGGTATAATCTTCAAAAACATCTTTTTCACTGCGATAAGCGCGATCTTTTTCCAAATAAAAACCTTCAACGCCTGCATCTTTGCTAAGTTCCGCTAAAAGTTCGTCCGTCGTATGGTTGACGCTCATTTTAATTCCGTCGATAATCGCCGAATATGACGCCGCCAAAACTAAATAAATATTGCTGTAAGGGTTGCAGCCGCGCAATTCAAAACGGGTTGCCATTGGATTTTCCAAATCACGAATAAGACTAACTAAAATTGTACGGTTGCGGCTCGGAAATTTCGGCGTATGTCCCAAACTCGTAACAATACAAACAGGAGCCTCAAAGCCGGGCTTCAATCTGTTCAAAGAATCATTTGTCGAACTTACGAAAGGATTTATAACTTCGTAATGTTTCAGCAAGCCCATCAACGCGCCGTAACCAACTGCACTCATATAATCTTTTTCAGGATTTTTGGCGGCGAAAAGATTAAACATTTTGCCTTCAGCAGTAATTGCGGCAAGTCCAATGTGAGTATGTTCGCCGTTACCTGCAAGCCCAATCATTGGCTTTGCTTTAAAGCTGACTTCAAGACCGTTGGCGCGGAAAATTTCTTTAACAACAGTACGAACGATTATTTCATTGTCCGCCGCCTGTACCGCGTCCGCGTATTTCCAGTCAATTTCCAATTGTTCGCAAACGTGCGTTAAGTGTCCGGACTCGTCAATTTGTGCTTTAAGTCCGCCAACTTCTTTATGCCCCATTTCAACTTGCAAGCCGTATTTGTCAAGCTCCATTAAACTTTGTTCAAGCGCACAACGTACCGCGCCGTGAGTGCGTTCCCAATATTGCTCCTGCATAACTTGAGACGCCGTCATTTCCTCAACTGCCGCCTCTTCAAGCGGTGTTTTAACCCAAAATTCAAGCTCCGTTGCTGAAGTAAATGCAATATCCACAACATCTTTGCCGTTGAAAGTTGTACCGCTAATTTCAGGGTAATGGTGGAACAAGTCAACCAATTCTTTTTTGACATTAATTAAAGTGTCCGTCAAAACGGCGCGGCTGTCAACGCGCTTGCCTTCGTGAATTAAAAAGCTCGGTATTCTCAAAGTACCAACGGGGCGATTTGTCAAGTTATCGTAGTTTTCAAAATTGTAGTCAACGAACCAATTAACCGAAGGATCAATAGGCATATCAACTTTTGCATTATTAATTGTTGCAATTCCAGGAAGTACGACGCTTGAGCCGTCAGTTTGCACGGCGCGTCCCGCGTAAAATTCGTCAATATCCTTGATAAAAATCCGCACGGGAATTTTTTCATCAGTATCATTGCCCGCCAAGTCAATTCCCAAAAGTGATACAAATTTTATTTCGGGATGGTCGCGCAGTTGTTTTATAATTTCCTCTTTGGGTGTGTTTGCTTTTATCGTGTAAAGTAAGTCTGCCATTTAATCAGCTCCTTAAAAAATTCTGTGAAAATATAGCATAATTTACAAAAATTGTCGATAATCAAAACGCGCCAAAAAATTTTAAAATATTGCAGGGATATTTTTCAATTTATATAAGTAATAATAGCTTTTAATTTAAGTAGGAGGAATACTTATGAATTTTCAAAGTATCAAAACAAAGCTAATTTTTTTACTGATAATCATTGGCGCAATACCTATGATTATTGCTGTTGCGTTAAGTTCTGCCAACACAGTTTCAAACACTATTGAATCTGTCAAGGAAGATTTAAAAATTAAAAATGATTTTATCGCGCAGGATATTTCCTCAATGATTGGAAATAACTTTACGGCACTTCGACTTTTGGCGTTAAATCCTACTGTACAGGAACATTTAATTTCGCCTGACGAATCGCGCAATGCTCAAATGAAAACGCTGATTCAAAACAGTAACCAACTTTTCAACGACGCAAGCAACATAGTTTTGACAGGCAGCGATGGGGAGCAAATTGTTCGCAGTGACAGTTCAAAACTTGTCAATCTTAAATCGCGTGATTATTTTCAAGAGGCAATGCGCGGCAACGAAAATGTTTCAGATGTCATTGTTAGTAAAACCACAGGACTTTCAATTGTCGTTATTGAAGTTCCCGTGAAAAATTCTGCAGGAAATGTTATTGGTATGCTCCAACGCAATTACAATATTTCAGTTTTGGATGATATTGTTAATTCGCAATCTGACAACGACACAGAAATTTTTATCCTTGACAGGCATGGCAAATTGGTTGCACATTCCGGAGTTGAAATTAAATCTGAAGAAGACAGAATCGATATGAGCGGCTACGAATTTTTCAAAAAGGCTACAGCCGAAAAATCCGGCACTGAAGAAGAAACTTTTGACGGCAAACACAAAATTATAAGTTTTGCCCTTGAAAATCAAACGGGCTGGATTATCGCAACTGCAAAACCTTATTCTTTTGCAACGGCGCAGGCTTACAGTCAAGCTTACGTTTTGGCAGGAATTGGGCTTGTACTGATGATTATAATTGCCGCCATTGCCACTTACATTGGAAAAAGTGCAGTTAAACCTATTCAGTTAATCAGCAACACCGCAGGCGAAATTTCTTCCGGCAATTTGTCTGTTGAACAAATTCCCGTTAATTCAAATGACGAACTCGGACAAGTTGCAAACGCCTTTGACAAAATGACTGACAAACTAAATAATTTTTTCCGTAAAGCTCAAACAAACGCCAATGAAGTTGCAAACGCGGCTGAAGACCTCAATAACAATTCGCAACAATCAGCCAACGCCGCCAATCAAATTGCAGAATCCATTTCAAAAGTTGCCGCCGAAACTTCCGAACAAAAAAATTTCGTAGTAGCCGCAATTAGTACGGTTGAGAATATGCAACAGTTGCTTGAAATTATCGAAAAAAATTCTAAGGAAATGGCGGACGCCTCCATTAAAACAAGTACCACCGCTGAAACGGGCGCGTCAACTATTGGCAACGCTGAAGATTCTATGAAGTCGCTGGAAAAAACCGTTCAAGATTCTGCAAACGTCATTCAATCGCTCGGCGAACGTTCAAAAGAAATTGGGCAAATTGTTGATACAATTTCAGCCATTGCAGATCAAACGAATTTGCTTGCGTTAAACGCGGCTATTGAGGCGGCTCGCGCAGGTGAACACGGGCGCGGCTTTGCGGTCGTTGCAGATGAAGTTAGAAAACTTGCTGAACAGTCAAGCGTTGCCGCAGATCAAATTAACCAACTTATTCAAAATGTTCAAACTCAAACTGATAAAGCCGTTCAAAGTATGCAAGAAGGCACGGTTATGACAAGTAAAAGCGTTGAAATTGTTCATGAAACAGGCGATGCTTTTCGTGAAATTGCAAAACAAGTTGAGGCTCTTACCGATAAAGTTAATCAAGCTACAAACGCCGTTCAAAAGGCAAATGAAGGCAGGATTCAAATAACGAACGCCATAAACAAAATTGAAACTGCCACGAATAATCTTTCTGTTGAGGCTGAAACAGTTTCTTCCTCAACGCAACAACTTTCTGCCTCAATCGAAGAAATTGCCGCCGCAAGTCGTCAACTTTCTGATATGGCTGAAAGTTTGGATTCTGATATTAACACTTTCAAACTTCGCCGCTAATTTTGAAATAACATAAATAACAAGAAAAATAACAAGAAAACGACGCTAAAAAATGCGCCGCTTTTTTGTTTGGAAAATTGCCGAAAAATTTTTACCGTTACAAAAAAAAAACGACGCTGAAAAATTTTGCGCCGCCTGTAATTTGAAATGTATGAGCAAATTTATTCATGCGAAACTTCGCAGGAAGTCGAAATTAAAAAAGCTTGCTACACTGCAAGCACAAAGAGACATAACTAAAAAATCCGGTCAAAGCCGGAAATTAGGGGCTAGGAATTAGCGGCTAGTGGCTAGAGAAAATCCCTAGTCTTTAGGCTTTTATCCTTAGTCCTTAAAATCCCCTTACTGTCGCTCGCAGTTCCAACGGTGATTGTTAATTGGGCAATTCTCCTGACTTCAGGTCGTCGCTATCTGCGCCTTCTCAAGTTTGCACTCAATGACATTTTTGCAGAATCGCTCGCTGTTACAGTGGCGGGACCGTTTCGGCTTGTACCGAATTCCTTATTAAGTATTTCTACACCCAATCCAATCGGTATTCAATTTTCGCTAATATTACGATTGACGGGCGTTTTTGTCAAGATTTATTTAAAATTTTAAAACAAACTGAAGACATCTTCCATTAAATGTTTGAATCTGTCAACGGTCGCCGCCGCCTCAAGATTTTCTTTCGCTACGCGCTTTTTGGCGTAATAACGTTTAAGACCGGCTTTAATTTTTGCCGCGTTTTCCGGCTTGCAGGAAGGATTGTTACTGCCGGAATTTTGCGCTGAAAGTTGCGCTTTGCGTTCATCTGAAAGTTTTCTTTCTTCTTTAGGTATTCCTTCCCAATAAGCCAAACGAGACTTTGAAAGATTCGCCTTGTGTTCTTCAGAAAATTTGCGCCCCTTGCGTTTATCTGACATTTTCTTTTTAGTTTCGTCGCTTGCTTTTAAGCCGGTTTTATTTTGCCTAATTTTTTCGCAAGTTTCAGGAGAGCGTTTTTGTCCAAGATTAGATTGACGAATTCTTTCAATTTCGTCTTCAGTGTGCTTGCGTCCAAGTCCATGCTGATTGCCCATGCTTGCCGCCGCCATTTTTTCGCGTGTATCCTTGCAAGGATTTAAAAGACCGTTTCCGCCGTCAGTTTTATTGTAACCATTCGGCACTTTGGTATTTAAAGTTTTAATCCATTTCTTTTCAGCCGCGTTAAGTTCTTCGTAAGAATAACATTCTTCAAGAACATCAATTTTAAAATTTTCTCTGCCATACTTCCGAATGTCTTCACCAAGTAACGACTTAGCATTTGCGTGTTCGTTGAAACGATAGCCAACCTTTTTGATTGTCTGCCCGACGTACTTTTTACCGTTAATCAAATTGATGATTAAGTAAATGACGCCATAAATTTTTTTCTTGTCCAAAATACATACCGCCTTTCTTGACAAACAAGCGGCAAAAGTTTACAATTCCCCTATAAGAAAAATCCTTAAGTCGCTGTTTGTTGGATTTTTGCGTTTAAATAATAGCACTTAGTTTTTTTCTTGTCAATAAAAAAACTCCAACCGCCGTTTGACGATTGGGGCTTTTTTAGTTTTACGATTTTATTACTTATCTTCAGGTTTTCTGTAAAAAAACGCGCGGTATGACTCAAAGCCAATTTGTCTGTAATTTAAGATTGATTCAGTTGCACCTACGAATAAAATTCCGCCCGGTACAAGTGAATTAAGAAATCCTGTATACATGAAGGTTTTGGCATCATCTGTGAAATATATGCATACGTTCCTATTCACGATTAGATTATAACCTTTTTGATATGGGTCTTTCAAAAGGTTATGTTGCTGAAATTCAACCATAGATTTAATTTCCGGCTTAATTGCAAATTTGCCGTCAGCACCTTTGACAAAATATTTAGCCTTACGGTCGGGGCGCAATGCTTTAATTTCTGCGTCGGTGTAGACGCCCTTTTTAGCCTTTGCCAAAATTTCAACGTCAAGATCAGTTGCCAAAATTCTGTGCTTAACATTTGGCGTCAATTCTTTCAAAATAATAGCAAGCGTGTAAGGTTCCGCGCCAATGGAACAACCCGCGCTCCAAATGTTAAGTTTCGGCGATTTTTTCAGCAACATTGGCAAAACGTCTTTTTCGACAATATCGAATTTGTCGGGGTTGCGGAAAAATTCCGAGACGTTAATTGTTAAATATTCGATAAAGCTTGCAAATTCTTCCCTGCTTTGAGAAACTTTGTTGAAGTAGGCAACGTAAGAATCCACGTCCGAGCGGTCAACAAGGTTACCAATACGGCGGCGCATTTGAGCCTCTTTGTAAAGGTCTAAGTCAATTCCTGTTTTGTCGTTCAATTTTTTCTTAAAAAGTTGCCAATCCTTATCATCCATAAAAACCACTCCCTAAAAATTTTTTTACATTTTAGCAAAGGCGAAAAATTATTTCAACCGCCAAAAAAAACTTGCCTGCAACTGAAAATTATTATAAAATTTGTGCAGGATTTTGGCAGTTTTTAACAAGGAGGTTTTAAAAATGGATTTCACATGGATAGGAAAAATTGGCACGTTCGCCAAGCAGAAAAATTTAATTTACGCGGCGAATTACCGAATTAAAACCGGTCAACGCCTCACGGACGACAACGGCAATATAAGTTTTTCGGCGGTAACGGTTTTCACTCAATCAAAAACTTCTCAAACAAATTCAAATTCTGCAACTGACAAGGCGCGGCTTGCGTCAATCAAGCAAAAACTTAAAAGCGGCAAGAAACTTTCTGCCTCTGAAATGAGTTACCTGCGCGAGAAAGATGAAAAACTTTACAAAAAAGCCAAATATGCAGACGACGCACGGGAGGAACTTAAAAGCGAATTACGCGCCGCCAAAACTAAACAAGAGGCGCGGCAAGCGGTTATGAGAGCAACTGCGAAAATTGCGGCTGATTGTTCGGCAGATTTTCAATCATTGCAAGGCGGCGGTGGCGGCGATATAAATTTTGGCGCAGGTATGAATTTCGGCGGCGATTCTGCAATTAGTTTGGATTCGGGAAATTTGAACGTTGAAGGCGGCGAAAATCTTTCAAGCGGCGAATTTTCAACTTCAGAAAATTTTTCAAACGGCGATATTTCCGGCGTTAATTCTGAAAATATTTCAGCTGAAAATTCTGTTGCAAATGCTGACACTGCCGCAAATGAAAATCCTTTCAATCAGTTTTTAAATTCTAAGGAAGATTCTGACAGTGCGTTTGACATTCTGGACAAATACCTTTATGCAATTCGTGCGATTCAAGATGAATGGCTTGAATTTATAAAATCTGACGACTATAAAAAAATGCCGGAAGATGTTTTTGAACGTGCTGAAATGGAAGTGCGCGGAGAAATTAAACCGAAAATTTCAAACGTGAATTTAGTTGACGCGCTTTTTGCTTACCAAAAATCTATGGCTTACGGGTTGAATAAATGACACACGAACACGAACACATTTTAGCGGACGGCACAGTTATAAAACATTCGCACACGCACACACAAACTAAGGCGGTTTTAAATCGTATGTCAAGAATTATTGGACATATGCAAGCCGTTAAACAGATGATTAAAGACGGGCGCGATTGTAGCGAAGTTTTGATACAACTTTCAGCCGTTGACGCGGCGATTAGATCTGTCAGCCGTGTAATTTTGAAAGACCATATGGAGCATTGCATAGTTGACGCAATTAAAACCGGCGATGAAGAATCTTTGGAAAATCTTAACAAGGCGATTGATCAAATTTTTAAATAGGCTAATAGTTATGGAAAAAAAATTCAAATTCTTAACCTTGATGAGTGGCGGGAGTAAATTCTCCTACTCGTCGAATTTACAAGTAAGGTGATTTTATGGCGAAAGAAAAAATTCATAAAGATATAGTGATAATTGGCGCGGGAATGGCTGGGCTTACGGCGGCAATGTACGCGGGCAGAATGAATCTTGATACTTTAGTTTTGGAAAATGGACTGGTCGGCGGGCAAATTGCAAACGCTACGGGAATTGAAAATTATCCCGGCTTTATCAGCGTCAAAGGCAGTGATTTAATTGGTACATTGCAAAAACAGGCTGAAAATTTCGGCGCGGTAATTGATGAATTTGACACAATCCAAAAAGTTACACTGCGCGAAAATCCAAAAATTATTGAAACTGAAGAAAAAATTTATTTGGCGGACGTGGTAATAATTGCAAGCGGTATGAATCGCCGTAAACTTCCACTTGCCGAAGAGAAAAAATTTGCAGGGCGCGGCGTTCACTACTGCGAACTTTGCGACGGGCATATGTACCAAAACAAAATTATTGCAGTAATGGGCGGCGGCAACGCGGCACTTGACGCGGCTAATTTTTTGACTAAGTACACCGACAAACTTTATCTGATACATCGTTCAAATTTTCGCGCAGATGAAGTTACACAGCAAAAGGTGCGCCAAAATCCTAAAATTGAAATAATGTTGCAAACTGAAATTACCGCGTTGCACGGCGACAAAAAACTTGAAAATATTGACATTCTGGATAAAAATAGCGGTGTGACAAAAAGCATTGCAGTTGACGGAATTTTTGTTAATATTGGAGTTGTACCAAATACCGACCTTTTTAAAGACGAATTGAAACTTTCTGAAAGCGGACGAATTATCGCCGGTGAAAATTGCAAAACTGAAATTGAAGGCGTATTTGCGGCGGGCGACGTTAGAGAAAAAGAAATTCGCCAACTGACAACTGCGGCGGCTGACGGTACAACTGCGGCACTTCTTGCCGAAAAATTGCTACGCAATTTTAGGGGCTAGGGATTAGAGACTAGGGATTAGGGAAAAAATCCCTAGCCTTTAGCCCTTATTCCTTAATCCCTAAAAAGAAAGGAGATTTTTAAATTGGTAAAGGTTTATTCTTTTGAGGCTTGCCCTTGGTGTAACAAAGTTAAAAAATATTTGGATTCAAAAGGCGTTGAATACGAAGTGCGCGATATTGAATTGAATGAAGACTACGCCAAAGAATGTTTGCAAATTAGCGGCGATACGATGGTTCCTGTGACTACGATTGACGGCAAAAATTTTGTACTCGGCTTTGACAAAGAAAAAATTGATGCGTTAATTGCTTGAGGAGGTTTTTAAATGGGCGTTTATGATTTTACGGTTAAGACTAATAAAGGCATCGAAAAAAATTTGGCGGACTACAAAGGCAAAGTTTTATTGATTGTAAATACCGCGTCGAAATGTGGCTTTACTCCACAGTTTGAAGGTCTTCAGAAACTTTATACAGACTACAAAGACAAGGGATTTGAAATTCTCGGTTTTCCGTGCAACCAATTCGCCGCACAAGATCCCGGCACTGCTGATGAAATTCAATCTTTTTGCAAATTGAATTACGGCGTAACTTTCCAGATTTTTGAAAAAGGCGACGTGCGCGGCGAAACTGCTCAACCGCTTTTCAAATATTTGACTTCACAGAAAAAATTTGAAGGCTTTGATGAAAATCATCCAATCGCAAAACCTTTAATGAACGCGCTGAAAGAAAATTTCCCTGAATACCTTGAAGGCGACGGAATTAAATGGAACTTCACAAAATTTTTAATCGACAAAAACGGCGAAGTTGTAGCGCGTTTTGAACCTACAACCGATCCGGCTGATATTGCGCCGGAAATTGAAAAACTTTTGTAAAAAATATTTTTGTAAACTAAAAAGCCGCTCTATTACGAGCGGTTATTTTTTTATTGTTTAACTTCCAAATTTAAATCGTGATTCAAAATCCAAAGTGCAACGGTACGCACGGCAGAAATAAATTTTTCAGCGTTTGTACGTTCCTGCGAAAGATTGACGCCGCGTAAATCTGCGGAGGCAACGTGCGGCAAAATTTCAATTTCATCCGTGCCAATTTTTCCTGCGATATTTTCAGTTAAATAAACGTCACGATTAAACGCCACGCCAAAATTTTCAAACATACTCGGCGCAATGGAATAGTATTTAAAGTCTTCCGGCGCGATTAATTCAATAATCGTCGGAATAATGGAAATATGCCCGCCTACTGCGTCCGGCGGCAAAATTTTTTCAGAAATTCCCGCGCCGTGCATTACGAAAGGTACGCTTTGATGTTCAAAAATCGTTGGATGAGTACCGGGATCAACTCTAACCGCGTGATCGCCCGTAACTACAAAAAGGCTGTCGGGATATTTTTCACTGACACTGCGAATAAATTTTGTAATAACTTTGTCGGTGTACCAATAATGCCCCAATTCAGCTACTAAATTTTCAGCGTCGGGAATGTTCGGCAATTTTTTTATTTCTGCCAAAGTTTTTTCGTAGTTAAAACCTTCAGATTCTAAATCTAAATTGTAAGGCGGGTGGTTGGTCGTCGTCATTATAAAATGCACTGTAGGCGGCTCGTTTGCCAAATGATTTTCAATGGCGTTAAATAAATCTTCGTCCTTTGCGCCCCATGTCGTCAACTTCGGCGCGTTCAAGTCAGGAAAACCATAAAAATTATTGAAGTCCTGCGCGATTGACATTTTGTAAATATTTTCCCAGCTCAATTCGCCACCGTACCAAAAATCGACGTTGTAGCCAAGTTTTTTAAGTGGCGGAGCCGCCGCCGAAATATAAACCTGCTCATAAGTTTTTGGCTGATAATTTACTTTAACGTTCATTTCCGGCAAACCGGTTATCATTCCCGTAATTGCAATGGAAGTAAAATCGCCGTTCGGCAAAAAATTTCGGCTGTAGTAAGAATTTTTTTCGGCGATTATAGATTTAATCCCGTCAGCAATGTGCAAATCGTCATATTTGCCGAGTAAAGGCCATTGCATAAAAGTTTCACCAATGATTATAAAAATATGTTTAGGCTTTTCAATTCGTGCGCCTTTTGCAGTTTTTTCAAGGTACGGAGCTAAATTATTTTCAACTAAATCTGTACCGGAAAGATATTGCGCACTTTCCAAAATTTTAGTTTCGTCAGCAAATGGAATAATCGCCACGCCCATATTTTTTGCCATTGAGTACGAACGATACAACGCCTGCCCGTCGTCAAGGATACATTCATTTAAGAAATTGTCAGAAGTTACAGCCGAATTTTCCCAATTAATTCCGCCCGCGTATGTCAAACTGCCGCCGAATCTTACGAAAACTGCGAACACGCCAATAAAAATTAGCACTATTACCGAAAAAATAAATTTGTCCAAAGAATTTCCAAAATTCGGCAGAGGGATTGATTTTATTGTTAAAAAGCGGTTCAATATCGCAGTTAAAAAAATTGTTAAAATAAGCGCGGTAGCGAATCGCCAAATAAAGCCGTATTCCTGCACAAACATTGACATTAGCGAAAGAAAACTTTCATCCATTCCGCGTACAATTTCAATTCCAAATGTTGCGTTGTATGTTTGGTAGTACGGAAACCGCGCCATAAATAAAATTGAAAATATCAGCGAAGAAATTATTCCGATGAAAACGCGGACAATATTTTTTAAGTTGAAAATCGTTACAAATACAAATGAAATTGCCGTGACAATTCCCGCCGTCTTCAGGCTCAATTTTAAACCCGTCCAAAGTGCAGTTGAAATTTGCGCGGAAGTTGAACTTTCAGAAATATAATCTGACATCAGAAAAATAAAAACTGCGCGGTAAATTTCTAGCAATATCAAAATAAAAATGAACAGGCGAAAATCTTTTTGTACGCCATCCCAAAAATTTTTTAAGCTCAATTTCAAATCTCCTATATTTTTATTAGCCGCAAAATTTTATATCAGTAAAAAAATTTCGTCAAATAAATTCTATTTCACAAATTTAAAAACCGTGCTATAATAGCCGCGCTGTTTGCAGGGAGGGATTTTTTTGAGGATAACCGCCGTAATTTCTCAATCAAAAATTTTTAGATATTTTGGAATGGCTGCTGGCTGTTTAATCGCGTCTTGTTCAATAAATTTATTTGTCGTGCCGAGTCATCTTTTAACGGGCGGAGTAACCGGCATTGCAATGATAATTTATTATATTGCAGAATTGCCAATAGGCGTGCAAACTTTTCTCTACAATTTACCGCTTTTAATTGCGTCGTACAAACTTTTGGGAAAAGATTATACTTTTGACGTGGTAATAGGCACGGTAATTTTTTCATTCTGCCTTGATGCTACAAAATTTTTGAATGTTTACGCGCCGGTTAATGATTTAATGTTGGCGTCGATTTACGGCGGCGTTTTTAATGGAATTGGTTATGGAATTGTTTTCAGAATGAATGGCAGTACCGGCGGCTTTGACATTTTGGGCGCGATTGTCAAAAAATTTTATTCAATGAATATGGGCTCAACAATTTTTGCGTTCAACTGTTGTATCGTCGGCGTGGCAGGTTTTTTATTCGGTATTCAGCCCGCGCTTTTTACGCTTATTTGTATGTATGTTAATTCGCTTGTGACTGATAAAGTGATTGCCGGTTTCAATCAAAGAAAAGCCGTGCTGATAATTTCCGACAATTCGGCGGATATTGCTGAAGCGATTATGCACGAATTAAAACGCGGTGTAACTTATTTACACGGGCAAGGAGCTTTTACCGGCAACGAGCGAAATGTTATTATGGTTGTGGTTAGTTTAACTGAAATTGCCAAACTCAAAATGATTGTCAACTTTTTGGACAAAAATGCTTTTTTAATTATGATGTCGGCTAGTGAAGTTATGGGGCGCGGTTTTACTATGCCGCGTATGACTAAGGAATTTAAATAGCGATTGAACGTTAGAAAAATTTCTCTAACCGCTAATTGCTAAAGAATGACTGAAAGGAGATTTTAACTTGGAAATTGTTTATCTGCTACACAGCGGATTTATGATTAGAGACGGACAAACTTTGCTGGTTTTCGATGACTACGACGACCCGGAAAAAATCGTTGACCGCGCAGTTAATCAAGGAAACTTTGAGCATTTATACATTTTTGCAAGTCACGCGCACTTTGATCACTTTGATACACATATTCGCGCCTACGCCGACCAAGTTACGCGCTATATTTTCAGCAGTGATATTAAACGCACCAAACGCGTTAAAATTTTTCCTGCTGATAATATAACTTTTATGAAAAAGTACAGTGAATGGCAAGACGAAGGTATTAAAGTTTGGACGTATGATTCAACAGATGTTGGCGTTTCATTTTTAGTTGAAACTGATTCCGGCAAAAGAATTTTTCATGCAGGCGATTTTAATTTGTGGTACTGGGAAGGCGACAAGCCGGAAAATCAAAATATGGCTAAAAAAATTTTCGACAAACAATTAAAACGTATGAAAGGCTTGGAAGTTGACGTTGCATTTTTTCCGGTAGACCCGCGCCTTGAAAATTCTCAAGAATTGGGCGTTATCGAATTTATTAAAAATACTGAACCAAAAACTTTAATTGCAATGCACAGAGAAAATTTTCCGGCGTGGATACCGTCATACAAATTTCAACTGGAAACTGAACCTTTGCCAATTTGGTCGCCTGTTAAACCGGGCGAAAAACGTTTTTTAATTAACAATAAATTTAGTGTTTAGGTGTTAGGTTTTAGGTTTCCCTAGTCCCTAAATCCTAGTCCCTAATACCTAAAAATCGACCGAAGGGAGATTTTAAAATTGGCTGAAAAAAAAGTAAAACTTACGCAGGAAGGTTACGACAACCTCGTTAAAAAACTTGAAAATTTGAAAAGTGTTCGCCGTATCGAAGTTGCAGAAAGATTGAAGGCAGCTATTGCACTCGGCGACCTTAGCGAAAATTCAGAGTACGTGGACGCCAAAAACGAACAGGCTTTTCTTGAAGGCGAAATTTCAGACCTTGAAAAGCAAATTCGTAACAGTGACATTATCCACGAAGAAAAAACTGATACAATTTCGCTCGGCAGTACCGTTAAAATTCAATTCCCGAAAAACAAAGAAGGTATTTCTCCCGAAGATACTTATATGATTGTTGGCTCAACGGAAGCTGATCCTGACGAAAATAAAATTTCTGATGAATCGCCGCTCGGTTCCGCGTTAATCGGTAAAAAAGCCGGTGATGAAGTTCAAGTTCACGCCCCCGCCGGTGTTCTTCAATACAAAGTTCTTGAAATTGTCAAGGATTAGGGACTAGTTTTTAGGGACTAGGAGATAGGGACTAGTTTATAGGAGTTAGGATTTTTCCCATAATCCCTAGCCCTTAGCCCCTAATCCCTAAAATCGACTGAAAGGAGAAATTTTAATGGCTAAAAATCCACAGCAGGAACAGCCGCCGGTTGACGAAAATATTTTGATACAAGCGCGGCACGATAAATTAAATGCTTTCATTGAAAAGGGCGTTGCACCTTTTGGACATCGCTACGAAGTCAAGCAACACGCGGCAGATATTCGCAGTCAATACGGCGATATTGAAAATGAACAAGACGCGGGCGAAGTTCAAATTGCCGGGCGTATTATGGCAATTCGCGGACACGGCAAGGCTAGTTTCGGCACTTTGGCAGACCGTACCGGCAACATTCAAATTTATTTTAAATTGGACGTTTTGGGCGAAGAAAAATATTCGCAGTTCAAACTTTTGGATATTGGCGATATTATCGGACTGCGTGGGCAAGTTTTCAAAACTAAGCGCGGCGAATTAACCGTGCGTGTTGAAGATTTCGATTTACTTTCAAAGTCACTTCGTCCACTTCCTGAAAAATTTCACGGCTTGAAAGATGTTGAAATTCGCTATCGTCAACGCTATTTAGATTTAATCGTTAATCCTGAAGTTAGAGAAACTTTTTTAAAGCGCACAAAAATTATTCAAGCGATACGCCAATATTTGGACGAAAGAAATTTTGTTGAGGTTGAAACGCCAATTTTATCAACAATCGCAGGCGGCGCGGCGGCGCGTCCTTTCATCACTCATCATAACACTTTGGATATTGATTTATATTTGCGAATTGCAACCGAATTGAATTTGAAACGCTTGATAGTCGGCGGCTTTGAACGTGTTTACGAAATTGGAAGGATTTTCAGAAATGAAGGAATGGACAACCGCCATAATCCCGAATTTACGAGCGTTGAAATTTATCAGGCTTACGGCGATTATAACGATTTAATTGACGTGACAGAGGGAATTTGTTGTCTTGCCGCCGAAAAAGTTTTAGGCACAACGAAAATTACTTATCAAGGCGTCGAAATTGATTTGAAAAATCCGCCGCGCATTTCAATGAATGACGCCGTAAAAAATAAAACCGGCAAGGATTTTCTTTCCTGCAAAACTGTTGAAGAGGCACGCGCAATGGCTGATGAAATTGGCGTACAATATGAACAACGTTTTGGAATTGGCGGAATTTTGAACGCGGCATTTGAGGCGAAGGTTGAAGAAGATTTAATTCAGCCAATTTTTATTACAGGGCATCCAACTGAAATTTCGCCGCTTGCAAAGAAAAATCCTGACGACCCGCGCATTACAGATCGTTTTGAGTTTTACGTTTACGGGCGCGAACTTGCAAACGGTTTTACAGAATTGAACGATCCAATAGATCAAAAGGCGCGTTTTGAGGAACAATTAAAAGCGCGTGAAGCCGGCGACGCTGAAGCGCACGTAATGGATACAGATTTTATTTGTGCGCTTGAATACGGCTTGCCGCCAACAGGCGGACTTGGAATTGGCGTTGACAGATTGGTAATGTTGCTGACTGATTCGCCGTCAATTCGTGATGTTTTACTTTTCCCCACAATGAAAGTTATTGAATAAGGGATAGGGGATAAGGGCTAAGGGCTAAGGGAATTTTCCTTAATCCTTAATCCTTAATCCTTAATCCTTAAATCCTTAAAAGCGACTGAAAGGAGCTTTCAAATTGTACAATGTTTTAGCTGTAGACGGCATAGCTGCCGAAGGACTGGAAATTCTCAAGAAAAATTTTAATGTTGAAGTTCATGATAAAATTTCTGCTGATGAACTTTTAGAAATTATTCCGAAATTTGACGCGCTGATAGTTCGCTCTGCGTCCAAAGTTACCGCCGAAGTTATAAACCGCGCCGAAAATTTAAAAATTATTGGTCGCGCAGGCGTTGGCGTTGACAATATCGACGTTAAAGCCGCAACCGAACGCGGAATTATCGTTATAAATTCGCCGGATGGAAATACAATCGCCGCAACCGAACATACTTTTGCAATGATGGCGGCACTTTCCAGAAATATTCCGCAAGCCAATAAAACTATGCACGCGGGCGGCTGGGACAGAAAAAAATTCGTCGGCGTTGAATTGCGAAATAAAACTTTGGCAGTAATTGGACTTGGCAGAATTGGCGCGGGCGTTGCAAAACGCGCTCAAGCTTTTTTGATGAATGTTATTGCCTACGATCCTTTTGTTAATTCCGAACGCGCCGAAAGTTTAGGCGTTAAACTCGTTGAGCTTGATGAACTTTTCAAAACTGCTGATTTTATTACAGTGCATATGCCGCTTACCAAACAGACTGAAAATATGATAACGCTTGAAAAAATGAAAATGATGAAACCTACAACGCGCTTGATTAACTGTGCGCGTGGCGGAATTATCAACGAACAAGATTTAGTTACGGCGTTGAAAGAAAAAATTATTGCGGGCGCAGCTATTGACGTTTTTACAAGTGAGCCGCTTGTTGAAGATTCGCCTTTCCGTGAATTGGACAACATTATTTTGACTCCACATTTGGGCGCGTCAACGATTGAGGCGCAAATTGGCGTTTCGGTTGACGTTGCAAACGGAATTATTGACGCTTTAAACGATCGCCCCGTTACAACTGCCGTGAATATGCCGCACTTCCCCGCGCACGTTTTGAAAAAACTTGCGCCGTATCTTACACTTGCAGAAAGACTCGGCAGGACGATAACCGCGCTTAGCAAGGACGCCATTTCAAATATCGAAGTCAAAGTTAATGGCAAAATTGCGGAGGACAGTCCGTCTTTAATTTCAACTTCCGTACTCAAAGGCGTTTTGTCAACTGCGATTGAGCATGTAAATCTTGTCAACGCAAATTTACTCGCGCAAGACAGAGGAATTAAACTTTCTGAAGTTACTTCAAACGTGGCGGGCGATTTTTCAAATACCGTGACGGTTAGCGCAAACGGCAATTCTGTTACAGGTACGCTTTTTGGCAGTGAAGGGCGAATTGTCGAAATAAATAAATTCCGCGTCGATGTTGATCCACATTCCAGAATTTTAATTTGTCCGCACATTAACAGACCCGGCGTCATTGGAACTGTTGGAACAATTTTAGCTGACTACAACATAAATATTTCAAGTATGCAGGTCGGCAAAACTGATATTGGCGGTACAAATTTAATGGTGCTGACGGTTGACAATCCAATTTCCCGCGCCGTGATTGACAAAGTTAAAAGCGTAGAGGCGATTTTTGACGCTACACTGGTTGCCTTTGATGAGTAAAACTATGAAAGATAAAAATCTTATAATTGCAGGTTTAGCCGTCGTAATTTTGGCGGCAATTTTTTTATATGAAAACAATTCTGACGAAATAAAAATTGCAGAAAATGTTGAGCCTGTCAAAAAAGAAATTACTGTGTACATTTCAGGACAAGTAAAAACGCCCGCAGTTATCACGTTGGAAGATAACGGCAAATTGCGGGCAGTTGACGCGGTAAACGCGGTGGGCGGCTTAACTGAACTTGCAGACACTGAAATAATAAATCTTGCCGAGCCGCTGATTGATGGGCAACATATTCACATACCGACGAAAGAAATTATTTTTCAAGAAATTCCCGTTGCAACTTCAAATAAATCTTTAAATTTTTCGCAGGGCAATTTGATTAACATTAACACGGCTGACGAAACAGAATTACAAAAAATTCGCGGCGTCGGTCCCGTTATTGCAAGCAGGATTATTGAATATCGCCAAAGTAACGGGCTTTTTAATTCGATTGATGAAATTAAAAAAGTGCGCGGAATTGGCGAAAAAACTTTTCAAAAAATGAAAGATTCTATAACCGTTCAATAAAAAAATTGGGAGCAGAAATTTTCCGCTCCCGTTTCTTTTTATGTCAATTAAATTTTAGTCAATGACTATAGGATTTAAATTTTCGTCCTTCATAAATTTTGCAATTTTCTTAACGCCGTTCATTAAATCTAAATAATGTTCCTGCGTCAAAGATTGTGAGCCGTCAGAAAGTGCCTTCGCAGGGTTGGGATGAACTTCCATCATTAAGCCGTCCGCGCCCGCCGCTATTGCCGCAAAAGCCATTGGTTTAATCATTCGCCATTTGCCCGTCCCGTGCGAAGGATCAACGATTATTGGCAAATGTGATAAATGTTTGACGGCGGCAACCGCGCTTAAATCCAAAGTATTTCTCGTGTAAGTCTCGTAAGTTCTAATTCCGCGTTCGCACAAAATAACATCGGGCGTTCCCGCGTTCATAATGTATTCAGCGGCGTTTAACCATTCGTCAATCGTTGCGGCAAGTCCGCGCTTTAACATTACAGGTTTTCCGCACTTTCCAACTTCTTTCAAAAGTCCAAAGTTTTGCATATTTCTTGCGCCAATTTGTAAAATGTCAGAATACTCGGCAACGGGCGCAATTCCTTCAACGGTTGTAACTTCAGTGATAATTTTTAAGCCGGTACGTTCCCGCGCCTCCGCTAAATATTTTAAGCCTTCAACTTCCAAACCTTGAAAAGAATATGGCGAAGTACGCGGCTTGTACGCGCCACCGCGTAAAAATTGCGCTCCGCCTTTCTTTACAATGTCAGCCGCCGCAAAAAGTTGTTCGCGTGATTCAACTGCACATGGTCCCGCCATTATCGCAGGTTCATCACCGCCAATTTTAACGCCGCCAACGTCAATAATTGTATTTTGCGGATGAAATTCACGGCTTGCAAGTTTGTAACTTTTAGAAATTGAAACGCTGCTTTCAACGCCGGGCAATGCGTCAATCGCCACTGAAACCAATTTAGTTTTGTCGCCGATAACGCCAACGATTTTTTGTTGTGCGCCCTCCATAATTTTTGCTTGAAGTCCTGCAGATTCAATTACCCGCGTAACTTCAACAATGTTTTCAAGCGTCGCTTCAGGGCGCATTATAATTACCATATAAATTTTTCTCCTCTCAAGATTAAACACGAATTACGGAAAATTTAAGTAAAAAACTTTTGCGGCAATGATTAAACGCCGAAAGTTATTAACTTCCAAATTTAAAATTTAAACACGAATTACGGGAAAAATTCCCAAATTTTTAAGCCAAATACTTTTGCGGCGGACAGCCTCCACAGATTCAAAAAGCAACCGCCGAAAATTATCAACTTCCAAATCAAAAAAGAAAATGTACGCGCCTAATTCTGTACGCGCAGGACGTGATTCAATTCTGGTCATATTGACATTTCGCCGCGCAAATTCGCCCAAAACTTCATACAACGCGCCGGGCTTTGAACCGTCAATTTGGCAGATGATTAAATTTTTATCGCCGTGCATTTGGCAGACGTTGAAATTTTTGGGACGGCGGCGCACTTCCAAAAACCTTGTACGATTGGCGGTATTATCTTGAATTTCTTTAGCCAAAGTTTTCAAGCCGTTTAAATTTCCTCCGCGTTCAGTACAAATTGCCGCGTAACCTTCAGCAATTTCAGAATTTGCAACCATTTCAGCCGCTCGCGCAGTGCTTGGCGTGGAAATAATTTCGGCATTTGGAAAATTTTTACGAAGATAATTTCTGCATTGAGAAATTGGTTGAGAATGTGAGAAAATTTTTTTGACGTTGGAAAGTTTGACGCCTTCCCGCGCCATTAAAAAATTATGCACGGGGTAAATCAATTCCCGCGTAACAATAAAATCGCTGTGTGCCAAAGTGTCCAGCGTAATGTTAATTGAACCTTCCAAAGAATTTTCAACCGGTACAAATGCCGCGTCAACTTTATTTTCTTCGACTGCGTTTAACGCCTCAAAAATTTCTTTGAAAATCACAAGCTCAAATTTTTTAATCAAAGTTTCGTTGAGTTTGACAGCCGCCGCCTCTGAATGTGTTCCGCGCGGTCCCAATATTCCCATTCTTTCCATAAAATTTAATTCCTCACAAGCCGAAAATATTACTTTAAAAGCATAGTTTATTTCGCTTGCCAATGAAAATTTCCTGCTTTAAAATTTAATATTCGATTTTGCCGCTCAAAATATCGTCATAAAAATTTTGTTTCCAGTCAATGAAAGCCACAGCATCTTCAAGCGTGGCGATTTTTTCTTTCAGCTCATTTTGTTTTTTGGCAAGCATAATTTTTCGTTCAGGAATTGTACTCTTGCCCTTCAAGCACATTTCAAGATAAATTTTCATTTCTTCGATACTCAAATTGCAATTTTTTAGGCAAGAAAGATTTTTTATCCATTCAATGTCTTTATCGTCAAAAATGCGCCGGTTATTTTTATCGCGCTTGACGTTCGGAATAAGTCCTTCACTGCAATAAAATTTTAAAGTCGAGTAATTCATCCCAACTTTTTTGCAAACTTCCTTCATTCCGTACATTTCAATTCCTCCAAAAAAATTTTTAGCTTGACGGCAGTAAACTTCCGTAATTTATAATAATTGTAAATTTGATTAAAAAATTTTTCAAGAGTTTTGAGGAGGCAATTTAAAATGGCTGAAATTATTCAAGCTCCGGTTATCGGAAGTAAAAATGTTACAGGGACAAATTACAGCGGCTCGGCGGCTAAAGTTTATTTCACTCGTAAAATTGACGCTGAACATTTAATCAAACTTTACAAAATGATTAACGAAAATATTTTTGGCAAAGTTGCGATTAAACTTCATACCGGCGAAAAAAACGGACCAAACATTTTGCCGCGTGATATGGTAAAGGCTTTTCAAGCGCAAATTCCAAATTCAAATATCGTAGAATGTAATACGCTTTATCACGGCGACAGATTCACTACTGAAGGACACCGCGAGGCAATTAAAGTTAATGGCTGGAATTTCTGCGACGTTGACATTATGGACGAAGACGAAAAAACAGTTAATTTCCCCGTTCGCAACGGTTTTCATCTGAAGGAAGTTGCAATGGGCGCACATTTGGCAAATTATGATTCACTGATTGTTTTAACGCACTTCAAAGGACACGCAATGGGCGGTTTTGGCGGCTCAATGAAAAATATTGGAATTGGCAACGCAAGCGGTCATCTCGGCAAAGCTCAAGTTCACGGCGTAGATCCAAATAATGTTCCCGCTAATTATCTTGAATGGCCTATGAAAGAATATTTTATGGAGCTTATGTGCGATTCTGCTAATGCAACTTGCAACCATTTCGGCAAGCACATTGTATTTTTGAATGTTATGCGCAGAATTTCAGTTGACTGTGATTGCGCGGGCGTAACTGCAGCTGAACCTACAATGGCTGATATTGGTATTGCGGTTTCAACAGATATTTTGGCAGTAGATCAATTTTGCGCGGATATGATTTACGCGGCGCACGACAGCCACGATATGAAAGAAAGAATCGAAACTCGCGCAGGACTTCGCCAACTTTCTGCAATGGCTGAAGCGAAACTTGGTAATCCTCAATATGAAGTAATTGAAATTGATTAAGGCGAAGAATTTATAAAAAGTATTTAACGTAGCGAATTTTAAAATACAGCTCTTACAAAATATTTGTAGGAGCAATTTTTTTGGAGGTATTAAAATGAAAATTTTTAAAATTTTAACGGCGTCAATTTTAGGCGCGTCAATTTTTTTTACAAATACGAGTTTTGCGGCGCAACCTTCGCAAGCTGAATCAGAATCCATTTTAAAGGAGCTTGCAAGAATTGGCGGCGCGGTTCAACCAATAGGCGAAACTAACGACACTTACGCAAAATATTTCACGGGGCAAAGTTATTTATCGAATCTTTCGCAGGATAAAAATTTGCCCGTCTTCAACGTGACATTTGCACACGGCGCACATACTTTTTGGCACATTCATCATAAAAGTTGCCAAATTTTAGTTGCGGCGTCCGGGCGCGGTTACTATCAAATTTGGGGCGAAGACCCGCAGGAACTTTTACCGGGACAAACTGCAACAATTCCGGCAGGCGTTAAACATTGGCACGGCGCGGCTCCAAATTCCAGTTTTCAACATATCGCCTTAATGCAACAAGTGAAAGGCGTAACCACTGAATGGCTTGAGCCCGTTGACGATTCAGAATTTCAAAAACTCAAATAAATTTTTCTTGCACGGCAGTTACTGCCGATGTTTATAATGTTGTCAAAAAATTTTACGAAGGAGCAAATTTAAATGAAAAAATTTTTGGCAACATTGACGGCGGCAAGTTTAATTTGCGGTACAGCTTTTGCAATGAAGCCCGTTACAATCGTAAATCAAGGCAGTTTTATGGCGGGCGGCAAAGTTATTACTGCTGACGGTGTTTACAACGGTTTTAACAATTACAAAGATTTAAGCGGCAACACTTTGCACGGCGACCACGCCTATTGCTTTTATCAAATTCCCAAAAAAGCTAAAAAACTTTCGCTGATATTTTTGCACGGCTACGGACAAAGCGGCAAAAGTTGGGAAACTACGCCGGACGGGCGGGACGGTTTTCAAAATATTTTTCTAAGCAAAGGTTTTAAAACTTTCATAGTTGACCAACCGCGCAGAGGTCGCGCAGGGCGTGCAACCGTTGCAGGAAATATTTCAGCTACTCCAGACGATCAACTTTGGTATTACAATTTTAGAATGGGCGTTTATCCTGAAATTTATGACGGCGTAAATTTTCCGAGCGACGAAGAATCTTTGAAACAATTTTTTCATCAAATGACGCCTGATACTGCGGCGTATCCTTCCAACGAAATTATAACTGATGCAATGGTTGCGGTTATGGAAAAAGCGGGCGACGGAATTTTAGTTACACATTCGGCGGGCGGCGGTCCCGGCTGGTCAACTGCAATTAAATCTGACAAAGTTAAAGCCGTAATTGCGCTGGAGCCCGGCACTTTTCCATTTCCTGAAAATGAATTACCGAAAGTCGAAGAAACTACAAGCCCGTTTCCTGCCGCCGGTACAAAAGTTTCAATGGCTGATTTTATGAAACTTACCAAAATTCCAATCGTAGTTTATTTTGGCGATAACATTCCCACCGGCGATAAACCTGTTGAAAATTGGGGCTTTGACAACTGGCGGACGCGCTTAAATCTTGCAAAAAATTGGGCGGCGGTTATGAAAAAATACGGCGGCGACGTTGAAATAGTTTACTTGCCTGACATTGGAATTTTTGGCAACACTCATTTTTTAATGGCGGATTTAAATAATTTGGAAGTTGCAAACACAATGGAAAATTGGCTGAAGTCTAAGGGGCTGACGAAATGAAAAAATTTTTGAAAGTTGCAGTATGTTTATCGGCGGCAGGATTTTTATTTGCTGGCAGTCCTGCAGATAAAAATTATTTGCCTCAAGTTTAGGCGGCGTATCAAGGCGAAATGGTAGCCGCGCCAAATGTTGCAGTTGTTCAAACGCGGGCGGGCAAATTGCAAGGTTACATTCACAGAGGAATTTACAATTACAAAGGCGTTCAATATGCACAGGCTGAAAGATTTATGCCGCCGCGTCCCGTCGATTCTTGGAGCGGAATTAAAACGGCTATGACTTACGGCAAGGTTGCGCCCCAATTAACAGATGAAAAAAATGATATTTTCCCGCCACATTGGTATTTGCCGCACTGGAGACCAATAAATTACCCGCAAAGTGAAGACTGCCAAAATTTGAACATTTGGACGCCAAATATTAACGACGGCAAGAAACGCCCTGTAATGGTGTGGTTGCACGGCGGCGGCTTTTTTATGGGTTCTGCACAGGTTGAAGACGTTTACGACGGCGAAAATTTATCACGTAAAGGCGATGTTGTAGTTGTTTCGATAAATCACAGATTGAATTCACTCGGCTTTTTGGATTTATCGGCTTACGGCGAAAAATATTCAGCAAATAACGGGATTTTAGATATAGTGGCGGCGTTGCAATGGATTCACGATAACATTTCAAATTTCGGCGGCGATAAAAATAATGTAACACTTTTTGGACAATCCGGCGGCGGCGCAAAAATTTTATCTTTAACTGCAATGCCCGCGGCGAAAGGTTTATTTCACAAGGCAATAAATCAAAGTGGCGCGGTTGAGTTAATTGGAATGAGTTTGCAAACTCAAGACACTTCGCGCAGGGTTGCAGAATTGACTTTGCAGAATTTAAATTTGTCAGCGGCTGAAATTGCAAAACTTGAAAGTATTCCATATGCTGAACTTTCAGCGGCGGCGAATAAAGCATTTTTACAGGCAAGCAAAGAATTTGGCGCGGACAAAGTTTATCAAGGCAATAACGGCTGGTCGCCAATAATCGACGGCGTGAACGTTGTACAAAATCCCGTTGTTGATGGTTTTTCTGAAAATGCAAATAACATTCCGCTTTTGATAGGAACGATTGCGAATGAATGGACGACAATGGAATTAATGTCGCAAATGGCAAATTCGCAGAATGACAACAAAAATAATTGGAGTAATGCACAGATTGAAGAAAACCTGCGCGAAAAATACGGCGCAAATGCTGAAGCAATAAAAGCGGCTTTTAAAGAGGCGTACCCTGATAAACCTTTGGCAAATGCACTTTATCCTGATGTTTGGATGAGGACACGCGCTTTAAAAACTGCGCGAATAAAATCAGATCAAGCCGCGCCGGTTTACAATTACGTTTTTGCATGGGAAACTCCCGTTATGGGCGGCTTTGCAATGGCGTATCACTGCGCGGAAATTCCATTTGTATTTAACAATATTGAACTTTCAGCGGAGGCAACGGGCGCAACCAAAGAGGCTTACAAACTTGCAGATACAATTTCGCAAGCGTGGATAAACTTTGCAAGGATGGGCAACCCAAATGCAAAAGGTTTACCGAAATGGCAACCATACACGCGGAAAGGCGGCGCAACAATGATTTTAGACAATCAATCTGCAATGCGTTACCATCACGACGAAAAACTCATGAAACTGCTTGCGCCGGATTATGAATGATGAAAATTTTAATTTTAATATTGGCGGCGATAATTTTTAGCGGCTGTCAATATGCAGAATTGGGGAGCGTCGAAACAATGAAAAATTTTTCGCAGGATACAAAAGTTGCTGACGTGATAAATTATAAAAATTTTGGCAGTTACGGACGCTTGATTTTCCCTGCGAATATCGACATTGACAAAAACGCACCTTTGAAAAATTTGGACAACGTTTTACTTTGGTACAGCAATGTTAATCCTCAAAAAACTGTCGAAATTGTAAATTACATGAAGGAAAAAGCGGACGCGGGCGAAAAATTTTTCTACGATATTTACACTGACGCCGAAAAAAAATCTGATCCGCGCAAAAGAAATACCGGATTATTTTTCTTCAGAGGCAAGCCAAATGAAAAGTTTGCAATTTGCAACGCGGGCGGCGGCTTTTACTACGTCGGCGCAATGCATGACAGTTTCCCGCACGCGCTGGAACTCTCAAAACGCGGTTACAACGCCTTTGCTTTAATTTACCGCCCAAATGCTCAAACTGCTTGTGAAGACTTGGCGCGGGCAATAGCTTTTATTCACGAACACGCGGAAGAATTACAAGTTGACACAAAAAATTATTCGTTATGGGGCGGCAGTGCAGGCGCAAGAATGGCGGCTTGGCTCGGCAGTTACGGTACTGAAAATTTCGGCGAAAAAATTTTTCCACGTCCTGCCGCTGTAATTATGCAGTACACGGGACTTTCTGAAGTTTACGGCAATGAGCCGCCAACTTATAACTGCGTTGGTACAAGTGACGGAATTGCAAATTGGCGCACTATGCAACGGCGAATTGAAAAAATTCGTGCGAACGGTACAAACGCCGAAATAGAAATTTTTGAAGGTTTACCGCACGGTTTCGGACTTGGCGAAAATACAGTTGCTGAAGGTTGGATTGACAACGCCATAAGTTTTTGGGAAAATCAAATATAAATTTTTGGAGGTTTAAAAAATGGAAGTTTCAAGAAGAGATTTATTAAAAATGGCAGGAGCGGCGGCAGTAACTGCGGCGGTCGGTACTATCAGCCAAAAGGCAGAGGCGGCGGCAAAAATTAACATTTCGCAAGCTCCAGTTATCGGGAGTAAAAACGTTACAAGCACGAATTACAGCGGCTCGGCGGCAAAAGTTTATTTCACTCGTAAAATCGACGCCGCAAATTTGATTAAACTTTACAAAATGGTTAATGACAACATTTTCGGCAAAGTCGGAATTAAACTTCATACCGGCGAAAAAAATGGCCCAAACATTTTGCCGCGTGATATGGTAAAAGCTTTTCAAGCGCACGTGCCAAATTCAAATATCATTGAGACAAATACAATGTATCTCGGAGACCGTTACACTACAGCCGGACACAAAGAAACTTTGCGCGTTAATGGCTGGACTTTTTGCCCTGTTGACATTATGGACGAAGACGGCGGCGCAGAATTTCCAATTATCGGCGGCAAACATTTACAAAGTATCATTCTCGGCAAAAATTTAAAAAATTATGATTCTGTAATTGTTTTGACGCACTTCAAAGGTCACTCAATGGGCGGCTTTGGCGGCAGTTTAAAAAATATCGCCATTGGAATGGCAAGCGGGCAAATGGGCAAGCGTCAAGTTCACGGTTACACGAAAGGTACAAATATGCCGCCGCAGGGCGAAGATTGGGCGCACAATATGCCTTTGCAAGATGAATTTATGGAGCTTATGGCGGACAGCGGCAAGGCAACCTGTGATCATTTCGGCAAGCACATTGTATTTTTAAATGTAATGCGCCGAATGAGTGTAGATTGTGACTGCGCGGGTACTCACGCGGCTGAACCTACAATGAAAGATATTGGAATGTGTGCAAGTACAGATATTTTGGCGATTGATCAGGCTTGTTGCGACTTTGTTTACAGTGCGAATGACAGTAAAGACCTGCGCGAGCGTATTGAGTCAAGACACGGCTTGCATCAACTTACAGCCATGAGAAATATCGGCTTGGGTAATTCGCAGTATGAATTAATTTCGATTGACTAAAAAATTTCTGCCGGTAAAATTTACGGACGAATTGAAGCGGGAGTTATAAAAAACTTCCGCTTTTTTGGTTAAGGAGAAATGCCAATGGAAAAATCCAAAGTAATAAAAAAATCCGCCTTTCAAGCGGCGATAGAATTTTTAATTTTGATGAGCATTTTCAGCGTAATTGCGTATTATTCCTATAGCAAAATTGACGCGCTTTTAAAAGAATCGCTTGAAGAATCTGTAGCACTGACAAGCCGAAGTATTGCCGTAGGTTTAAATAACCAGTTTGAAGAAAAATTTCAAAAATTAAAAGCTATGGCACATAATTTGGAAATAGGAACAATTTCACTGGAAAATTTGGACGAACTGTTTTTATTTGAAACTGAAGGCGAAAAGATTGGAATTTTAACAGAAAACAATGAGGCAATTTTTGGCGAGTCCCTGCCGGAAAATCCCCCTGAAGATTTTTCCAGAAATAATTCTACTTTGTCAAGAAATGTTTTTGAACGATTTGCAAAAGTTTTCGACGGTGAAAAATTTGTAACTTACCATGAAAGCGTCGGTTTGATATTTGCAGTGCCGGTAAAAATCAACGGGCAAAATTATTTGCTGTACAATTCAATTCCCACCGAAACTGTAAGAAAAACTTTTAACGCGGTAAGTTATAACGGTTCAGGAACGGTAATTTTGCTAAATTCTTATTATGATTGGATGGTTATTGCCGATGGCGACGAACTCATAAACACTGAACCGGAAATGGAACCGAATTGGATAGCACTTGGCGATAAAGCTCAATCAAATGAAAATTTAGATTCGTGGTCGGTTTATGGCGAATACGAAGGAAGAAGATATTTTCTTTATCTTGCGTGGATTTCAAGGGAATATAATTTTTATCTTTCCGGCTATGCGTCATGGGACAAAGTTGCCGTCGGTATAGATTATATTTATCACGTAATGTTTGTAGCGTTATTTTTCGTTTTGTTATGTTTAATTTTTGGCGCACGGTACGTTATGCGAACGCGGCAGGCAAAATTTTTTGAACAGGAAAAATTATTGGCAGATTCAGCCAATCAAGCTAAAAGCGCGTTTTTGTCGAATATGTCCCATGAAATTCGCACTCCAATTAATGCGATAATGGGAATGAATGAAATGGTTATTCGTGAGTCAAACGATCCTGCAATTTTGGAGTACTCGGAAAATCTTCAAAACGCGGCGCGGACTTTGCTCGGTCTCGTCAATGATATTCTGGACTTTTCAAAGATTGAGGCGGGCAAAATGGAAATTATCCCTGTCGAATATCAATTAAGCTCCGTGTTAAACGATTTGGCGAATATGATTGAAACTCGCGCAGAAAAGAAGGGTTTAAAATTTATCGTTGAGGCTGATAAAAATTTGCCAAGTGTCTTGTACGGCGACGAAATACGAATTAAACAGGTTATCACGAACATTTTAACCAACGCCGTGAAGTACACCGAAAAAGGCAGCGTAACTTTGAAAGTTGAATTTGAAAATATTTCTGCTGATGAAATTTCTTTAAAAATCAGCGTCAAGGATACGGGAATTGGAATTAAGCCGGAAGATATGCAAAAACTTTTCAGCGCGTTTGAACGTATCGAAGAAAAGCGCAACCGCAGTATCGAAGGTACGGGCTTGGGTATGAATATTACTAAACAACTTTTGACGTTGATGGACAGCAAATTGGAAGTTGAAAGCGTTTACGGCGCAGGCTCAAATTTCAGTTTTCAAATTGTGCAAAAAGTTATCAGCGATAATCCCATTGGCAATTTTCAAGAAAATTATCGAAACTCACTTTCACAGCGTCAAAAGTATCAAAAAACTTTTACCGCACCCAATGCAAAAATTTTGGTCGTCGATGATACTCCGATGAATTTAACAGTTGTAAAGGGACTTTTGAAACAAACTAAAATTCAAATTGACACTGCCGCCGACGGCTACGAATGTTTAAATTTGGCGAATAAAATAAAGTACGACGTTATATTTTTGGATCACAAAATGCCGGGACTTGACGGGATTGAAACTTTGCAGGAAATGAAAAAATTGCCCGTCAATCTCAATGCAACAACGCCGGTAATTTCTTTGACTGCAAACGCAATAAGCGGCGCACGTGAGCAGTATATTGAGGCAGGTTTTCAAGATTATCTTACAAAGCCGATTGACAGCAAGCAACTTGAAAAATTGCTGATTGATTATTTGCCGCCGGAAAAAATTTCAGCTGCCGATGAAAATTCTGAAGTTGAAGAAGAAATACAACTGCCTGATTTTTTGGCGCGTATTGACGATTTAAACGCCCGTGAAGGCGTCGAACACTGCGGCGGTATGGATTCATATATGGACGCGCTGAAAGTCTTCGCAAATTCGATTTTAGACGCCTCTGCAGAAATTGAAAACTATTTCAACGAGGGCGATTGGAAAAATTACACGACGAAGGTACACGCGCTGAAAAGTTCCGCCCGCGTTATTGGGGCGAATGAACTTTCTGACAGGGCGCGGCGTTTGGAAGACGCGGGCAATGCTAATCGAATTGAAGAAATTCAAAACGACACGGCGGCACTTTTGAAACTTTATCGCAGTTATTTTGAAAAACTTTCGCCGCTGATTGAAACTGAAGAAACTAATTCAAATAAGCCGCTGATTGATGAAGATTCTTTGGCAGAGGCGATTGAGGCAATGAAAGACGCAGCGGCGAATTTTGATATTGATTCACTGGAATTTATTTTAGAGTCTCTGGAAGATTATCAACTGCCTGAAAATGAATTTGAACGCTACAAAAAAATTAAATCTGCGGTTGAAAAATTGGATTGGGAATCAATCACTTCAATTTTGAACGAAAATAATTTGTAAAATTAAAACGCGGCTGAAAAAGCCGCCTTATTTTTTTATACGGGAAGATTTATATTTTGAGTGTAAAAATCCTGCAAAATCTTGATAAATTCAAAAACGGCAGTATTTTTATTATCTGAATGAGTGCAAAGGACGCAGGAAATTTTTTCTTCGCAGTCAAACGGCGTCCACGCAAATTCATTATTGTGGTCGTTCAAATAGCCAGGCGCAAGGCAAATTCCTTTGTGCGCGGCAACGTTTGTAAGCGTAGTTTCTCTATCATTGCTGTTGAAATGTTCGATTTTAAAATTTTGAATGATACGATTTTGCACTGCGCGAAGTTCAGGTTGAGAACCGCCGCCTACCATTAAAACGCGCCCTTGTAAATCGTCAGCAGTAACTTTTTCTTTTTGTGCAAGCGGATCATTTTTTTCAGTTATCAGATAAATTTTGCTGTAGAAAAGGCGATGAATTTTTACATTTGGCGTACATTTCATATCTTGCTCACGGGCAAAAAGTATATCCTGTTCGCCGCGCAAAAATTTTTCGCAACTGTGCAACGGGATAAATTCCGGCGTGATTGAAATACCTGCGTTGGCGCGTTCAAATTTTTCTATGGCTTGAGGCAAAAAATAAATCGCCGAACGCATCGGCAAGCCAATAGAAATATTTTTTTGATAACGGCGGCTGAAATTTTGCCCTTGCTCAATCGCAAATTTTAATTCGTCACGAATATTTTTTAATGACTTGCAAAATTGTTCGCCTGCAGGCGTCAACGTTGCGCCTTTGCCGGAGCGATAAAAAATTTGAAAGCCAACTTCGTCTTCCAAAATTTTTATCTGATAAGTTAAAGCCGGTTGAGAAATAAAAAGATTTTCCGCCGCACGATTAAAATTGCACGTCTTCGCCAATTCCAAAATGTAGTCAATTTTTTTCAAATCCATAATCATTGCCTCCGCAATTAAAATTTTTTATTGAAAATAATATAATGCTATTAGACTTTTATTTCAACTGCAATTAAAATTAAATTACAGAAAAAAATTCGATGGAGGGAAGAAAATGAAGAAGAATTTTTTTAAGAAAGCATTAGCGGCGGCGATTTTATCAGCCGGTTTAATTGCGCCGTTCAGTGCGGACGCGGCGAAAACTACAAATAAACCTATTGTAATTGCGGAGCAGGGCAGTTTTGCAGTTGGCGGAAAAACTATTAAACACGCAGGAACTTTTTCACAGGAAAATTTTTTATCGCCGGAAGGTCAATCTGTTTACACAGTAAATTTAACAAAAAATAATTCTTTATAAATTGAAAATTGACCTGTTCGCTCCTCTGTGATAAAATTTAATCGTCAAAATTAAAGAATCACTCGGAAACGACCAAGCCAATTTAGGCTTTTATTATAAGCGTTTCTGAGTGTACTGTCAAACACAGAGGAGACGATTATAATGACGGAGAGCGAAAAAGAACGTTACGAAAATTACAAAATTACTTTTGTCGCATTGATGCTTTGTTATCCATTTGGACTTGAGAATTTAGAAGGCGAATTTTGGTGCAACATTAAAGGCTACAATGGAAGCTATGCTGTATCAAATTATGGACGTGTAAAAAGTTTTAAATATAAAACTCCTCATATTGTTGCACCATATATTACTGCAGGTGGCTATCTTCAAGTAACTTTGTACAAAAATGGAAAAGGCAAGCAAATTTTAATTCATTGGTTAGTAGCTGAGGCTTTTGTTCCCAATCCGTTGAATTTACCGGAAGTTGATCACATTTATGGAAATAAACTTGATAACTATTATAAAAATCTTGAATGGGTAACTGGTTTTGAAAATAAACGTCGTGCTTATCAGATTGGCTTGATAAAATATGGCGAAGAAAGAAAATCAGCGAAACTTTCAAACGCGGAAGTGTTATGGTGTCGTTCGGTTTTCATTCCCAAAGACGATAAATACGGAATAAAACCATTGGCAGAAAAATTTGGAGTAAGTGAAAGAAATATGCGCAAAATTATTAATTGCGAAACTTATAAAAATATTGAAGATAAAAATTCTGTTCAAGTTATCCAAAATACAAAGGAAGTGTTGTTATTGAATGTATTTGAAAATCTGCGCGAAGGCAAACATTATCACATTTTAGACGAAGATTATCAGCGCGAAGTACACGGCGAAATTGACAGATGCCGTCATTTATGTCATTTGATAAATTCGACAGACCCGCTTGAAAAAGAAAAAATTTTGCAACTTGAAAAGGAACTTTTTAACGGCAACTTGCCGGAAAATACCTTTTTGACGCCGCCATTTCAAATTGATTGTGCTTGCCGCGTTTTTCTCGGTAAAAATGTTTTCGCTAATCACGGCTTGGTAATGATGTCAGTTGGAACAATCACGGTTGAAGACGGCGTTATGTTCGGTCCTGAAGTTGGAATTTTTAGCGTGAATCATGAGCCGAAAAATATTCGCGTAATTATGACTAAAGAAATTTTGATAAAGAAAAATGCGTGGATAGGCGCAAGAGTAAATATTTTGCCCGGCGTGACTATTGGCGAAAATGCAATTATCGGCACAGGCTCAATCGTTACAAAAGATATTCCTGATAACGCGGTTGCAGTTGGCAACCCTGCGCGAGTTGTAAAAATGATAGATTAAAATTTTGGAGAGTTTAAAATGAAAGTTTTACTTGTAAACGGCAGCCCGCACAAAAACGGCTGTACTAATCGCGCCCTTGAGGAAGTTGCAAAAACTTTTGACGCTGAAAATATTGACACAGAAATTTTTTGGATTGGCGCAAAAGTTAGCGGTTGTATGGCGTGTTTCAAGTGCATTGAAACGGGCAAATGCGCTTTGAATGATGTTGTAAATGAATTTCGACAAAAAGCTTATACGGCAGATGGTTTTGTTTTCGGCTCACCGACACATTACGGCGGTATGAGCGGCAATTTGGTTGGATTTATGGACAGGCTTTTCTTTTCGGAATTTCAAGGCAACGCAAATAAAGCGTTTTACCTTAAACCGGCGGCAGCGGTTGTTGCGGCGCGTCGCGCAGGTTCTACCGGCGTTTTTGAACAACTTTTAAAATATTTCACTGTTCAAGAAATGCCCGTAATTTCTACAAGATATTGGAATAACGTTTTCGGTATGGACGCGGCGGAAGTCGAACAAGACGAAGAGGGCTTATATAATATGCGCGTATTGGCGCGGAATATGGCTTACTTTTTGAAATGCAAAGACGCCGCCGAAAAATCAGGCGTAAAATTGCCGAAATTTGAAACGCCGAAGTTTACAAACTTTGTGCGTAGAGAAAACGGCTCACGATAAATTTTAAAGGAGCGATTTAAATGCAGTATGTAAAATTTGGAAACACTGGAATGGACGTTTCAAGAATTTGTTTGGGAATGATGAGTTTCGGCAAGCCCGGCAAAGAAAACGGCGTTTTTCCTTGGGCAAAAAATTTTGATGAAGGCAAAGAAATGTTTAAAAAAGCCGTCGAACTCGGAATTAACTATTTTGATACGGCAAACGTTTATCAAATGGGAAGTAGCGAAGAAATTACCGGACGCTACATTAAAGACTTTGGACTTGACCGCGATGAAATTGTTGTCGCAACGAAAGTTAATTTTGAAATGAGAATCGGACGCCCCAACGGTAAAGGTTGCTCCCGCAAAAATATTATGGCGGAAATTGATCACAGTTTGAAACGCTTGCAAATGGATTATGTGGACTTGTACCAAATTCACCGCCTCGACCCTGAAACGCCAATGGAAGAAATTATGGAGGCACTTCATGACGTTGTAAAAGCAGGAAAGGCGCGTTATATTGGCGCGTCAACAATTTTTGCATGGCAGTTGGAACGTATGCAAAATATCGCCGAAAATCACGGCTGGACAAAATTTGTCTCACTTCAACCGCAGTACAATTTAATTTACCGCGAAGAAGAAAGAGAAATTATGCCGCTTTGCAAAGATAGAAAAATGGCTGTAGTTCCTTGGTCGCCGCTTGCCGGAGGACGCACGGCACACCCGTGGGGTACTAAAACGGCTAGAAATTCTATTGACGAAGTTAGCCCGATGGTCTGGGATTCTACAAATGACGTTGATAAAGTTGTTGTTGACAATCTCGAAAAAGTTTCAAAAGAAATTGGCTACTCAATGGCACAAACTTCGTTGGCGTGGATGCTTAGCAAAGATTATATTACCGCGCCAATCGTCGGCACAACTTCAGTAAAACACATTGAAGAGGCAGTTTCTGCGATTGATATTAAACTGGACGACGAAACGATTAAAAAATTGGAAGCTCCTTACGTACCGCACATTAAAACAGGTGCATTTTAAAATTTTTACTGGGATATATTTGTTTTACTTTTTAAAAGCCGCGTGTTATAATCGACGCGGTATTTTTAATTTGAGAGGAGAATTTTGAAAGCTTATGGCTAAAAAAATGAAGACGATGGACGGCAACGCGGCGGCGGCTTATATTTCCTACGCTTTTACAGAGGTTGCCGCGATTTATCCAATTACTCCATCCTCGCCAATGGCTGAAAATGTTGACGAAATGGCGGCGAAAGGCGCAAAAAATATTTTTGGGCAAAAAGTTCGCTTGATTGAATTACAATCTGAAGGCGGCGCGGCGGGCGCAGTTCATGGCTCACTGCAAGCGGGCGCACTTACCACAACTTACACAGCGTCTCAAGGCTTTTTGCTTATGATTCCAAATTTATATAAAATTGCGGGCGAATGTTTACCCGGCGTTTTCCACGTTTCAGCGCGTGCGTTGGCGGCGTCAACTTTAAATATTTTTGGCGATCATCAAGACGTTATGGCGGCGCGTCAAACAGGTTGTGCAATGTTGGCAGAGGCTAGCGTTCAAGAAGTTATGGACTTGTCCGCAGTTGCACATTTGGCGGCGATTAAAGGCAAACTTCCTTTCATAAATTTCTTTGACGGTTTTAGAACTTCCCATGAAATTCAGAAAATCGAAATGATTGACTACAACGACCTTGCAAAAATTGTTGACTACGATGCAATTAACAATTTCCGCCGCAATGCTTTAAATCCCGATCATCCCGTTATCAGAGGCACGGCGACAAATTCAGACGTTTATTTCCAAATTCGTGAAACTGTCAATAACAGTTACGAAAAACTTCCTGAAATTGTTGAAGAGGCAATGGCGGAAATTTCCAAAATTACCGGCAGGGAACATCACATTTTCGATTATTACGGCGCGGCTGACGCTGACAGAGTTATTATTGCGATTGGTTCAGTTTGCCAAACTATGCAAGAGGCGGTTGAATATCTCAACAAAAACGGCGAAAAAGTCGGTATGATTAACGTTCATTTGTACCGCCCGTTCAGTGTTAAACATTTCCTTAGCGCAATTCCAAAAACTGTTAAGAAAATTGCTGTACTTGACAGAACGAAAGAATCCGGCGCAACAGGTGAGCCGCTTTACTTGGACGTTCGCGCCGCTTTTTATGACGCTGATATTTCGCCCGTGATTGTTGGCGGACGTTACGGCTTGGGCGGCAAGGATACAACGCCCGATCAAATTCTTACTGTCTTTAATGAACTCAAAAAAGATAATCCTATGAACGGCTTTACCATTGGAATTGTTGACGACGTTTCAAATAAATCTTTGGCGAATGAACATACTGACATAGATTTAACGCCGGAAGGTACAACCGCTTGTAAATTCTGGGGTCTCGGTTCAGATGGTACAGTTGGAGCGAATAAATCTGCAATTAAAATTATTGGTGACAACACAGACCTTTATGCACAGGCTTATTTTGCTTACGACTCCAAAAAATCCGGCGGTATTACGATGAGTCATTTGCGTTTTGGTAAATCGCCTATTATTTCGCCGTATCTTATCACTAAGGCTGATTTTATTTCCTGCAGTCAAAAATCTTACGTCCACCACTATAATTTAATTGCGGGCTTGAAAAAGGACGGTATTTTCTTACTTAATACTGACTGGAGCGACGAAAAACTTGGGCGTAAACTTCCCGCCTATATGAAGAAATATATTTCAGAAAATAACATTCAAGTTTACACAGTCAACGCGGTTAAAATTGCCGGCGAATTGGGACTTGGCGGGCGTTTCAATATGGTTATGCAGGCGGCTTTCTTCAAACTTGCGAATATCATTCCGATTGATGACGCGGTTAAATATCTCAAAGACGCAGTAGAAAAATCTTACGGCAATAAAGGTCCTCAAATTGTCGAAATGAACTGCAACGCCATTGACAGAGGTATTGACGCACTGCACAAAGTTGACATCAGCGGCTGGGATATTAACGCAAAAGGCGAACGCGAAAATACTTCAACTGAAGGCTTGCCGAAATTTATCAGCGAAATTCAAAATGTTATCAATCGTCAAGAAGGCGACGTTTTGCCCGTCAGCAAATTTATTGAGCTTGAAGACGGTACTTTCCCTGTTGGCGGTTCTGCTTACGAAAAACGCGGCACGGCTATTAAAGTTCCGAAATGGGATAAATCTAAATGTATTGGCTGTAACCAATGCTCCTTTGTTTGTCCGCACGCCGCAATTCGTCCAATTTTGACGACTGACGACGAATTGAAAAACGCGCCGGAAGGTATGGAGTCAATCCCTTCAAAAGTTTCTAAAGGCAACAATTTAACAATCGCCGTTTCAACGCAAGACTGCTTAGGTTGCGGCAACTGCGCTCAAGTTTGTCCAAAACAGGCGTTGGAAATGGTTAATTTCAATGACGAGGCTAAGGCGCGTCAAAAATATTTCGATTACGGCGTTGACGTTACAAAAGTTTCTCAAAAAGTTACTGCAATGAAAAAATCTACCGTTATTGGCAGTCAATTTGAAAAACCGTTATTTGAATTTAGCGGGGCTTGTGCAGGTTGCGGCGAAACTCCATACGCAAAACTTTTAACTCAACTTTTCGGCGATAGAATGATGATTGCAAATGCTACAGGTTGCAGTTCAATTTGGGGCGCGTCAGCTCCCGCAATGCCTTACACTACCAACGCAAAAGGTCACGGTCCCGCGTGGGGCAATTCACTTTTTGAAGATAATGCAGAATACGGCTTAGGAATGTTCTTGGGCGTTAAAGCTATCAGAAAAGCACTTTCAAACGACGTTGCACAGGCGATTGAAGAAAGCAAAGGCAGTCACGAATTACGCGCCGCGCTTGCCGATTGGAAGGAAAATATTGACGTTAGCGAAAATACCCGCGAACGCGCCGAAAAACTTACAGAAATTTTGGCGGCTGAAAAAGGCGACGACGCACTTTTAAATAAAATTTACGATAACCGCGATTATTTTGTAAAGCGTTCACAATGGATTTTAGGCGGCGACGGCTGGGCTTATGATATTGGCTACGGCGGCTTAGATCACGTTTTGGCAAGCGGCGAAAATGTCAACGTCTTTGTATTTGATACTGAAGTTTATTCAAATACCGGCGGACAGGCTAGCAAGGCAACTCCTGCGGCGGCTATTGCACAATTTGCGGCAACCGGCAAAAAGACGAAGAAAAAAGACTTGGGCAAAATGGCTATGAGTTACGGCTATGTTTACGTCGCGCAGGTTTCAATGGGCGCGGATCAGAATCAGTTGCTTAAAGCCATTACCGAAGCTGAAGCGTATGACGGACCGTCTTTAATTATCGCTTACGCGCCTTGTATCAATCACGGTATTAGAAAAGGTATGGGCAATAGCCAACTCGAAGGCAAATTAGCCGTTGCGTGCGGTTATTGGGCGAATTGGCGTTATAATCCTCAACTTGTCGGCAGTGGCAAAAATCCGTTTACTTTGGATTCTAAAGACCCTGATTTTTCCAAATTCCAGGAATTTTTACAGGGCGAAGTTCGCTACTCTTCATTAAAACGCAATTTCCCAGACGCGGCAGAGGAACTTTTCAAGAAAACTCAAAAAGACGCTGAAGAACGTATCAACGGTTACAAAATTTTAGCAGGAAAATAATTTTGAAATACGGGGGCTGGAAAATTTTCCGGCTCCTTTTTTCAAATACAAGAAAGGAAATTCATATGTCAGAAAGTTTAAATTCAGATGCTCCTCAACTTCCGCCAAGTACCATTGCGCACAATTTGAAAATAGTTAATTTGCCCGGCACTAAGTACCCGTTCGCCTATCGTCCAGTTGACGCGCCAATAGTCAAATGGATTTTTCAAGATGAAGAATACAAATTGCCGATAAAAAATTTTCAGCCAAAATTGATTTTGGATTGTGGCGGAAATATTGGCTGCAGTGCGGTTTACTTTGCAAATCAATATCCAGACGCGCAAATTTATTCAATGGAGCCGGAGGCGAATAATTTTAAACTTTTGCAGTACAATACAACTTTTTATGATAACGTCCACATTATGAAATCTGCGCTTTGGGACAAAGAAACTTTTATTCGCGTCGAAGACAGAGGACACGGCATAGCAGGTTTTATGACTTTTGAAACAACTGAAGACGACCCTGAATCTTTTAAAACCGTGACGATTGCAAAACTTTTGAAGGACTCCGGCTTTGATAAAATTGATTTTCTGAAAGTTGACATTGAAGGCGCGGAAAAGGAAGTTTTCGGCGCGGCTGATGTTGATGAATGGCTGCCAAAAGTTTCAGTAATTGCGATTGAATTGCATGACAGGTACAAGCGCGGTTGTTCCTACGAATTTTTCAAGGCAATTTCAAAATATCATTGGTACTTTGCATTTAAAGGCGAAAATTTATTTTTTATTAGAGAAAACGATTAAAAAAATTTTGGGAGAGTTTAAAATGAAATACAGACAACTTGGCAACACCGGCTTAAAAGTTAGTGAAATTGGTATTGGTTGCGAAGGCTTGAGCGAAGAAAATTTTGCAATGGCGAAAAAAATTTTTGACGTGGCAGAATCTGAAGGCGTCAACTATTTTGATTTATACGCCTCCAATCCTGAACTTAGAAAAGCTATTGGCGACGCAATGCACGGACGCCGCGAAAAATTTATTGCACAATCTCATCTTTGTTCAATTTGGCAAAACGGGCAATATAAACGCACGCGCAAAGTTGCTGAAGTTAAAGCGGGCTTTGAAGAATCTTTGAAACTTTTGCAGACAGATTATATTGACGTTGGAATGATTCATTACTGTGACGATTTAAAAGATTGGGACGTAATTGCAAACGGCGGCGTTTTAGAGTACGCGCAGGAGCTCAAAAAAGCCGGTAAAATTCATCATATTGGCTTAAGCAGTCATAATCCAATAGTTGCATTAAAAGCCGTTGAAAGTGGCGCGATTGAAGTTTTAATGTTCAGCGTTAATCCTTGCTACGATTTACTTCCTGCTTCTGAAGATGTGGAACAACTTTGGAACCCTGCAAATTACGAAAATACTTTGGTAAATATGGACGCAGACAGAAAAAATTTGTATGAAACTTGCCAGCGTTTGGGCGTTGGTATAACTGTAATGAAATGTTTTGGCGGTGGCGATTTACTTGACGCAAAACTTTCACCGGCGGGCGTTGCTTTAACTGTCAATCAGTGTATCCATTACGCGCTGACACGTCCGGCGGTTGCCGTCGTACTTTCCGGCGCACATTCGGTTGAACAATTTAAACAAAGTTTAGCTTACGAAAACGCCACTGACGCCGAAAAAGATTTTGCTGAAACGTTCGCAAGTTTTCCAAAAATCAGTTGGCGCGGCAGTTGTACCTATTGTTCACATTGTGCGCCGTGTCCAAAGAAAATTGAAATTGCCTACGTTCACAAATTTTTAAATCTGACAATCGCGCAGAAAAAAATTCCTGAAACAGTGCGGGAACATTACGCGGCACTTGAACACCACGCGGGCGAATGTATTCAATGCGGGGCTTGTGAAACTCGTTGCCCGTTCGGCGTCGAAATTAGAAAAAATATGCTTAAAGCCAAAGAAATTTTCGGCTATTGATTTTAAAATTTTTTTGAGTAATTTCCTGCTGGAAAAATTTTCGGCGGGAAATTTTTTTGTTTAAAACTTGCGTAATAACTAAAATGAATTTATAATGAAATAAAAAAAGGATGTGATGAAAATATGAGCGTGGCAAGAGACAAATTAAAATCTGCAAAAAGAATCGTCGTTAAAGTCGGTACAAGTACTTTGACGCACAGCGGCGGCAATTTGAATTTGTACAGGATTGAACATTTAATCAGAGAAATTGCAGATTTGCACAACGCGGGCAAAGAAATTATTTTTGTAACTTCGGGAGCAATAGCCGCCGGTATCGGAAAAATGGGGCTTGCTAAAAAACCTGAAACAATTCCCGAAAATCAAGCTCTTGCCGCCATTGGACAAGGTGTTTTAATGCACATTTATGAAAAATTTTTCGCTGAATACGGGCAGACAATGGGGCAAATTCTTTTGACAAAAAACAGCACGGTTGACGAACACGCTCGCGAAAATTCCAAAAATTCATTGACTGCACTTTTAAAAATGGGCGTTATCCCCGTGATAAACGAAAATGACGCCGTAGCCGTTGACGAAATTAAAATTGGAGACAATGATAACCTGTCTGCGATGGTTGCAAATATTGTTGAGGCGGAAGTTTTAATTATTTTGACTGATATTGACGGGCTTTATAACGGCAACCCCAAAACTGACAGCGCGGCTAAACTGATTCACGAAGTGCCGGAAATAAATTCTGAAATTGAAAAAATGGCAGGCGGCGCAGGTACTAAACTTGGTACGGGCGGAATGTTTACCAAAATTCAAGCCGCCAAATTTGCAACCGAAAATGGAATTGCAATGCTGATTATCAGTGGTAAAGAAATTGGAAATTTGCGCCGTGCGTTGAGCGGCGAAGAAATTGGAACTATATTTTATAGGGGCTAGGAGTTAGGGATTAGTGGTTAGGGAATTAAAAATTTTTTAACCTGTTCCCAAAAATTTAAATTTTTAAAAAGGATTGATGAAAATGTTAATAAAGGAAGTAATAGCCGAACAGGCACAACTTGCAAAGGCAGCCGCTTTAAAAATGGCGGGAATCAGCGCAGAAGTTAGAAACGCGGCACTTTTCGCAATGGCGGACGCACTCGAAAAAAGACAGGACGAAATTTTGGCAGTAAACGCCGAAGAAGTCGAATATTTCAAGGCAAATTCAACACGCCAACATATGCTTGACAGATTAGTTTTAAATCCAAAAAGAATTGCAGATATGGCTAACGGCTTGCGTCAAACTGCACTTTTGCCCGATCCTATTGGTCACGAAGATTTTCATACAACGCGCCCCAACGGTTTAAAAATTCGCCGTGTGCGCGTACCTTTCGGCGTGGTAGGAATTATTTATGAGGCTCGCCCAAATGTCACGGTTGACGCGGCGGCACTTTGTTTGAAAAGTGGCAACGCTTGCATTTTGCGCGGCGGCTCGGAGGCTATTCGTACCAATACAAAACTTACAGAAATTTTGAATGACGCGGCAATTTCCGCCGGTATTCCCGAACACGCAATAGAATTTATAAAAATTACAGACCGTGATGCTATTGTTGCAATGTGTCGCCTTAGAAAATTGATTGATGTTATCATTCCACGCGGCGGCGCAGGTTTAATCGCCCGCGTTGTTGAACATAGTATCGTACCTGTAATTGAAACGGGTACTGGCGTTTGTCATGTTTACGTTGACAAGGCGGCAAATTTGGAAATGGCGTTAAAAGTTGCCTTGAGTGCAAAAATTTCCCGTCCGTCCGTCTGCAACTCTATGGAAACGCTTTTAATCCATAAATATATTGCAAATTCATTTTTGCCGGATATTGCAAAGTCGATGATTGAACACGGCGTAGAATTGCGCGGCGATGAAGAGGCTTTAAAAATTTGCCCGGATATGAAGGCGGCAACTTCTGAAGATTGGAGTACCGAATACAACGACTTAATTTGTAACGTGAAAATTGTTGAAGACGTAGACGCGGCGATAAATCACATTAACAAATACAACACGCAACATTCTGATTCAATTTTGACTGAAGACGCGGCGGCGGCTGAAAAATTCCAGAAATTGGTTGATTCTGCTTGCGTATATGTAAATGTTTCAACACGCTTTACAGATGGATTTGAATTTGGATTCGGCGCGGAAATTGGAATTAGTACACAAAAACTTCATGCACGCGGTCCAATGGGCTTAGAGGCACTTACAACTATGAAATATTTGATTGATGGAAATGGACAAACGCGCTGATAATTCACGGCTAAAATTTCTGGACGTTGCAAAAGGTATAGGAATTTTGCTTGTAGTAATGGGACATTGCATACCCGACGCCTCAACGTTCCAAACAATTTCAAATTCAAGTTTTGCGTTCTTTCACAAAATTATTTATAGTTTTCATATGCCGCTATTTTTCTTCATCAGCGGATTTTTAGTAAAACAAATATTGGATTCTTCGCAGAAATTTAAAATAATCCTGAAAAAATTTAACCGTCTGCTTGTACCATATTTTTTTGTAGGAATTTGTTATTTGCCGCTGAAAATAATTTTTTCGCAGTTTGCAAATAAATCTTACGACTTCAGCGAATTTTGGAAAATATTTATTGGAATAAATCCAGATGGCGAACTTTGGTTTTTGTACGCGCTGTTTCTAGTTTCAGCCGTTGCAATAATTTTTGAAAACCGCGTCAACAATTTTGGCTTGATGTTGGCGTGGATTTTAGCAGTGATTGACTTGCACACAACTTTTTTGATGATAAAATTTTTGTGGTTTAACTTTTTCTTCGTGTTCGGGATTTACTGCAGAGCAAATTTTCCAAACTTTATAGAGGAAACAACTGATAAAGCCGCGTTTGTGTATTTGGCGGCGTTTGCACTTGGAAATTATTTCAATTTATTTTTTGTACCGGCGGCAACAGGAATTGTAGTTTGTCTTTGGATTTCGCATAAAATCAGCCAAACTGATTCAAAGACTGTAAAAATTTTTGAAATTCTGGGCTTATTTTCAATGGACATTTACATTTTGAGCGATCTGATAAAAATTCCGTTCAGAATAATTTTCTGGAATTTTTTGCATATGTACACGGCAACTTTCTGGATTTGTTTTATTGGAGCCGTGACAGGTTCAATAATTTTAAGCAAATTTATTATTCGACGGAGTAAAATTTTGAGTAAATTGGTATTGGGGTTGAAAATTGAATGATTGGTTATCTTCGTACCATAAAAAATTATTTGAGTACGGCGAAGGGCAAACATGATTTTATTGATTACGTTCGCGCAGGATTTTTCATTCTTGTTACAACGTTGATTGTAGATTTTATTTTGAGACTGGTTTAATATTTTAGGTGTTAGGTTTTAGCGGTTAGGTGTTAGGGACTGTTGATAAATTCAAGCAAGTAAAAATTTTATCCAAAGATTTACCTCAAAAATTTGCGGATAAAATTTTAAAAAAATGGCGAAAACCGACTTTATCAACACGCTCTAGGTGTAAAACCTAAAACCTTGCAACTGCGACAAGTCAGAGCAGTTGCTCACCTAAAACCTGAAAAATTCTTACAGAAATAATTTAAAATTATTAAAGGGCGGTGTAAGTTATGAAAGTCGGAATAATGGGCGGCACATTCGACCCAATACACTTTGGACATTTGGCAATGGCAGAATCTGCGCGAGTGATTTTTTCACTTGACGAAGTTTTATTTATCCCGTCAGCGCGTCCGCCACATAAAACTGAAAACCAAATAACGCCGGAAGTACACCGCTTAATGATGACATACCTTGCAACGCAATCAAACAAATTTTTTCAAGTATCGCCAATGGAATTTATGCGCGAAGGACTTTCATACACGCTTGACACGGTAGACGCACTGCATAAAAAGTTTGGCGCGTCTACAGAATTATTTTTTATAATTGGCTCGGATTCAATGGCGGATTTGCCAAAATGGCACAAGGCGCGGGAACTTGTTCAAAAAGTACACTTCATAGCGGCGGCGCGTCCCGGCGTTAAAGTAAATCTTGACGAATTACAAAAATTTTTCGGTGCAGAGGATATGCAGCATATTCATCAAATTACAACGCCGGGATTAGAAATTTCTTCAACAGATTTACGGGAAAGAATACGGCAAGGGCGTTCGATAAAATATTTGGTTCCTGAAGTCGTCGAAGAATATATTTACAAGGAACATATTTATTCAACTGATATTGACGAAATGCGAAAGGAACTTCAGAAACGTTTGAAAAAGGAGCGTTTTGCACATTCAATAGGCGTTGCAAATACCGCCGTTAAACTTGCAAAAAAATTCCACATTGACGAAAGAAAAGCTTACATTGCAGGATTGTTGCACGATTGCGCCCGCCAATTTGAAAATGATGAACTTCCGGCGGAGGCAAATAAACGCGGTATTAAAATTGGCGAAGTTGAAAATTCTGTTCCGCTTTTACTGCATGCTTACATTGGCGCACAAATGATTGAAGAAATTTACAACGTACACGACGCCGAAATTTCTCAAGCGATTTACCGCCATACAGTTGCCGCAAGAAATATGACGCCGCTGGATAAAATTATTTATTTTGCTGATATGATTGAGCCAAACAGAAATTATCCCGGCGTTGAAAAGCTGCGCGAAATTGCCGAAAAATCTAACGACCTTGACGAAATTATTTTAACCGCGTTGAATGAATCAATAATTTTTGTAACGCAGAAAAATTCACTGGTACACCCCGACACAATCGACGCACGAAACTTTTTACTTTTGCAAAAGGAGAAATTAAAATGATTTACCCTTTGATGACGCTGAATGACAATACAGAAATTGTACATTCTGAAACTTTGCCGGACGGCAGAGTTAAAGTTTACATTGAAACGCCGGACTCTAAGGACGATTTTCATCATATGACAATTTATTTGCCGGATTATCAAATTGAAGAGGTTTATCGTTACACTGCTGACGAAGTTGAAAAATATATCAAAATGATTCGTAAAATGGCACATTTGATAATCCCATTTGCCGCAGGAGGAGGATTTGAAAATGCCTCGCGTGTTTAAAAGATGAAAAATTTTAAAAGGCTAAAAACCACATTGGAAGAAACGCGCGTCCTCGATTTTTGCCTGGAAACTAAGATGAAGGAAACGCGAGCAAAACGCGGCGTGAAACTAAGACTACCGGAACATAGGACGCGAAAAATCCGGACGCGCGGTAAAGCACTTTCTTTTGGTACTTTTCTTTTTGCTTTGGAAAAGAAAAGTACATTTAAAGATAAAAAGGTTTAATTTGAAAAATATTATTGCTGATAAAGTGAGCAGTGTCCGAAATGGCGAATAAAACTCAAGATAATATAGAAAAGAAACGCAGATTAATGCGGCGAAGACGAAGGCGCAAATTTTTTCGCGCAATTTTTGTTTGTGTTATAATGATTTTAATTGGTACTGCGATTTTATTTGCAGGCGTCGGAATTTATAACATTGCAAGCCGCGCTTATAACGAAATAAGTTCAATGTACGAAGGTTACAACGAACGCCGCGAAGCTCGTGTTGGCGAAATTGATCCGAAGTTTGAAGGGTATACAAATATTTTGATACTCGGAATTGACGACGGCGAAAACGGCGGGCGCGAAGCTGATACTATTTTAGTTTTGAGTTTTTCAAATGACACAGGAAAATCTCGGTTAATTTCAATTCCGCGCAATACTTGGGTTAGTGCAAATTCTTCAGCAGGACGGCTCGGCAGTTTGTACACGTGGGGCGGCGCAAGTTTAATCGTTCGCCACGTTTCCGGCTTGCTTGGAATTTCTATCCATCAGTATGTTATAATTGATATGGACACTTTGTCGGAGCTGATTGATATTTTCGGCGGAATTGATATTTACGTTGAAGAAAATATGGACTACGAAGACCCAGAATCCGGCTTGCAAATTCACCTTGAACAAGGTTATCGCCATTTGAACGGCGCGGAAACTATGGGATATTTGCGTTATAACAGTGAAAAGCTCGGCGACGTTGGCAGGGTTCAGCGTCAACAAAAATTTATTAAGTCCTTCTATTCAAAAGTCCTGCAACTTGATACAATACCTAAACTGCCCGCCATTGCAGATATTTTCAAAACTAAAATTGAAACAAGCGCGGAAATTTTCGACTCGGCGCACTTGGCTAACGTCCTGCGCAGAATGAGCAGCGATCCTCCAACTACCGTAATGTTGCCGGGTACTGAAAATTCTCTTGGAATTTGGGAGCCGAATCTTAAAGAAATTGACGCCAAAATACAGGAACTTTTCCCCATTCAAGATATTGCCACTGATGAATAATTTAAGGGAGTGATTTTTTTGGAGACTATGGAAATTGCGAAAAAAATTTGTAAGGCGGCAAGCGACAAAAAAGCCGGCGATATTATTATTATGGATATGCGCGGTCTGATTTTTACGACAGATTATTTTGTAGTTTGCTCCGCGCCGACGGCTACGCAAGTTCGCGCCATTGCTGATAACATTGAAGAAGAGCTTGACAAAGCCGAAATTCATTTCAGCCACAAGGAAGGCTACCACGAAGGCGAATGGATTTTACTTGACTACGGCGACGTTGTTACTCACATTTTCAAAAATGAAAACCGCGATTATTACGCACTGGAAAAACTTTGGGGAGACGCGAAAATTACAAATTATGAAGAATGATTTTAAATTTAAGCCAATGACGGTTGCCAAATTAAAAGTTGTACGGCAATCAGAATTTGGCGTATTTTTGAACGCGGAAACCGGAAGCACGAACGACGATATTTTACTTCACAAAAATCAACAAACGGCTGAAGTTAAAATTGGCGACGTTGTCGAAGTTTTTTTATATCTTGATCCGAAAAAAAAATTAACTGCGTCAATGCGCGTTCCCAAAATGAAAGTTGGACAAATTGCGCGGCTGAAAGTTATCAATGTTACGAACGACGGAGCATTTTTGGAAGTTGGAGCTGAACGCGGAATTTTTATGCCGTTCGCTGAAATGATTGGCAAGCCGAAAATTGGCGACGTTGTTTGGGCAAAACTTTACACCGATAAAAGCGGCAGGCTTGCAACTTCAATGAAAGTTTCTGATGAAATTCGGCGTGCGTCCGTACCGGCGGAAAATGTTAAAGTTGGCGACAAAGTTACCGGCGCAATTTACAACGTCACGGAGGCGGGCGCGTTTCTTTTCAGCAACGAACGCTACATTGTTTTTATCGACAAGTCAGAAATTCCGCGCTATTTGAAAGTTGGCGAAGTTTTGGACGCCCGCGTTACTTTCGTTCGTGACGACGGCAGGCTTGATGCTTCACTGCGCGAAACTAAAGAATTGGCGATTAATTCAGACGCTGAAAATATTTTTAAATTTATGCAGAATAACGGCGGCAAAATTTTTCTCCACGATAAAAGCGAGCCGGAAGAAATTTACAACGTGTTCAAAATGAGCAAGGCGGCGTTCAAACGCGCAATAGGACATTTGCTGAAAGAAAGGCTTATTGAAAAAATTGACAACGGCTTTAAAATAGGGGTTAGGGGTTAGGAATTAGGGATTAGGAATTTACCTGACAGCTAACCGCTAAAAATCGACCGAAGGGAGATTTTTCTTTGCTTATCATTGGACTTACCGGCGGCATAGCTTGCGGCAAATCTGCAGTTTCATTTGAGTTGAAAAAACTCGGCGCAAAAATTTTGGATATTGACACCGTAACTCATGAACTTTTGGAGCCGGAAGGCAGGCTTTTTGATACCTACGTTCAACATTTCGGCAAGTACATTGTCAGCGGCGATGGCAATTTGAACAAAAAAATTATTGGCGAAATTATTTTCAATCATCCTGAAGAAAGAGCCTGGATAAATTCCGTTGCTCATCCAATTTTACTGAACGCGGCGCGGGATTTTCTGGAAAATTGCGCGGCTGAAGGCGTTGAAATTGCTGTAGTTGAAGTGCCGTTACTTTTTGAAGCCGGTTGGGAACATTTATTTGACGAAATTTGGGCGGTATACGTTGGACGCGCTCAACAAATTTGGCGGCTCGTTCAACGTGACAATTTAAGCCAACAACAAGCCATAGCCCGTATCAATTCTCAAATGCCACAGGATAAACTTTGCGAACTTGCCGACGTTGTCATTAATAACAAAAAAAATATTGCGCGTACCAGAAAACAGGTTCGCGCAGCTTTAAATGGTCGACTCGTGAGGGGGCGATCCTTTGTCTACTAAATTCAAAAAAATTTTCGTACTTGCAGCAATAATTTTCGTGGCAATTTTGGCGGCGATTCATCATCCTTCAACGCAAAAAAAAGTTTTGTACCCATTCCCGTATCGCGCAGAAATTGAAAAGTACGCCCGCAATTATCAAATAGATAAATATTTGGCTGTCTCTGTTATGAAAGTTGAAAGTAATTTTTATGAAAATGCTTATTCGACAAGCGGCGCGGTCGGCTTAATGCAACTTATGCCGGAAACTGCCACGTGGATTGCGTCCTGCTTGAATGAGGAGCCGCCAACTTTCAACGATATTCAAGACTGTGAATTAAATATCAGGTACGGTATTTGGTATTTGGCAGAGCTGGAATATGAATTTTACGAAAATGATATTTTGGCGTTGGCGGCGTACAACGCGGGGCGCGGCAACGTTCAACATTGGATAGCTGAAAACGGTTGGGACAAAGATTTTTCCGATATTGATGCTATTCCCTACGACGAAACGCGCAATTATGTTAAGCGCGTCTTGCATTGCCGGGACAAATACGCCGAACTTTACGGCTTAAATATTTTTGGCTACAGATTGGTTCAACTTAGCGAATTGAGGTTTGCAAGTTTGAAATTCCTCTACTAAAAAACTGAAACGGGTGAGACTTTTGAATTTCATAACGGCAATAGATTTAACTGACGACTTGCGAAATTTGGAAACGGATATAGAAAACTCTGTCAACGAAGATGAATTTATACAAGAAATTTGTACTCCATTACTGCGCGGCGGTAAAAGACTCCGCCCAATTTTATTTTTATTATGCGCACGTTCCAATAAAAATTATTCGCCGGAAAAATCTTTGCCGCTTGCAACCGCGCTTGAATTGATTCACACTGCAAGCCTTGTACACGATGACATTTTGGACGGCGCAAAAAAGCGGCGCGGCGTCGAAACTATCAACTCAAAATATAATTCAAAAATTGCGGTTTTGGTCGGCGATTATCTTTTTGCAAAGGCGTTTCAAATCGTCGCTGAAAATAATTACGGCGATGAAGTCAGCTTGATTCTCTCGAAACTGATAAAAAATTTGTGCGTCGGCGAAATTTTGCAGGACAGAAAATTATTCGCCGTTCCAACTTTGAGCGAATACTACAACCGAATTAATTTAAAGACGGCTTTTTTTCTTTCTACCTGTTGCAGGCTCGGCGGAATTATTTCAAAACTTGAAAAATCTGACGTGGAAAATTTGGCGAATTACGGCACAAGTTTAGGTTTGGCGTTTCAAATTGTCGATGACTTGTTGGACTTTTTCGGCGAAGAAATTATTACCGGCAAGGCAGTTGGCGGCGATTTAAAAAGCGGCGTTATAACTTTGCCGGTTATTCGTGCGTTGCAAGCAGAAAAAAATTCTGACGCCTTGAAAAATATCCTCTTACAAGATAAAATTGAAAATACCGAAGTTAAAACGGCGATAAAAATTATTTCTGAAACTGACGCGGTTGAATATTGCAAGAATCGCGCGGCAAGTCATATTGAATGCGCACGTTTGGACTTGCCAAAAGATATTGAACCGCCGGTAAAAGTTTCGTTGGAGAAAATTGCAAACTTCGTTATTAATCGCAAATGGTAAATCTTTTGAGGGGGGATTCATATGCCCGGCAAATTTGAAGAAATTACTACCGGCACCGGCGATGTACGCCTTGTAAAAATTCGTACAATTATTCAGAACGTCGATTTTTACCTTGCCGGACGCTCCGCCGGTCTTTTTATTTTCGGCAACGCCCGCACAAAGTTTAAAGCTTATTCAGTACCGCAATTCAAACGTTACAATGACGATCCTATAGTTGCCGCGTTGGAAAGTGTTTTCAATCCGACGAAAAACAGTCCGCTTGAAATTATCAATGAACAGGATATGGTTCAATATTATTTTGACATAAAATATCGCGCAGGCGATAAAACCGCGCTTGTAACTTTTAAACGGCTGATATTTTGGCTGCTTTTCGGCGCGGCGGCAAACGACGATATTTATAACAACGAACTTTCAAACATTGTGGACTTGGCTTATTGTTTCGACTTCAACGAAAAAACTTTGCGGGATTGGTGCAAAGCTGTATCATTCGTGGCGGCAAACGCCAAACTTGATAAAGATTCGCCGTTGCAACTTGAAACTGATGAAGGCAAAAAATTTTTTATAAATTCTGAGGTACGAAGATGAAAAATGTTTCCAAAGTCTTGAAGGGAATAAACGACAAACAAATTTCTCAAAAAAAGAATCAGCATTACATACCCTCCGGCTTTTTGCGGACGGTTCACAATACCGAAGAAGATTTTATTAAAACTGAAAATCTTTTCAACATTGCTCAAAAATCTTTGGCGAAGGTAAATTTCAACGACAAAATTTTTACTTCAAAGTTGCTTTTAATTGCGGCAATGGCGATGAATCATTCTGTTACAAATTTTGATGAAACGTCCGAGCTTATGAAAAAAATTGCTGATGAAGAAAATCTGCGCGAGTATGGCAAAAAATTTGTAGAAAATTTTAGTTTTGAAAATCCTTAAGCCGCGTTTAAAACTTGTTTTTTTTTTGCGGTTATGGTAAGATTTGCCTTGTATTGCATAATGGTATAAACGGGAGGTCATTTTTGACAATGAAAACCAATGTAAAAAAAATAGACAATTATCAAAGTGAAGTTACAGTTGAATTTGAAGCCGCCGAATTGGAGAAATCTAAAAAACGCGCTTGCAAGCAACTTGCCGAACGTGTAAATATTCCTGGTTTTCGCAAAGGCAAAGTTCCGCCAATACAAATTTTGGAACAACATTTAGGCAAAGGCGCAATTCTTGACGAGGCTGCAGATATTCTCATTCAAAAAGCCGCTAACGATATTGTCAACGATTTAAAAATTATTCCCGTGACACAAATGCGCCGCAAAATTATTACCTGCGAAGAAGGCAAGGACTTTGTTTTCACGCTGACTTTTACAAATTATCCTGAAGTTAAACTCGGCGAATACAAAAATTTGAAGGTTGAGAAAAAAGTTGCGCCCATCACTGATAAAGATGTTGATGAACAAATTGAGGCAATGCGCAACCACCACGCAGATATGATTGACGCGCCGGACGCCAAAGTTTCTGACGGCGATTTCATAACCCTTGATTTTGTCGGCACTGTTGACGGCGAAAAATTTAAAGGCGGCGAAGCCAAAGATCATCCGTTGGAAATTGGCTCACATAAATTTATTGACAACTTCGAGGAACAACTTATTGGCTTGAAAATTGGCGACGAAAAAGACGTTAAAGTTAAATTCCCCGAAAATTATCACGCCAAAAATTTTGCGGACAAGCCCGCAGTTTTCCATTGCAAAATTAATTCAATCAAACATAAGCAACTGCCAAAACTTGATGACGAATTTGTTAAAAAAATCAGCAAGTTTGAAACGCTTGCCGAGCTTAAAGCCGATATTAAAAAGAATATGGAGGCAAACGCCGAACGCCGCGCAGTTGAACAACAACAACAAGACGTAATTGATAAAGCTGTTGAAAATATGACGGTTGATGTTCCGCCGGTTATGATTGAAGACAGAATTACTCAAATGATTGAGGAACTTTCACTGCAGTTGCAAAGTCAAGGAATGAAACTTGAGCAATATATGTCATTCTCCGGCTTAGACTTAGACGCCCTGCGCGAACAATACCGAGAATCCGCAGAGAGAGACGTTTTAACTAATATAATGTTGGACGAAGTGGCGCACGTCGAAAAAATTACTGTAAACAATCAAGAATTGAATTACGAATTGGCAGTTATGGCGCAAATGTACCGCGTAACTCCTAAACAGATTTATAAAATTTTGCAGGAAAATCGCCAACTTTCCGGCGTTGCTACAAGTGTACTTCGCCGCAAAGTTATGAGATTTATCGTTGACAATATGGCGAAGGATGAAACCGCCAAAGTTGAAGATAAAGCGGCTGAAACCAAAACTGAAAAACCTGCAGATAAAACTGAAACTCCTGTAGAAAAAACTGTAGAAAAAACTGAAACTCCTGCAGATAAATCTGAAGTTAAAAAATCTAAGTAATTTAAATTTAATCGAATAAAAATTTTTGAAAGGCGGTTGGGATTCGAGATTTAAAACTCGCGTCTCAATCGCAATTCTTATATATTTAGAGGTGGAATTTTTATGGCGTATTATGTTCCAATGGTTATTGAAAAAACCGGCTACGGCGAACGCGCTTACGATATTTATTCACGCCTTTTGAAAGACAGGATAGTTTTTTTGGGCGGACCAATAAATGATGACGTGGCAAATTCGGTCGTCGCGCAGCTTTTATTTTTAGAATCTGAAGACCCTGATAAAGATATTCATCTTTACATAAACAGTCCCGGCGGCGTCGTAACGGCGGGGCTTGCCATTTATGATACAATGCAATATATCAAGCCGGATGTTTCCACAATTTGCATTGGACAGGCGGCAAGTATGGGCTCACTTTTATTGACTGCCGGCGCAAAAGGTAAACGCTTCGCCCTTCCGCTTGCAAGAATTATGATTCATCAGCCGTTGGGCGGTGCAAGCGGGCAATCTACAGATATTCAAATTCAAGCCAAAGAAATTTTACGCCTACGCGAAGTCGGCAACGATATTCTTTGCAAGCATACCGGACAGCCGCGCGAAAAAGTTATGGCTGATACTGAACGCGATAACTTTATGACGGCGGAAGATGCAAAAAACTATGGCTTGATTGATGACGTTATAAGCCGACCTTTAAAAATTGATTTAGACAAAGACAACGAATAAAATTTCAAATAAGTTAAAAATTTAAATCGTGTATAATAAATAAAAATTTCTCCAACTTCAATGAAGGGAGGTAAAAATTATGGCGAAAAGTAACGCGGTTGGCGGTTACAAATGTTCGTTTTGCGGCAAGTCTGACAGGCAGGTAAATAGGTTAATCGCCGGAAATAACGGCGTTTCAATTTGTGATGACTGCGTTAAAATCTGCAATGAAATTCTTGAAAACGAAATTAAAGAAGACGAACCGGCAATAAGCGGCGAACTTCCCAAACCGAAAAAAATTTACGATGTACTTGAACAATATGTTATAGGGCAGGAAGAGGCGAAAAAAACTCTATCTGTTGCGGTTTATAATCACTACAAGCGAATTGGGCAGAAAAAGCGCAAAGAAGATGTTGAACTTCAAAAATCTAACATTTTGATGATTGGACCAACGGGCAGCGGCAAAACTTTACTTGCTCAAACTTTGGCGAAAATTTTAAATGTACCGCTTGCGATAGTTGATGCAAATTCTTTGACGGAGGCGGGCTACGTCGGCGAAGACGTGGAAGATATTTTATTGGCACTGATACAATCAGCAAATGGCGATGTTGCAAAGGCGGAGCGCGGAATTATTTACATTGACGAAATTGACAAAATTGCAAGAAAACCCGGTACAACGCGGGATATTTCCGGCGAAGGCGTACAACAAGCTTTATTGAAAATTTTGGAAGGTACAAACGTCAATGTTCCAATTCCGAGCAACATTCATCAGCAAATGCAGGAAATGGTTTCAATCAACACGAAAAATATTTTGTTCATTTGTGGCGGCGCGTTCAACGACCTTGACAAAGTTATAGAAAAGCGTACCAGAGGCAGTAAACTTGGATTCGGCGCGGATATTTCTTCAAAAGGCGAAAAAGACGTTGGAAAAATTTTAAGGGACGTTATGCCGGATGACTTGTTGCAAGATGGATTAATTCCGGAATTTGTAGGACGTCTTCCAATTATTGTAACGTTGAATCCACTTGACGAAAACGCCTTGATTGATATTCTTACAAAGCCGAAAAACGCGCTTGTCAAACAGTACAAAAAATTAATGGAAATGGACAATACCGAACTGGAATTTGAAGACGGCGTCTTGAGAATGATAGCGCACATTGCAATTCAGCGAAATACCGGCGCACGCGGCTTGCGTTCAATCTTAGAAAAAATTATGCGTGATACTATGTTTGAAATTCCGTCGCACGAAGGAAAAAATTCTTGCACAATTACTCGCGAAGATGTTACGGCTATGTTTAATCTGCCGAAAGATTTTGTTGAATCTGTAGTAAAACAAGACATGTATTTAAAAATTTCCAATAAAATCAAAGCTAAAAAATAAATTCATTCATCTCAAACTGGAGGTGACAAAATGACTCACATAATTGAAACAAGAAAACTTCCGCTTGTGCCGTTGCGCGGCGTTACGGTTTTTCCAAATATGATAATGCACCTTGATATGGGGCGGCAAGCGTCAATTAACGCACTTGAGGCGGCTATGGTTGCTGACAGAAAAATTTTTTTGGTAACTCAAAAATCGATTGATAACGAGTCGCCAAACTATGAAGATTTATACAACGTTGGAACGGTTGCCGAAGTTCGCCAAGTCATAAAAATTCCGGACGGCAATGTTAGAGTTTTGATTGAAGGCGTAAATCGCGGCGTTATCAAGGAATATAACGAGCTTGCGGAATATGTTGAAGTTGTAACTGAAATTCATGAGGACGCGTGGCAAACTTCGTTACAATTTGAAGCGTTAGTGCGCGGCGTCGTTCACGAGTTTGAAGAGTGGGTTAAAATCAGCAAACGTATTCCTACAGAAACTTTTGTAAATGTCACGATTCTTGAAGATATTGGACGGCTTGCAGATTTAATCGCCAGCCATTTAAATTTGAAAGTTGAACAAAAACAGGAATTGCTTGAGGCGTTGGACGTTGAAAAGCGGCTTGAAAAGCTTTATGAAATTTTGGCGCGTGAGCTTGAAGTTTTACAAATGGAAGTTCAAATAAATCAGCGCGTGCGCGGACAAATGGAAAAAATTCAGAAAGATCATTACCTGCGCGAACAGTTGCGGGCGATTCATAAAGAATTGGGCGAAGATGAAGACGTTGCCGAAAATGTTTCAGAATACCGTGAACGGCTTGAAAAAGGCGATTATCCCGACGAAGTCAAGGAAATTATCACGAAAGAATTAAAACGTATGGAGCGGCTGCCGTCAATGGCGCAGGAAGCAAGCGTTATTCGCACATATATTGATTGGCTTTTTGATTTGCCGTGGCGAATTTCAACCGAAGATTCAACTGACATTAAAAACGCCGAAAAAATTTTGAACGCCGACCATTACGGACTTGAAAAAATCAAGGACAGGATTTTAGATTTTCTAGCCGTGAAAGTTTTGACGCAAGATAAACCCGCGCCTATTTTATGTTTGATAGGTCCTCCCGGCGTCGGCAAAACGTCTTTGGCGTCGTCCGTTGCAAAGGCTATGAATCGCAAATTTGTTCGTGCAAGTTTGGGCGGTATTCGTGATGAGGCGGAAATTAGAGGACATCGCCGCACTTACGTTGGAGCTTTACCCGGCAGAATTATTCAAGGTTTGAAAAAAGCCGGCGCAAATAATCCCGTTTTTCTGCTTGATGAAGTTGACAAGCTCGGCAAGGACGCTTACAGCGGCGATCCGGCGTCCGCACTTTTGGAAGTTTTAGACCCTGAACAAAATAATTCGTTTACCGACCATTACATTGACGCGCCTTTTGATTTATCGAAAATACTTTGGATTGTGACTGCCAACGACGCAAGCACAATTCCTAAGCCTCTGCGCGACAGAATGGAAATTATCACGCTGTCCAGTTACACGGAGCAAGAAAAACTTGAAATTGCAAAGCGTTACCTTGTCAAAAAACAAAAAGAGGCTAACGGCTTGAAAGTTGGCGACGTAGTTTTTGGACGCGGCGTTTTACAAGAAATTATTTCAGAATATACCCGCGAGGCGGGCGTTCGTGAGCTTGAAAGGACAATCGGTAAGGCTTGCCGAAAAGCGGCGCGAAAAATCGTTGAAGGCTACGAAGGCGCGGTTTATGTTACCAAAAAAAATCTGCGCGACTTTTTAGGGCGTCCAAAGTTTCTACAGAATAAAGCCGAAAAGCAGCCGCAAATTGGTGTTTCAACGGGTATGGCGTGGACGGAAGTTGGCGGAGATATTTTGCCAACTGAAGCTATAGTTTTAAAAGGCAAAGGCAAACTTTTACTTACCGGAAAGCTCGGCGAAGTTATGCAAGAATCAGCTCAAGCCGGTTTAACTTACATTCGCAGCCGTAGCGAAGAAATGAAACTGGATGAAGATTTTTACGAAAAAAACGATATTCATATTCACGTACCCGAAGGCGCGGTTCCAAAAGACGGTCCCAGCGCAGGTATAACAATGGCTACTGCAATGTTTTCCGCACTTACAAAAAAGAAAGTTCGCTCTGATGTTGCAATGACGGGCGAAATAACTTTGCGCGGAAATGTTTTGCCAATCGGCGGCTTGAAAGAAAAAGTTTTGGCGGCGTACCGTGAAGGTATGCACACAATTATTTTGCCGAAAGAAAACGCCCGCGATATTGAAGATATTCCTGAAGTTGTACGAGAAAAACTTGAATTTGTAACCGTTGAACATATGGACGAAGTTTTAAAAACTGCGTTGATGCCATAAATTTTAAAAATTCCTGACTGTTAAAAATTGTTGGGAATTTTTTTTACGGTAAAAATTTATTTTGACTGGAGATAGAAAAATGCTTTGCAGATTTAACTTTCAAAATTTTTCAATGTTGCTGATATTTTCGGTGTTAGTTTTTTGCTTCGGCGTAAAATGTGAAGCTGAAGAATTAGACCCAATCGCCGCACAGCATATTATTACTACAAAAGATACGATAATAGTTCCGCTTGAAAAATTGCGTCTTACCGAAAAAATTAAACCGGAATTCTTTGAAGAGGCAATGTACTTCATGAATCTTAGAATTGCTGATAAAAATTACCCCAAGCGTGCGCCTTTGGACGTGATTGAACGCGGCGACGGCACATATTCGGTTATTGACGGCAACACAACACTTGCCGCACTGAAGGAACTCGGCGCAAAAAATTTTCCGGTAATTGTTCATCCGCATCCTTATCAAAAAAATGTTAAAAATATTAAAGACCTCTACACGCTGAATGAGGCGGCGGAAACTGAATTTAAAACTTTGATGAACAATTTACAACAAGAATTGGGCGGCAAACTTACTCAACGCCCCTACATAAAGAAAAAAAATCGCGTCCGTGAAAAAGCCAAAATTAAATATGGCGGCGATTACAGCTACATTACAGACCTTTGGGCGGCAAGTTTGATTTATCCTGACGAAGAATCTTTGTTGACGGCGTTTGAAGAAATTAAAAAGCGCGACGACGTTATTTGGATTGACGACCGCTGGAATAATCCTTTGCCGCAAGGTTACAAAGATATTAAACTTTGCTTGATACTTTCAAACGGGGCGATTGTCGAATTGCAAATGCATCATCAAGCAATTTTGGAAGTTAGCAATACGATAGATCACAGCATTTACGAATTTGTTCGGGCAAATATGAAAAAGCCAAAAATGCAAGATTGTGTACAACGTGCCAAAAATTGCCAAAAAATTTTGTACGCCTCTGTTTGGAACGGAAAATTTGCTGAAATTGACGCCGAGACAAAAAAAGCATTGGGCGAAATAACTTTAAAACTTTCAAAGCAAACTTCGCCGAAAAAAGCCTCTGTCGTTTTGGATGAGTTGGAAAAATTTTTGAATGATAATTTAACTGAAGAATATGATATTGCCGCTTAAAAAATAAATTGGAATAAAAAAATATCCTATCTAACAAGCGGGATTGTTTATTTTCAACTGAAAAACCGCCTCTTTTTGGGGCGGTTATTTTTTTGTCTTCAATCCGACCCCTTGCGGGGACAATACTTTTTAACTACCGTGAATATTTTCGTAGATACAACGAATATTACTTGAAGTTTCCGACCCCTTGCGGGGACAATACTTTTTAACTCCGTCAAAAGATTCACTAATACAGCGAACTTTAAAAAACAGTTTCCGACCCCTTGCGGGGACAATACTTTTTAACCACCCAAGCACGAAGTAGCGTATGTCGTGGTAGATAATATAACGTTTCCGACCCCTTGCGGGGACAATACTTTTTAACTTGAGATTTTAATAAAAAATTCTAGTGATGAATTAATTATTAATTGTTTCCGACCCCTTGCGGGGACAATACTTTTTAACTGTCCAACAAAAAAGAAGTGGTTCTTGCATTTATAGATGAGTTTCCGACCCCTTGCGGGGACAATACTTTTTAACATTGGTAGCATTAGTTGTTTTGGGGTTTGATTCTAGATTGTTTCCGACCCCTTGCGGGGACAATACTTTTTAACTTTCGAACAAAAGTTCGTAATCCATGAGTCTAATTCTCGGTTTCCGACCCCTTGCGGGGACAATACTTTTTAACCCTACCCTTCACAGAGTAAGATACAATGCGGCTCAAAATGGCACTTTGCGGCGCGGAAATTATTTTCTGACAATTTCAAGGCTTTTTTACCTCCCAAAGTGCTACAAACGGCGTTACAACGCCTGCGGCGCGGATTTTTACTTCGCCTAGTATAATTGATTTTTTCATTTTTGGCAAGAATTTTTTATCTTTCCAAAACATTTCGCAAGCCGGTAATATAATCTTGCGTATTCGGCAGATAAATTTTTTTGCGGCTTTTTACAACAGGTTCAGTACAACTTACAATAATATTTCTTGCGAAGTCGTGACGATTTTTCGCGGCGTACATATCTTTCAGCGTGTCGCCGTCAAGTTTATTTTTGAGTTTGTCGGCAACTTTTTCGCCTTCAGATTTATTCAGCAGATAATCAGTAGCCACGCCTTGAAATTCATCTTCCAAAATTTTAACCATTTCTTTGCTGTCATCCTCAATAAATTTATCTGTAACAGTTTGCGAAACTTTACTTGCGGCACTTCCACCGGCAAACGCGCCCAATAATCCGCCAATAATTCCACCGGCGGCAGTTCCAACAATCGGAATAACTGAACCAATAGCGGCTCCAGCGGACGCGCCCGCGCCCCAGCCGCCAATTCCTCCGGCAACGCCCGCGCCCGTATTCACAACATTTTTGACAAGTTGCGCCTTTGAAATTCTGCCACGAAAAATATTTATCACGTCACCGGCTGACATAATCGCAACAGTTGCAATTCCCGTTATGGCATTGCCGCGCAAAAGTTTTGACGCACTTTTCATAGCCGCCGCGCCGTAAATATTTCCGCCCGTTCTAAAAGCGTTGACAAGTTGCGCTGATGCTTGAGGGCCAATCATTCCGACAATCGCTTCAGACGCAGGTACAAGCAGAGAATTTGCGCCCGCCTTCGTCATTTGTCCAACTAAAATTGAACTTGCCCAAGCCATTCCGCCAACTTTTAGACCGGCTTTTACAGATTCTTCAAGCGAGTCTTTAAAATTTTTTCCATTCCAAGTAGAAATTGCAAAAGTTATCGCCGCAGAAATTCCGCCGCTGTATCCTGCAATTTTTACGCCGTCCACTGCGTCATAAATTAAAGAATCAACCGTCCCCGCCTTCGCAATGTTTTTCGCCTGTTCGTAGGTTACATTGCCCTTTCGTACAATATCTTCAGCATTTTTGACGCCGCGAATTTGTCCTTTGTCAATTCGATTTTGCATAGCTTTAACCGCGTCATCATATTTATCAGCGGGAACTTCAATTTGCATTGGCGAGCCGTCAGCGTTGTAATATCTGAAATTGCCGCCGTCGAAACATTCTTGAATACATTTCGAGCCGCTGGAGCAATATTTACTTTGAATGTTCATTCCGTTCACAATTCTGTCCGCGCCGTTTTTTAAGTTATCATCGCCAATAATTTTTGCGTCCTTGCCGGTGAAGTTATCATACAAATTATTTGCGCGTTCGGCGGCGAATCCGTGACCGCGTGCGCCGTGAAATTTTTCTTCGACGTAATTTTTGGCGGTATTCATTTGCGTTGAAGTAGTCATGCCCGCCCATTCGTTTTTCTTGCTCATTTTTATCCTCCAACTAAATAATAAAATATTCGTCAAAAAATTTCTTATTGTTCAAAAAAATTTCTCAAGCCGTCAATATAATTTTGCGTCGAGGGAAGATAAATTTTTTTGCGGCTTTTTACAACGTCTTCAGTAAAATTTTCAAGTAAATTTCTTGCAAATTCATGGCGGTTGCTTGAAGCGTACATGTCACGAATTTTGCCGCCGTCAAGTTTTTTGCTAAGTTTATTGACAACTTTTTTAGTTTCGTCTTCGTTTAAAAGATAATCGACGGCGACGATTTGAAATTCATCTTCCAGAATTTGAATCATTTCTTTGCTGTCGTCCTCAATAAATTTATCTGTGACAGTTTGCGAAACTTTGCTTGCGGCACTGCCGCCAATAAAACCGCCAACAACTCCGCCTATAAAAGTACCGACAATAGGAACAATCGAACCTGCCGCCGCGCCATAAACTGCGCCGCCAATTCCTCCGGCAACGCCCGCGCCCGTATTCACAACATTTTTGACAAGTTGCGCCTTTGAAATTCTTCCGCGAAAAATATTCACAATATCGCCCGCCGACATCACAATAGTTGTTGCAATTCCCGCTACAACGTTGCCGCGAAAAAGTTTTGTTGCGAAAGTTTCAGCCGCCGTGTCGTAAAGGACACCGCCGCTTTTTCCAATGTCAGAAAATTTTTTTAAACTTGCAATTTGAGAATTTGCCCAATAAATTCCGCCAACATTCAAACCAATTTCAACCGAATCTGCAAGCGCGTCTTCAAAATTTTTGCCGTTCCAGATTGAAATTGCAAAAGTTGCCGCCGCTGAAATTCCGCCGTCGTAGCCGACAATTTTAACGCCGCCCGTTGGCTCATAAATCAAAGAATTAATTCTGCCCGCCTTCGCAAGATTTTTCGCCTGTTCGTAAGTTACATTGCCTTTTCTAACAATATCTTCAGCGTTTTGGACGCCGTAAATTTGTCCGCCGTCAATAACTCTCTGCATAAATTTAACCGCGTCAGAATATTTATCGAGGGGAACTTCAATTTGCATTGGCGAGCCGTCAGCGTTGTAATATTTGAACCCGCCGCCGTCGAAACATTCTTGAATACATTTTTTGCCGCTTGAAAAATATTTACTTTGAATTTTCGCCCCGTCAAAATTTACGTGTTCGTTTGAAAAGTCGTATTCGCCGCCGCCAATTTTTTCTTCCAAGTAATTCAAAATTTTGCTTGTGTCAATTCCCATTCTGCAACACTCCATTTACAAACGTTGAAACAATATTAAAATCTGCGTCAAAAATCGCAATGTCAGCCGCCTTGCCAATTTCCAGACTTCCAATTTTTTCATACAGCCCCAACTTTCGCGCAGGATTTTTTGTAACAGTTTCGACAACTTCAGGAATTGAAATTTTTGTATTCTGCTGAAATTTTTTAACAACTTCGTTTAAAGTGGCGACGCTTGCCGCAATAGTGCCATCAGCTAAAGTTGCAACGCCGTTTTTTACAAAAACTTTCTGCCCGCCCAATTCACTTTCACAATCGCCCAAACCGCAAGCACGCAATGAATCAGTTATCAAAATAATTTCGTCAAGCGGCTTGATTTTCTGTACAATTCTTTGAGCAACCGCGCCAACGTGAACATTATCTGCGATTAATTCAAGCGTTGCATTTGAATCGAACGCCGCGCCGACAATTCCGGGTTTTCTGTGATTAAAAGGCGTCTGCGCGTTAAATAAGTGCGTGATATGATGTGCGCCGCGTTCAATCGCCGCCATTGCAATTTCGTAAGTTGCCGCGCTGTGTCCAATCGACACGATAATATTTTTTTCAAGGCAAGAATCAATAAATTTGAAGTCGTCCAATTCTTCCGGCGCAACGGTTATGATTTTTATCACGTCTTTAAATTCGTTGACAAAATTAAAATCTGCGCGACGAATATTTTTCTTGTCCTGTGCGCCGTTATATTTTTCGCTGATGAAAGGACCTTCAACATTTGCGCCTAAAATTTTTGCGCCGCCGCAATTTTTGCAGTTGCGAATATTTTTTAACGCGGCTTTAATTTCGTCAAGCGGCATAGTCATAGTAGTTGGCAAAAAACTTGTAACGCCGCAACTTGGCAGAAATTCACACATATTTTTTAGCGCGGCGGGCGTGGCGTCCATCGTGTCAGAATTTTTACAGCCGTGAATGTGAATGTTTATAAATCCAGGTGCAACAAAATTTCCCTGCGCGTCAATAATTTCATCTGCCATTTTATCGAACGAAATTATTTTTTCGTCAAAAGTTAAATTTTTGTCGGTAACTATAAAAAATTTGCCGCTTTCGTCCGGCAAAATTATTTTTCCATTTGTGATTGTTTTCATCTTTGTAACCTGCTTTGTAATTTTTTAATTTTTAATTTTTTTTATTTTTATATCTTCTTTTCTTTTTCCAATGCAAAAAAGAAAAGAAGCAAAAGAAAAG
>ERZ842401.87-NODE-87-length-114890-cov-7.652937_pt1 | contig 114890 bp, 87 predicted proteins | sample MGYA00521270_ERZ842401 | MGnify/ENA primary metagenome ERZ842401 (study PRJEB31892, sample SAMEA3878208) | bioreactor metagenome | biome: Moose rumen | place: Sweden | collected 2011-10 | study: EMG produced TPA metagenomics assembly of the PRJEB12797 data set... | reverse complement strand
CCATTGGCACCCTGACCGCTGCAACTGTAGGAGCTGCCGCAACGGCCACCGCCGCCGGAGCATTCGTAGGAACTGCCGCAACGACCCTGGCCATTGGCACCCTGACCGCTGCAACTGTAGGAGCTGCCGCAACGGCCACCGCCGCCACTACATTCATAAGAACTGCCGCAACGACCCTGACCCTGTGAGCCCTGGCCACTGCAACTGTAGGAGCTGCCACAACGGCCACCGCCGCCAGAACAACTGTAGGAGCTGCCACAATTGCCGCTACCACTGCCGCTGCAACTCGAACTGCTGCTGCATATGCCCGAACCTATGCCTAAAGATTCGGCCATGGCCGACTTACCACCGAAAAACAAACCGGCGGCAGCTACAAAAGAACCTTGAAGCATACGCTTCAGAAATTCACGTCTTGATTGACCGTCTTTATCTGTTTGCATTCTGATATTTCAATTTGTGGGTTTTAATATCTGTTTCGCATGCTCTTTCACCTTAATCTCCTTCGGACCTATAATCTGCTCTATTCTACCGCTCTCGTCTATGATGAAAGTAGTGCGGTATATACCCATGTAAGTCCTGCCGGCTAACTTCTTCTCACCCCACACTCCGAATTGCTGAGCTAAACGCTTATCAGGATCGCTTATCAATGGAAAGGGAAGATTGTTCTTCGTCTTGAAACGGGTGTGGGAATTCATGCTGTCTGCACTCACACCGATAACGGAATAACCGCTATCCAGCAACGACGTGTAGTTGTCACGAAAACTACATGCCTCTGCAGTGCAGCCGGGAGTGGAGTCCTTGGGATAAAAATACAAGATCAATTTCTTACCTGCATAATCGCTTAAACGAATCTCATTGCCATCTGAGTCTGTCCCCAATATCTCTGGGGCCTTCATTCCTACTTCCATTTTTTGAGTGTTTTTGTTTTAGATGTGGTTTTACCTATTTTAAATTGATATAGCAATATTACTTCAAAAAATATTGCTAACTTTGCAAATATACATGTTTTTGATAATATAATAAAATTTATTTATATGAAAATCGTAGTGGATTTCCTAAGGAATCTTAAGCAAAACAACAATAGGGAATGGTTCAACAAGCATAAGGATGATTACCTTAAAGCTCAGGAAAGATTCAACCAAATCACACAAAAAATCATTGACGGCATACAACAGTTCGACAATTCCATTACCGGATTGACATACAAGGACTGCACTTACAGAATTTACAGGGACGTGAGATTCTCTAAGGATAAGTCACCTTACAAAACGCATATGGGGGCATATATCTGCCAGGGTGGAAAAAAATCGGCTTTCTCCGGATATTATTTCCATGTAGGAGTGGGAGGACATGGATATCCCGACGCACATATGCTCGCCATAGGCGACTATATCTGCGACCCTAAAGTACTCAAGATCCTAAGGGAAGACATAATCGATGATGGAGAACATTTTGTCGACACTCTAAAAAAAGCTGGAAAGAATTTTGTGCTTGACGACTCATACAAACTCAAGAAAGTGCCTAAAGGATTCGACAACGAATCGCCCTGGGCAGAATATACAAAATATAAGGTGTTCTGCATCTTTCAGGAACCCGACGACAAACTCATTCTCAGCAACAACTGTGTCGATTGGGTCGTACGACAGTGTAAAGCGGCAAAACCTTTCCTCGATTTCATTAACAGGGCCGTCCAATATGTGAAGGATGGAAACGAATAAAACATAATATGACTACTGAAGATATAAAAAACATTGAAACCCACGAGAAGCCTCTAGTGCTTAAAGACACGCAGTTCGTCGACCTCATGAAACGACGCATTTTCAATGTGCTTATCGTGGCGAACCCCTACGACGCATTCATGCTGGAAGACGACGGAAGAGTGGATGAGAAAATATTTACAGAATATTCGAAACTCGGACTAAGATACCCGCCACGCTTCTTACAGGTGTCATCAATAGAGGAGGCGGAGAATGTGCTCGAAAAAAACACTTTCGAACTGGTCATCTGTATGCCGGGAACGGGAAGCACTGACGTGTTCGACATAGCAAGAACAATAAAAAGCAAATACGAGAGAATACCAATAGTCATACTCACACCGTTCAGCCATGGAATCACAAAGAGGATGGAAAACGAAGACCTCTCCGTGTTCGAATATGTGTTCTGCTGGCTCGGAAACACGGAATTGCTCCTGTCTATCATCAAACTTATTGAGGACAAGATGAATCTCGACAACGACCTCAAAGACGGTGTGCAGATGATTCTGCTGGTAGAGGACTCCATCAGATTCTATTCCTCCATTTTGCCACGACTCTATAACTTCGTTCTGCAGCAAAGCCTCCTGTTTGCCACAGAAGCTCTCAACTCTCAACTCGAAATGCTCAGAATGAGAGGACGACCAAAAATCGTACTGGCTAGAACATACGAGGAGGCATGGGAAATCTACGACAAGTATAAAGATAATGTGCTCGGAGTAATCAGCGACTGCAAATTCCCTAAAAACGGGAAAAAAGACGAAAATGCCGGATACCAACTACTCACCGAAATAAGAAAAGCGGACGAATTCGTACCGATGATTCTCGAATCATCTGAATCTACAAATAGGGAAAAGGCAAAAAAATGTGGGGCTTCGTTCATCGACAAGAACTCAAAAAACATGGATATGGAGTTGAGAAAACTCATCTCCAATTATTTCGGATTCGGCGATTTCATCTTCCGAGACCCTCAAACCATGGAGGAAGTGGCAAGAATAAAAAACCTGAAAGACCTGCAAGACAATATTTTCACTCTGCCGAAAGAATCACTACTCTATCACATCTCACACAACAACGTTTCAAGATGGCTCGGATCAAGAGCGCTTTTCCCGATTGCACAGTTCCTGAAACGAATCACATGGCATTCACTACAGGACGTCGACGCTCACCGCCATATCATCTTCCAGGCTATCGTAACCTACAGAAAAATGAAAAACCAGGGAGTCGTGGCGGTGTTCCATAAAGACCGATTCGACGAATATTCCAATTTCGCCAGAATCGGTGAGGGCTCTCTCGGAGGAAAGGGTAGAGGAATCGCGTTCATCGACCACATCATCAAACGACATATCGACCTCAACCAATTCCAAAATGCAAGGGTCATGATTCCGAAGACTGTCGTTCTGTGTACTGACATCTTCGATGAGTTTATGGAGAAAAACGAACTCTACCAGGTTGCACTTAGCGACATACCGGATAATGAGGTGCTCATGTGTTTCCTCAGGGCAAGACTGCCCGAATACCTCGCCGACGACCTCATGGCTTTCCTCGACGTCGTACGTCAGCCTATTGCCATCCGCTCTTCTTCCCTTCTCGAAGACGCACACTACCAACCTTTTGCCGGTGTCTACAGCACCTACATGATCCCTTTCTGCGAAGACAAATACCAACGCCTCAAAATGCTTAGCGACGCAATAAAGAGCGTTTATGCCTCTGTTTTCTATAAAGCGAGCAAAGATTATATGATAGCAACATCCAACGTCATCGACAAAGAGAAAATGGCGGTAATTCTGCAGGAAGTGGTGGGAGAAAAATATGGAGACAAGTTCTATCCTAATATCTCTGGAGTGGCGAGAAGTATGAACTATTACCCCATCGGTGATGAAAAGGCGGATGAGGGTATCGTAAACCTCGCACTCGGATTGGGGAAATACATAGTCGACGGAGGACTGTCCCTCAGAGTATGCCCGGCACATCCCGATAAGGTCCTCCAAACAAGTGAGATGGACATTGCACTGAAAGAAACTCAAACCAAATTCTATGCTCTCGACTTGAAAAACATGACGGAAAACTTCTCTGTCGACGACGGATTCAATATCCTTAAAGTCAGAGTGAAGGAAGCGGAAAAAGACGGATCTCTTCAGTACATCGCATCTACTTTCGACCCCTACGACCAGGTTATCAGAGACGGAATCTATGAGGGAGGAAGAAAGGTCATTACATTCTGTGGGGTTCTGCAATATGATGTGTTCCCTCTGCCACAACTGCTTTCTTTGGTCATCAAACATGGAAGGGAGGAAATGAGAAGGGAAGTGGAAATAGAATTCGCAGTCAAAATCCGACCTGACAAAACTGGGGATTTCTTCCTGCTGCAAATTCGTCCGATGGTCGACATGAAAATGAAACTCGAAGAGGATATCACTCTAATTCCGGATGAAAAAATGCTTATAAGAAGCCATAACGCAATCGGCCACGGCATAATAAACAATGTGACGGACATCGTCTACGTCAAGATAAACGACACGGAAAGCGGGAAAAAAATCTATTCGCCTTCCTTCAACCCTCAAATTGCAGACGAAATCGAGAAAATCAATAGGCAATTCCTTAACGAAGATAAAAACTACATACTTGTAGGACCGGGAAGATGGGGGTCGAGCGACCCTTGGCTCGGTGTTCCTATCAAATGGCCGGCAATCTCAGCTGCTAAAGTGATAGTCGAAGCGGGACTCACAGACTATAGGGTAGACCCTTCCCAAGGAACACACTTCTTCCAAAACCTCACAAGCCTTGGAGTGGGATACTTCACCATCGACGAAATCGTTGACAAAGGAGTCCTCAGATACGACATCCTGGATAAAATGACACCAGTGCAGGAAACGGAACATGTCAGACATGTGAGATTCCAAAAACCTTGCGTCATCAAGATCGACGGAATGAAAAAAGAAGGAGTCGTGATTTTGCCTGAATAACTGATGTAGGAGAATATGTATCGCGAATTACTCGACTTTTTTTTCCCAAGGTTCTGCATCATGTGCGAAAAACGGTTGGCACTCTCTGAAAACTACATATGTGTGGGATGCCTCAGAGAACTCAACCGAATCGAATACGAGGGTAACGACATACATGGAAATATCGAAAGGCTATTCTGGGGAAGAATACCCATTGAAAGGGCAACGAGCATGTTTCTATACGAAGGAGAGAAAACCCGGAGAATTCTCCACAACATAAAGTATTTCGACAAACCGGAAGTGGCCACAATTCTCGCCAAAATTTTTGTGCAGGAAAACCGGGAATCTGGATTCTTCGACGATATCGACATGATCATACCCGTGCCTCTTGCAAGGAAAAAACAACGCAAACGTGGATACAACCAGTGTGACTACATTGCCAAAGGACTCTGTGAGGAAACGGCTATACCCGTCAGAACCGACATCGCAAGAAGAGTCGTCAACAACCCAACTCAAACGCATCTATCCACGGAGCAGAGAAAAGATAATGTGAAAAATATCTTCCAAATCGACAAACTTGAAGAACTCTCTGGAAAACACGTCCTCATAATCGATGACGTAATCACAACAGGTTCTACTATCCTCTCGCTTGCCGAGGAAATCGCAAAAGCCGAAGACGTCAGAATATCTATCTTCTCTCTAGCATTCGCAGGAGAACTCAGAAGAACAAATATGCCATAGACGTTCGAATATCCATACTCCTCCGTTCTAGCTTCAACATCTCTTCAAGTGCTGCCGGTGGAGCGGAAGTCTCCCGGCTTCCGCACGGTGTCTATGAAAAATCAGCGGAACCGACGCATCCACACGTCGGGGTGTTGCACTTACTTATCAACACTGATTGCCATATAAACAAAGAATCCCGACATTGTCGGGATTCTTTGTTATTTCGCTAAATGATATTCAGAACCGGGCTCCGAACCTAGGCGGAGAATTGGATCCGATGATAAATAATTCTCAATTTCAAATGTGCTGCTCACATCGTTTATCCAACGATAATTGCTTGCGTAATTCACATATGATTTTACCTTGTAAGTTCCGTAAACCTTATTATCAGTACATGTAGGGGATTGAGCAAATTCAACAATGCGCTTTACGTATTGATATGTCGACCTCTTGTCCTTGCTGTTGGTATAAAGCATTGTGGCCATTGACGGACCGAATTGAATTGTGTTGCTGCCGTCTGTCCATGAGCTGCCGCATAATAGGGCAGGGGTGAAATATGATGATGTCTGGTAGGTTCCTTTACTAGGATTGAATATCTGAGCTGCCTTGTGGAAGGTTTGAGCCTTGTTGCTGCCCAACTGCACGCTTGTCCAGGCGGTACCGGTCTTGTTGCATAAGGTCACCTGATATTGGCTCGACTGAAGGGTTGTAGATAATATATTTGTACTGAGATTGTAGGTCCATTCGCCTGTGCCTATCGACGACATCGCTGTATTGGATATGCCCTTGCATGTGCCGTCTGAATATAGGATAAATGAATTGGGGCCTTCACTCGTCTGCCAAAAGCCATAGAAATAATCGGATGCTTTAGGCAAGTGATCGGCTGGCTCACCAAATACAGCCTCTTTCTCTGATTTGTTAGGATCATCTTCCGTTCCGTCATCACCGCTGCATGAACTCAAACCAACAAAACTTAATGCTGAAAATGAAAGGACTGCCAATGACAAAATAAATGGTTTTTTCATATCTTTATTATTTTTTTGTTTTGCAAATATAACTTAAAATATGTGCTAATTAGCCGAAAATCATGAAGTTGAAAAATCACTCCCAAACTCAAGTTCCGACAAACACATAATTTTTTGTAAAGTTAGAGATTTTTTTTCATATCTACAATTCTACAACAAAAAAAATAAAAAAAAGGGAGAGCGACAATTTTGCGCTCTCCCCAATAAATATCATCGGTTTGTTCTCCCTTATACGACTCCCTGAGCCATCATAGCCTTTGCCACCTTGATGAAGCCGGCTACGTTTGCACCCTTTACGTAGTTAACATATCCATCTTCCTCTGTGCCGTATTTAACACAGTTCTCGTGGATGTTCTCCATTATATAGTGCAACTTGTTGTCTACCTCTTCAGCACTCCATGATAAACGCTCGGAGTTCTGACTCATCTCAAGGCCTGATACACTCACACCACCCGCATTAGCTGCCTTGCCCGGAGCATATAGTATCTTTGCCTCTTGGAACACGCGGATAGCGCCTGGAGTGGATGGCATGTTAGCACCTTCACTCACTGCTATAACACCGTTTGCCACCAATGCCTTGGCTGCATCCTCGTTAATCTCGTTCTGAGTGGCGGATGGAAGCGCGATGTCGGCTTTCTCGTTCCATGGCTTTTCACCTGCTACATACTTCACACCGTATTCTTCTGCATATTCGCGGATACGACCACGCTGAACATTCTTCAACTCCATGATGAAGTCTAGCTTCTCGCGGTCTATGCCGTCCGGATCATATACATAACCGTCGCTGTCTGACATCGTCAACACCTTGCCGCCCAACTGAAGCACCTTCTCTGCTGTATACTGAGCTACGTTACCGGAACCACTGATCAACACTGTCTTGCCCTTAACGCTGTCACCCTTGGTCTTCAACATCTCCTGAAGGAAATAAACATTGCCGTAACCTGTAGCCTCTGGACGTACCAAAGAACCGCCAAACTCACGACCCTTACCGGTCAATACGCCTGAAAACTCATGAGTCAACTTCTTGTACATTCCAAACATATAGCCTACCTCACGGCCGCCTACGCCTATGTCACCGGCTGGAACGTCTACGTCTGGACCTATATGACGGGTCAACTCCAACATGAAGGCTTGGCAGAAACGCATTACCTCGGCATTGCTCTTGCCGCGTGGAGAAAAATCACTTCCTCCCTTGCCACCGCCCATCGGCAGTGTAGTCAATGAATTCTTGAAAGTCTGCTCAAAGGCAAGGAACTTCAATATCGATAAATTCACAGATGCGTGAAAACGGATTCCACCTTTATACGGACCTATGGCATTGTTGTGCTGAACACGATAACCCATGTTGGTCTGAATATTGCCGGAATCGTCCATCCAACTTACACGGAACTGATATACGCGGTCTGGTATGCACAGACGCTCTATCAAATTCACCTTGTCAAATTCCGGGTGTTTGTTGTATTCTTCCTCTATGGTTCCTAATACTTCTTCTACGGCCTGATGATACTCCGGCTCGTTCGGGAATCGACGCTTTAAGTCGTCTAATACTTTCTTTGCATCCATAATGATTTGGTTTTTGTGTAAATAAATGTTCTTTTTACCTTATTATATATTATTTATAAAATCTAAGAGTGGATTAATAATATGCTTGAAAGCAAAATGTCATCCGTTTACGTGCACAAAGTTACAAACTTTTTGATTTTCTGCCAAATTTATTTACAAAAAAATAGATATTTCTCGAAATTTATGACAATTTGTGATAATTATGCCGCTTTTATTCGCTTTTTATGTATTTTTCATTTCTTATTACTCTAATTATAATATGGATGTTCGTCTTATTGACATTTTATAATCAAAATGTTTGATATGCATTAATCTGCAGATTGAAAATACTATAACCTTATTGTGACAAAAAGTTTGCCTATTTGAAAAAAACATCATAACTTTGTAAAGATTTATGCATACAATGCTTTAAAAAGGATTATTATTAATTAAATAATGTATATATGAAAAAATCTATTATCATCGCATGCCTCTGTCTGTGCTCTTCTATTGCTAACGCACAATTCTGGGCTGGTGGACAAATCTCTTCTACTAAAGGTAAAAACACTTCTATCCCGGGAAATACCGTCAAAACTCGGTCTTTCAAATTCCTACCTGAAGTGGGATATGCTTTTAACAACGACTGGGAAGTGGCGGTCAGAATCGGTATAGACTATTCGAAAGCTAAATTCTCTTCCGACAAATCTAAAGCCAGAAGCGCGTTCATCATCGAACCATATGCCAGATATAATGTCTGCAACCTCGGGAAGAATGTGTCTTTCTTCCTCGATGGAGGTATCGGAATCGAAAACGGTGACTTCTTCCATAAAGGTATTTATTACAAGAGCGAAACAATGTTCGGAGCTGGAATCAGACCGGGTATCAAATATCGGGCAACTAACAAGATGACACTCGTGGCTACTTTCGGAGGACTCGGAGTCAATATTATTGACAAGAACACTGATGCCGGATTCAATCTAAATGGCAATTCCCTCACAATTGGATGCTATTTCGATCTATAATTCTTGATTTAAAATTGTAAATTTTTCGCTTTTTTATACATTTTTTAATATTTTTTGGTCTATTTGTACTGAATTTCGTTTTTTTTTATCTGATTTGTTTGTTTGTTTTTACATTTCTATATATCTTTGCAACGAAATTAAAATAGGGGACTCCGAAAACCTAAAACAGAGTAGGAATTTAAAAATAACTTTCAGTCAGTTATATTTAAAAAATTAAGATTATGAAGAAACTTATTCTTTCTGCAGTTGTTGCTCTTGCTGCTATGACTGCTAACGCACAAATCTGGGTAGGTGGTGAAGTTGGTTTTAACTACCACAACAATGATGACACTGATGTAAGCGTAACTACATTCACTGTTGCTCCAGAAATTGGTTATACTCTTAACGACAACTGGGATCTCGCTATCAAAATCGGTGACGAATATAGTAAAGTTAAGGATATGGATGCTCGTAACGCTTTCTTTGTAAACCCGTACGCTCGTTACACTTTCTACAAAACTGGTAAGGTTGGATTCTTCCTCGATGGTGGATTCTCTATCAAAACTGGTGACTTCGACGGTTATGAAGATGAAACTCAATTCGGCATTGGCATTCGCCCAGGTGTGAAATTCGCTGCTTCCGACAAGGTTACTTTCGTTGCTTCTTTCGGCGGACTCGGATACACTAAGGTGGCTGACGACTCTGACTTCGGCTTCAACGTTAACGGTAACATGCTTCAGTTCGGTTGCTACTATTCTTTCTAATTCATAGCTTATATAAAAATATCATGAGCCGGTTCTTTGAACCGGCTTTTTTTATGATTCCCTGATTTATCACGAATCTCTCATTTGGGATTCTGACAGAATAATATTTTTTTGAACTGATTGACTGCTATTCCACATATCTTTAATCTCAATATTATTTTATTGACTCTTTTTTTAGCATTCTAATTTCAGATTAGCACCTTTCATCATGAAAAAAATATAAATATTAACGACTAATTGCTTTTTAATTATTAACTTTGCATAAGTATTGATTTTGAACGGTATTAATATTTAGGATATTATGACTACTTTCGTTTTTGCTCTTATCTTGCTCGCCTGCGGATACTTTTTCTATGGACGATTCGCAGAGAGAATCTTTGGCGCTGACCCCTATAGGAAAACACCATGCTACACATCACAGGACGGAGTCGACTACATCCCAATGAAAACATGGAAAGTCTACATGATTCAATTCCTTAATATTGCTGGAACTGGACCTATCTTCGGAGCCATTCAAGGCATACTCTTCGGACCATCTGCATACATCTGGATCGTTCTAGGATGCATTCTCGGAGGTGCTGTACACGACTATCTCTCTGCTATGATGTCAATCAGACAAAACGGAGCAAGCTTGCACGAAATAGTGGGCTGCCAACTCGGAAAAACATTCAAAATCATACTCCTAATCATCTCTGTTGTGCTTATGGTACTCGTCGGGGCGGTGTTCGTAATCACTCCCGCGGGACTGCTCGCTACACTCACCGCTTCATGGGGAGAGGCAAAAAGCATGGTGACTATATGGATCATTGTAATATTTATATATTATATTTTCGCAACACTTCTGCCTATCGACAAACTGATAGGAAAGCTCTATCCGCTATTCGGTGCGGCTCTGCTCATCATGGCGGTTGGGGTCTTGATCGGAATTTTCTCTCAACAGGGTAATATTCCTGAAATCACTGATGCTTTCCACAATTGGCATCCCGCTCAAAACCATCTGCCTATCTTCCCGGGAATTTGCATCACTATTGCCTGCGGAGCTATAAGCGGATTCCATGCCACTCAGTCACCACTCATGGCTAGATGTATCACCAACGAAAAACTGGGAAGACCTGTCTTCTATGGAGCAATGATCACTGAAGGTGTCGTGGCGCTAATATGGGCCGCTGCTGCAATCAAATTCGCTGATAGCCTCAACGTCGACGGAAATACGCCATACGAAAAACTGCTAATCGCTATGACTGACCCGACTACAGGAAAAATCAATCCGGCTATAATCGTCAACCAAATATGTCACTCATGGCTAGGAGTGGTCGGAGCGGTGCTTGCTATTCTTGGAGTTGTAGCGGCTCCTATCACTTCGGGTGATACGGCTTTCAGAAGCGCAAGACTCATAATTGCGGATTTCATGAAAATGAAACAAGACAAGCTCATCAAACGACTTTTCGTAGCCATACCGCTATTCATTATCGCTTTCATTCTCATGAATATCAATTTTGATGTGCTATGGAGATATTTCGCTCTTACAAATCAGTCCCTGTCTGTTTTCACGCTTTGGACAATCACTGTCTATCTGGCAAAACATAAAAAATGGGCATTCTTCATAACTCTCATTCCGGCTATGTTCATGACTATGGTATGCACAACTTACCTCTTCGGAGCGCCTGAGGGTTTCCGACTCGATTTCAACATCGCTTATCTCTTAGGAACTGCTGTCACACTGATTTGTCTTCTCGCGTTCATATATGCTAAAAGAACATTCGATAAAAACAAATTTGAAATCAATCTGAATAGCAAAATATGAAAAAATATATCATTCTTCCTGCCATATTCCTTTTAATCGGTACTGCTGTATATGTCTATTTTGGCATTCAATACAAAGCTTGGATCGACAATCTGCCAAACATCTTGATATTTATCGGAATTATTGCTGCTTTGGCCTGGGCTCTGAAGAAAAAGGAAAAACTGCAGCAACAAAGAAACAACAACGATTTTGAATAAATAAATTTTACCTTATTCTTCCGTTTATTCACAACTTTTATTATATTTGCAAAAAGAAATTTAGTTTTAACTCTTATTATCCGTATTATGAAAAAATTAATTATCGCTTTCATCTGCATAATGACTTTTGCAGCTAATGCCTCGGCACAATTCACAACGGGAACAAAATTCCTCGGAGCTTCGCTTACTGGACTCGACCTTTCATATAATAAAGATAAAAAATTCCAGTTCGGACTTGAAGCAAAAGCCGGATATTTCATTACAGACGACATCCTGCTACAAGGGGAATTCGGATTCGATATCGCTGACGAAAACTTCCAGTCTATCTTTCTTGCTGCCAGAGGTAGATACTATGTTAAGGACAAACTCTATCTCGGAGCAGGTGTAAAACTCCAACATTGCTACAAAAACTACAATGACTTCATTATTACTCCGGAAGTGGGATATACTTATATGCTAAACTCAGTGGTCGCTATAGAACCGGCATTGTATGTCGATCTCAGCACAAACAACTTCTCTAAGCATACTACTGTCGGACTGAAAGTGGGTGTCGGCATATTCCTCGACGAAATCGACCTGTTTAAATAAATATGAATTGGATTCTGCTTTTTTTACCTTTGGGTTTATAGAACCATTCTGTGCCTTTCTATTATAGCTTGTTGAAGGCCGATTAATTTGTAAAAAATGTTTCATACAATATAGACTTGCGCAAAAACCACAGGGATGTAATCCTATGATGAATCCCTGTGGTTTTATCTTTAAATAAAGAACATTGATATTTGAATAATAGACTAAAAGCTTGAATTTAACAATTTGTCTCAATTTTAGATAATACATTTATTAAATGCAACACAAAATAGACTGCTTTTTACTATATGCCGACAACTACACTACTGTCGGAAATGTGAAACAACTAAGGATGTTCAATGAGGTGAGGAATATCTTTCTCATTACTGACGATGCCACAAAACCACAAATTGAAGGCGCACAATGTCTGCTTACCGACTATATCAATGCGTCGACTACAATCAGGGAAATAAGCAAAGCTGCCGAAACTAAATTCTCTTTGGTGTATTTGAAGCCAACACCAATCAAGCTGGCATACAATACCATTTCCAGATTCCTCGAAATTGCTGAATATACTCAGAAAGAAATGATATATGCCGACCATTACGCTGTCGAGAACAACAACATTGTTAAGGCACCATGTATCGACTACCAAATCGGAGCGGTCAGAAACGATTTCGACTTCGGGTCTATCCTGATTTATAACACCAACGCAATTGCAGAATACGTCAAATCCAACCTCGAAAACAAATGGACTCACGCTGCTTTCTATGACCTTAGACTCTTCATCAGCAGAAGAAAAAACGATAATATATTCCATATAAAAGAATTCCTATATACGGAAGAGGAAATCGATCTCAGAAAAAGTGGAGAAAAACAGTTCGACTATGTCAACCCAAACAATAGGGATGTGCAAATCGAAATGGAAAAAGTGTGTACTCTTCATCTCAAGTCTATAGGCGCACTTCTGACAAACGACAGAATTCTTAGTGTTGATGTCAGTAAGGGAGTCTTCGATTTCGAGGCTTCGGTCATCATTCCGGTTAAAAACAGAAAGGCTACGGTGAAGGACGCCGTCATCTCTGCACTTAACCAGAAAACCAACTTCAAGTTCAATGTCATTGTTGTTGACAACCACTCCGACGACGGGACAACTGAAATTCTCAAGAATATTGCCGACGAAAACAAACTCTGTGTACATATCATACCGGAAGCTAACGATCTGGGAATCGGTGGATGCTGGAATCTTGCTGTAACTAATGACAAGTGTGGAAGGTTTGCAGTACAACTCGATAGCGACGACCTTTATAGCGATGAAAACACATTGCAGAAAATTGTAGATAAATTCTATCAGGATAAATGCGCCATGGTTATCGGAGCATATCGTATGTGCGATTTCAAACTCAACACCCTTCCGCCGGGAATTATCGACCATAGAGAATGGACCGACGACAACGGCAGAAACAATGCACTGCGTATCAACGGACTTGGAGCTCCAAGAGCATTCTATACACATCTGCTCAGAGAATATGGAGTTCCTAACACAAGCTATGGAGAGGATTATGCACTCGGACTACTTTTCTCAAGAATGTATAAGATCGGTAGAATTTATGACGAATTATATCTCTGCAGAAGATGGGAAGGAAATTCCGATGCAGCGCTTTCAAGAGATAAGGTGAATGCGAACAACCTGTATAAGGATTCACTCAGAACTATCGAGATTCTTGCCAGACAATTGATGGAAAAACCAATAGCCGAAATCATATCGGAAACAGACATTCATAGGTTCTTTAAACTGCAGCTCGACGAATGGAAAGAGGCAAATGAAAGATATATGCAGCTCAAGAACGTGAAAGTAAAAACTCTGGAAAACGATTTCGCAAAAATCAATGTGCAGTTTAATCCACATAGAATGGTTTCTACAGGGGCTGACATATCTAAAACGGCTATCAAGAATAGACCCTGCTTCCTTTGCAAGGAAAACAGACCGAATGAACAACGCGATATCTCTCTGATAAATAAATATCTGCTACTTGTAAATCCGTTCCCGATTTTGCCGCTTCATTTCACCGTGCCTTTAAAACTACATGAACCTCAAAGCATCATACAGCATTATGAGGATATGATGCAGATAGCGGAAAAACTCGATGACCTTTTTGTATTCTATAACGGACCTAAATGCGGAGCATCTGCACCCGACCATATGCATTTCCAAATCGGCAAAAGGGGATTTGTGCCGTTGGAAAGAGATTGGAATAATAATTATAAGAAAACAAGGTCAAGAATCTACCCGATTCTTGATGCGGAATTTATCGAAATCACACAATTGGAAACTACTGCAGATGATACGGGTATTTTCATGACGAGATTCATTTGCCCTGTTTTCGCTATCGTCACCAGAACGGCTAAAGCAAACGAATTCCTTTTCAAAAAATTATATAACGCATTGCCTATTGAGGAAAATGAAAACGAACCTATGATGAATATTCTGGCGTGGACCATGACGTCTGATTCTGATAAGAAAAAAAGATTAGTGAGCCTGGTCATTCCGAGAAGAAAACATCGGCCTGATTGCTATTTCAAAGATAATCAGGAGAAAATTCTTGTAAGTCCGGGAGCACTCGATATGGCTGGACTTATTATCACGCCAAGAGAAGAGGATTTCAAATCTTTGGATATGGATAAAGCTACTGAAATCATCAGGGAATGTGCTTTACAGCCACAAGATGAAATGGATATACTGAAAAAACTTAAGACCTTTAAATCATAAAAGTTTATAAACAACTCCATAATCACTTGTTAATCAACAATTGAAACATTAACTAAGTAGAATATCATGAAAGAACCTGAAGTAAGCGTTTGCGTGCTGAAAAACAATAAACTGCAAATCTCTTTAGACGGATTGTTTAAGGCAAAAGGTATGGAAATTTCGGAAAATCAGACTGTCGAATATAAAGACGGGTCCGTACTTTGGAATGACAGGCTTTATCAGGAGCTACTTTTTCTACCGGCTAACCAGAATTGCTGTTTCTCTATTGAGAACGTCGTTATTGGTATTAACTTCCATTGGCAACGTACTGAAACGCAAACATTCAGAGGTGCACTCAAAATCATACCAGAAGATGGCAAAATATGTGCTATCAATCTCTTGCCTGTTGAACAATATCTAATCAGCGTCATTTCTTCTGAAATGAAAGCCACCTCTTCGCTGGAATTTCTCAAGGCACATGCTGTCATTTCAAGAAGCTGGCTTATGGCGCAAATGAAGAAAAGAAGAAAGAATAATAAAGAACTTAATTCCTTCTTGTCTTTCGTGAAGAAAGACAATATGATGCTCAGATGGTATGACAGACAAGACCACTCCCTTTTTGATGTTTGTGCTGACGACCATTGCCAAAGATATCAGGGCATTACACGTGCAGATAACCAGACGGTGGTTGAGGCGGTAAACGCAACTAAAGGACAGGTGCTTAAATATGGAGAGGAAATTTGTGATGCCAGGTTCGCTAAATGTTGCGGGGGGATGATGGAACTGTTCTCAACTTGCTGGGAAGACAACGACTTGCCATATCTCGTCGCAAAAAGGGATATTATTGAGAACGACAATAACGACAAAACCGACAAGCAGCAGAAACTCGACCTTACTGATGAAAGCCAGGCAAAAAAATGGATAACATCCAGCCCTAAGGCTTTCTGCAATACCAAGGATTCCAGAATTCTCAGACAAGTCCTTAATAATTACGATCAGGAAACACTCGACTTCTATAGGTGGCAAGTGGAATATTCACAGCAAGAACTGAGAAATCTGATCGAAACAAACACGAAAATGAATTTCGGTGATATCATAGATCTCAAACCCGTGAAAAGAGGACCGTCGGGTAGACTGTATATGATGCAAATAGTCGGGACGGAAAAATCTTTCATCATTGGAAAGGAACTGGAAATCAGAAGGGTGTTGTCCGATTCTCATCTCTATTCTTCTGCCTTTATTGTCCAGAAAGTCTATGATGACCACAACAAGGATAAGGTGATGCCGGATAAATTCATCATTAAAGGTGCCGGATGGGGACATGGGGTTGGACTTTGTCAAATCGGTGCGGCTGTCATGGGAGAAAAAGGTTTTTCATATACACAAATATTACAACATTATTATCCGAAAGCCGATATAAAATCGCTATACGAATAAATTGAATTCAATATAAATTGTGAAACAGCAAAGTGGTAAAAATTATGCTTGGATCTGGATACCCGGGCTTTTTGCGTCTGAAGCCGTAGTATCCGCTACTGTTACTTACGTGACTCTACTCATGTTTGTACAGTTCGGAGCATCTTATTTCACTGCATCAACCCTTTCTGCTTTATTGCTTTTGCCTTCTGTGATGAAACAGAAGGTTCTGTTTAAAAATAAAAGAAACATTCACCTGAAGCGCTTTACTATTGCTATGCAGGTTTGTTTGTTCATCGCTTTGCTTATCACGGCATTCACAATAAAACATAGCAAACATGGATTGCTATTGCCGTTTATTTGTATTCTTGCCGTTGCTGTCATAAATGCCTTGAACGAAAAATCTGTGGCTAACTATTATAACAATCAACTCGATAGAAAACAGCAAAATATTCTTGGCAACTATAAGTTCGTGACATCACAAATATCATTCATAGTTACATATGGAATATTGATCATTTTCGTCGGATTACACGAAATAGTTTTCAGAAACATTCGATTGGCATGGGCTATTGAATTCTATATGATTGCTGGAGTACTGCTATTACTGCTACTCGCCAATCTTATTCTAATGAAAAGGCCTTCACCGAATAATGCCGTCAACTACAGGGACATATATCCTAATGCAAATCATCGGAAAATAAGGGCAAGAAACATAAGATTCTTGATGATTATATCTATGCTACTAATGCCGCAGGCATTGCTCTTCACTACAAGAGTTTTCTTCCTGATGGCACACGAATCGGATGGAGGACTCGGATGCACACTGCAGGATGTCGGATTTGCACAGGGTACAATCGGAGTTATTGCATTTGCTATTGGTACATTCTCCGGACAAAAACTAATTAGAAGATTTGGATCGAATAAAATGTTTTGGATTCTGATCCTTCCACTTATTATTTCACCAATTTTCTATCTCATCATGAATTTCGTCATGATCAAACAGATGTTATATATCTGTTGCATGACTTTTGCGGCACAATTCTGCTTCGGATTCGGACTTAATATTTGTGTGGTTTTCATTAATCGTTCTACTGATATACTTGAAGACAATATCATCAACCTAATTCACAATCCGATTGTTGTAACTACTATGTTCATACCTGTTGCTTGCTCTGGACTCTTGCTGCAAATTTGTGGATTCAAGCTTTTCTTCATAATCAATGCTTTGTCGGCATTGGCTTCTATCATCACACTTGCATCTAATTTCAAATTCATCAATAGGCATATTATCAACTACAAAAGAATTTCAACCGTCAAATAATTATTGCATAATATTGCTGCACGAAAACATTTTAATCAAGCTTCTATAAAAAACCTCTACAAATCATTGATATGTAGAGGCTAATTGAAAATTTCCTGGTACGCCCTAAGGGAATCGAACCCTTATCGAAGGAACCGGAATCCTTTATTCTATCCATTAAACTAAGGGCGCATTTCTCTATTATTATTTACACTAATCCCTAATTGAATATCACTGTCTTGTTCTTGTAAGAGAGTATCTTGCAGTCTATGTGTTTCTGAACAGCGCGAGAGAGAACTATCTTCTCCAAATCCTTACCCTTACTTACCAAGTCGTCTGGGGTGTCCTTGTGGGTGATGCGAACTACATCCTGCTCTATTATCGGACCAGCATCCAAATCCGCCGTTACATAATGACTGGTGGCACCGATTATCTTCACACCACGTTCCCATGCCTGATGATAAGGCTTGGCACCTATGAATGCAGGAAGGAAGGAATGGTGGATGTTGATGATCCTACCCCCGAAATCCGAAATCATATCCTCCGACAACACCTGCATGTAACGAGCCAATACTATAAAGTCTATTTTGTATTCGCGTAAAAGAGCCATCTCCTTCAACTCCATCTCTGACTTGTTTTCTTTGGTCACAGGGAACACATAGTAGGGGATGTCAAAACGTTTAGCAGCTATTTCCAAGTCAGGATGATTGCTTATTATCAATGGTATCTCACAGTTCCATTCTCCTGAAGTATAACGGGACAGCATGTCGTAAAGACAATGACTCATCTTCGACACGAATATACACATACGGGGCTTGTGGTCTGAGAAATATAGACGGAGATACATGTCGTATTTTGTGCGGTAGAGAGTGTCCAGATATTCATATATCTTTTCACGAGGTATCGAAAAACCTGACAACTCCCATTCTATACGGGCAAAAAACACGCCGTCTATTGTGTCTACATACTGGTCTACATATACGATGTTACCACCGTTCTTGGTGATGAAACCCGTTACATCGGCCAATATGCCTGGACGATCGGGGCAGTGAAGCAACAGTTTCGCGGTTAGTCCCATTGGTTATTTTTTGATTTGATTCTGCAAAGGTAGCAATTTATTTTGGATTTATTCTATTTTATTGCCTTTTTATTAACTCTAAAGATTCAACCACCAAGTGTAAAGAGTCAACAGCTAAGTATTTTATTAAATCCTTAGATTATTATAACTTTATTAAGGTGTGACACTTTTTATTACTAATCAACGGCTGCCTAAATATAAAAAGACCATTGACAGTAATACCAACCCTAAGTCTACCAACTTGTATTTTAAATGCTTCTCCTTGAATAGTAGTGCACCACATATGAAAGATACTACCACTGAGCCACGCCGAATCATCGAGACCACGCTGATCATTGAGCCGTCAAGGCTCAGTGAATAAAAGTAAAGAAAATCGGCTACTGAAAGGAAAATGGAAATCAGAATTATTGACCAGTCCCACCTGAAAGAGGTGCTCTTCTTACGATGGGGATACCATAATAACAGCAAAACGGCCAACATCATGATAAATTGGTAGATGTTAAACCACGACTGAACGGTTATCTTGTCCAAACCTAATCCACCATTCGATGGCGAAGCCATCAAATACTTGTCATACAATCCGGATAAGGCTCCTAATATGTTGGAAATCAATACGAAAATAATCCATTTGTTGTGACCGAAACTGTAGCCCTCACGCTTTCCGCCTAAAGAAAGAAGATATAGGCCAAGCATTGCAATTATAACACCTATCCATTGATACAGATTCAGACGCTCGCCAAACAATAGTAAGGCGCCCAATAACACCATCACAGGACGGGTGGCATTGATCGGACCTACAATCGTGATTGGAAGATTCTTTATGCCGAAGTAGCCGAATATCCAAGAACTTAAAACTATTACTGATTTCAGCAATATGTATAGATGACCTTCTATTCCGTAGGAACTTGCATGAAATATATTGTCTGACTGAATAACGCCGGTAGAAGACAATATTATCAGAGGAAGAAACAGTAATGATGAAAACAGGGTATTTAACAGTAAAACCGGAATGACAGCGTTATCACGAAGCGACTTCTTCTTTGACACATCATAAAAACCTAATAATAACGCTGATAAAAAAGCATAGAGTATCCACATAAAATTTATTTCTCTTTACCTTAGTTTCTTGTGTTTAAAATAACAAACACAAAAAGACTATTGAAATTGTCTCAATATATTTACCTTAAAAATCTTTTATTTACTACAATGTTAATTGCATATCATTGTCTTGCAATGTCTTGTATAACAGTATTATTCTATCTTAGAAGTATTGTCTTATTATTGTTTATCCTTAAGTATTATCATGAAAGGAATATTTCGTCAGGATAGTCAACCTTATCTAAAAACAACGCATTGCCGGGAACACTCATACCGGCTGCACAACGGTCCTTAAGCTCGATTACGTCGCGGAAACCGTCCAAACTTAGTGCTCCGCGACCTACGTCTATCAGTGTGCCGACTATTGCACGTACCATGTTCCGCAAAAAACGGTCGGCACTTATTCTGAATTCCCAAAGCTCACAGCCTGAATCGGATGAAAGCAGCGGGAAATCATCTATACGAACCCATTTAGCATCGTATATATGGCATATATTCGTCTTTGTGTCTGTGTGAAGTTTGGAAAACGAAGTGAAATCACTATAATCGAAAAGGAGGTTCGCTGCAAGGTTCATCTTTGAATAGTCGAGCGGCTGAGAATAACAAAAACAATAGTGGCGGAGTAGGGCATGTTTTCTGTTGCACACATAATACTTATATCGACGCTTCGTGGCATCAAAACGGGCATGAGCATCACTCTTGACTGGAATAATACGGGATATGCTGATGTCACGGGGAAGGAATTTGTTCAACTTGCGGCACAACTCGTCGCAGTCCTGAGGGTGCTCGATGTCAAAATGAGCAACCATCTCTGAAGCATTTACGCCGGCATCCGTACGACCGGCACCTACTATTGACGTCGGAAATCTCAGCAAGGTGGACAGGCTTTTTTCAACTACTTCCTGAACACTGATGCCGTTGGGCTGAAACTGCCAACCGTGATAACCGCTACCATCGTAGGACAAATATATAAAATAACGCATTCAGTTATAAATTCTTTTTATAAATGTTTTCTCAACCTTATAAATATCATCTCAACCGTTCCATCTCCAAGGTTAGCGTACCGACATATTGCGCGTTCTTGCCCATCTGATTGCATACCACCGGCTTACCGTCTAAGTTGTTTACATATTCAGGATGCTGGAAATATGTGTGCGAATGGCCACCTACTACTACATCTATATTACGGGTAAATGTGATGAAATCCTGGTCATATATCTGACCGTCTTTTGACGGACCACCCAGTTCCGGCTTCTTCCAGCCTAAATGTGAAATGGCAATCACAAGGTCGCAATGCTCTTCGTCCTTTAAATAGCTGGCTGCCTTGTTTCCGCACTCTATCGGATCCATGTAGCTTATGCCTTCATAATTCTCCTTCGACACAAGCCCTTCAAGCTCTGGGCATACACCGAATATGCCAATCTTAAGACCTTTACGCTCGATAATCACATAAGGTTTCACGATATCTTTCAGAGGAGTAATGCCGAAATCATAATTGCAACATACTATTGGAAAATCGGCCATCTCGAATATCCTCGCCATGTTGTCTATACCATAGTCAAACTCATGATTTCCTATCGTCGCTGCATCGTAACGCATGTGATTCATCAATTTCACTTCAACCTCTCCTTTATATATTGAATAGTAGGCACTTCCCTGAGAAAAATCACCACAGTCTAAAAGCAATAAATCCGGATCGTCTGAACGCATCTCGTTCAGTAACGTTGAACGACGGATATAACCCCCTTTGTCGGCTATCGACTTGTTCACACTGTATGGGTCTAAAGGCTCGATACATGAATGGGTGTCGTTCGTGTGAACTATCAATAACTCGAAATTTCGCTTGCTCTCATAATTCTCAAGACTTGGATCTCCTCCCTCAATCTTTATGCGACCGTCTAAAGACGAACTCAGATGACGACCGCTGGATGTCTCGCCCAATATGAAATCCAACAGTATGTCTTGAGCCAACTCGCGACGTACGTCCACATGAGAAGATTGCTTGAAAGCCTCCAGATGGTCATTGCCGGAAGCCAGATAGTTTATGGTAGCTATCTTATAAGTCTTGTTTGGGTCAACCGACTTGCCGTTTACACTCGATGACAGTAACTTGCCGTCACTGGATATAACCAAATTTACTTCCTTGCTTACTCCTTCACCTAAAGAATGGGCTATCTGACCGAATAACTCTAATACATGCTCTCCTTTCAAATCTACTATCGTAAAGTAGTTCAGGAATGGTGCTATATTTATGATATTGCCTTTGGTAACTACGCCTTGAGGCATATCACTGCGAAGACCGCCTACATTGCATATAGCAAAATCAACCTTCTCACCCATCTTAAGGGCCTCACTCACATAGGCGTCGGCTACCCAGTTCGACAAAAGGCTTTCAGGGCGGTCGGGAGACATCAGCATGTCGCTGTAACCTATCTCAACTCCAATCACACTGTCTACTCCTGTTGTATATGGCTCAAGAATTTCCAGGGCAAGGCTGTCGGGGTGAGCGTCTAAACGCTTGGTTATCTCTATGCGATGCGACTGTATTGTCTGGCATCTGTATTCTTGGCCTCTTATAGTCGATATTGACGATAATGCCAATAACGATAATAGAAAATACTTATTCATTATTTCAAGTTTTTATTATATTTACTTATTTTATTGGTATTCAGCTTATTTACATTCAGCAATTATGACAAAACCTCCGCCTTCCGACATGTTGATATGAACAACACTGCTGTTGGTCAACTCCTCTGTGCAGACTCTGTAGTCACTGGCATTCTTGTTTGAGTTCTTACCGTCGCTAAACATAACGGATGTGTATTGGGATGCCGGGGCAAGGAAATTCATAGGTAAGTCTATCTCTAAGCTGTTCCAGTTTGTCTGACCGCCTACATACCATGTCGTGCCTTTCCTACGGGCGGTTACGATATACTCACCCATCTTGCCGCAAAGCACCCGGCTCTCGTCAAACACTACAGGAATGCTCGACAAATAACGGGTGTATTCCGGCTCTTGCTCGTAGGCGCTTGGACTGTCTGCTAGCATTGTCAACGGACTGTCGTGAATCACATACATGGCCATCTGATGGCAACGGGTGCCCATCGTCATCGGATTATAGTATACTGGTTTATAATCCTTCTTCGTAGCATTGCGCATACCACCTGGAGTGAAGTCTACTGGACCACATTGAAGACGGATGTAAGGGAAGGTCACGTCGTTCAGAGGCATGTCCTTCGTGTCTGGCTCGGTCCATTTGGACTCCTCCATGCCGAACACACTCTCAAAATTCAATACATTGGGATATGTGCGGTTTAAACCGGTTGGAGGATAGATGCCGTGAAGGTCTAAAAGCAACTTATAGCGTGAACAGGCGTCAGCTATACGGTATACCATCTCAACGCCCTCCTGGTCGTTGCGGTCAAGAAAGTCTACCTTAAAACCGGCTATACCCATTTCTGAATACTTCTTGCAGGCTGCTTCCAAATCCTTGTCAAGCACATTGAACACTGTCCATAGAATCAGTTTCACTCCCTTCGACTCACCGTAAGAAACAAGGGCTGGGAGGTCCAATTCTTCTATCGGTGTAAGCATATCACCGCTCTTCGGAAAATACCAACCCTCATCAAGTATCACGTATTCAAGACCATAACGACTGGCAAAATCTATATAGTATTTATATGTGTCCATATTTATGCCCGCCTTGAAATCTACATGTGTCAATCCCCAGTCGTTCCACCAGTCCCAAGCCACTTTGCCTGGACGAATCCAGCTTGTATCACCTATGCGGTTCGGGGATGCCAATGCATAAACCAGATTGCTCTGAGGCATATCGGTGTCTTTGTAACTCACACCGATTATTCGCCATGGAAAACTGCGGTCACCGATGCTGCGGCTTATATACGATTCACGATCGGTCACGTATTTCTGATAACGCCAGTCGTAATATTTGAACTCTTTAGGATAACATGAGAACACTCCACAGATGCTTTGACCTAAAACCTTGACAAACATGCCAGGATAATTCTCTACATCACTCTCCATCAAACTAAGTTTCAATTCAGGAGTTGAACTGTTACCACAGTCAATCACCAGAGGTAGATAGCCCAAGTTGGATTGATCTTGGGAAGAAAGATTGTTTACATCATAAGTCGACTGAAATGCCATCGACATCGGATTTCGTGGGTTCGTGGAGTAGGGGATATATGACTTAAAGTCTTCTGTCAGATTGAATTCGCTGTGCTCACCATTAATCAAGTAGGAGGACGACTTCATGTCTTTTGTTAAAAATCTGTAGGCTACGCCTTCATTGTATGCACGGAATTCAATGAGCAGATTCTTGCGGTATTCTATAACGCAACTGTTATATTCAACGTCAAAATTGGGAACACGGTAGAATGGGGAAGAGATATGCTCCTTCTGATTCTGATACTCTTTTACTTTAGGACGACTGGGAATTTTACTCTCTGTTATGTCTAATTCCAAGTCTGCATGGTTGTCGGACATCAGCTTACGGCCGTCTACGATCAAGTCATAACGAAGATTCAATCCGTAATTTATGTCCATGCGAATGCGATGGTCTGGAGAACTTAAGGATGCTGTGCCACCCATACAAATTGATGATATGGAAAACAGAACGAGAAAAATGAAAGGATTTTTTTTCATATTATTATAGTGTTTCAGTTATGTGATATTTACCTACAATTAGCAAAATTAATAAAAAAACAACGATTGCTGAGCATAAAAAACACCTTTTTTCAAAATATGTTTCAGATTTCGAAAAAAATATATGATAATGAACTTTGTTAAATAAAAAATGTGTAATTTTGCAAAATTAATAGCACAATCTGATTATTTTTAAACTCTAATTTCATAGCATGGATATTTTAATTTCTGACGCCATAAAATATATTGGTGCCGATGACAAAGAACTTGACCTTTTTGAAGGACAATACGACATCCCTGAGGGTATATCTTATAATTCTTATGTCATTCTCGATGATAAAGTGGCGGTTATGGATACTATCGACGCCAGAAAAACTAATGAATGGCTCGACAACCTGAATGAAGCTCTGGCAGATAGAAAACCCGACTATCTCGTAGTTTCACATATGGAACCCGACCACTCGTCTAACGTTAAGCTACTCGTCGATAAATTCCCTGATATGAAAGTGGTGTGCAGTCAGAAGGCTTTAGCGCTCATTTCAAGATTCTTCGACGTAGATCTACCTCAAGAGAGAGTCGTTGTTGTGGAGGATAAAACCGAACTCAATCTCGGACAACACACGCTTACTTTCTTCACGGCTCCTATGGTACACTGGCCGGAAGTGGTTGTCGCTTATGAACAGACCGAAAAAATACTTTTCTCTGCTGATGCTTTTGGAAAATTCGGAGCTCTATCATTCGACGACCCGGAAGGGTGGGCTTGCGAGGCAAGAAGATACTATTTCAATATCTGCGGAAAATATGGTATGCAGGTTCAGGCGCTGCTCAAAAAACTCGCGGATTTACCTATTAATATGATTTGCCCGCTACACGGACCGATTCTGAAGGAAAACCTCGAATATTATATCAACACTTATAACACCTGGAGCAGTTACCAACCGGAAGATAAAGGTATATTTATCGCTTATTGCTCACTCCATGGAAATACGGAGGAGGCCGCACTGAAACTCGCAGGAATCATTAAGAGCAACTACGATGTCAAGGTGGCTACGACTGACCTTAGACGTGACGACATGGCTGAAGCTATTGAAGACGCATTCAGATACGACACGCTCGTACTTGCTGCTCCTACATACGACGGAGGCGTCATGCCGGTAATGGAAGACTTCATGAACCACCTTAAAATCAAAAATTTCCAAAACAGAAGAGTGGCCTTCATAGAAAACGGATCATGGGCACCTATGGCAGGAAAGAAAATGAAAGAGTTCATGGCGGCACTTAAGAATATTCAAATTGTAGAACCGGTCGTTACTGTGGAGTCTACAGTGAAACAGAAAACTGTGGAAGACCTGAAGAAACTTGCTGAAATATTAGCCTGAAATTTACTTTAATTGGAGTGTTTCAATTAAGTCTTATAGGCTTGCACTATAAGGTTCTTGTCTTTTTAATTGTGCTTATATGTGCTATTTGCGACTGATAAATACAAAATGCATGATGAGGCAGCTTTGCCTCATTATGATTTGCATATGTGCCGCATACAATAGAACCTTTGCGCAGAATGAACAAATCCTACGTGACTTCTCCATACAACTCAATCAACTGAAAACAAAAATAAGGAGTGAAAGACCAAACGAGCAGGATGGGGCTATCAGCCCTTATATGTTCAGAATACTACAGCCTTCTGTCTATTCTGAAAAAGCGGTGAATGATGTCATGAGCATCGATTCAGTTACCAATAGGGATTATAAGGATGAAATCAACGAATTTATTGACAGGCAACTCGTCGGGATATACCTCAATAATCCGAATAGTGTAGTATTCTCAAAAAATAGAATTGCACAGGAAAGCATATCTAAAAATGAAACTGATAATAATGCACCAATTACTCCAAAAGTTGAGGATATACTCGGTGATGACTTAAACGTAATCAATGTGGCGGATGTTGACGATGATATAGATGATATCGGAATTGTAATCAAACGACCGAATTTCTGGAAATTTTCAGGATCTGCATCACTACAGTTCACACAAAACTATTTTAGCGATAACTGGTATAAAGGAGGAAACAACAACCAGAATCTTCTTGCATCACTCATATTACAGGCCAACTACAACGACCAGAAGAAAATAACATGGGAAAATAAACTCGAGTTAAGACTCGGATTCATGACTACTACCAGCGACTCTTGTCATAAGTTCCTTACCAGTAACGATAAAATTAATCTGCATTCCAAACTCGGCATTAAGGCCACTAAAGCATGGTATTATACCGCAACGGCTGAAGCGAATTCACAATTTATGCCGGGATATAAGTCGAATGACAAGAAGACTTACTCCAATTTTCTTGCTCCGTTAGACATTTATTTGTCTATTGGTATGGATTTCAAACCGACATTGAAAAACGGTAACACTTTCTCAATCGCTTTATTGCCTTTATCCTACAAACTCAGACATCTGAATAACGACGATGCGAACATTCACAGCGTTTACAATATGGTAGGAAGAAATACAACTAAAGACTATGGTTCAAAAATGGAACTGAATGCAAAATTCAAAATTGCTAAGGATTTCTTCTGGAAATGCAGATGCTACTATTACACTTCATATAAATATGCCGAAGCGGAAGTGGAGAACAGCTTCAATTATGCATTCTCAAAATACATTAATGCGGAACTATTCACGCTATGGAGATTCGACGACAATAGAGCAAAAAAATACTATGACGAGAATCTGGGATATTTCCAGTTTAAGGAATATTTCACCCTCGGACTTACATATGCGTTTTAATGATTTATTTAAAACACCTAAAATCACAACTAATATCTACTACTTATCGTAGACGGCCGGTCGCTTTCAGGTATTTCGTATATGCAAGGTATAATTTACAGCGGGCATCAACGACGGTTGAAGCGGCTTCACGCCATAAGGCTTGAGCTTCAAAATAATCTGACAACAATTCTACGCCATTGTCATACGCCGATTTAGATAAACGAAGGTTCTCACTTGCCTGATCATACGACTTTAAGGCTATCGACACCTCTGTCTCACACTCTTCTACTGCATTACGGCACAGTGCTATCTCCAATTCCATCATTTCTGATTTCTCGCTCAACTCCATTGCTGCCAACTGAGCTTTGGCCTGAGCCGAACGGAGCTTGTTTGTGCCTTCACCAAAATTGAACAACGGAACCTTTACGACCAATCCCACTGCAAAACTGCCGTTGTCCAGCAATTTCTTGCCGGCTAATTCACCACCGTTGGCATATGTGTAACCACCGAACAATGCAACGTTAGGTAGGTATTCACTCCTGGTTAAAGATATCTCTTCACGAGCCAAATCGGCCTTCTTTGATAATATCGTGTATTCGGGACGACGCGTCACGTCACTCTCATAACTAGGCAAGTCACGCTCCCTGTTGGCGGTGAATGTGTCAATTTCTATCTTCGATGCATCTGTCAAGGGCATACCTGTCAGATGACACAGGTTCATCCTGCATAATAAATAGGCATTGTCAGCTTTCTGTTTGCCCAATTCTGCCTCGTTTAGCTTCACCTGAACTTTCATCAAGTCATTGCGAAGACGTAAACCATGACGTACGGCGCTTTCTACCGTTCGTTCCAACTCCTTCAACATCGTATAATAACTGTCGGCTACTATGGATAACTCCTTTGCACGGACTGCTTGCATATATGCCTCGTCTACTTGAACTATCACCTCGTCCTCTGTCAAACGGATGTTGACGCTGGCTATCTGCTGACCTAACTCAGCCATATTTATTGCACTCGTTATCTTGCCGCCGGTATAAATCGGTTGAGTTATCTGGATACCACCTATAAAAATGTTGTTGAGCTTCAACTTTAAATTCTGGGTCGGAAAATCTGCATACTGCATCAATGTGTATGAACCGTCGTAATTCACCTTTACATTGGGGATATAGGTCGCACTTGCTTCATTGAAACTGTATATCGGCAAATGACCGCCTTCTATCTGAAAATTCGAACGGGCATTAGAATAAAAATCAGTCAAAAACAAGTCTATGCGGGGGAGACGATGACTGCGGTAGCTCTGAAGGTCATAGCCGGTTTGCTCGTGAAGAATCTTCGACATGATTACCGACTTGTTGTACGACAAAGCCATCTCCTGGGCCTTTTCCAACGACAGTGTGGATGAAGACGATGGGGCATCTTGGCTATATAGCAGTTGGCTTAATGTGAAAACAAACAGAAATAATAGGGTGGTTCTCATCTTTATATGGTTTTGAGGTGATGCAATCCTTTGAAACATATGCGCTTGTATTATGTGATTGTATGTCGTTTATATTCTTATTCTAAAGTGGGCGAATTTACCGGATTCAATTATTTGCCTATCTTGCTCTTGACATGGTAGAAGGTGGCATACAGAATAGGAATATAAATCAATGTTATTATCGTTCCTACAAACAACCCGCCCATGATCGTAACGGCTAACGAACCGAAGAGGGCGTCGGGTATCAACGGAATCATTCCTAAGATGGTTGTCAGAGATGCCATCATCACTGGGCGAAGACGACTCTTGGAACTGTTTATCAGGGCTGAAATCGGAGTCGAACCGTTGGTCAGCTGAAGGTTTATCTCGTCCATCAATACTATGCCGTTCTTTATCATCATGCCTATCAAACCTAATACTCCGATTATGGCAACGAAACCAAAGGACTTGCCACTCAGCAGAACCGTTGGAATCACGCCTATAACTATCAATGGCACGCAGCAGAAGATTATAAGCGGCTTCTTGTAGTCTTTAAACAGTACTATCAAAATCATAATCATCAGAAGGATAGCCAATGGAAAGTTTGAAAACAAATACTTCATCGAGTCGCTGCTCGCCTTCTTCTCGCCTTCCCAACTCAGTGAATAGCCAGGTGGGAGTGGAATGGCTTCTATCTTCTCTGCTATCTCGCTGCGGGCTGCCTCGGTTCCTACACCAGGAACTGGAGAACATTGAGCACGCTGCATCCGCTGGCCATTGTAACGCATAACTACAGGCTCTTCCCATATCACGTCAATGCCTTTGGCTACCTGACGCAATGGAGTCGTCTGGATAATCTTTTCGATTAGTTGGTCCTTTGTCAGATGACCGGTCAGCAATTGTTGCAACGTGCTCCGGTTTACAACCTTGTTAAGGTTTGGCAACATGCCGAATACGGCTACATTTTCCAGATTATCGATGTTGTTCCCCTGTTCGTCGGTACACTTTATGTATATGCTCTTGCGGTTGATGCCGTCATAGAATGTACCGATTGGAATTCCACCGGTATAGGCCATTACCGACGTGGCTACGTCGCTACGAGACAAACCGCTGATGCGGGCGTTCGACTGATCGTATTTTATGTTCAGAACTGGCACTTTGGGCTCCCAGTCAGTGGTAGGCAGATAAACTGAAGGGCTGTTGCGGATTATAGATAGGGCGGAATCAGTCAACACATGAAGAACTGAAGGGTCGGGACCATGAAAACACGCTTCTATCGGATATTTCTTGAACATCAGATTATAACGCTTTAATTTTATATAGGCGTCAGGATAACGCGAACTGAGTTCTTCTTGCAAATTGTCGATATTCGATACCAAATCCTGAGGACTGGTGAAATCTATAATCAATTCACCATACGACAAACTTGGCGTTGCTATGCTGCGAACCAGATTATAACGGCTTGGAGTACCACCGACACTTCGTGTTATATGAGTAATCTCCTTCCTGCTCTTCAGGTATTTCTCTATATCCTCCAAATCCTTCTCTACTTCCTTGTAATCGGTTCCCTCTGGAAGCTTGTATTCCATGTATAACTGGTCATATTCCATATCTGGGAAAAAGGCCTGGTCCAAGTATTTATAACATAAAGCAGTGAAAATCAAACCGCCTATCGCTATAGCCAATGCGGCATAACGATAACGGATGCCTGTCTTTAAAATTCTCTCCAGTAACTTGTATAGCCAACCTTCGTATTGACCTTTTTCTTTCTTGGGTTCTTTCGACTTGGAACTTTTTTCTTCTGATGGACTACGAAGCATCTTCTCTGCCAATACCGGTACATGAACCAATGCCAATACCCATGAAAGCAACAATGAAACTGCTATGACGATAAACAGGTCACGGACATATACTCCAGCACTGTCAGGACTCATGAATATTGGCCAAAAGGCTAATATCGCTATCATCGTGGCTCCTAATAGAGGCATGGCTGTCTTTTTGCCTATATTCGTCAGAGCGGCCGGCTTTGGGATGCCTTGCTGAAGGTCTATCAGGATTCCGTCGACTATCACTATAGCATTGTCTACCAACATCCCCATCGCCAATATAAACGCACCTAGGGACACGCGCTGAAGTGTACCGTCAAAACCGCGTAACACCAATAACGAACCTAATACTATGGTTACAAGACTGAAACCAATAATCAAACCGGCTTTCAAACCCATCGTGAATATCAACACGATAATAACTATCAATACCGATTCTGCCAAATTTACCAGGAATGTGCTTATGGCATTGTCAACACGCTCTGGCTGATAAAAAACCTTCTCGAATTTCACACCAACTGGCAGACGGGTCTGAAGAGTGGATATGGTCTTGTCTACTTCTTTTCCTACCTTGATAATGTCATAACTGCCTATGCAGGCTATCGAGATTCCTAAAGCGGGATTGCCGTCACGAAACATCTCGTTACGGGTTGGAGTCACATAGTCCTTGTAAACTCGGGCTATGTCGCTTATGCGAAGCTGGTCTTCGTCATGACCCTGGATAAGCATCGAGCTGATGTCTTCAACGGTCTTGAACTTGTCGTCTACGGTTACGCGGATACGATGGTTACCGTTGTTGTAATAACCGCTATACGACGTCTTGTTCTGGTTGTTTAAGGTCTGGATTACCTCCGTCGGCATCACACCCAAATTGGCCATCTTCTCTTGATGCAATTCTATATAGATGCACTCTTCTTTCACACCGTATATCTCGCAACGGGCAACTCCTTCGATATCTGTGATATTACGCTTGGCCAACTCGGCATAGTCCGACATCTCAATATTGCTCAAACCATCTCCGGTAAGACAGTAAAACATGCCATATACATCTCCAAAATCGTCGCGAACTATTGGAGTACTTGCACCAGAAGGCAAAGTGTTGCTCGCATTCGACACCTTACGACGGAGCATATCCCACTCCTGCTCTACAGCATCGTCAGGAACAGTCTTCTGAAGTTCAACTGTTATGATGCTCAAGTCGTTCATCGACTGACTCTGAACATTGTCTATCGTTCGCATCTCACGGATGCTCTTCTCTATCTTGTCACTTACCTCAAGCTCTACCTCGTGGGCGGAGGCGCCTGGATAAGTCGTCACTATCATGGCTTGTTTTACCTTCAATTCCGGATCTTCTAACTTCGGCATGGAAGCAAAACTTAAATAACCGCCTATCAGAAGGCAGGCTATGAAAAAATGTATTAATTTCGGGTTCTTTAAAGCCCAACCGGAAAAATCTATGTTGTTCATCGGATATTTGTGCTGAGTTGCATGAATGAAATCCCTATATCTGCTGTGTGAAAATAGAGCTGAATTGAACTGACTCTTTTTGAATTTATAACTTCCTTAAGCTATAAAAGAAAATATATCTGAATTGTTGTAAACGTGAATTATAACAAGTTGCCTACATTCGACTTGCTCGTCTTGTCGGCCTCTTTAACCTTCTGACCAGGCTTCAGAAAACGAACACCTGCCGACACAACTGTCTCACCGGCGGATAAACCCGAACGTACCTCAATATTACCACGATTGTCCAAATTACCAGTCGTCACTACGCGTGGACGAACTGAACTCGTCTGCTTGTCATAAACATATACCAACGACTGATCTTTATGACGAATTACACATGAAGTCGGGATGCGAACACTGCCGTAAGAATCATCTTTACTATAACTCACATATACCATCGTCGTCATGCCGGGGGTTATGCCTGAGGTATTGTAACCTGGCTTGAAACTGAAACGAAGCATGTACAGTTGACTCGAATTTGCTTCCTTGCTTATGCGAGATAAATCTAGGGAATACATCGATTCTGGTAATACTTCAAAAACACACATCGCGCGAGTCATCCTGTCCCTACGAGCATAGTCGGATGCAGGGATGAATATCTCAATCTCTGTATTGGAAGAACCGAACATCGATATAATCGGCATGCCTGCACTTACATTCTCACCTGAATCATGAAGACGGCTCTGAACGTAACCGTCTATAGGAGAATACAGCTTGCAGTAGCCTACCTGATCCTTATGATGTGAAAGTTTCTGACTAATCTGTTCCAAACCATAACGGGCCTTGTCATAGGCTGAAGCGGTCACAGTCCCTTCTTCGTACATCGATATCACTCGCTCGGCATCGGCCTTTATGTTGTCATATTCTGCCTGAGTGGCTTCTAACTGAACTTCATAATCATGGGAGTCTATCTCTGCTATCAACTGACCCTTCTTTACATGATCTCCCTCTTTCACGTATACACGACTCAAAGTGCCGCTTACCTTAAAAGAAGGACTTACACTCTCTGAAGCCTTGGTCTTACCAGGGTATGTCACCATGCTCTCTTCACCTACTGATTCTGCTACTGTTGTCTTTACGTATTGCCACTTCTTGGCAGACAACTTTTTTTCTTCACAACTCGATAATGACAACTGACCTATAAAGAGAAGGAGAAATAATGGATGAAGATTCTTGGGAATTTTGAAATCGCAAAAAAACATATGATGAAAAATTTTAACGTTATCTGATGATACACAAGATTACTTTTTGTTCATTTTTTCTTATAATTTGCAAAATTAGTAATTTATAACTAACAAAAAAAGGCTAATTTGTACTTCCTCATGGCTGATTTGTACTTATGTGCCAACTTTTGGAACATTTTAAACGTTTTTTATCACTATCTCATTTTTTTTATTTATATTTGTATAAATTATTGAACTCATTGGAAAATATATAAATCTACAATTTGATAATCAATTTCTCCAGATCATAAATACAAAAATGAATGGCCAACGATAACGTAATTTATTCCCAACTTAATGGTAATGGCGACGACGCACTGAAAGTCGAACATAAAATCAAGAAAATGTCTCAAGGAGGGATGTTCATCTGCAATAGGGGGGAAGCGAGAATCAAACTCGACGATATGCCTCTGATACTTAAAGCTAACACTATGGTCGTATACTTCCCGTATTCCACCTTAGAAATCACTTATAGGTCAAACGACCTCAATGGAATTATTATGGCTATAGAACTTGATGGGGTACAACCACTGCTTTCAAGAATATCTGACATTGATTCTGTGTTACATATTCGGCAAAATCCGTTCACAAATCTGTCTGAAGATGACAGAGATAGAATATATAACTATATCAGACTTTACGAAACTCATCTCGAACTTTCTAAATTATATGCCGAAAACAATCAAAAAAGATTCTGGCAACTCAATAATATTCAACTCGAAAACATTAAGACTAATCTGATTCTACAAATATTTTTAGTATATTTGCCTAAAGATGCTAATCCTAAAAATTCTGTCAATAGAAAAGATGAAATCGTCAGAAAATTCCTTAACGACTTGCAACACAACTACCTGTCTCAGCATCAAGTGGGATTCTATTCCAACCGACAGTTCATCTCTATGAGGTATTTCTCTTTCGTCATTAAAGACAGAACTGGAAAAACTCCATCGCAATGGATTGCGTCTGCTCTTGTCAACGATGCTAAACATATGTTGACCGACACAAACCTTACTGTAAAGGAAATTGCTGAACAACTCAAATTCCCTAACCAGTCATATTTCGGAAAATGGTTTAAAACCAATGTCGGTATGGGACCGCTTGAATACAAGAAAAACATAAACATCAGCTGATGCGTAAATTCATCTTGAAATATTGTGCTATTATGGCTTTTGGGGCATGCATTATTTTGACTAATGCATGCAGGCATAATATTACAGATGACAATTGCGGGAGAATTGATAATCTTAATGACCTCGCATACAAATATCACTATGTATCTCTCGATTCAGTCGAAAAATTTGCTAATCTCGCTATACAATATGAGAAACAAAATAATTATGACGACGGTAAATACGAGGCGCTTTGCCACATAGCTTTCGCTAAGTATATGCGACTGGATTATATTCCTGCTGAGAATATTCTGAAACAGGTAATCGATAATTCTGAAAATCAGTTGTATGCACTTGTCGCAGATGTCATTATGATGAGAATTTGCCAGAGAAGGTCCGAAAACAATGAGTTCTTCATCTATTATAATCAGGCGTCTGAAAAAATGAGAAGAATAAGACAGGATATTCAGCTCATGACTAAAAGACAGCGCTATATCTGGAATTTCGCCGTTTCTGAATTCTATTTCGCTAATTCGGTATATAACTACTACACAAGACAGGAACAAAAAGAATCGGAGGACTTGCAATTTGTAAAAAACAATTTCTATCTCGTAGAAAACGACACTGCACAGGAGGCAATGCTATATTTCTTAATGGGAAATACTCGATTTGTTGACAATAAAAGGCCTAAGGAAAATGTCAAGTATCTACTAAAAGCCGCTGCACTGGCCTATAACGCAGATATAAAATATATACTGGCTAAATCATTGTCTACTATATCTGAAGACCTCGCGAAACCGAATAATTACACTCCCGAAGATGTCTTCTATATCAAACACAACATCATTAAAATGCCTGATTCAATCGACAATAATATATTGCCGATTGAAATAGCGGAATTCGTACTTGATGAATTCAAACAGTATGGCTCACTTTTTGATATTTCTCAAACTTATATTGCCGCTGCTGATTATTTCATTCAGAATAATGAACCGCAAGCTGCGCTTGATAATATGAAACAAGCCCTCGAGTGCATTAACCAGCATCACAAGATAGTAGATGATGACGGAGTGCTTCTGAAACCTGAATACGACCCACAATACAATGATTCCGTTTCTATCGAAAAAAAATGGATAATCAATGGAGTTGTTTGTGTGCCTGAATGGATTATGGATGTCAGAGAACATCTCAGCCTCGTATATGCATTGACGGATTCTAAAGCCGACTGCTTCTTCAACAGAAACGTATATCTCGATCTGCTAGAGCAAACACGACAAGACCTGAAAATTGAACAGCAGTTCCAAAATCTGAAGAAGGAACAGAAAGATTTGAATCAATATATGATTCTTGCACTTGCTCTTATTATTATCTTCATCTTCATGGTATATCTCATCGCAAAGAAAATCAGACAAAACTTCTTTAAAAACTATCTCAAGGAAAAGAAGGCCGTTGAGAACGAAATGCAGAAATGGAGAACAAAAACCGATGAGGACTTCTCTTTCCTTGAAGAGAAACAGGAAATGGTTAACGCAGAGAAAATTTCCAAGGAAATAAGATTGGAAGAGCAAAAAAGACAATATATCAACAAAACCACTTGTCTTGCTATTGTATATGCTATTTCGCCTTTCCTCGACAGAGCCGTCAATCAGGTGGAAAAACTGAAAAAAGATATTAACAGACTCAAAGACAATGAAAATGATGGTGACACCAAGAAAATAATAAATGAAAAACTGGAATATATTAACGAATTGATTCAGAGAATCAATCTTTATAACGACATTCTGGCTAATTGGATCAAAATCCGACAAGGAGAAGTGGCACTTAATGTCGAGAAGTTCGAACTAAAGCCTCTCTTCGATATTATGGAAAAAAACAGCAGGCTGTTTACGGCTAAGGGCATTACTTTATCTGTAGGAAATACTAATGCAATTGTTAAGGCTGATAGGGCGCTGACGCTGTTCATGATGAACACGTTGCTTGATAATGCCCGAAAATATTCTGATAAGGGAGGAACCGTAAAACTTTTCACACAGGAAAACGAACAGTTTGTCGATATAATTGTACAGGATCAGGGGAGGGGAATGTCACAGGACGACGTCAACACAATTATGCAGGAAAAAGTCTATGATTCCAGTAAAATCGGTGACCAAAACGACAGCGAACTCAAGAAAAACAAGGGATTCGGATTCGGAATCCTTAACTGCAAGGGAATTATTGAAAAATACAAGAAGACAAGCGACTTCTTCAAAATTTGCAACTTCGGAGTCGATAGCCAGATTGGAAAAGGTAGTAAGTTCTTTTTCCGACTGCCTAAAACTGGAACTGCTAAAGTTCTGATTGCATTGTTTATGTCTTGCTTGACTGCTAATGCATTTGCCGATAATCCGGATTCCAGCTTCATTGCTAATAATTATGAATGGAATCAGCACTTCGTTCCTTTGGATTCCGTGCATGCAAGAGCTAGCGGAAGACCCGACCACCCCCTAATAAATAAAGCCAATTACTTTGCTGAATTGGCATATGAGAACAATCTTAATGAACAATGGGAGAATACACTCCAATGTGTCGACTCTGCTTGTGCTGCTCTTAACCAATACTACACCGATAATGTGAAAGATGCGAAATTCATCATTTCACTTTATGATGATAACAACATGCCCGATATTGACCTCTGGAACTCCGGATTCCAAACGGATTATCACACCATTCTCGACATCAGAAACGAAGCTGCTATTGCGGCTATGGCACTCAACGACATTAAACTCTATAATTATAACAATGAAATTTATCATAGGCTCTATAAGAGAATGACTTCCGACGTGTCTATGGAGCAAAGATGCGACGAAACCAGAAAAACTATTGACAACCATAAAACGCTTTTTGTCGTCTTGATTGTCCTTGTCATTATGGGTATAATCATTTTCCTTTTCATTTATTACCATAATAACATTGTACCTACATTTGCGCTCAGACAAATTCTTGAACTTAACAGGAGAATTTTCAACAACAACGATGAAAAGAAAATCGCGGGTATCATTCAGGACGGTATGGACAATATCAGAAGAACGGATGGAGTGGGGGTTATGATTGGAAAGGACACTATTGTTTGCTCGGATGGATTCTCTTTGCCTGATTATATCAAGCCGGTGCTAAAGGATGCTGTAGAAAAAAAGGAAAAATATATTCTTGACGAAGGGAAAACCAGAATCTATCCTCTAATCACCGAACAGGATAATTGTATTGGGGCTATCGCCTTCGCACTGCATAATGTCAACAACAACGAGGGAGACGACAAACTGTTCAATATGATTGCACAGTATACGGCTGTCAATATGTATTTCTCTTCTATAAGAATGGAGAAAATCAACGAGAATATCGAACTGATACAGGACGAAAAGAGAAAAACGGAAAGAGAAGGGAATATCGTGCACGTTCAGAACCTTGTAATCGACAACACGCTCTCTACTATCAAGCACGAAACCATGTACTATCCCAACAGAATTAAGCAGATTGCCGACAAAATGGAGGATAAAATCAGGAATGATGAGGACAATTCGTATATCGAAGATGTCAACACTATGTACGAACTCATCACTTATTATAAGGAGGTGTTTAAAATTCTTGGGGATTGCGCGGCGAAGCAAATCGTAAAACCTATGTTCAGAAGAAAAATTATAGAACTGGCGAACGTGAAAGATGTGATCGAAAAAAATATCAGAAAGTACAACAGAATATTTAATGCCGATATAAAACTCAACATCCAATCTGACAAATATGAATTAAACAAGAATAATCAGATCATTGCTGATGAAACCATGATGGCCTACCTCATCGAAAATGTTGTTGAAGCTGTTCTGGATGAAAAAAAAGAAGGCTCTTTGGACGTTTGTTTTGATAAGTCAGAGGATTTTATTAAGTTTGCATTCGAGTTCCAGAATCACTCTCTCGATAAAGAGGAAATTAAGACGCTTTTCTATCCTGAAGTGCTTAAATACGACAAGGTTAACGATAAACTGAAGGGTGCACAGCTTCTTTTGGCTAAGCAAATTGTCAGAGAACACGACGAACACGTGAGAAGGGGATGCAGAATCTTTGTTGAGCAGGCTTTGGAGGATGGAACAGGAATAAGGGTTACATTCACTATTCCTGCGAATAGAAATAAAACGGAAATTTGAAACTTATATAGATTTTAATATTATATGGAGAATTTTAAAGTTATCATTGTTGAGGATGTAAAACTCGAACTAAAAGGCACTGAAGAAATTTTCAGAAACGACATCCCGCAGGCGAAAATCATTGGGACTGCACAAAACGAGAACGATTTCTGGATTCTGATGAAAAAAGAGATTCCGGACCTCGTACTGCTCGACCTCGGACTCGAAGGCTCTACTACTATAGGAGTCGAGATATGCAGAAAACTCAGGAAAATGCATAAGGATCTTCATATTCTCATTTTCACAGGAGAAACTCTTAACGAAAAACTCTGGATCGACGTACTGGATGCGGGAGCTGATGGTATCATTCTTAAAAGCGGAGAATTGCTTACTAAAACCGATGTCATGAGCGTGATGGACGGAAAGAGACTCGTTTTCAATCAGCCTATTCTCGAAAAAATTCTCGACAGGTTCAAAAAAGCTGTCATGAGCGAAACAAAAAAACAGGAGGCGGTAGTTGATTATGATATTGACGAATACGACGAAAGATTCCTCAGGCATCTTGCTCTCGGATATACTAAAGACATGATCGCACAACTCAGAGCTATGCCTTTTGGCGTCAAGTCGCTCGAAAAAAGACAAAACGAACTCGTCAACAAATTATTTACAACTAATGAAAGAGTTAACGGAGTTAATGCCACTCGACTTGTTACTAAAGCTATTCAACTCAGAATTCTTGATGTCGACAGACTCGAACCCGACGACGAATGATATGAAGAAAATCATAAACATTATTCCTGTGGTCTTTGCACTGGCAATCATTATCATTACTGTTATATCATGGATTGCTAATGTATACGATTGGAGAATGAATAATCTCATCACACAAGACGGATTCAGGTGGTTCGTCGCAAATTTCATGAATAACATCAAGAACGCACCTTGGGAATATGTGATCTTGATTTCATGCACTGTCAGTATTGTGGCTGAATCCGAAATTCTTAACCTCAAGAAAAAGAAAATATATCTCAAACAGAAAAGAGCCTACATGGTTGTGGCTATGCTGGCTATGGTTTTTATGGCTATCGCTATCACTTTATACCTGTTGCCGGGAAACATGTTGATGACTGCGTTCGGTACGTTCCGTAATTCACCACTACAACATGGGATAATACCAATTATATTGATGAGCGTCATCGCATTGGCTGTAACATTTGGATATGCATCTGGAAGATTTGTCAACTTTGAGGATATGATGAAAGCAATGGTCAAACTTATTGTCAACATAGCGGAATATTTCATCACATTCATTATTGCGGCTCAGCTATTCGCTGTTATTGACTATGTAGCAACTGAGGCCTATGAATGGAATGACTCTGATTCAATCTGCAGAATCTTTGCTCATGTATCTCTGTTTTGGATTCCTTGGATCATACATGTAATTAATGCATACAGATAATTATGAATTTTAATAAACTATTACTGATAATCATATTTATAGCTAATAGAGGAATCTGCTATATCAGAGCTGAAATCAACGACTCTATCAAGAATTGGGGAGTACAGTTTACGGCAAACCCTGCGTTGATACCTACTATGGACGCTGAAATCAGGGAAATCATTCATAACCATAATGTGTTTACCGCAGGAATGCAATTCAGAAAAGTATCTACCCCAGAACAACAAGACCCGTTTGCACATGATTTCGGATACCCTACATTCGCGATTGGAATCAACTATAATTTCTATAATAACATCAAATTCCATCGACAAGACGGACCTTCACTCGGTATGGGAAAGGCTGTCGACTATTTCTCAACACTGGGAAACTCCATTTCTGCTTACGCTTCATTCGAAAGACCGCTCTTAAGAAACAACAGGTGGGAAGTCGATTATGCTTTCAATATAGGAGTTGGATATTCTCGACTGAAATATAATCCGGAAAACCAAGTCGACAACCTCATGATTGGAAGCAACGTTCTTATATATTTCGGGGCTGGAATGCACGCAACTTATCGGATACATCATGATTGGGGAATAAAAGCGGGAATCGATTTCAATCACCATAGCAGCGGAACTCTAGGCAGACCGAATAAAGGGTCTAATGCCATCGGACCTATGCTCGCTCTTGTATACTACCCATATTATCAAAAACTCCTCGATAAGGATAAGTTCAATAACTCGCAGGAATTCAAACAAACAAAATATCTCAACTTCTCTGTCGACATCGGACTCAAAACTCTCTATGAGGATTGGGTTCAGACACAGTTTAACACTCCTCCAGGGGAGAAAGACTATAGAACCGACGACTTCAAGTATTATACCGTCTATACGCTCAAGGCTGATTATATGAAAAGATATGCTAGAAGATGGGCGTCGGGATTTGGTATTGACCTCTATTATTTGAGTTATATGGATCATGTTAGAAAAATGGACCATCATAACGGGTATTCCGACAAGCACAGCCCCATCTCTATTGGATTTTCTGGCAAACATGAGGTGTTCTATCACAACCTCTCACTCGCAATGTCATTGGGTGTATATCTGTTCAAACAACACGGACATAAGGCGAAAAACGTCGAACAACCGTTCTATGAAACTATCGGGTTGAAATACCATATACCTGAACTCAATGGCTTGGCTTTAGGGGCTTTCGTAAGGGCACACGCTTTTAAAGCCGACCAAACAGGCATTTCTATTTCATACCCTTTACAACTGAAATAAATAGAATTCTAACGCATTAAGCACTAATGAACGAGGGGGAGCAATTCTGATTGATGAAGACTTATTTTAACACTCGTTTCCTTGCTCCCCCATTTGGCAACAACTCTATATATATACTATTAGGAATGAGTGAATTCTGACGAACCTCACGGCCGCTTAAATCATAATATCTGATTTTATGAGAATCTGAAGTGTCTGATTCCGTCATTTCTATAGAGGTCGGGGAGGGTAGTACTTTTATAGCTCGAGCAGGATCATCGTATAATACATTCAAGGTGTCGTTCAGAAGGGATTCGTCCGACAATATCCGTAGATGAAACTCGCCCAACGGAAAATTCAGAATGCTTGTTCTGACAAATTTGTAATCCTGAATCTCGCCGGATTCTATCGACACTCCCTGTATGCAGAATATGTTATTGTGACTCGGATTCGTGTCGTTGTAAAGACTTATATACAAACGACCGGAATATTCAGCTCCCATGTTGTGAAGGCGGAAACCGAATTCAGGACTGGTGTTGCGGTATATCTCAGATGGAAAATACAAGTCACTTATCGATAATTCACTGTATTCGTCGGAAGGAGACGACAATTCTGCTACACCTTCCGAAACATGCAACTGAAGATTGTTGGGGACACCAACCATGGTACGGGCCTCTATGTATTCGCCGTTCTCTTCATATACGGGCACTATTCTATATGTACCTGGAGATAAATCTTCTGGTATCGTTATGAGTATTGTGTCGCTGTATGTGCTGTCTGTCAATTCCTCTAAGGCAAATTCATGGTCATATGTGTAAAGTATGCGGGTCGTCCTCTTGTCTGTGGAACGACCGTCACTTCTCGACTTCAACGCTATACCTACAAGGCCTGAATGATGATTCCAACCGCAATTACTTAAATCATATACGCATATCTCAGTCGGACTGCCCAATGTAACAGGCTCAGAAGATTCTTCTTTTTTCTTGATGGAGGAAAAACAGTATATGTAGCGCTGACGGCTTGCAATGCCAGGTACCTTCGGCTTTATACCTACCAGAATGCTTTGAAGGACATTAAAACCTGCCTCAGGACTGTTTATGTCCCGCCATGGAAGAAGGTCGGGGGTCGACCATGTGAAATAGTAATAACCGGTGGCGGCATTGTCCGGATAACCCATACGCAAATGAAAAAGACCGTTCTTGTCATAACCGTCACATACGTAACTGTGACCACCACCGCCGGTCCAGCCGCCTACTAGAATCGGACGACCTTCGTTCAGCTCATTGAACATTATGGAATCCCAACTCACCTGATCGAAAAAATTGCGGTAATAGAGTTGCATGCCTTCGTCATAGCCGAAATTGTTTACCAAGGCTATCGGCTGGCGGATTATCGATGCACCGCTCGATTCCTGACCATAACGCATATTTACTGAAACACCACAGTCGTATATTAATTGAGCTACAGATTGAGCTGACGATTCGCTGTAGGCTTCGGTATAGTCGTTAAGAATCTCTGACCATGAATATTTGTGGTCGGATAAATCGGTGTGAAGAATCATGCCGCTGCCTGTTGAGTCGTTATATTCTAAATAACCTGTGCCTTGAGATGGATACTTGTAATAGTTCATCAACTCTGCCATGGATATAGCTACGCAGCCGGCAACACAACGACTCTCACCTTCAGCCGAATATGGACATAGTATGTTGTAGGGCTCATACTGATGCCAACGGTCTGACAACAACGGCAATACCTCTTCTGACACATTGGAAGGCTTGTATATGCGGAAATCCGGACGATACTCCTGTTCGTATTGCTTGATAAAAGAACGGAAACAGGCACTGGATGACGCTGAAGAAAAACTTCCACTGTCGGAATAACCTAAAATCGGAGGCAAACTCTTTGTTCGGCTCGCAAGCACAAATCCATTCCCTAAATCAAAGGCGTAAAATCCATGACCACGGTAACTGAGAACGGGGGATAGCTTTGCTCCACCTATGCGATGTTTGGAATAGAAGTTTTCGTTCTGATTAAGAAAACGCAGGACATTCAGTCTTGCTGAATCTTCTGGAATCGTCTGGCCATGCACATTTATGCATAACAAACATGACAGGAATGTGACGTGTAGATGTAATAAACTGAGGAATTTCATAATCGGCTCATTCGCATTTGCGCTTTAATAGCTTGAAATAATTTATCACTCCTTTATATGACGATGATGAATGGAAATCAAAGCGCTTCCATATGTCACCGTATATCACGCAACCACCGAAATTATAGGATTTCAAGGTCTCGATTGTATCCAACGAAATACCGCCTAAAGCCATCACCTTGCTGTCTATGATGCCACGATTGCCTGCCTCTTCCAACTCGGCTTCACTGAAAGATGAGGTCAGCGACTTGTTGGTTATGCCGTCATATATCTGACTTAAAAAAACATAGTCACAAATGCTTTTGCGACGAACCAGTGTGTCGAAAGACTGACAGGTGCAACTCACATGACCCTTGTATTTCTTTGGTGGGATCGGATTACGTGGACTCAAGTGAATGCCGTTCAACTTGAATTCCGACTTCAGGTAGAAATGCTCATGAGTAACGATCTTCTTACGCCATTTCTTGTCTATTAACTTCAGCAGACGCTCACAATAAACGGGCTCACTTCCTGGCTTGTGGATGTGAAGCATGTCTAAACCTTCGTCAAACAAGGCGTTCAATATGATATGCTCTTCTACAAAAAAATCTGGAGGGGTCAATAATATCAACTTCATGGGCTCAACTTTTTCAGATTACGCAAAGATAAGGCTTTTTTTCCGCATTTTTATATTATTAACTTATTTTTTGCTTTCTTGTTTTATTAATTTATAAAAAAATGTGTAACTTTGCCACAATTAAAACACCTTGGCTATGCGAATACGTCTAATATGTTTCTTTTTGGCCATCGTAGCAATTCAGTCCTTTGCGAAAATTTATCCGCATGACCCTCAAAAACAATTCCTCATCGTGCTCGATGCTGGACATGGAGGGAAAGATGCAGGAGCGGTTGGCTCTGTCAACTCTAATATGGAGAAAGACATCAACCTCGCCATTACGCTCGAAGTCGGAAGATTGCTTGAGGCGAATCAACCTAATATCAAAGTAATTTACACCAGAAAAGAAGATGTCTTTGTCGAACTCGGCCGTAGAGCGCAAATCGCTAATCAGGCGAAAGCCGACCTTTTCGTTTCTATTCACACTAATGCTATTGATAGAGACCCTAACCGACAGCCGGTAGGGGTACAGACATATACCCTTAGCCTTAACACTGCGAACACAAATCTTGAAGTGGAAAAAAGGGAAAACTCTGTAATCAAGTACGAAAGAAACGGCGAAAGAAAATACCATTACAGCAGTTTGCCTGAAAACGACATCATGTTCGAAATCATGCAGGACAGAGACATGAAGGAAAGTGTCAGGTTTGCTAAAATGTGCCAAAAACAAATGGTCAATTATGCCGGTAGGAAAGATATGGGAGTGAAACAGGCTAATCTGTTGGTACTCAGACAAACATATATGCCATCTGTACTCATCGAAGTCGGATTTATATCTACCGATTCTGAAGAAAAGTTCCTTATGTCTAAAGAGGGTAGAAACAAAATGGCCATGGCTATTTATAAAGCCATTGTGGAATATTATAAATCGTGTGTTTAACCCGATCGGTCGAAAAGTATGAAGTTTTTTACTAAAGAAGTTAAAATAGCGCTAACGGCAATTCTGTCTGTCATTATTATTTATGTGGGGGCCATTTTCCTTAAAGGAATGGACTTCGGAAAATCGAATAACATCTTATATGTCATAATGGACGATGTCGACGGATTGGCTGTGGCTTCAAAAGTCACTGCTAACGGTGTCGTTATTGGCACTGTTGCGGATGTTACATTCAATTCTGAACAACAGAAAGTCAAGGTTAAAGTCGAACTCGATGATAATGTCAAAATCACCAAAGGAAGTACGGCTACTCTGACTAAGGAAATGCTCGGTGCACCACAACTCAAAATAATTCTCGCACCTAACAAAAATGGATTCCTCAATGTCAATGAAACTATATATGGAGCGCTTTCTACCGACTTGATTTCGGCTGCGGGGGATATCATGCCTAAGGTGGAAGGGGTGATGGGAAAGGTCGACACTCTTCTCAATAATGTCAATTTCATACTCCAAAATCCCGCTATCAACAACTCGCTTTACAACGTTGAGGAAATCACTGGAAATATTGACAACTCTACTAAAGGTATACCTTATATTATTAATGACTTCAGAGATGTGTCCGGCAATTTCAAAACCGTATCCCAAAATCTCGTTAATACTGCAGGTGGGACAAATGCAATTATGGAGGAGGCCAGACAGGCTATTGATAACCTGAATAAGTCTACACAGTCTATTAATAACATCTGTAGGCAAATTGAAAACGACATGCCTAAAGTCCTGAATAATCTTGATAATATTGGGGATAACTTGAGCAATACCACTAACCAATTGGCACATACCGAATTTAAACAGCTGGTGGATAACATCAACGACGCCGTAATACAACTCAATGGACTGACAGCTTCTATCAATTCTTCTTTGTCAAGCCAGGATTCATCACTCGGAAAACTCTTGAACAACCCGGAGGTGTATAACCAGCTCGACTCAACACTTCAAAGTGCCACTCTTTTATTGCAAGACCTGAAAAACAATCCTAAGAGATACGTACATTTCTCCATCTTCGGAAAAAAATAATTATACAAGAAGTTTCTTAACTTTTGAAATACTCTGTGTATACGGCATAAAATGCCAATAGCACATACCCCGGGGCATCGCTCTGGGGGTAAGTATTTTATTATTCTTGTCCGATTTTCTGCGGATATTATGCAGTACTGTTTTTTCGTCTAAATATACCCGAATTCCATCAAAATCACCCCCCCCCATTTATTACAATTCTGTTACACTCTTTTACCTGCCATAAATACCCTCTATTTAAAATTATTTCAAATAAGAAAACGGTTTTAATTGGCATTTTTACACTTTTAAAAATCTATTAATTTCAATGGTTTGAAAACTTTTTTTACCCTGTGATTTATACGCATTTTTAATGTGTAAAATTGAATAACTTATTATTGTTTAGTTATTTACACCTTGTTTTTGATACCAAACTCTATTTTGTTATATAATTTGTAAATTGTTGAAAAGGAATATATTATTTTGACCCCACATTTTTACACTTTTTTTAATTTTGCCAAAATTAAAAAAATGTGCTAAATTTGCATTGTAAAATTATGGAAAGAGAAGTCATACCTGACTAATCATATTACTAACTTTAATAAGATGAAATTTGACCCACAACAAAAATGGGAACAATGCCGTACGATTATAAGGCAAAATGTTTCCAAAGAACAGTACGACATGTTGTTTGCATATACTGAATTCAAATCTTATGCCAACGACACGCTCATATTGTCCATTCCTAGTCAATTCATCTTCGACATGCTTGAAAAAGACGAGTATGTCAGTCTTATCGGTGCTACACTTAAGAGAGTTTTCGGAAAGAAAATTAATCTCAGTTATAGCATTACTGTCCTGAAAAGACCGGATAACCAAATTCTGGTGGAGTCACAGAATCATCCAAAACCTGCTAATGGAAATGTTTCAGCTGCGAACAGAACGCCGGAACCTATCGTACCTATGCCGGATGAACTCGACTCACAGCTCCATCCAGGATATAATTTCGACAATTTCATTGAAGGGGATAGCAACAAGCTTGCCAGATCTATTGGTATGGCAATTGCGCTTAACCCGGCTAAAACTTTCAACCCTTTCTTCGTTTTCGGACCTTCTGGATGTGGAAAAACACACCTCGTCAATGCGATTGGATGGAATATCAAGGAAATACATCCGAACCTCAGAGTGCTCTATCTCTCTGCCCATCTCTTTACTGTGCAATACACCGATTCAGTCAGACAAAACAAAACGAATGATTTCATCAATTTCTATCAGACTATTGATGTCTTGATTCTGGATGATGTGCAGGAACTGTCCGGAAGAACTGCTACACAAAACACTTTCTTCCACATTTTCAACCATCTCCACATGAACGGTAAACAAATCATTCTTACTGCAGACAGACCACCTGTCAAAATCGACGGATTGGAAGACCGACTGCTTACCAGATTCAAGTGGGGATTGCAGGCTGAAATCGAAAAACCTACTAAGGCGCTCAGAAAGAAAATTCTTTTGAGCAAAGTCAAAAAGGAAGGACTGCAGATTCCGGAAGATGTTATCGACTATATTTCTAATAATATAGATAATAATATCAGAGATCTCGAAGGGGTGATACGCTCTCTTATCGCTTTCTCTGTGGTTTACGACTGTGATATCTCTAAGCAGCTCGTCGACAAGATTATGCCGAACTACGTTGAGAAGAAAGAGGAAAAAATCACTACTGAAGAAGTGAAACAGGCTGTTTGCAAATATTTCAATGTCAACGACGAAGTGCTTTGCTCCACTAGCAGAAAACAGGAAATCGTATACATCAGGCAAATCGCAATTTATCTCGCTAATAAGTTCACCGACGATTCACATGTGCAAATCGGTAAGAATATTGGGGGCAGAAACCATTCTACTGTGATTCACTCTATTAAGCAGGTTAATAATTTACTTGACACCGAGCCCCAAACTAAATCGGATATCGAGGCTATTGAAAAAATGATTAATATTTAATAATACTTCTAATGCAATTTTGCACAAAAAAAGAGCCATTCGGCTCTTTTTTTTGTCTAAATATTTAAAGCATTATATTGCTGTCCGGTAAATAAATATTCAATCATTTTATTCTACCTTTTGACGTTATTCTTACCTTCATTTGATTGCACTAGTAATGGGAGCGTTTCTCAAATGTTCTACAATGTCATATGTTGAAAACAATGGAAAAGTAAGCCTACAAACTTGTCTGATTTTCAAAAAGCATATCAGTAAACCAGTTTGAAGGGTTTACAAAAAGTTTACCGGAAAGCAATAAAAGCATTACAAAAATTCAAGTTTCGCAAATTAAGAAGCGCCTGTACGTAAACGGCCTGAAAGGCCAACAGCCCATAGCCCAGGGCAACGCCCTGGGGAATTGTGTTGCATGGAACCCGCCCTGAAAGGGCAAAAGCATTACAAATAATCAACGTTTAAGCTCTTTAAATACTGAGGTGAGTGAACTTGCGAAACTTGTATTACAAAAAGCCTTGCCGGCGCAAAGCCTTTAAAACTCCTTCCGACATCATCTCGTTGTCTTTCTTCGTATAACGGCAGTCGGTAAATACTTGAGCTAAAGTGCTTTTGCCGTTTATGCGGACAAATTCCTTGTTCTCTGCCAGTGATTCCTTTAATGAATAAAGACGGTCAATGTCCGATGAGCTGTAGTCTTGGTACAATTCTTTGTGAATGATGCCTTCTATCGGAAGACGGTCGGGCTGAGCGGGATTCTCATCCGGCCAGCCGACACATATAGTGGATATGGGGAAGGTCAGACGTGGAAGATGAAGGACGTCTATTATGCCTTCCGGATTATATAATGTAGTACCTAAGTAACAGGTTCCCAAACCTTCTTCCTCTGCTAATGTGCAAAACGACTGAACAAATAACAAGGTGTCGCTTGCTGCATTCAGGAACGACAGAAAATTGGAATAACCCGGTGATGCATCGCGATGTTCACACCATTTGCTGAAACGGTGAAAATCGGCACAAAAGGTCAATACTACTGGAGCGTTTATCATCGGCTGGTTGAAGTGAAGAGGCGATAAGGAGGATTTAATAGATGGTTCACGGCTTACTACAACACTGTATAATTGCATGTTACCCATAGTCGCACTACGGCTGCTGGTCTCCAACAGACGGGTAATCAAATTCTCGTCTACCGGCTTGTCGCTGTATTTGCGGATGGTCCTACGGTCTTTAATCTTTGTCATAATTGTTCGTTTTATTTCATTTTTAACTTTACAAAAATATCTATTTTTTCTCTGAATAGCAAACTTTTATTGGGTTTTTATTTTTATTGTTATATTTTTTTTTGACAACATCAAAATCATTTAATAAAAATCAACACCCTGCAAATCAATGAGATAATTTTAGGGTGTGCATAACTTTTCAATATGTCGATAACTTTTCAGGCTTTGTCTTGTTTTATTCGAAATACTCTTGTAAATTTGTAACGAATTTGTCGCTGTTGGTAATTTCCATAATTTTACTAAGCGGATTTAAGTACGGGTTGGAGAACCTGAGTTTACTTTTCCTCTTATCAATTTGTGACAACTATCAATAAATTAAAAGTTATTTGCATCTACAGTCCTTTAACTAAAGATTTTTTCAGATTTAACAAAAAGACAGCCTTCGCTGTTTAGGATTGCTTTGCCCTTTTTTATAGGCTTTGACAACCTTTAATGCACCAATGGCTGATGAATATCCAAAGTGGGGATTTGGACTTGCTGATAATGAAATTAAACTTTTTCTGACAATGGAAGACATTAATAACTACACCTATGAGGAAGCCTATGAGGCGTCCCTTAAGTATTTCGACGGTGATGAATTGGCCGCTAGAGTTTGGGTCAATAAATATGCCATGAAAGATTCGGCTGGAAAGATTTATGAAAAATCACCGGTCGATATGCATTGGCGTATTGCTAATGAAATTGCCAGAATTGAACAAAAATACCCGAACCCTATGTCGGCACAGCAGGTATTTGACCTTCTGGACCATTTCAAGTATATCATTCCGGCTGGAAGCCCTATGACCGGTATTGGCAACAACCACCAGGTCGCTTCGCTCTCAAATTGCTTCGTCATCGGACTTGATGGGGATGCCGATTCATATGGAGCTATCATCAGAATCGATGAGGAACAGGTGCAGCTGATGAAAAGAAGGGGGGGGGTTGGACACGACCTCTCGCATATCAGACCGAAAGGCTCGCCTGTCAAGAATTCGGCTCTTACATCTACCGGATTGGTGCCATTCATGGAGAGATACTCTAACTCCACGCGTGAGGTGGCTCAGGATGGAAGAAGGGGAGCACTCATGCTTTCTGTTTCTATCAAACACCCTGATTCGGAGTCTTTCATCGACGCTAAAATGACTGAAGGTAAAGTCACTGGAGCTAACGTTTCTGTCAAAATCGATGACGAATTCATGAAGGCGGCTACCTCCGACGGACTTTATACACAACAGTTCCCTGTCGATGCGGAAAATCCTTTGGTAAAAAAGGATATCAATGCGGCTGAACTGTGGAAGAAAATTGTTCATAACGCATGGAAGTCTGCTGAACCGGGAGTTCTCTTCTGGGATACTATCATCAGAGAGTCTATTCCCGACTGCTATGCTGACCTCGGATATAGAACCGTTTCTACAAACCCGTGCGGAGAAATTCCTCTCTGCCCTTACGACTCTTGCCGTCTGCTCGCTATCAACCTCTATTCTTACGTCGAGAACCCGTTTACTAAACATGCGGAGTTCAATTACGAACTCTTCAAAAAACATGTCGCATGTGCACAAAGAATCATGGACGACATCATCGACCTCGAACTCGAGAAGATTGAGAAAATCATGGAAAAAATCAAGTCCGATCCTGAATCTGAAGAGGTGAAAGGCTCTGAAATGCATCTGTGGAAGAAAATCTATGACAAGAGTAGAAGGGGAAGAAGAACAGGAGTGGGTATCACTGCTGAAGGGGATATGATTGCAGCTATGGGACTTACTTACGGAACGCCTGAAGCTACCTACTTCTCTACTGAAGTGCATAAGAATGTGGCGGTTGAAGCATATAAGTCTTCTGTGCTGCTCGCTAAGGAAAGAGGTGCGTTCGACATCTACGACCCGCAGAGAGAAAAGGATAACCCATTCATCAACAGATTGAAAGGGGTTGATCAACAACTCTATGACGACATGGTGAAATATGGCAGAAGAAACATCGCATGTCTTACCATTGCGCCGACTGGAACAACAAGCCTAATGACCCAGACTACTTCCGGAATCGAACCCGTATTCATGCCGGTTTATAAGAGAAGAAGAAAGGTGAACCCTAACGACACTAACGTACATGTCGATTTCGTCGACGAGAGCGGCGACTCGTTCGAAGAATATATCGTTTACCACCCTAAATTCCTCGTTTGGATGAAGGTGAACGGCCTCGATATCACAAAAAGATATACACAAGAGGAAATCGACGAACTCGTCAGCAAATCACCTTATTATAAAGCTACGGCTAATGACGTCGACTGGCACGAGAAAGTCAGAATGCAGGGCGCTATTCAGAAATGGGTGGATCATTCCATCTCCGTCACTATCAACCTGCCGAACAACGTCACTGAAGAACTGGTCAACGAATTGTATGTCGAGGCTTGGAAATCGGGATGTAAAGGATGTACGGTCTACAGAGACGGGTCCAGAGCTGGAGTTCTTGTGTCAACAAGCAAGAAGAGCGAAAAGAAACTCGATAACGGCACTCCCGCCTCTTGTATGCCACAGGTAACGGAAATTCGTCCGAAGAGCCTGGATTGCGATGTCGTCAGATTCCAGAATAACAAGGAAAAATGGGTCGCTTTCGTCGGATTGCTCGACGGATATCCTTATGAGATATTTACGGGTGTGCTCGATGATGAAGATGGTATCGCACTGCCGAAAACTGTGCTCAAGGGACACATTATCAAGAATATCGATGAAAATGGTACTAAACGCTACGACTTCCAGTTCGTTAACAGAAGAGGATATAAAACTACAATCGAAGGACTCTCAGAGAAATTCAATAAGGAATATTGGAATTATGCAAAATTGATCTCGGGAGTGCTCAGATATAGAATGCCGCTTACTAATGTGCTGAAACTCGTAAGCTCTCTACAGCTTGAAAGCGAAAGCATTAATACATGGAAAAACGGTGTTGAAAGAGCTCTTAAGAAATATGTACAGGACGGAACTGAAGCTAAGGGACAAAAATGTCCGAATTGTGGAAACGAAACTCTCGTTTATCAGGAAGGATGTCTGATATGCAAAACTTGTGGAGCGTCAAGATGCGGATAAGCACAAACATTGCATAACGACCGGAAAAACTGTTCATTCATTCCATTTCTATATATTTTCTTGTTCAGCGCATCGAGTCACGACTCATGCGCTGATTTTTTTTAAAACAACTATAAATCTCTGGATTAAATAACCTTATTTAGGCTTCTGATTTTTGAAACGCCGGTGTCCACACGGCCTGAAAGGCCAACAAGCACATAGCCCAGGGCAACGCCCTGGGGGACAATTGCAGAATGACGCTCACCCTGAAAGGGCAAAAGCATAATACAAAACCAACGTTTAAACTCTTACAATACTACGTTTACTAAACTCCAGAAAACTTTTAATTATTATTATAAATGAATCAGGCAATTATACTCTCTAAACTCAAATTCTTCGCTTATCATGGTGTCATGGCGCAGGAAAACAAGGTGGGGCACGAATTCCGCGTTTCTGTGAAAATTAATTGTGACTTCTCTAAAGCTCTCATCTCCGACAAAGTGAAAGACACTCTTAACTATGGAGAAGCTTTTGATATCATAAAGCATGAGATGGAAATTCCGTCCAAACTTATGGAACATCTGGCTAAAAGAATTGTTGATGCTCTTTTCCGAAGGTTCCATAATGCAAAAAGCATACTGATCTCTATAATAAAAGAAAATCCACCAATCAATGCCGACTGCGACGGGTGCGGAATCGAATGGGAATGTACGCGAGGAGAATGGCTCAACATTGAAAATAAGGATTATTGACGTCTTGTCAACTCATTTTTTATTTTTATTTTGACGTATTGTGTTTTTTTTACTAATTTTGCATCTTGTAACTATTAATTCAATTATATATCTATGAGCGCATTAAAAACTGCTAAAATGACAAATTACCGATGGGTGATTTGTGCAATGTTGTTCTTTGCGACAACAATCAACTATCTCGACAGACAGGTGCTATCCCTTACATATCCGGGAGAAGGGGGAATCCAGGAAGAGTTCGGATGGAGTGATGAAAGTTATGGAACCATCACTGCCGTTTTCTCTATCTTCTATGCTGTTTGCATGCTCTTCGCAGGGAAGTTCATCGACTGGATGGGAACAAAAAAAGGTTATCTGTGGTCTATTTTTATATGGAGCACTGGAGCCATTCTACATGCATTCTGCGGGATTCTCACTGCGGGATTTGAAGTGGGGGAATGGACCGGAAGCTTCTCAGGTGCATTGGAGGTCATTCGACAATTCAAACAGTCGGGTGGGGAAGTGGCTCTACTGGCCATCTCTACATGCAGCGTTTGGCTGTTCCTCATTGCAAGGTGTATTCTCGCACTTGGTGAAGCGGGTAACTTCCCGGCTGCCATCAAGGTCACTGCTGAATATTTCCCGAAAAAGGACAGGGCTTTTGCAACTGCTATCTTCAACAGTGGAGCAAGTGTCGGAGCGTTAATCGCACCGTTCTCTATTCCTATTCTTGCGAAACATTTCGGATGGGAGATGGCATTCATAGTTATCGGTGCTCTTGGATATGTATGGATGGGATTCTGGCTCTTCCTTTATAAGAAACCGTCGGAAAATAAAAAGGTCAACTCAGTTGAACTTACGTATATCAACCAGGATGCTGAAACTGACGGCGACCCGAAAGACGCTAACGACGAAGGACCGCAAATCAGCTTCTGGAAATGCTTCTATTACAAACAGACCTGGTCGTTCATCGTCGGTAAATTCATGACGGACGGAGTGTGGTGGTTCTTCCTCTTCTGGACTCCGGCATACCTCAAGTCACAATTCAATATCAACCCTACCGACGGAGAGGGAATGGTGCTCATATTCGTCCTTTACCTAATCACTATGCTGAGTATCTATGGCGGAAAATTGCCTACTCTGTTCATAAATAGGGGAATGAACCCCTATGCCGGAAGAATGAAGGCCATGCTTATCTTTGCTTTCTTCCCGCTGCTGGTTCTGATAGCACAACCGCTCGGAGGATTCTCACCGTGGTTCCCTATCATTATTATCGGTATCGCTGGAGCGGCACACCAAAGCTGGTCGGCTAACATCTTCTCAACTATCGGCGATATGTTCCCGAAATCAACAATCGCTACAATCACTGGTATCGGAGGTATGGCTGGAGGTGTCGGCTCGTTTATACTCCAGAAGAGTGCGGGCGCACTCTTCACACATGCGGAAGATATGGGGGAACAGTTCACTTTTGCCGGATTCGAAGGAAAACCGGCGGGCTATTTCATCATCTTCTGCGTTTGCGCTGTTGCATACCTCGTTGGATGGATCATCATGAAGACCCTTGTGCCTAAATACAAACCGATTATTGTTGAATAAACATTCGGTCTCAATTTGAAAAATAATAATATTACCGTTTCAAAATGAAGGTCTTATCTTACGACATTTAATATTTGTACTCATTATGATGGCACGAATGGCCAATATCCATATAGCCCGGGGCAAAACCCCGGGCTTTTGTTTTGTCAACAAGCACCGCAATGAAGGGGCGAATGTTTTTTAATTGCTGAACAGTAAACTTTTTGTAAACCCTTCGAACTGGTTTAATTATATGCTTTTTGAAAACCAGACAAGGTTGTGGGCTTACTTTTCCTTTATTTTCAACATATGACGTTGTGTGAGAAGGTTTTGCTTTTTTCCGCGAAGCGGTTTTTTCCAGTTCATCCCATGAACTGTTTTTTTTCTTCTTTTTATGGTGGCTTCTTCATCAAGTAATTCATCACAGCACGGTCACTCGCACTTCTTTATGACACCCGTATGCCTTTTACTCATAAAAAGAAGTTTTTTTGTGCTTTTAGTCAAACATCTTGTATAATCCACAACCGCACAATCTTAGCACTTCGCCCCAATGCCCTTGCAAATCGTTTTTTACGCAAACGCAAATCTCAAACTCTTTCTCTACGAGCAATTTGGATTGAATGCGAATCTGACGAAGGTAAGTATAACGTCAAAAGTGAATATAATGATTGAATATTATTTTACCTGTCAAAAATTTTTTTCTGACATACATCTTTTCGCCCTATTGAAACTGCAAATTATCACAAGCTAAGATTGTAGGCGTTTCTATCCGTTTTTGTGTTTCTACATGGCAGTTACACCACTTTGTCATTAACCGAATATCTTCTTTTCTGACTTTTAGCCACTTTTTAATTGATTATATTGATTTTCTCAATAAAAATGCGTAAATTTGTACAAATTTTTAATATTATATTCAAATGGAAAGCAAAATTCAAGAATTAACCGAAAAACTTCTTAACGAAGGCGTAGAAAAGGGTAAAGAAAAGGCTAAGGCCATCGTAGAAGAGGCACAGGCTCAGGCTGCTCAAATCATCGACCAGGCTAATAAACAGGCGGATGAAATCAGAAGCCAGGCGGAAAACGATGCGCAACTGCTCGATAAGAATACAAAAGCTGAACTCAAGATGTTTACTGAGCAGGCTGTTAATGCTCTGAAATCGGAAGTGACTAACGTCGTTTCCGACAAAATCATTAAACAGACTGTTGCCGAAATGGTTGACGACAAGAAATTTATGCAGGAATTCATGCTGAAAATGGCTGAAAAATGGGGAGCACAAGAGGATATTGTTATTTCGGTTGAAGATGCTAAGGGACTCAAGGAACTTTTTGCAAAGAAAGCTAAAAATCTGCTCGATAAAGGAGTGGAAATCAAACAGGTCAATGGAAAAGAAACTCTCTTTACTGTGCAGCCTGCGGATGGAGCCTATAAGGTCAATTTCGGAAAAGAGGAATTCGAAGACTATTTTAAGTCATTCCTCAGACCACAACTCGTGGACATGCTTTTCTGATTTCGATTTCAACATAACTGACAAACGAATAGGACTTCCTAATCGATAATTCGTTTATCCGTCTGATAATCTCTCCATTCAACTCCCAACTATCTGCATTCAACTTTCAACTTTCAGCTTTCAACTATTAATTCTCTCGTCAAATAAATAAAACAAACTATGGCGAATTATTACTGCCTTATGGCTGGTGTGCCTGATATCTCTCTTGAAGATGCCGACAGCACGAAAATCACACTACAGGACTTCAGAAATCAAACAGAGGAGGTGCTTACAGAACAGGATAGAAAACTCCTTTTCTATTTCTATCTGAAACAGGACTGCATCAACCTCGTAAAACTACTGAAGAATCCTGATGCGGAAATCGGTAAATGGGGAAATTTGTCGCTTGAACAACTCCAAGACCTTATAACGTCGGCTAGAACCATGAACTTCAATGTGCACAGATATCCTGCGTTTATGTCTATTTTTGCACGTGAATTCGATTATAATAAAAACAAAACGGATTTCTTCCCGGAAGATATACTGCTTTTCGAGTTCTACCAATTCGCTATGCAATGCCCGAATAAGTTCATTGCTGAGTGGTATGAGCTCAATCTCAACCTCACTAATATGCTCACTGCGTTCATTGCCAGAAAACAAGGATGGAATATCGCTGACTTCATCTATGGAGACAATGACGTCAATGAGATGTTGAGAAATAACAATACTAAGGATTTCGACCTAAAAAACGAATACGACTATGTCGGAGACATAATCAAAATCGTCGAGTGCTGGGACCCCGTGAAAAAGGAAAAACTTATCGACGTTTTCAAATGGAAATGGCTCGACGAAGCCACTTTCTTCGAAGTCTTTTCTATTGAGGCGGTTTTTGCTTATCTATGCAAACTAGATATGATCGACAGATGGCAGAATCTCGAACCGCAAAAAGGTAAAGAGGAATTCAGGGAAATTATTGAAAACCTCCGCTCGGAAGCGAAAGTGCCGGAGGAATTCGTAAGAAAAAACTCGTTTGCAGCAAGAATCTCCTCACAATCCGTGAAATAATAACAAAAACTATAATATAATATGACTAAAGGAACAGTTAATAGCGTTATCGCGAATATGGTCACTCTCACTGTAGACGGACCGGTAAAACAAGGCGAAATATGCTATATTGAAACAGGAGGCGACAAACTTATGTCCGAGGTGATCAAGGTCATCGGAAAGGATGTATATGTCCAGGTTTTCGAGTCTACACGAGGACTTAAAGTGGGCGCTCCTGCTGAATTTACAGGACATATGCTCGAAGTCCAGCTCGCACCGGGTATGCTTTCCAAGGAATTCGACGGACTGCAGAACGACCTGAACAAAATGGACGGTGTATTCCTCAAAAGAGGACAATATACCGACCCCCTCGACAGAGAACGACTTTGGGAATTCAAACCTATTGCTAAGGTTGGGGATGCTGTCGTTAGCTCCGATTGGCTCGGACAAGTTGAGGAAAACAACCAGCCGATTAAAATCATGGTGCCGTTCCAGCTCGAAGGCACTGCAGTTGTGAAATCAATCGTCAAAGAGGGTAAGTATAAGGTTGAAGATACTATCGCGGTTATTACCGACCAAAATGGCAACGATATTAAGGTCAACATGATACAGCACTGGCCTGTGAAATTCGCCATGACGAATTACAAACAGAAACCAAGACCTTTCAAATTGCTCGAAACTGGTGTCAGAACTATCGACACATTCAACCCTATTGTGGAAGGTGGTACCGGTTTCATCCCTGGACCTTTCGGTACTGGTAAGACAGTACTGCAGCATGCTATTTCTAAACAGGCGGAAGCCGACATCGTTATCATCGCTGCTTGTGGTGAGCGTGCTAATGAGGTTGTGGAAATCTTTACAGAATTCCCTGAACTCGACGACCCGCACACAGGACGAAAACTCATGGAGCGTACTATTATCATAGCCAATACATCTAACATGCCGGTGGCAGCACGTGAAGCATCGGTCTACACCGCTATGACAATGGCTGAATACTATCGCTCTATGGGACTCAGAGTGCTGCTCATGGCTGACTCCACTTCCAGATGGGCGCAAGCGCTCAGGGAAATGTCTAACCGTATGGAGGAACTGCCGGGACCCGACGCCTTCCCGATGGACCTCTCTGCTCTCATATCCAACTTCTATGGAAGAGCAGGATATGTGTATCTCAACAACGGAGAAGTGGGGTCTATCACTTTCATCGGTACAGTCTCACCGGCAGGTGGTAACCTGAAAGAACCGGTTACGGAAAACACCAAGAAAGTGGCAAGATGCTTCTACGGACTCGAGCAGGAACGCGCGGATAAAAAACGCTACCCGGCTGTCAATCCTATAGATTCTTATTCTAAATATCTTGAATATCCTGAATTCGCGGAATATATCAAGAATAAAATCAACGACAAGTGGATTCCTAAGGTAATCAACCTCAAGACCAGAATGCAAAGAGGTAAGGAAATCGCTGAACAAATCAATATCCTCGGCGACGACGGCGTGCCTGTTGACTATCACATCACTTTCTGGAAGTCTGAAATCATTGACTTCGTCCTCCTACAGCAAGACGCATTCGATGAGGTCGATGCTGTATCTTCACTCGAAAGACAAGAGGAAATTCTTAATCTCGTAACCGAAATATGCGACCACGATTTCGAATTTGATAACTTCCTCGAAGTTACTGACTATTTCAAGAAAATGATCAACCTCTGCAAGCAGATGAACTATTCACAGTTCAAGTCTGAACAGTACAACGATTTCGTTAAGCAGATTAAAGACATGTTAAATGAAAAATAATCTATTATGGCTAAAGCATTCCAAAAAATATATACTAAAGTAAGCCAAATCACTAAGGCTACATGTTCTCTTAAGGCTACGGGTGTCGGATATGACGAATTGGCTACTATCGACGGAAAATTGGCACAGGTCGTCATGATTAAAGGAGATAATGTCACTCTCCAGGTATTCGAAGGTACCGGAGGCATACCTACTAATGCCGAAGTGGTCTTCCTCGGTAAAGCGCCTACTCTCAAGGTTAGCGACCAACTCGCAGGACGATTCTTTAATGCTTATGGAAACCCAATCGACGGTGGACCGGAAATCGAAGGAAAGGAAGTGGAAATCGGTGGACCGTCCGTCAACCCGGTCAGACGTAAACAGCCTTCGGAACTAATCGCTACTGGTATTGCGGGAATCGACCTTAACAACACACTCGTCTCAGGACAGAAAATACCGTTCTTTGCCGACCCTGACCAACCGTTCAACGAAGTGATGGCAATGGTGGCACTTAGAGCTAAAGCCGACAAAATCATTCTCGGTGGAATGGGTATGACCAACGACGACTATTATTTCTTCCGAAACACTTTCTCTGAAGCAGGGTCGCTCGACCGTATCATTTCTTTCATGAACACTACGGAGGACCCTGCGGTCGAACGGCTGCTCATACCGGATATGGCGCTTACCGCGGCTGAATATTTTGCTGTCGAAAAACATGAAAAAGTGCTCGTTCTGCTAACCGACCTTTCTTCATATGCCGACTCGCTCTCTATCGTGTCTAACCGTATGGACCAGATTCCGTCAAAGGACTCTATGCCGGGATCTCTTTATTCCGACCTCGCGAAAATTTATGAGAAAGCGGTACAATTCCCTGAAAGCGCTGGAGGTGGGTCGATCACAATCATTGCCGTTACTACGCTTTCTGGAGGCGACATCACTCACGCTGTGCCTGACAACACAGGTTATATCACTGAAGGACAGCTCTACCTCAGACGTGATTCCGATATCGGTAAGGTCATAATCGACCCGTTCAGGTCTCTGTCAAGATTGAAGCAACTTGTTGCTGGAAAGAAGACAAGAAAAGACCACGCACAGGTGATGAATGCGGCCATTCGACTTTATGCTGATGCGGCTAACGCTAAAACTAAACTCGAAAACGGATTCGACCTTACCGACTACGACAACAGATGTCTTGATTTCGCTAAAGCCTATGCCGACAAAATTCTTGCTATCGACGTCAATCTCGACACTACTCAAATGTTGGATGTCACGTGGGAACTCTTCAAGAAATATTTCAAAATCGAAGAGGTCAACATCAAAAAAGAATTTACTGATATTTATTGGAAATAGACTGAGTGATTGTAGAGCGGCTTGTTTGTGCGCTCAATTAATCGTTCAATTGTATAATTTATATACAAACAACTTGTTTATTTGTCAACTGAATTTATATGGCAATAAAATTTCAATATAACAAGACATCCAAACAACAGCTTGAAAAACAGCTTAAAATGAGGGTCAGAACCTTGCCTATCATTAAGAACAAGGAAACCGCATTGAGGCTCGAAGTCAAGAAGTCTAAACAGGAAGCGGATGAACTCGACAAAAAGCTTGAAAAGCAGATTCAGGGATATGAGTCCATGTATGCTTTGTGGGCTGAATTCGACCCTTCTCTCGTGGAACTGAAGGACGTCAAGCTTAATGTCAAAAAAGTGGCTGGTGTCAGGGTGCCTATTCTTGAAAATATCAATCTCAACGTGAAACCTTTTGGAGTCTTCAGCGCACCTAAATGGTATTTCGATGGAATCAACCTGTTGCAGGGACTCGCTAAAACGGCAGTAGAAAGGGAATTTGTCGTTGCAAAACTTGCATTGCTTGAACATGCCAGAAGAAAAACCACTCAGAAGGTGAATCTGTTCGAGAAAGTGCAAATCCCTGGATATGAGGAGGCTATAAGAAAAATTAAAAGGTTCATGGAAGATGAGGAAAACCTCTCTAAGTCCAGCCAGAAAATCTTGAAGGCTATTAAGGAAAAAAGAGAGGAAGAGGAAATTGAAAAGGAAAAACAAACTAAAGGAAAGGAGGCTGACGTATGATTACGAAAATGAAAAAACTTACTTTCCTGCTTACCAATTCTGAATATGAGCAGTTTATCAACGATATCAGGAATATCGGGGTTATGCATGTCGAAGAATTGCAGGCGGGAGCCACCAGCCCTGAGTTTGAACAGGCGAAAGCTTTGGATGCCAAATTGCAAAAGGCACTCGATACCCTCGATTTCGCACAACAGACTTATGAATCGGATAAGCAATACAAGTGCATTGATATCAAGACAATTAATGATGTCAACTCTATCAAGTCTACAGCTTGCAGCATTGCTAATGATATTGAGGAATTGGGCGAAAGGGAAATCAAATTGAAGCACGATATCGATGAAGTAGAGAAGAATATTGCTAAAACCGAACCATGGGGAGAGGTCGATAAGGAAAAATTGACTCAACTCGAAAATGCTGGATGTGTTCCTGAATTTTGGACTTGCCCAAAAAAACTCTTTAAGAAAGAGTGGGTCGACAACTATTTCGCTACTGTCATCAATGAGGAAAACAATAAGTTCTTCTTCATTACATTCACTCCAGAAAAACCGGATTTAACGGCTGAAAATATCGTCTTGCCGGACAAAAAGCTTTCTGAACTGAAGGAATACAAAAAATCTCTTGAACAGCAACTTAAAGACCTCCGTGAAGAATACCTGAGAATCAACGCTGAATATAAGGATATTATAAAAGCTGGGAAGGTGGCCAACGAAAATGATATTTCTCTCTCCAAAGTGCATCTCAATGCGGAATCTGTGGCGGAAGACCAACTGAAACTTATGGTCGGATGGGTGCCGGAAGAAAAACATGAACTCGTTGACAGTTATCTCGACGAGCATAAGATTTTCTATCAGGAGGAAGATCCGGACAAAGAGGAGGACGTTCCGGTAGAAATCAAAAACGACAAGTACAGCTCTCTTTTCGAACCTATCCTCAAGATGTATGCGCTGCCTAAATATAGCGATCTTGATATCACACCATATTTCGCGCCTTTCTTCATGCTTTTCTTCGGACTCTGTCTCGGAGATGCCGGATATGGACTTATAGTGCTCGCGGCGAGCATATATCTCTTCTGCAAATCTTCCGACAATGTGAAGCCTTATGCTAAATTGGGAATCTATCTCGGTGCTACTACAGTCGTTTGCGGACTCCTCACGGGTACTTTCCTCGGTATCGACCTAAGAGAACAGGAATGGGCTTTCCTCGCTCCAGTCAGAGATCTCTTCATCAACGAAAAGAACTATACGATTTTCGGATATCCGCCTATGATGGTCATTTCTGTCATCATCGGTCTGGTACAAGTACTGTTTGGTATGGTGCTGGCTGGAAAAAAAGCGGCTAAACTCTACGGATGGAAGTTCGCCATCGGAAAAATGTCATGGGTCGTTGCAATCATCACTGCTATCATCACATTCGGACTTCCAGCGGCTGGTGTAGTGCTGCCACAGGCTATAATGTATGTTCTTTATGCTATACTCATTTTATGCCTTATTGGTATCTTCTTCTTGAACTCACCGGGAAAGAACATTTTCGTGAACTTCGGGTCGGGCGTCTGGGAAACCTATGGAATGGCTACTGGACTCCTCGGCGATTTGCTAAGCTATATACGTCTTTTCGCTCTTGGACTTACGGGCGGTGTTTTAGGTAGCGTATTCAATTCTCTTGCTTACGACCTAACAGACTCTATGTCATGGGCTATTAGATGGTTGCCTATGCTGCTTATTTTGCTCGCTGGACATGGCATCAACTTTGGACTTTGCATGATCTCTTCTTTCGTACATCCTATGCGACTCACATTCGTAGAATTCTTCAAGAATGCGAATTTCGAAGGGGGTGGAAAAGAATATAAACCATTTAAAATCAAAAAATATCAACCTGAAAATTAATTAATTAAAAATAATAAATTTAAATTTTATTATGGAAATTGTATTAGCTTATTTGGGAGTGGCACTCTGTGTAGGACTCTCGGGTGTAGGTTCTGCCTACGGTGTAACTATTTGTGGTAATGCTGCTATCGGTGCATATAAGAAAAATCCAGGTGCTTCTGGTTCATACATCGCACTCGCTGCTTTGCCTTCGTCTCAGGGACTATACGGATTCGTCGGATTCTTTATGCTACAAGGCAAACTGGCTTCGGCTATTGGTAATATGGGAGTTGCTGCGGCTATTTTCGGAGCAGGACTCGCACTCGGACTGGTGGCTCTCTTCTCCGCTATCCGTCAGGCTAAAGTTTGTGCTAACGGTATTTCTGCTATTGGTGGTGGACACAATGCTTTCGGTACTACTATGGTGCTGGCAGTATTCCCTGAACTTTATGCTATTCTTGGTCTGCTCGTACTTATACTTATTGCAGGACAAATCTGATCTTTCTGACGAGAACCAATAAATTCTTCCCCACGATAGCTGATCTTTACAGCATCGTGGGGCATTTAAATTTATTATCATTGTTGTCTGGTTATATATTCTTCGCAAACCTCTAAATTTGTCAGGAAATCATGATTGTCTGTATTGCTGAAAAACCAAGTGTCGCCAGGGATATTGCGCGTGTGCTCGGAGCCAATAACTCTCAAACTGGCTATATGGAAGGGAATGGATACAGGGTTACATGGACGTTTGGACATCTGTGCGAACTCAAGTCGCCTGATGAATATACCGACTCATGGAAAAAATGGTCATTGGCAACGCTGCCCATGATACCTGTGAAGTTTGCAATCAGACTGAAAGAAGACGATGGCATCAAGAAGCAATTCGAGATAATAAAAAAACTTTTTGCTGAGGCTGACGAAATCATTAACTGCGGGGATGCCGGACAAGAGGGCGAACTTATTCAGAGATGGGTAATGCAGAAAGCGGGCGTGAAATGCCCGGTAAAGCGACTGTGGATTTCTTCTCTTACTGACCAGGCCATCAGGGAAGGGTTTACAAAACTTAAACCGCAAGAGGAATATCAGAACCTATATATGGCCGGGCTCGCCAGAGCAATTGGAGATTGGCTCCTTGGCATGAATTGTACCAGACTTTATACATTGAGGTATGGATATAATCGACCTCAGCCAATGATTAATGGCGCTATCAAGAAAACACAACCTTTGTCAATCGGAAGGGTGCAGACACCTACATTGGCGCTTATTGTCAAACGACAGCTCGAAATCGATAATTTCAAGCCTGAACCTTATTGGATTTTATCCACTGTATACAAGAATGTGGTGTTTCAGGCTACTAATGGAAAATTCCTCAAGAAGGAAGAGGGGGAGAGGGCGCTTGAAGATGTCAAGAATCATGAGTTCTATATAAAATCCGTTACAGCAAAGGACGGAACGGAAGCACCGCCTAGACTCTACGACCTTACATCATTACAAGTCGATTGTAATAAAAAATTCGGATACTCTGCAGATCTGACGCTCAACATCATACAGTCGCTCTACGAGAAGAAATACACTACATATCCTCGTGTGGATACCACATACCTCTCCGACGATGTCTACAACAACTGCCCGGCTACTTTGAAAGGTCTTAGAGGATACGAAAACTTTACTAAACCCTTGGAAGGCACTAAACTGCCGAAAAGAAAGAAAGTGTTCGACTCTTCTAAACTAACCGACCACCACGCAATCATCCCGACTGGACAACCGGCTATGAACCTTACCGATATGGAAAGAAATGTTTACGACCTGATTGCCAAGTCATTTATAGCTGTTTTCTATCCTGACTGTAAATTCAATACCACCACTGTCTTGGGTAATGCCGGAACCGTCGATTTTAAGGCTACTGGAAAGGTTGTCACATCTCCGGGCTGGAGAGTGCTGTATCCAAAACAAAACAACGCGCAGGCTGCAGATAACGATAATTCACAAACGGAACTGAAAGAACAGACTCTTCCGCAATTTGTTGAAGGAGAACACGGACCTCACAAACCGGAACTTATGGAAAAACAAACACAGCCACCGGCCTACTATACTGAGGCTACTCTGCTGAGGGCTATGGAAACGGCTGGAAAAACAGTTGATAATGAGGAACTCAGAGATGCGCTGAAGGAAAACGGAATCGGAAGACCTTCAACCAGAGCGGCTATAATAGAAACCCTTTTCAAGAGACAATATATCAAACGTGTAAAAAAACGTCTTGAACCTACTATCACCGGTATCGAACTCATTCAGATTATTCACGAAGAACTGCTCAAAAGCGCTGAACTTACAGGCATTTGGGAAAAGAAACTCCGCGAAATCGAGAAAGGGACATACGAACCGAAGCTCTTTATTGACGAACTCAAGCAAATGCTCACATCTATTGTTTATGCTGTCTTGAGGGATAATTCTAACAGAAGGGTTTCTGTCGAACCGGAACAGACCGACAACAAGTCCAAAACTAAAACCAAAGACAAAACAAAAAACAAAGACAAACAACCTCATCAAGTGGTCGCGGGATTCCAACCTAAAGCCACCAGGAAAAAGAACTCAACTAAGAAAACCAAAAAGCAGGATCCTGCAACCAACCAACCGCAATCAACATCCAACCAACCGCAACCTGCATCCAATCAACCGCAATCATCATCCAACCAACCACAATCATCATCCAACCAACCGCAATCTGCAACCAACCAATCGCAACCTGCAACCAACCAATCGCAACCTGCAAACAATGACGAATGGATTGGAAATCCATGTCCAGTTTGCAGAATTGGTAAAATTATTAAGGGAAATAAGGCATACGGATGTTCAAGATGGAGAGAAGGATGTACTTTCAGACGACCTTTCCTGATTTAATGCTTATTTCCATCTGGCTTTTTTCAACATTCTGCTTTCAACTTTCAACTCATAAACCCCATTCCGCCCATTTCGCCCATTAACCCCGTTTCGCCCATCATGCCCATTTCGCCCATAATCCCATGCCATCGCCCTCGCCGTTGGGTTGTAGGCCTCTCTGAGGCCGCCCCCAAAAAACCAATCACATTATGCACTCGTCTCTCGTCTCTCGTCTCTCGTCTTTCAAAGGTCTCTCGACTCTCGACTTTTAAAATCATTCATATCTTATTGCCTCTATCGGGTCCATGCGAGCCGCTTTCTGAGCCGGAAAATAACCGAAGCCTACGCCTATCACAGTACATACGGCAAAAGACACGAATATCGACCATAAAGGAATCGAAGCCGGCATGCCAAACTGACTGCATAGCAATGTGCCAAGCCAGCCTACCAAAATACCTAAGATCCCGCCAGTCAAGCTAATCAATATAGATTCTATCAGAAACTGATTGCTTATGTCTATACCACGAGCACCTACCGACATGCGAAGACCAATCTCTTTTGTGCGCTCAGTTACTGATACAAGCATGATATTCATAATGCCGATGCCGGCTACAAGCAGAGAGAAGGCTGCAGCCACTACCAAGATTATAGTTATGGTGTCCATCGTCGATGACATCGTCTCCATCATCTCCTGCTGACTTCGGATCGTGAAATCATCCTCTGCATCGCCTTTCAATTCATGAGATTCACGAAGCGTTGCAGTTAATTCCTCTATTGCATCGTCGGTCAGCTCCTCTGTGATGGCAGAACAGTTGATTGACGAATAGAATGTTTGAGCCAACACGCGTTTCATCACTGTGGTGTAGGGAGATATAATCACATTGTCCTGGTCCATTCCCCATGAGTTGTAACCCTTTGATTTCAACACACCTACTATGCGGAGTGGTATCGACTTGAAACGGATGGTCTTTCCTATGGGATCGCTTCCGTCTGGAAACAACTCGTCTACTATCGTCTTGCCTACTACACATACCTTAGAACTCTTCTTTATGTCCTCCTCGGTGAAATAATCACCATCTGATATCGTCCATTGCTTTATCTGAGGATAGTCTATGCCTTCACCGTACAGACTCGTAGTCGTGTTGTTCGAACCGAATATCGCCTGACCGGAAGACGTCACTTCGGGTGATACATAAGTGATATATTTCTTGTTGCGCTCTATCAACTCATAGTCTTTTTGTTTGAGGGTTTGCATTGCCGACGGATCCTGACGAACACCGCCACGAGTTTCCGCACCGGGACGGATCATAATCACATTCGTGCCCATCTGAGAGATGTTGGCACGAACACTCTCTTTCGACCCTTGTCCGATTGCCATCATTATTATCACTGCGGCCACGCCGATGATTATGCCCAACATCGATAAAAACGAGCGGAACTTATTACTCGCTATCGCACGTAATGCTACCCTGAGTAAATTGAAAAAGCTCATATATCTCTATTCTTTATTGACTGTTACTGAAATTTTTTACTGGCGATTTTAATGAAAAATCTAAAAAGGAATGTAAGACGGCGGAATATCAGTCATCCTGTGGTATCGGTAATTGGGCCAGGGCTTCTGCTGCTGATAATATGTGGTCGTTTACCACGTCTTCCCTTATCTTACCATCACGCAGGTTTATGTTCCTTGACGAATATTGCGCTATCTCGGGGTTGTGAGTGACGAAAATGATTGTACGCCCTTGCTTGTGCAGCTCCTGAAACAGCACAAGCATCTCGAATGAGGTGCGAGTGTCCAGGTTGCCGGTTGCCTCGTCGGCCAACAACACAGCTGGGTCATTCACCAGAGCACGGGCTATCGCTACGCGCTGCATCTGTCCCCCTGACATCTGGTTCGACTTGTGCTCCAATCTGTCGCCTAAACCTACGGCCTGTAACGCCTTTATGGCGGCGGCACGACGCTGGGCGGCATTGTATTTCTTGTTGTACATCAACGGCAACTCTACATTCTCAACGGCTGTCGTCTTTGGCAAGAGGTTGTAGTTCTGAAACACAAACCCTATCTTACGGTTACGCAAACGGGCACGTTGGGATTTCGACATCTTACGGACAGGGGTGCCGTCAAGATAATACTCGCCGGAGGTGGGAGTGTCAAGACAACCCAACTGGTTGAGCAAGGTCGATTTGCCCGAACCGGAGGTGCCCATTATCGTGACAAACTCGCCTTCGTAAATCTTGAAACTCACTCCGCGCAATGCTTTGACTACCTCATTGCCTACCTTGAAGTAACGTTTAACATTATCTAATTCTATGACTACTTTTCTTTCTTCTTCCATCAAAACGATTTTTTATGTCTATAGGCTGGTTAGAAAATTCGTTGCTGCTGATTTTCACTTGTTTGCCAACATGCTTAATTGCTAGGCCTCCTGCCGCCACCGGCATTCTGACCTCCTGGAGTTCCGCTTGTGTTGTTATCGTTCTGATTGCTCTTTTTCTCCTTGTTTGAGCCTGGACGACGTGGCATAAACGGATTGTTGTTCTCCTGCTGGCCGTTTTCTTCCTCTTCCTGCTCGATGTTGAATTCCGTGATTATCTCATCACCGGCCTTCAATCCGGATACAATCTCTGTAAACGTGCCGTTTGTGCTGCCGGTCTCAACGGCTATAGCCTTAAACACATTGCCTTCGCGTATCCATACTTTCTTCTCAGATGCGCAGTCTTCTATGCTCTCGCCATCCAGCAGAAGGGTCTCGTTTGGAGTGAAACGCAAGGCTTTGGAAGGGACTGCCAGCACATCATATTTCTCCATTGTATATATGGTGACATTGGCAGTCAGACCTGGCTTTAATTTCAATTCGTCATTGGGGGCTGATATCACTACCTCGTAGGTCACTACGTTGCTCTCTGTTGTGGCTTCCTGACGTACTTGGGTAACACCGCCCTCGAACACATCGTCTGGGAAGGCGTCTACGGTAAAGGTCACCCGCTGACCTTCTTTCACTCCGCCTATGTCGGCTTCATCCACCTTCGCGATTACGCGCATGTCTGTCAAATCCTGGGCTAAGATGAATAGGGTAGGGGTGGTCATCGAAGCGGCTACCGTCTGACCTTCTTCCACTTCTTTGCTCAACACGATTCCGTCTATAGGAGAGGTAATCGTGGCATAACCCAGATTCGTGTTGGCCTTTGACACATTCTGACGCTGAACTTCCACTTGCTGACGGGATTGCTCGGATTCGCTCACGGATTGGTCATGCGACAGACGGGCTTGGTTTAACGACTCCATCGCTTGGTTCACGGATTCTTTTGCCTTGTTGTTCGAAGTCAGGGTGCTGTTATAACTCTGCTGAGCCTGATTCATGCTTTGTATGGCGTTATTATAGCTTTGCTGGGCGTTGTTAAGCGTTTGCTGAGCTTGCTCGTAATCGTTGGCGGATATCAGGCCGCGCTGAAATAGAGTGCTGTAGCGGCTATAGTTGGACTGGGCTATGGATACGTCGTTCTTGGCATATTCCACGTTCTTGCTTGCCAAGTCCAGATTCTTCCGGGCTAACTCTAAATCTTTATTCGACAGCTCTAAATCTTTCTGTGCCAAGCTCAGACTTGTAGTGGAATAGTCTATATTGCGAATCGATGACGCGACACTCTGATTCTGAAAATTATGAGAACTAACCGCACTTGCAAGGTTGCTCTCGGCTGAAACCAACTCGGAATTAAGATTCGTGCGGTCCAGTTCGGCCATCACATCTCCCTTATGAACATAGCTGTTGTAGTCCACATATATCTTGCTTATCTTACCCGACACCTGGGTTCCCACCTCTACTTTGGTCACTGGCTCTATTGTCCCGGTAGCGGTTATACTCGTAGAGATGGTCTGCTTCTCTGCCTTGGCGGTGCTGTATGTCACCTTCTTCTCACTGCTGCAACTCATGAGCGACAGCAATACACTTGATAATAATGTAATTCGGATATATTTCATTGCTTTCTGATTTTTATTGTCTATAATCGCATCTTTTCTCCTTGGTAGAATCGGAGCAATGCTATGTTCAACAGAGCGGTATATTTCGACTGAAGCAACTGCTGCTTTGCCTGAATAAGATTGTTCTTGCCGGTCAGCAGCTCTGCTATGTTCTTCAATCCTACAGTAAACTGGGCGTCGAGTAGCTCGTAACTGGCTTCATTACTGCGCAAATTCGATTGGGCATATTTATATTGCTGCTGAGCGTTTGTCGCATTGAGCCAGCTCGTCTCTATCTTGGAATACAGCTCCTGTTGGGCACGCTCATATTCCAATTGACTCGTCTCATGGGCTATCTCCGCACGTATCACATTCGTGCGGTTCTGACGACCGTCGAAGATCGGAACTGATATCGACAAGCCTAAAGTGTTGTTCATGTTGTTCTTCAACTGCTTGAATATGGCATCGTCGGAGATGCTGTTATTACCCGTGCCTATGCCTGCCATAAGACTGATGGTGGGGTAATAACCGCGCTTGGCTATGTTGATGTCTAATTCGGAAGAGCGTAAACTCAGTTCAGCGGCCTCAATCTCTGGACGTGTGGCTAAACTTGTTGAATAGACGGAAGACAGAGTGGGGATAGGGGCAAGCACATCGGAATCGTCTATAGATGGGATCGCTATTTCAAATTCTTCCAATTGAACCAACTGAAGCAACTGCTTCAATTGAAGCTTGGTGCTGCGGAGCTGAACCTCCGAATTCACCACATTATATTCATCTTGGCTTACCTGGGCCTCCATCTGAGCTAAGTCAGCACGGGCCAAACTCCCAACATCTACCATCTCAGAGGCACGGTCGCGCTGAATCTTGCTGCTTTCTAATATCGATTTGTTTACGTTGACTGCCTCATTCAGGTAGATAATCTGAACGTAATATTTCACGATCTCTTCTTGAATGCTGTTTGAGGTGGACAGGATGTTCTGGTCGGCTATCTCTCCCTCTATACGGTTCTTCTTTATGTTCTCGTGGTTTATGCCGCCGTTCCATACGGTCCAATTGGCGTTTATACCATAACTGCCGTTGTAGCTCACCTCACTTGACGTGCTGGTGAATGTTCCGTTACTCAAATTCACCGTCTGCTCACTGAATGGACGCCACGACACATTCTGATTCGTAGAAGCGGACAAACTCGGATAGAGGGAGGCACGGCTCGACTCGTATTCGGCTTCCAGCTGACGACGTGTCAACTTCGACTGACGCAACTCGATATTGTGCGACAAAGCATAGTCAATACAATCGTCCAAAGTCCATACTGATGGCAATGTCTGTGAATTACTGCCTGAAACAAATGAAATTAAGAATAAAGTCAGAACAATTGTTCGTAGGGGATGTATCGTCATATAATAAAAATTTGAAGTCTGAATCAGTTCTTTATAATTGAAAAAGAAAACAGTTGGACTGTAAGCCGGGTTTTGTAACTATAATCCACTACATGGGGGATGTGGAAATATAGATGTCTGTCATTTATCTGAATCTTGTGTCACCACAACATTTTAGCGTTCTACCCCTTGGCTGGGAAGGGCTACCGTTATCGGGCAAAACTCATGTCATGCCCTGCGCCAATATACATGAACTTGCAGCCTCCAAGATGCACAGCCGGCATGTCACCACACCGCTGGTGGGCTCTTAACCCGCCTTCTCACCCTTACCTACTTGCGTAGGCGGTTCTTTTCTTCTACATTACTTAACCCTCACGGACTACTTCCGGTTAGGAAGTGGAGTGCCCTTGGCTGCCCGGACTTTCCTCTTGTAATGTTCCATTTTATGAAACGACAAGCGACAGACCGTCCAACTGTTTCATTTGCAAATTTAATGAATTTTATTCACTTTTGATTATTTGACTTCAAATTTTTATTAAAGTTTAAATACCTATTCGGTTTCAAATCTGACATTTGATTCAAGTTTATATAATTTACAATTGAACTTAAAAAGCTTATGAAGTTGTTGAGATTTTGAGAAACTCTTAAGCTCCAGTTTTTTCATCATACGTAGCGGACCTTTGATGTTGTACCACTTTTTGGATGCCTTGCAAGTACGGGGAGCGTTTCCGTCCCCCGATAACGGGGGAAAGGGCGAAATGAAATGAGCCGAAGGGGGTGTAAAGACCATTGAGGCGACTCGCCCGCAAAAAAATGAAGAGGGCTCAAAGCCCGATTTGTTTTTTTTACAAGCAATTCAGATATTTTATTTTCTATCATTGCTCAAGCAAGTCGGGACGCAACTCACGAGTTCGAGACATCGCTTGAGATAATTCCCATTCACGAATCTTCTTCGGATCGCCGCATAACAAAATCTCTGGTACATCTCCGAATCCTTCATAATGAGCCGGACGGGTGTAAATCGGAGGTGCAAGCAAACCGTCCTGAAAACAGTCGTCCAATGCGGCCTGAGAGTCACCAAGACTGCCGGGAATCAAGCGGACTATAGCATCGGTGATGATTGCCGCTGGCAACTCTCCGCCTGAAAGCACGTAGTCGCCGATGGATATTTCATGGGTGATGATCTTCTCGCGAATGCGATGATCTATGCCTTTATAATGACCGCATAATATGATTATGTTGCGAAGCTGACTCAGACTGTTGGCCATCGGCTGGTCAAAGGTCTTGCCGTCGGGAGTCGTGTATATCACTGCATCATAATGCTCGCCGCAGGAACTGTATAACGCTGACTGCAAACTGCTGATACAGTCGGCTATCGGCTGGATCTGAAGTATCATGCCGCTGCCTCCGCCAAATGGATAGTCGTCTACACGCTTGTGCTTGTCTTTCGTGTAATCACGAAGATTGTGGATATGTATCTCTACCAAACCTTGCTTTATAGCACGACCTATGATGCTCTCGCTTAGAAAACCGCCGAACATATCCGGCAATACCGTTATTATGTCGATGCGCATGGATCTATTTTTATGATGGTTCTTTAAAGTGAAAAAATCGCCATTCTTTAACGATGTGTAAAGGATGGCGATTCGGATATTTTGAAGATGTTTTTAATGCAATATGTCTAATTCCTTGAAACAGTCAACTAATGCCGAAACGCAGGTGTCTACCTGTGATTTGTTGTGGGTCGCCATCAAGGCTACACGTACCAACGTGTCCTGAGGAGCACAAGCTGGAGGAATTACTGGATTTATGAATATACCTTTCTCAAAGGCTAGACGAGTCACCTTGAAGGTCTTCTCTACGTCGCGAACGTAAAGAGGGATAATCGGACTCTCTGTGTCGCCTATCTCAAATCCGGCTTCCTTAAACTGACTCAACGCATAATTCGTGATCTTCCACAAATTCTCCTGACGCTCCGGCTCCGACTGGATGATGTGAAGGGCCTCAAGGGCGGCGGCTGTGGCTGCTGGAGTGTTCGAAGCTGAGAATATATAGGTACGCGAATTATGACGTATCCAGTTTATCGTGTCTTTGTCGGCTGCTATGAAACCGCCTATAGATGCCAATGACTTGGAGAATGTACCCATAATCAGGTCTACATCTTTAGTGACACCGAAATGGTCGCATGTTCCACGACCCTGACGACCGAACACACCGATACCATGGGCTTCGTCTACCATCAGAGAGGCATTGTATTTGTTCTTTAAGGCTACTATCTCTGGCAATTTTGCCAAATCTCCTTCCATAGAGAACAAACCGTCGGTCACTATCAGCTTTAAGGCATCGGGACGGCAACGATTCAATTCGCGCTCCAAATCGTCCATGTCATTGTGCTTGTAGTGGAAGAAGGTCGATACCGACAAACGACGGCCGTCTACTATCGAAGCATGGTCACGGTCATCGCCTAAGATGTAGTCATTACGACCTGTCAAACAGGATATAACACCTGAATTTACAGTGAAACCTGTAGAATATACCAATGCGTCGTCTTTCCCCACAAACTCGGCTAATTCATGCTCCAACTGAACATGCAAGTCTAATGTACCATTCAAAAAACGGGAACCGGCACAACCTGTGCCGTATTTCTCTATCGCTTTTATGGCGGCTTCTACTATGCGCTTGTCATATGTTAAACCCATATATGAGTTTGAACCGAACATCAGCACCTTCTTGCCGTCCATGGTTACTTCTGTGTCTTGATGACTGTCTATTTCACGAAAATAAGGGTAGATCCCTGCTTCGATGAACTTCTGTGGTTCTCGGTATTTACTGAATTTTTCTTGTAATAAACCCATAATATTTTAACTTATCATTGTTATAATAAGGTATAACAATAATGTCGTTTTCTACATTATTTGTGTTTTTGCTATATAATATTAAGCAAATTTTACTTCATAATTTTTTACAGGCTACAAAGGTAATAATTTTATTGCGAACAACAGCTCTTTTTTTTCAAAAAAATGCATTTTCAATAATTAAACTGCTTTTTTTTATGATATCTCAAACCAAAATACTATATTTGTAGTTCAATTGATTTTTATGATGATTATGGAGCTCGTTATTCTTTTAACATGAGTTTCAATCCTTTTTACATATGAATTCTTTGAAAAATATAATTTTCGTAGTTAATCCTATTTCAGGCACTTCTGGAAAAAGAACTATCGTTAATCAGATCGATAAATATATTGATAAAAATTTATTTCAATATAAGGTCGTTTACACCGAATATAAAGGACACGCTACGGACATCGCTAAGAAAGCTGTAGAAGACAAAGTCGATATTGTGTGCGCTATTGGTGGGGATGGGACTGTTAATGAGGTGGCTTCAGCTCTTACACATTCTGATACTGCACTCGCTATTATTCCCTGTGGCTCGGGTAATGGACTTGCACGACATCTCAGAATCCCCAGAGACGCTATAAGGGCTATAAAAAACATCAATAACTGCCAACCGCTGGATATCGATTATGGAGTGGTAAATGACCATCCTTTCTTCTGCACTTGTGGAGTGGGGTTGGATGCCTTCGTATCGCAGAAATTCGCAGAATGTGGCAAAAGGGGATTCCTTTCATATATTGAACAGGTGCTCAAGCATGCGCTTAACTACAATCCGGAATTCTATCAGCTCGATGTCGTCAACGAAATGTCTTCACATAAGGAATACAAGGCGGCATTGATTGCTTGTGCTAATGCTTCGCAATACGGGAACAACGTGTATATCGCACCGGGTGCTTCCGTTACCGACGGACTTATGGATGTGATTATCGTTGAGCCTTATAAGATGCTCGACGCCACACAGATGGGGATTCAAATCATGAATGGAACATTGCATAAGAATAGACATGTCAAGAGATTTAAATGTAAAAGCATAACTATCAAGAGAAAAGAACACGGACCTATTCATTATGATGGCGACCCTATGACTACGGGTGACGTTATCGAAGTCAAAATCGTACCGAAAGGTCTGAAGGTCATTTGTTCGGGAAAAGAGGGGATGAGAACCATCGGAGATTCTTTGCAAAACACTGTCAAAATGTATTTCAATAATATATATATGAGGTCCGGACAGCTTATCTCTGATGGCTCTAATAAAGGCAAAAAACTTCTCGGAATCAAATCCGACAAATAAATTACCAATTAAACTGCAAATCACCCGCCAGAACAACCTTTGCGTTATTCGTGTAACTCGCGTTCGCGTTAAAATCTACATTCTGCACTCGACTCTCGACTTTCAAAACATTCTGCACTCGTCTCTCGTCTCTCGACTTTCAAAAGACTCATCACAATATGCTTTGCAAACAAATTCTTGACGACCTCTGTCAGAAATATTCTATAGAACACAGCGATTTCGCCCTCTTGCATTTCTTTAATCCATCACAGGAAATCGCTTTAGCCGACAACTCAGAATCCTTCACACCGAAGGCTATGGTCAGAACCATGGAAAACCAACTGGCCGATTTCCCAAAGTATTATGCCGATGAAGCCGACGCAATCCTTATGCCAGATAATTCCATTATCGACATAAAAGGCAACGCCATGCCAAAATCAGCATTTAAGAATCTCATCCCTTTCCCGTGGGGATGGAACAAAGCTGTCAGGAGCCGCTTCATGAAATGTGGAATCCCGCAAACACTCATGCCAACCGATCAAGAACTCGACTATATCAGAATGTTTGCAGGCAGGAAATTCTGTGTGGATTTTGCGAAAGACTTGTTCTCGTTGATGGAAGACAAAGCCTATGCCAGATTGTTGGTTGGTAAAAACATGAAATTCCTTAGTCAAACCGACAATCTTGAAACGAATATCGAAAGCCCTGTCATTTTCAAGCAACTCTGGTCATCAAGCGGAAGAGGAAATTTCACTGCCAGCTCCATTGACCACAAGATGATACAAAGACTAAGTGGATTTTGCAGAAATCAAGGTGGCTTTGTCATGGATGAGTTCTACGACAAGACACTCGATTTTGCTATGGAGTTTTATCTCTCGGCAAAGGGAAAGGCGCAATTTATAGGATATTCGGTTTTCAACACTGAAAACAACGGGAAATATCAGGGCAATTGGCTCAAAGACCAGAATGAGTTGAAGCGGATGATAACCGATGCCTTAGACCCTTCCATTGAGCTTGACGATTTGAAAGAAGCTCATATCCGCATGCTCGAAAAGCATCTTGCCGGAAAATATTGCGGATTTGTGGGAATCGACATGATGGCCGTTGACGCGAATGGCAAAAGGGCATGCCATCCGTCGGTGGAAATCAATGTCAGAATGAATATGGGAGTCGTCGCTATGGTCGTCGATCAGCGCCTGCGACGGGATGGAGCTGGAGGGGGAGCCGGCGCTGTGGAAGATGGAGCCGTGCGGCGGTCGTCTACACGCGAATCTACGCCCGACAGACGGGAACGAGGATTCCATACCTCTCTCAAATCATGCTTGATCTCCATCAGATATTCTTGAGCACTCGCACTCTCGTTGCCGAAACGGTCGCACGAAGTCATGGCGTAATAGCGGTAACCCGACAAATTCCCGCTTAAGGGGAGGTAGGTGCCACGAACACGGGTACGCAACAGGTTCTTGCTGCTCTTCGTGTCTACTGGATAGGAATTCGAACCGTATATGTTGTAATATACGTAGTCGTGGTCGTTCAAGTGTAACTGACGCTCGCCACGCTCGTCTGAACCAATCCAATACAGGCAATGGCCGTCAACGTCATGATAGAGCTCGTTTGGACGACTCGGGCTCAAGGTGTCTATGCTCCAGGTCATGCGGCTTGGAAGGCAGGGAGTGGGGTAAAACTCCTTGCAGGTGCGAGTGTAAAGGCCCTGATTGTTACGTGTGAAGAAATCACTGCGGAAAAACACCATTCCGCCTATTCCGCAGTTGCGGCATGCATGCATCTCCGACAACACGTCGTTGATCTTCCAGTTGCCCTCTGAGGGGTCAAGGAAATATATGCCTAAGCCTGGAGCTACTGGGTGGCCGTAGCTGTGCTCATACCAGTCGTAAAGGAAGGGGAAAAACGACTCCCCACGGAAATACATCATCGGAAACAGCATGTCCTGAATGTTGTCCCGAAGCCACCCTTGTGCGTCTTGGTATACTGCATCATAACTGTTCCAACCCTTGCTGCTGTAACGGCTCAAATCGCGGAACTTGCCAATCGGCGAACTCGACAGCTTTACCCATGGCTTTATGGACTTCACGGCGGTGTTGATCTTGCGTACTATACGCGTGATGTTCTCCCTGCGCTCGGAGGCGCTGCAGTCGTCACTGTATTTGTAGCTCTTCTCCGGATAGCGGATATAGTCCAGGGATATACCGTCGATGTCGTAATTCGACGCTATCTCATAGCAGATGCTGGCTATGTAGTCCCCTGTCTCTGGGTTGTCCGGACGCATAAACCAGTCGTTGCTCGTCTGACGGCACATCGCTGGAAAGCGCTTGGTGACGGAACGAGAACCGAATCCCTTCTGCTTTTGCAAGTCACCCAGCGGAATGCATACAATCCAGCAGTGAAGCTCCATGCCACGGTTGTGACATTCGCTTATCGCATATTGAAGCGGATCATAACCGGGAGATTTGCATGGGGTGCCGGTCAGACATTCATCCCATGGCTCTATGTTGGAAGGATAAATCACAGATCCTCGTACACGAGTCTGTAATATCACTGTGTTTATGTTTGCTCGTTGCAATTTGTCAAGGATATTGCGCAACTCCGATTTCTGGGCTTCTATCGACTCCTCGTCTACCGCCTTTGTACGAGGCCAGTCCAGACTCTTCACGGTTGTAAGCCAAACGGCACGGATCTCATGCTTCGGATATAGGGAAGGGGAGGTCCATAAGGCTCCGTCACCGCTTTCTGATGTGGTGTATATCTGACTCCAAGATGTCAGACTACTGAAAAATGCTATGGATAATATTAGGATGATTCGTATTTTGTTCATGGCTCTTGCTTTTTCTTATGCAAATATAAGCTATTTTTGACAAACTATAAAAAAAACACGGAGTTAATGCCGTGTTTTTGCATTTATACCGCAATTTATCTCCTTTTTAATCTCGCTCTACTACATTCTTGAAAAACCACTTTGTAGGGACCTGTATTACCGGTATATTCATAACCCATGTTTTTGCTTGACGCAGTTGCATTAATTGCCGTTATAAATGATAGTGACAAAACGACAATCCATCTTTTTCAAATAGTGTTTTCATGTCATTAATAGCTTAATAAATAATTAATTTCAACTTTCATCAAGCATTAATTATGCTAATAATGTTTGCCAAAGCAACCGTTTGCATATCCCACGTATGCAAAGATAGCCAAAAGGGTGATTATCCAGAATCCAATGTATAACGCTTGTTTCAGACGTCTTTTTCTGCTCCGCTTTTGCTTCTCTTCGGGAGATAGGGAATTGCGTTTTTTAACCTTGTTTTTTTTACCCTTGCTTTTCATAATACTAATGTTTTAGTGGTTCCTTACCACAAATATACATCTTTTTAATATACCCACCAAAACTTTCTAAATTTTTTATTTATTTTTATTGCTCTCCTGTATACTTTTTATAAATATTACGAATTTATTTTATGATATGTTTTTTGAAAAATCTGGCTTATTGAGGACTTTTTTTTAACATTTGCTTTTTTTCTTGTGACGCAGGTTGTCAATTCTCTTAAAATAAGTGAAAATAAAACTGATTTATTTTGACATATCCCATTTTAAACATAATTTTGCAGTACAAAAGCAATTTAATGACACAGCAATCTGATTATTCTTGTGTTATTCCGTTTTTTACACATTAAATTATTATATGTGGCTAAATAAATATTCGTTTAATTTTTGTTCGTTAATGATATGGGAAAAGTTTTGATTATCGGTGCCGGAGGTGTAGCTACTGTTGCTGCACACAAAGTAAACCAAAATCCGGATGTCTTTACTGAAGTTATGATAGCAAGCAGAACCAAGGCAAAATGCGACGCTTTGGTCAAGGCTATCGGAAATGATAATATTAAAACAGCACAAGTCGATGCTGATAATGTAGACGAACTCGTGAAACTCTTTAATGAGTTCAAGCCGGATATCGTCATGAACTTGGCTTTGCCATATCAGGACCTCACAATCATGGAGGCGTGCCTGAAAACTGGTGTCAATTATCTCGACACTGCAAATTACGAACCAAAGGACGTCGCACACTTTGAGTACAGCTGGCAGTGGGCATACAAAAAACAATTCGAGGATGCAGGACTGACTGCTATACTTGGATGTGGATTCGACCCGGGAGTCTCTGGAGTATATACTGCTTACGCAGCCAAACATCATTTCGACGAAATACAATTCCTCGATATCGTTGACTGTAATGCCGGTAACCACCATAAGGCTTTCGCTACGAATTTCAACCCGGAAATCAATATTCGGGAAATCACTCAGAAAGGTCTTTATTATGAAGATGGTAAATGGATCGAAACCGAACCGCTCGAAATCCACCAGCCGCTTACATATCCGAATATCGGACCACGTGAGTCATATCTCTTGCATCATGAAGAACTTGAATCTCTTGTAAAAAACTATCCTACTATCAAGAGAGCACGATTCTGGATGACATTTGGACAGGAATATCTCACACACCTCAGGGTTATACAAAACATCGGTATGGCAAGAATTGACGAAATCGATTATAATGGCGTCAAAATCGTGCCGCTGCAGTTCCTTAAAGCGGTACTCCCTAATCCTCAAGACCTTGGCGAAAACTATGATGGGGAAACTTCAATCGGATGCAGAATCAGAGGTGTTAAAGACGGAAAGGAAAGAACTTATTATGTCTACAACAACTGCTCACATCAGGAGGCATATAAAGAAACTGGTATGCAGGGCGTTAGCTATACCACTGGAGTGCCGGCTATGATTGGGGCAATGATGTTCCTTAAGGGAATTTGGAAAAAACCGGGAGTATGGAACGTAGAGGAATTCGACCCGGATCCGTTCATGGAACAACTCAACATACAAGGACTTCCATGGCATGAAGTATTCGATCAAGACCTTGAACTGTAATTCAAACAACTCGTCTACTCGTTAACTAAAATATATAAATTATGGAAGAACAAAACAATGAAAAATTAAAGGCATTGCAGGCTGCAATGCAGAAAATAGAAAAAAGTTTTGGACATGGCTCAATCATGAAAATGGCTGACGACCAAATAGAGCAGGTGGATGTCATTCCTACCGGTTCTATCGGACTTAATGCGGCACTGGGTGTCGGCGGATATCCAAGAGGACGTATAATTGAAATATATGGACCTGAATCTTCGGGTAAAACCACATTGGCCATACATGCTATTGCAGAAGCACAGAAAATGGGGGGAATTGCAGCGTTTATCGACGCGGAGCATGCTTTCGACAGATTCTATGCACAAAAACTCGGTGTCGACATGAATAACCTGTGGATATCACAGCCGGACAATGGAGAACAGGCGCTGGAAATCGCTGACCAGCTCATTCGCTCTTCTGCGGTAGATATTATTGTTATTGACTCTGTTGCTGCACTCACACCGAAAGCGGAAATTGAAGGGGATATGGGCGACAACAGGGTAGGCCTGCATGCAAGGCTCATGAGCCAGGCGCTCAGAAAACTGACATCGAATATCAGCAAGACTAATACCACTTGTATCTTCATCAACCAGCTCAGGGAGAAAATCGGTATTATGTTCGGTAATCCCGAAACTACAACAGGTGGTAATGCTCTCAAATTCTATGCGTCTGTCAGACTGGATATTCGTAAGGGTTCTGCGATTAAGGACGGCGATGAGGTTAAAGGTAACCAAACGAGAGTGAAGGTGGTGAAAAACAAGGTGGCTCCTCCTTTCAGAAAAGCGGAATTCGACATCATGTTTGGAACCGGTATTTCTAAAAGCGGTGAAATCATAGACCTGGGGGTACAACTCGGAATTGTCAAAAAATCGGGCAGCTGGTTCTCATATGAAGGACAAAAATTGGCGCAGGGAAGAGACGCCAGCAAAAAACTCATGGAGGACAACCCACAACTAGCAGAGGAAATCGAAGCAAAAATCATGCAACAGCTGACTGGAAAAAAACTCGATTTCATTGAAGACCAGTCTGAAGAGGACGAATCTCTAATCTGATTAAGTACACTTATATTATGCCATGATTCTATATCATGGCATAATATAATTCATCCAAATTAAGAATGTTCTGAAACACCATCGCAAATACGGCCTGAAAGGCCAACAAGCACATAGCCCAGGGCAACGCCCTGGGGATAAACGCAACACAATGCTCGCCCTGAAAGGGCAAAAGCATTATAAAAAAATGCAGTTTTACTACAACTCTAACTCAAATTCAATAACTTCATTTATAAGACCATTCTTTTTCCTGACACTATGCCGCCACGTTTAGCTATAATTTCCACAAACACCCTCGAAGCTGCTGGATTGAAAAATATCCTACTGGATATTATTCCTATGGCAGACGTTTCGGAATTCTCGTCCGTGGAGTCGTTTATGGAAGAAAACGAAATAACTCCATTCTTCCATTTTTTCGTCTCTGCACAGTTGTTGCTTAAGCATGTGGATTTCTTTTTGAATTTCTCAAAGAGAACATTCGTACTTTCATCCAGAAATGTTAATGATCTTATACTTAAACAATTCCACGTCATCAATACTTCACTGAATCAGCACGCTTTAATCAAAAACTTGTTGCAGCTGCATAAAATGGGGCATGGCGACAACAAGCATCCGGGATTCTTAAACGAAAATACAGTTGAATTACCAATTTCAGAAAGGGAGGCGGAAGTACTTGCATTGGTAGCAAGAGGATTCATAAATAAGGAAATTGCAGATAAACTCTGCATATCGCTGCCAACTGTCGTTACGCACAGAAAAAATATATGTGATAAACTCAACATACGCTCTGTTTCTGCACTCACTATCTATGCTGTTATGAATGGAATTGTGTCTGTCGACGACATCTGATTCTAATACGAAAAAATTGATTTTAATAAAAACGGATGTCGGTTATCACTTGAGCACCTACGTGGTCGTTCAAGCGTTTTACTATCTGTTTCCTCCCTATACTCAACTCCTGACGCATAACGGAGGATTTGATCTTCACGTATAAGGTCTGATTCTTTATAAAAATATCTCCTGTATAGCTGTATATTCCTTTACCCATAACATCACCCCATGAATTTATAAGACGATGCTGATTCAAGGGAGTTTCCAAACCTTCGTCACGAAGATATTTGCGTAAGAGCATCCCTATCTGTTCTGAACGTTTACGCTTCATGACTCTATCACACCTCCTTTCACCTGAAACAGCTTGTGAGAACCACCTATCATGGAGAGAATTCCCTCTATGTTCTCCCGGTTCGTGTCTGTGATGAAAATCTGTCCGAAACCGCTGTCAGATACCAGTTTTACGATATTCGAAACGCGCTCGGAATCCAGCTTGTCGAATATGTCATCTAAAAGAAGGAGTGGGGTAGTATGGCTGCCTGTCTCTTTAAGAAAATTGAATTGCGATAGTTTAAGGCTTATCAAATAGGATTTAGACTGACCTTGAGAACCCTCCTTCTTCAATGGATAGCCGTTCAGACTCATCACAAGGTCGTCCTTATGAACGCCATGGAGAGAATAACCCATTATGAAATCCTTCGAGCGGTCACGCTGAATCACTTCCAATAGAGGACCACGCTGGCAATGACTTGTGTATTCTATTCCTACTGTTTCATTGTTCGAAGATATCTTGCTATAATATTCCTGAAAGATAGGAATGAAGGCATCTATGAATTTCGAACGCTCGAAATAAATCTCTTCACCGGTTTCTGCCATTATATGTTCGTAAGCATCCATCAAGTCGTCGAACACTGCATCCTCTTGTTTCAACAGGCTGTTGCGTTGTTGAAGAGCTTTGTTATAACGCTGAAGTACACCCAAATACGACGGCTTATACTGTGATATCACCGAATCCAAGAATCTGCGACGGCTCTCACTGCCGCCCGTAACCAGCTCCTGGTCATTCGGGCTCACCAATATCAGAGGAAGCAGGCCTATGTGGTCGGACATACGCCGATAAAGCTTGTCACCACGGCGGAATTGCTTCTTCTGATGGAGTTTCATGCCGCAACTGATCTCTTCATGAACACCATTCAAGTCGTAATCTCCTTTCAGCATCAGTATTTCCGCACCATGACGAACATTCAGAGAGTCTACCACATTCGTGGAACTCTTCGTGAACGATAAGAAATATATAGAATCTATAACATTCGTCTTGCCCTCACCGTTCAAACCCACAAAACAATTGATTCCCGAACTGAAATCCAGATCGGCATGCATAATGTTCTTGTAGTTTAATATGGAAAGATGCTGAAGCTCCATTTTTGTTGAAAGTCTCTATATTTGCAAATTTAATAATTTTTTCGGAAATAACCGAATACATGATGCCAATAGTTTGCTATTATAATAATTCACTAATGAATTATATACATATTCGGAAGTATCATAGAACAAAAAGGAGCGCCATCAATCAATGGCACTCCTTAACAAGTTCGTTAGGAAAATATTATTTCACAAATACCTTTCTTGTTCTGACGCTGCCGTCACTCATTATGGTCTTCACGATGTTGATGCCACGTTGTGGACGAGATATCTCGCTACCGCTTAATGAGTAGTACTGCTGGCCTACTACGCTTACATTACCATTGCTGATATCGTTGATTCTCGTTGCGTCTGCACCTTCTGGCACGTCTGCCGATTCGTAGAGCAAACGGAAGTTGTCAAGCTTGAACCAGCCGGCACTTGGATATGAGAATGGAGCACCGGTCTCTACGTCAACATTGTTCGTACGGAAACCGAATTTCAGGTCTTCGCCATCTAACAAGCCAAAGGTCAGCTCCATATGACGTGGACAACTGGTCTCATGATAATCTGTGGTCTGGGTGTAACCGGCATAGCTCAGATGCTTGTATTCAGCTTCAGGATATTCTGAGTCACAAGCAAAAGCGTTATCCATATCTGCTGTCGCTAATGCCGGATTCAGAATTATGGATTCCTCTTCGTCTGTGCTCAGGTAGTATTCGTCACTTCCAAACATCTTCACATAGCGGTTGGCGAAGATACGCTGAGTTGTCAGACATTTGCCACCCCAGTTCCATTCTACTACTACGTCGCAACTCAACGTATATGTTCCGGCTGGAAGGCCTAAGACTGTCTGAGACAATTCCACATCAGGAACATTCTCACACCAAATTCCCCACAAGTGGGTGCCGTCTGTATATTGATGAGTCCATGTGTTGCCGTCAAGGTCTACGGCATTTATACCGTCCCCTTCATTGATGGCACACCAACCGAAGCTCGCGCCCGCTTCTGAATATTGTGAACGGCTGCTGCATTCCATGCCGTTCAATACAAGGGTCCAACCGGCTGGAGGATTCTCGGCGCTACCACTGCTTACATTGTTCTGAGCGGAGAGATCCTCGAAACTGCCGTTGATAATCACATTGGCATATTCACCTACCTGAACAGCTTCGGATTTCACTTGAGCTATGGCTGCATATATATTACTGATGATTTCATTTATCTCCTCATCACTCGAAGTGCGCTCGTCATAAGCCACCTCACCATCACTTACTGCCGGTATCAACACGGCCTCTGCGGATGGCGTGTATGAATAATCATCCAATGCACTGATACCGTCTTCTACGGCTGACCACAGCTTCTTGTATAAGTCTATTGAACTCTCTATCTCTGGAATCTTGTCCTTCAATGTCGTGATGATGTTGTTTATCTCGGATGATGGAGTGCTTGGGTCTACCTCACCACTCATCACGCTCTTCAACTCGTCTTCCAAGCTCTTAGAGAACACCTCTTCGTCAAGATAGGAGCTGATCACATTGATGAAGTGATTGGCTACATTTGCGGCGTCTTCACCTACATAACCTACTTTCTGAATCCTGAAATTGTCTACCTTGAACCAACCGTCACCTCCTGCAGGGTTGCCTGAGGTACGGTAGCAGGCCGCCAAATTGCCGTCTGTACGTACACCGAAGGTAAGAGTGCCGTCATATACATAGGCACGAACCTCTACTGGATATAATTCGGTGTCGGTCTGTACCTGTGGATTGGAGGCAAATGCATATACTTCACTCTGAATCAAAGCCTCCGGGTTGTAGAAGTCGGGGTCGGCATAATAGGTGCTGTTCAAATTGCCGAATATGCGTTGAGTGGTCATTCGGCTGCCTGAACCATTGTCACCGGCCATCAAACCGGCACTTACTATATAGGTGCCGTTTTCCAAACCTTCTATCGTCTGAGACAATTCAAAGGTTGGAATGCCACCGTTCCATATTCCAAACGACTCGTTGCCGTCTTTACCTGAACCATTGCTGTCGCTGTTAACACCACACCATGTGCTGATGCCATTCGCACGGATCTCAGAAGCTGTGTATACCTGAACTCCGTTGATATACATATTCCAACCTACTGGAACATCGGATACACTCGATGTCTCACCGCCACCCTGAGCGGAAAGGTCTTCGAAACTCATGTTCTTTCCCATTGATGTGTAGTCGCCGGTGCCTTCCTTAAAGGCTTGGATGGCTGCACGAAGGGCATCTATGGCTGAGTCAACCTCGCTCTCTGATGTGACTGTCTTGAAGCTTGCTATCGCATTGTTTATGGCGGTGGTTAATGCTGTGCTCGGTTCTTCTAATAATTGGGCTTCTTCTATCAAATTGTAGAAGTCAACCTTCTTCTTTAATATCGCCGATATCGTGGCACCGTCTGTCTCGCTGTTGAACTCTTCAGATTTGTATAATTGAAGAGCGGTATTGAAGGTCGACTGGAAGCCTTCGGAATAGTCTTCATATCCCTCACCCAGATATTCCGATTCGTAATCGAGTAGGGATTTGTAGGCGGCATAATCAAGCATATAGGCTGGAACCCTGTCTACTGATACAAAACCCCAAAGGAAGGATATGGAGTCGGTGGCGGCAAACAACACGTCACCGGTCGATTCGTCATTCGTTTCGGTTATTCCTCTATAGCAGTCGGGATACCATGGACCATCCTGATAAGTGGCAACGAAATACTGGCAACCGGCATTTAAGTGCATACGAAGGTCACCGGTTGGAGTCAGACTCGCTGTTCGAAGAGCTTCATAGTTGTGGCCGTCTTCCAATATCAAATTGAAATACTGGTAATCCTTCTGGTCTAATTTCCATGTCGCTTCTATGTCCTGACGGAAATTGATGTTTGCTGTGCCGGATGGCATTACCATGTAATAAGGAGCGTCTTCCGTTTCGATTATTGGATTGCCATCATCATCGAAATCACCGGTCTCTACCTCACGACTGCCAGGTAGAGTGAACGACCAGGTGTTGTCGTCATTCTTATGAGCAGTAAAGGCGTAATCTGCATAATGGGAGTCATCCTTTCCTAAAAAGTATAAGGCACCGTCCCAACTCGTGCGGCTCATGTATTGGCTTGCACTCATAGCCTGATTTACCAATACATACTCTTTACCGTCTACAGGAATCTCTGGCTTTTCATTCGGCTCTATTTGAGCGAAAGATGAAACGCTTGATACCAGCAGACAACTGATTAAGTAAAATCTTTTCATAAATAGTTAGTTTTGTTAATAATATTGTGGATTCTCTCTATTTTTATTTAGCAAATATATGTATTTATTTTGATTCCTGCAAATAAGATTCTAATATTTAAGATGTATTTTACCAATTGTATATTTGTTTTTGATAAATAATATTGAACACTTGACTAATAGTATTCTTTAAGTTCATCAACATCGGATTAATGTGTTACATCTTTAATGCTTAGTGACAGACGACCGCGAGCTAAGTCTACTTCCATCACTTTCACCTCTACATGCTGATGAAGACTTACAACCTCGGTAGGGTCACTTACAAAGCGGTTGGCAAGCTGACTGATATGTACAAGACCCTGGGTGTGAACGCCTACATCAACAAAACAACCAAAATTAGTGATGTTTGTCACTATGCCAGGTAAAATCATACCCTCACGAACGTCTTCTAGACGTTTAACACTTTCGTCGAATGAAAAGGATTTCAATTGATGACGTGGATCGCGGCCTGGCTTCGACAACTCCTCCATGATGTCGGTTAACGTCGGAAGACCTACTTTCTCATTGACATATCTCGATATATCTATCTTTTCACGAATACTTCTGTCTGACATCAGGTCCGACACGCTGCATCTACAGTCCTTTGCCATACGCTCTACTATCGGATAACTCTCAGGATGCACTCCGCTGTTGTCCAATGGATTATCTCCTCCGCTGATGCGGAGAAAACCTGCCGATTGCTCAAAAGCCTTATTGCCCATACGAGGAACATTCAGCAATTCACCGCGAGAACTGAATGCACCGTGAGAGGAACGGTATTCCACTATGTTTTGAGCCAGTTGCGGACCTAAACCGCTTATGTAGGTCAACAGGTGTTTCGACGCTGTGTTCACATTCACACCTACACGGTTCACGCAAGACACTACGGTCTGGTCCAGATTCTTCTTCAGCATCGACTGGTCAACGTCTTTCTGATATTGACCTACGCCCAAGCTGCTTGGGTCTATCTTTACCAACTCGGCAAGCGGATCCATCAATCGGCGCCCTATAGATACCGCTCCGCGAACCGTTATGTCATAATCGGGAAATTCTTCCCGGGCTACTTTCGATGCGGAATATATCGATGCTCCGTCTTCGCTTACAACATATACTTCTATCGACTTAGGTAGGTTCAAACTGCGGATAAACGACTCGGTCTCACGACTTGCTGTGCCATTGCCTATTGATATGGCTTCTGTCTTATATTGTTTGGTCAATGTCCATATCTTGTTGCCTGCCAACTGACGGTTGCTCATGCTGCCGGTACGGCCAGAGGTGTGCGGATAGATCGTCTCGTTGTGAAGCAGATTGCCCTCACGGTCCAGACATACGGTCTTACAACCGGTGCGGATGCCGGGATCTATGGCAAGTACACGCTTCTGACCTAATGGAGGGGACATCAGCAGCTGCTCCAGGTTTTTCACGAATATCTCTATCGCAGATTGGTCGGCTTTCTCTTTCGACGATCGGGCAAATTCGGTTTCTATACTTGGTTTTATAAGACGCTTAAATGAATCAGAAACCGACTGCTTCACCAATGCACTGCATTCGCCTTGACCATGAACCCAGCGACGTTCCAAACGCTCAAGACACAAGTCGTCGTCACCACTTATGCTCACACGAAGATAACCTTCGCTCTCACCACGACGGATGGCAAGAAGACGATGGCTCGCACAACGGCTCAGCTTCTCACTGAAATCAAAATAGTCGCGGTATTTCTGACCTTCTTCGTCTTTACCATTTATCAGCTTCGAACTGATCACTGCGTCATAATTGAAATTGCTGCGCACTATCTGGCGTGAACGCTCGTCCTCGCTCACTCGCTCGGCTATGATGTCCTTCGCGCCTGCTATGGCTTCGTCTGTGGATAAAACGCCTTTTGAACCATCAACATACTGACGGGCTTGACGCTCAACCTCATTGGAACGTTGATGGAGGATGAAGTCCGCCAATGGCTCCAAACCCTTCTCGCGTGCTATCTGAGCACGGGTACGACGCTTGGGCTTATAGGGCATGTAGATGTCTTCTAATTCTATCGAATCCCAACAATTCTCTATACGATTCTTCAATTCTTCGCTTAACCCACCCTGACCTTCTATGGTTGACAGAATCGTCTCTTTACGCTTCGACAGTTCCTTCAACTTTTCATATTCATCATGAATCTTGCTGATGGCAACTTCGTCCAAACCTCCTGTGCGTTCCTTACGGTAACGGCTTATAAATGGAATGGTGCAGCCTTCATCTAATAACAACATCGTGTTGTTTACCTGACGAGATGGGATGCCACTCGTCCGAGATATGATATCTATATATTCTTGAGTCATATTATCTGGTTTTATCCTACAAATTTAGCGATTTTTGCTGAATCGACAATTCTATTTGCTCTCTTTTCTACCATTAGCTAAGAATTAAACTGTAAATAAACTGCAAATCAACCATCAGAGTTAATGTGAAATTTGCTTTCTTTAACCTTTTTTTTTATCTTTGCATAATGAACTAAAATCTATAATTCTCATTTTATTGACAAACAATATATTATGCGCTATAAAAATATTCTTTGGGTTCTTTTTTGTTTGTTTGTATCGACCTCAAGAGCACAAAACCTCGATGTCGGCAAACAACTCGATTACTGTAACAAACAGGTGATGAGAGCACTGGAAATTCTTAAACCTTTTGGCTATTCCCTCATGCCGAGAAATATCCTTAAAACGGATTCCCAGGAAGGATGGAACTGCAGGATGGCTATGGCTGAAGAATGGTGCTCTGGATTTTGGCCGGGAATACTTTGGATGGACTATCAATACACGAAGGATGAGAAAATCAGGAAAATTGCTGAAAATTATACGCAATCTCTGGAATTCCTGGCTGAACGCCCTGCATACGACCACGACCTTGGTTTTATTGTCATTAATTCATTCCTGAAAGGATATGAAATTACAAAAAACGAACATTATAGAGAAATCGCACTGAAATGTGCCGACTCATTGGCTACTCTCTTCAATCCTAATGTCGGCACTATTCTCAGTTGGCCTCGACATGTTGACGATTATGGCGGACACAACACTATTGTGGACAACATGATTAACCTCGAACTGCTTTTCTGGGCAAGTGAAAACGGTGGAGACACCAGACTGAGGGACATGGCTGTAAAACATGCGGACACTACAATGAAATATCATTTCAGACCTGATGGCTCTTGCTTTCATGTGGCTGTCTACAACCCCAAAACCGGTAAATTCATAAAAGGGGTGACACATCAGGGATATGCCGACTGGTCCATGTGGGCGAGAGGACAGGCATGGGCTGTTTATGGATACACTATGGTTTACCGATTCACTCGGGAAGAACGATTCCTAAAACATGCAATTAAGGTTACAGACGCTTATCTAAAAAAATTAAAGCAGACAAGCGACGACTGGGTGCCTATCTGGGATATGGACGATCCTCGGGGGGCAAATGCTCCTAAAGATGCTTCTGCTGCATGCGTAGTGGCGGATGCGCTTGTTGAATTGTCAGCTTATGTAAATCAGCCTAAACAGGAAGAATATATTAACGCGGCTGTCAACATGATAACTGAGCTTAGCTCCGACAAATATCTTTCAAACAACGATAATGTGGCGTTCCTGAAACATTCTACCGGACACCATCCTGCAGGGTCGGAAATCGATGCTTCCATCATCTACGCCGACTATTATTATATCGAAGCTCTACTGCGACTTTATTCCATGAAACAATAACGCATAGATAATCACCGAATATACCCAGATATCCCCAGATATCCCCAAATATCCCCAAATATCCCCAAATATCCCCCAAATATCCCCAAATATCCCCAGATACCCCAATTCCTCATTCCTCATTTTTATATGGCTCCATTCCATATTTAAATTTTTAATTTTTAAATCTGCCTTTAAGCCAAATGAACAATGCTAAACGTGCTTAAGAATTGTCATTGCGTAGCAGATTCACTGAAGGTAATTTTTAATTTTGAGAAGCAATTCCTAATCCCTAATTTAATAATAATGTCACCTTTGCTTGAAGTCATATCATTAAAAAAACGAATTGGAGAAAGAGTCCTTTTTCAAGATATATCATTCACTGTCAATGAACGTGAACATGTCGGACTGATTGCAAAAAACGGAACCGGGAAAACCACACTGCTCAGTATTATTGCTGGGAATGACGGATTTGATGATGGAAAAATCATTTTTAGAAACGACCTGAAAATTGGATATCTTCAGCAAACGCCTGTCTTCGATAAAAATAAGACTGTTGCAGATGTCTGTTTCAACAATAAGGATGACGTGAAAATAAAGCAGTTGCTCACCAAACTGAAAATCACAGACTTTACTTTGCCTTTCGATCTTATGTCGGGTGGAATGATAAAAAGGGTGGCATTGGCTATGGTACTCGAAAATGAGCCCGACCTGCTTATTCTTGACGAGCCTACAAACCATCTTGATCTCGAAATGATTGAATGGCTTGAGAAATTCCTGCAGAAATCCACTAAGGCATTGCTTATGGTCACTCACGACCGGTATTTCCTCGACAGAGTGTGCAATTCAATTATCGAAATGGACGACAGACGGATTTATTCATATAATGGTAACTATTCTTTTTATCTTGAAAAACGGCAGGAAAGAATCGATAATCTGAATGAGGATATCGTGAGAGCTAACAACTTGTATAGGAAAGAGTTGGAATGGATGAGAAGAATGCCGCAGGCGAGGGGACATAAGGCTAAATACCGGCAGGAGGCTTTCTATGAATTGGAGAAAAGGGCGAAAACTCGTGTCGTAGATAATAATGTACAGCTCGATACGGCTGCATCATATATCGGATCGAAAATATTTGAAGCTTACGACGTATGCAAGGCTTTCGGAGATAAGCTGATCTTGAAGGATTTCACTTATATCTTCTCAAGATATGAGAAAATGGGAATCGTTGGAAACAACGGAGCCGGAAAAACCACATTCATCAGAATGCTGATGGGAGAATTGAAACCGGATAAAGGAAAAATCGTTGTCGGAAAAACGGTCAGATTCGGTTATTATTCGCAGATGGGATTTGAGTTCAAACCGAATCAGAAGGTTATTGATGCCGTCAGGGACATTGCTGAATATGTCGACATCGGAAATGGAAACAAACTCTCAGCTTCTCAATTCTTGCAGAAATTCCTCTTCTCACCGAAAGAACAGTTCAATTATATCGAAAAATTGAGTGGTGGAGAGAAAAGAAGGCTTTATCTCTGCACCGTCTTGATGCAGGCGCCTAATTTCCTTATTCTTGACGAACCTACAAACGACCTCGATATCATTACATTGCAAATTCTTGAGGATTATTTGAGAAATTTCAAGGGGTGTGTCATAATCGTCAGTCACGACAGATATTTCATGGATAGGGTAGTGGATCATGTTATTGTATTTAATGGTGACGGAACGGTTAAGGATTTTCCCGGAAACTATTCGCAATATAGGGAATGGAAACTGCAGCAGGACGAGATGGCAAAACTGAATAGAGCTGATTCCGACAACTCGAAGAAAAACGCATATAAGGCAGATAATCAGAGTAATAGAAAAAGAAAACTGACTTTTAAGGAAAGAAAGGAATATGAACAACTGGAAAAGGATATAGAATCGCTCGAAAACGAAAAGGCTCTGATTGAAGAAAAACTTTCTTCGGGCAATTTGAAAGCTGACGACATTGTGGATTTGTCTAAACGACATAGAACGATTGCTGAAGAACTCGACACCAAATCCGACAGATGGCTCGAATTATCAGAAATCGAAAGTTCATGATCGGGTCATTCTTATTTCAATCCGCTTTTTTAACTGCCAACTCTTATTATCCTCAATAAAAAGAATAAATATGCAAATAAAATCTGCTAAATTCATAATCTCAAGTCCAAGGGCGGATATGTGCCCTAATTCTGAAGAACCGGAATACGCATTCATTGGAAGGTCCAATGTCGGAAAGTCAAGCCTTATAAATATGCTAACTAATCATGCGAAATTGGCGATGACTTCTTCTACTCCCGGAAAAACCATGCTCGTCAATCATTTCCTCATAAACAACCAATGGTATCTTGTTGACCTTCCGGGATATGGTTTTGCTAAAAGGGGTAAAAGGGAAATGGATAAACTTAACAATCTCATCTCTCATTATGTTCTCGACAGGAAACAACTCACTTGCTTGTTCCTACTTATCGACATACGGCATAAACCACAAAATAAAGACGTCGAATTCATGCATTTCCTTGCGGAAAATCAGGTGCCGTTTGCCATCGTTTTCACTAAAGCCGATAAGTTGCCAAAAAACAAGGTGAACAATCAGGCTAAATCATATCTCAACTCTATTAAAGAGGATTGGGAAGAACTCCCACCTTATTTTATTACCAGCGCACAGTCACATCTCGGACGGGATGAAATTCTGGAATATATCGACAATATCAACAAATCACTGGATAAATGAATCATAAATGAATCAAAACATCTTGATTTGTCAAAAAATATTCGATTAAATTTGTAATTGGTTTAAAAAAAATATATACCTTTGCTAAATAACTCATTTGTTTAACTAAAAAAATAATTTGATTATGTCTACAGGAATGATTGTTCTTCTGGCGATTGTTTTAGTCGTTATACTCTGTGTGGGATATTTTATCAGTACTCAGCGTACTATCGTCTCACTTGATGAATATTGCCAAAATGCAATGAGCCAAATCTCTGTACAGCTCAACTCGCGTTGGGATGCTGTTACTGCTCTTGCTAAACTTGCTGCTCAATATGCTAAACATGAGTCGGAAACACTTATCAATGTCATTAAGCAGAGAAGACTGGGAGAGGTGACCGACGCCCAACAGGCTAACGAACAGCAGGATGCAATCACCAGTGTGCTCAGCAGAATCATGGCTATCGGAGAGGCTTATCCTGAACTCAAGGCCGACGGCATGTTCAAGGAAACTATGGACGGAGTCAGAGATTATGAGGAAAAGGTCAGAATGAGCCGTATGGTCTACAACGACACGGCTACTAAGTATAACCGGGTGATTCGACAGTTCCCGTCTTCATTCGTCGCTTCTATGCTCGGATATAGAGACAAGAAAGATTATCTGCAAATTGATGACCAAAAGAAAACTGCTTATCCTGATCTCGATGATGCGTTTAAAAAGTAAAATATTAGTTTGTTTGGCGGCATGGAGCTTTTCTGCCGCCTTTTCTTTAGCACAAACTGTGCTCGAAGAACTCAATGTCGATGTGGAACTGCAGGATAACGGCGACGCTATTATTACTGAAACCAGAAAGGCGGACGTCGACTCTCGAAATACTGAATGCTACATCGTTATTGGAAATCTTAACGGGAGTGAGATAACCGACCTTAAAGTCACTGACGATAAGGGTGTTGAATATGTGAATATTGGTGAGTGGGATTCTGATGTTCCTAAGGCTGAGAAAAACGGGAAATGTGGAATCATTTACAAATCAGATGGGTATGAACTCTGCTGGGGACTTGGAAATGATGATGGAGAGAGGGTGTATTACACGTCTTATAGGGTGACTAATCTGCTCAAGGCATACAACGACTTCGACGGATTCAACTATATGTTCATTGCTAAGGACCTGCAGCCCTCACCGGAAGATGCAAGAGTCGTTATTAGGCAGAAAGACAGACTATGGACACAGGAAGAGGTGAAAATGTGGGCTTTTGGATTTGACGGAGAAGTCAATTATGAAGAGGGAACGGTCGTGGCTCATCCATTGGGTTCTCTCGATGGAAATCCTATGATTATCATGATTCAGCTTAATAAGGATGTCATCCATCCGCAAACTGTAATTGACGATTCGTTCGAAACCGTCAAGCAGAGGGCGTTTGAAGGTAGCGACTATCCTGAAAGCAAGCCTAAAAGCTTTATCGAAACAATTAAGGAAGAACCGTCAATCTTGCTTGTCATTCTTGCTTGTCTTTGCCCCTTCATATTGTTAATCGTTAAATGGATTCGAGTATTCAGGCTGAAAAGAGCTGCAAACAAAAACCTCATGTGGTATAGAGACCTGCCATATAATGGAAATTTGCAAAAGGCTAATGCCGTATTGAATGCCATGAAATACGGGAAAAACGACTATAAAAGCCTTGTCTCGGCTGCTGCGGTCAGACTCATCAGTATTGGAGCCCTCAGAATTGAAGAACATTTCGTAGAACCTACGGGATTCGCAAAAATTATCGGTAAACAGGGAAAATACATGAAACTGATTGTTATTGGTGAACTCGAAGAAAAGAGAAATTTGCCTGTTACCAAAATGTTGAGAATGTTGTACGAACTCTTCAGAGATGCGTCTGGAGATGACCTGATTCTGCAACCTAATGAATTTAAGAGATTCGTAAAAAACAATGTCAGCCGACTCAAAGAATTCATGGAGGAAGTGATGTATAAAACATCTATTAAGAAATGCTATAACGACATGGATAATGTAAAGGCGGTTCTTGGATTGAAAAAATATCTGAATGACTTTACATTGGCAAATGAAAGAGGGGTGCAGGAGGTTGGATTGTGGGGAGATTATCTCGTCTATGCTGAACTGTTTGGATGTGCCGACCAACTCAGAAAGGAAATGAGGCAAATAAATCCGGAATTCCTCAATATGGATGATATGTATAAAGCACTCTTCGACGACGACCTCGTTAGGGAAGTCACTTATCTCGCTTTGTTCAGTGCATCTACGGGATCAAATGCCATCTCGGCGGATAGAGCTGGAGGAAGCGGAGGATTCTCGTCCATTGGAGGTGGTGGAGGATTCTCCGGAGGTGGCTCTGGAGGTGGATTCAGATAACTGTTCTTGTAAAATATATAGGTACTTCAATTTTCAATTGTTAATATAAAAATATTGAAGTCGTATAAACTTTTACAGATACGTGCGAGATTTGGGTATGTTTCAGTACCCTGATTTCTGACATCTGATGTTGTACTACTTAATGGAATCCTTGCAAGTACTGGGAGCGTTTCCGTCCCCCGATAACGGGGGAAAGGGCGAAATGAAATGAGCCGAAGGGGGTGTAAAGACCATTGAGGCGCCTCACCCACACAAAAATGAAGAGGGCTCTATGCCCGATTTCATTTTTTTGAAACTCTTGGGATAACTTGAGACATTTAAATTAAACATGAAAAGGAGTCTTCTTAGACTCCTTTCATAGTTTTTGTGATGAATAGAAAACTGTTTATCACAATTATTTTTCAAAATAACGCTTGTAAAGACCTTGGAAGCCGGCACCATGACGAGCTTCGTCCTTTGCCATCTCATGAACAGTGTCGTGAATGGCGTCAAGATTCAGTGCCTTGGCCTTTTTGGCTATCTCCATCTTACCGGCGCAGGCGCCTTCCTCAGCTAACATACGTTTGTATAGGTTAGTTTTGGTGTCCCATACCAACTCGCCCAGCAACTCAGCGAATCTGGAGGCATGGTCTGCTTCTTCTAATGCATATCTCTTGAAGGCTTCCGCGATTTCCGGATAACCCTCACGGTCGGCCTGACGGCTCATTGCTAAATATTGACCTACTTCTGAACATTCGCCGGCAAAATGATCCTTCAAACCTTGTAAGATAAACTTGCCGTCTTCTGTGTCGGGAATTTCTTTGGCGATTCCTATTACGTGTTCTGTTACGAAATTCAAACCGGAATTCTCTTCTACTAATTTAAACTTGTCGCCAGGGACTTTGCACTGTGGACATTTTTCTGGAGGGGTGTCACCTTCATGTACATAACCACATACAGGACATACCCATTTCTTTGTTGCCATAATCTTGTTGTTTTAGAATTAATATTTGTTGTGAATTACTCTGTTGATTTTATTGATCCATAAATTTTTCTTTTACAAAAATAATTATTTTATTTCGTATTGCAAAATTTATGACTTTTTTTAGGCCTTTTTTTACCTTTTAGTCCTTTTTCTTGCTCGTATCAAAATTAATTCATAAATTTGCAAAAGATTTAAGAAAAGTATGTTTTGGCATGAGTTAAGTCGCCGAAAACATCTTGTACTATTCTTTTTATTCCCTTTATATAATATTACAAATTTATCCCATTTCAATATCTGATTCTGCCTGCTTAAACGTTTATGCGTCAGCACGGTTTGGGTATTATGTGTAAACTGATGATTAGGGATGGCTTATCTCATTTTGCTCTTTTCTTAGCTGATGTCTACATCTATTGGGGGATGATTGTTATGCATATAAGGATTTAAATTTCGATTATCAATTATTTAATTATGCAATATACAAAAGAACAACTAAGTGCAATGTCCATTGAACAGTTGAAAGAGATTGCAAACGATTTGGCAATCAAAACTAATTCGGTGGAACAAATGGACCTCGTATACGAAATTCTCGACAAGTCTGCTATCGTCTCCGCGGCAGATAAAGTGGCGAAACAGACTACCGCCAAGAAGAGGACCAGAATTAAAACCGTTGATAAAGTCTATACGGCTAATCAAGATAAAGCGAAAAAAGTTGACAAACCGGTTAAGAAAAATGTAGAGGATTCTCTCTTCGCTTCACTTTCTGAGGAAGATAAGAATATTATCGCCAATACTGAGACTGTTAAGGAAGAAACTGCTAAAGCTAAGGATACAAAGAAAACTGCTAAAAGCGAGAAGCTTTCAGAGGATAAAAATCCTAAGACGGAGGAAAAGAAAGAAACGGCTAAAAAGAAATCAACTAAAAAGTCGGTAAAGAAGAATGATGAGCCGGTTGTGGAAGAAATTGAGGATAAAAAAACTGAAGCCGAACCGAAAAAAAACGAAGCTGAACCACAAAAAGCGGTGAAGAAAACTAAGAAAAAGACTGAAACTAAGAAAGAGGAAACTGAAGAACTGATTGAGACACAAGAGAAAAAAGATGATTTTGTGGTTATAGAGATGACGGATACTCAGGCAAACGATAATCAGGAGAACAAAATTAATGACACTGCTGATAAAGCAGAGGACAAAGATACAAACAAGGTATTGACCACTCAGAATGATCTTTATAATGGTTCTGACTTTATAATTATTGAGGATATTCCGGCTGAGGAATTTGTTTCTGGAAGAAATATCATCGACATTATTAAAAACGGTGGCTATCAGGAAAAACATCCGCAAAACAATCAGCATAATAATAAGGTTGCCAATCAGCAGGATGCACAACTGAAATCAAAGGAAAAACTCTACGATTTTGGCAGCATACTTACCATCACTGGAGTTCTGGAACTGATTGACAATTATGGATTCCTCAGATCGGCTGACTACAACTATCTCGTATCACCTGATGACGTCTATGTGAGCCAGGCGCAGGTGAAACAATATGGATTGAAAACGGGAGATGTTGTAGAGTGTACTGTCAGACCACCTAAGGAAGGAGAAAAATTCTTCCCTATGGTCAACGTCCTGAAAATTAATGGATGCGAACCGTCTGTTATTAGGGATAGAATCTCTTTCGAATATCTCACTCCGCTTTTTCCTGACGTGAAATTCAACCTCTGCTCTGGAGACGCTACCGACTCCGAGTCTTCTCGTGTCGTTGACCTCTTTTCACCTATCGGCAAAGGACAGAGAGCATTGATTGTTGCACAACCGAAAACTGGTAAGACACTCCTCATGAAGGACATTGCCAACTCTATAGCTAAAAACCATCCGGATGCTTATCTTATGATGCTACTTATAGATGAAAGACCGGAAGAGGTTACCGACATGGCAAGAACCGTGAATGCCGAAGTGATTGCATCTACATTTGATGCTCCGGCAGAAAATCATGTCAAAATTGCGGGACTCGTGCTCGAAAAAGCAAAGAGAATGGTGGAATGTGGACATGATGTCGTCATTTTCCTCGATTCAATCACTCGTCTGGCAAGAGCTTACAACACTGTCAGCCCTGCATCTGGAAAAGTGCTCTCCGGTGGTGTGGATGCTAACGCGCTGCAGAAACCGAAACGATTCTTTGGAGCTGCAAGAAATATCGAAAACGGTGGATCACTAACGATTATTGCAACTGCACTTATCGACACCGGTTCGAAGATGGACGAAGTCATTTTCGAAGAATTTAAGGGTACGGGTAATATGGAACTGCAGCTCGACAGAACTCTGTCGAATAAAAGAGTATTTCCGGCTGTTAATCTTATCGCTTCATCTACCAGAAGGGATGACCTCTTGCAGGATCCTATCACTCTCAGACGCATGTGGGTGCTCAGAAAATATATTGCCGACATGACTCCGCTTGAAGCTATGGACTTCATGCTCGAACAAATCCACAACACAAAAAACAATGATGAATTCCTTCTCAGTATGAATGGATAAATCTACTCTGACAACATAAAATAATGTCGCCACAAAACAAACCGTTTTGTGGCGACAATTTTTTTATTTCCTGTTACGGCACCATGAAATGCCTAATATCATATTTATATCTCGTAACTTCCTGCAGATGTAAATGTTTTTTTATTGCTGTCAGGTAAAACAAATATTTTATCATTTTATTCAACCTCTTTATAACTTCTTACAACGATGTGTCGCCAGATTCGTCAGACGATTTAAAACCTGTAGATGACCAATTTTCATCATCTGCTGGTACAAATTCCTGCTCTGGCTCATCTGGTTCTGAATCCACTTCTAATGGAACTGTTTCGCCAGCTTCATCTACCGAAACAAAACCAGATGGCGACCAACTCTCATCATCCGATGAAACAAATTCTTGTTCTGGCTCATCTGGTTCTGAATCCACTTCTAATGGAACTGTTTCGCCGGCCTCATCTACCGAAACAAAACCCGTTGGCGACCAACTCTCATCATCCACCGATACAAATTCTTGTTCAGCATCTTCTTCTTCATCGTCTGATGACTCACCGCTGATGCGAGCTATCGCATTATTCATGCTCGTCTGAATACGTTGAGCAATCTGAGCTAATTCGCTGTTCTCGTCTTCTAAAGCGCGGTTAACCAATGGGTCTTCAAACGCATCAATACGTTTGATGACAGCTTCTATTGTGGAACTCCAAGTTAGCAAACTGAAGAAATCGTATATCTCGTCAAATTTGTCGGCTGCATCGTTTAATACGGCGCTCGCTTTGGCTACTGGGTCTGTTATGTTGCTGTAGCTCTTGACTATTGAATCTACTACTGCCTCATCATAGAAATTTATCTCTTCATCATCACCGCTTGAACCTTCATCCGAAATCTCAAGACGCTCACAAGTCATGCTACGCTCTTCTTCATAAGTCGAAAAGAATGATTCTATCTCCTTCAACTCTGATAAGCTTGGCTCATAACCGGGATATTTGTCGTTCAGCTCCGATAAAGCATTGTTGAATTCTTCTTTTACCGAATTATATTCTTCTTCAGAGGCTACTGAACCGATTTTCTCAGTATAAACTGAAAACAGAGCTGCCAACTCTTCAAATGGACCATCTGATTCTTCTATCGATATACAAGTGATTGATTGTGAACGAACTGAAGAATAGGATTCTATCGACAAACACAATATTAGTGATAATAAAAATATTCGTTTCATTGTAATAGATTTTTATATTTTGTAGAATGATTATTACATTTGGTTAATATGATTTTATGCAAAGATAATAATAATTCATTTCCTATTCTATTTTTTCCTGTTTTTTTTACATATCATTACAATTTTATTTAAGTAATTTTGTTTGAGAATGCTAAACCAAAATGATTTATGAGCGGATATGCGAAAGCATCCTTCTCCAAAAAAAGGAGAATGTGGCATCTCGACATATTCTCCTTTTAATGTTTCTTGCTTTTATATTATGAATCCTGTTATTGAGCGGTAAAGTAATTCACACTCGTGCTGCCGTCCTTGAAATATTTGGCTTCCGTGGTGCCGGTAGCGCTACTGCCAATATACAAACCTTGGAACGAATCCGAAGCATCAGTAGGAGCACTGCTTGAATAGGTCAGATAGTATTTGCTCCCTTTAACCATTCCGGTTGCGGTTATCAGCGACAGACTGCTGCTTATGCTCGTAGGGAAGTGGTAAGTCACCAGATTATTCCCTTTAGCATCTGCTAACGTGTAATAATAGGCTGAGTTATAACTCATGGTGCTTGTGTTAAGATAGTAACCCTGAGCGGCATTGGATATACTGCTCGAACTGCCACCACCGCCGCCTTGGGCGGCACCGGCGCTCAGACCTATTCCTGTCCCGCTGATCTTTATGTAGCTGTTGTTGTCGCAGTCCAAACCTTCCTCGGGAGCTCCCTTGCTCGTATACGCCATAACTGCACCATTACCTATCGTGATAGCTCCACTCCTGCCATAGTTCGAGTCTACGGCGTCATTTCCTGTCGACCAGCAAATCGTGATACCACCGTCAAACACAATGCAACCGGCTGTGTTTATACAGTCATCATAGCATTTGAAATAATGATGACCGCCTTTTATCACAATCGCTGTCGCGGAACTCGTCTTCGATTCCAAACCTTCTGCACCGTCAGTGGCTGTAGAATATGTGCTTTCACCGCCATATATCGTTATTGTACCCTCTACCTTGACTCCCTTTGAAGAGGAACCGGTATTGGTCTGACCCCAACCGCCACCGCCGCCAGGGAAACCACTGCCACCGCTACTGCTGCCTAAACCGCTTCCGGTTGTCGTCACGGATAGGGTAGGGCCGGTGCCGTCATTCGTACCCTGGATGAAGTTGCCGTTGCATTTTATGCATTTCCCCCCTGTGCCGGTCGCTTTCAAGGTGATGGTGCCTGAAAGCAATTCTATGTTGGAATCGGCTTTTATGCATTTCGAGGTGTAGTTGTCGTTCGTCCCTTCTAAACCGGCACCGCTGTTAGTTATCGTCATGATGCCGCCACTTACTGACATGCTTGTGCAGGATATGCCACGACCGGCTTGACCGCTGCTCGTTATGGTCAGATCTCCTCCTGACTGGCTGAATTCCACACATTTCACACCTGTACTATATGATGCGTCATTGCCATTTAAAAGCATGGCACCGCTCGGAGTCAGCTTCAGACTGCCGCCACTTATCGTTACCGAAGACTTCGATTTTATGCTCTTACTCATAACTCCGCTGTTCGAAATCTCTATGCTTCCGCCGGATATCGTTATCGTGCCGTCGGCTTTCATACCGGCTGCATTATAGCCTTCACCACTTTCTTCGGTTGTGTCGATGCTGCCGGAATAAGTGTTAGTTACGTTTGAAAGACTATAGGTGCGGGTTGTGCCGCTTGTAGTGTAACTGTTACTTATGCTGTAGTAGATATCCGAACCCGAAGTCGGAGCATTGAAATTTGAAGATTTAATTGTATAGGTGGTGCCGCGACTTGTGTAATTGTCTCCTTGAATATAGTAACTCACACTCGTGTCTGCATCTTTAAAATCATAGTAGTAGAAGGTGGCACTGCTGTAACCGCTCGTCTTGGTCACTGTTTGAGTAAGCGATGCTATCTTCGTGCCATTGCTGTTGTACAACACCGGATTTTTCCATGCTTGAGAACCACCGCCGCCGAAACCGCCGCCACCGCTGGTTGGAAGGCTGATATAAACCATGTAAGATTGACTGCTCGTGTCATCACCGCTGCCGCTGTCGCTCAGTTCAACTGTACCGCCCTTGCCGTTGGCCTTTATCGTGATTTGTGGCAATCCTGTGCTCTCATCTATATTGATATTCCCGTCAGAACTCATACCCTTGCCGCCATCAGCTGTATTGGTGATATTGAGGGTACCGCCGCTGATGTTGATGTCACCGCCGCTCTTCAAACTGCTAGAATAGCTTATGTCAGTCGATGTCGTGGTCAAACCGCCGCTTTGAACTATAGTCACACTGCCGCCCTGAATATTAATGTCCTTGTCGGCTTTGATGCCCTTGCATGCATTGCCAGTCAATGTCATCTCTATCGTTCCGTCTATCATTGTGAAGCTGCCTGTGTCATCGGTTTCTGTGCCGTCATTTTCGTAAGACACCTGAATGCCGTCATCTCCTATTTCTTTCAAAGTCAAACTGCCGCTTTCCATCGTGAAATACTGGTTGCAGTTCACGCCGTCATTGACAGTATGTAGCACATTGATCTCGCAGTTCTTCATCTCTATGTATTCCTTGCTCCATATTCCGCTACCGGCATAACTGTATACGTTCAACACACCATGACCTTTCAATTCTGTGTGACCCTTGCACACAAAACAACCTTTGGTCGTGTTCGACGTACCGTCTTTTAGTGTGTTTTCGGTATCCTTCTTGATGCTCACACTTATGCGCTTCCCGTTCTGAATATTAATCGCCGCACCTTCTGGATTGGTTAGGGTCAAACCGCTTAGCTCTAACGATGATTTATAGCTTCCAGTCATGTAGAATTCACCGTCACTGCTCGTACCCGACAGATTATAGGTTATCTCGCCGCAAGTATCATCACCTACATTCGAGTCTTGAGTCAAAACCACATGACCGCCGCTTACACTCGCACTTACATATTGGGCTACATTACCGGCTACGTACACTTTTGTGGATGCAGCATCACTATAAACTACATTAACCTGGTTGTCGGTCACATTCGAAAAATCTACATAGGCACGGTTAATCTCGTTTAATGCAAATGTTCTGCCCATTACTGTAAGGGTCGTACCGTCGGTGTAAACCATCTCTCCTGCTTGAGATGCAGGAAATTGATATACAACATTGCTTACCTCGATATTCAGCGTCTGAGAATGGCTCGTCATGCTTATCAGCATTAGTGCCAATAATATTATTTGTTTTTTCATTTGATCGAGATTTTAATTTGTTGATCTGACATTTTCAATATATATACACCTGGCGACATTTTAGACTTTACACTCTCAATGTCCGTGAATTTTCCCAACGAAATGCCGGATAAACTGAATACTTCAATCGCACTTGATTTCAATTCCGATTTTGGATTATCTATACCATCTGTTATAGAACTTTCATCGGTCAGCGAAAAATACATCTTACTTAAATCGCTAAGTGTAAACAATGTTGTACCTTCGGAGTTTTTGGCCACCAGACTGCCGTCTGATATTGTTAGTTCCAGTGTCACCGATTCTGAGGAACTACTGCTGTTGACATTCTGAACCGATATCGATTTCACACTTCCATCTTCACTCACAAAGGTCAGATAGGGATATTCTCCGTCTGCTCTCGAGCATAAGCTGCTCAATAAAAACAAGGAAAATAAAAATAATTTTTTCATATCACAGTCTCAATTTAATTGTTGTTTATTTTGTTAAGGTTTAATCCTAATCTGCCATTAGGTTTTATGTCGGAATAATATTTATTTTGAACTGATTGTCTTTGGGAGACATGAAGCTGTAGCGGGTTACATCGAGAGGCTTACGAAGACAAGATGTCAAAAGAAATATTGTTTTGGCATTAAAAGAACTTGAATAATTATAATACTACATCGTTTCGTCCTAATAACCGGTTTGGGTTTAATGCTTTAGTTAGGCTTAGTAATTGCAAAATTAATATTTTTTTTCCTATTAAAAACATAAAACTTACGAATTGATGAATATATATGCAAAAATTAACAAAAATTTATTATAAATGTGAATTACATGCATTATTTATGCATATATTGAAATGTTTTATGTTTCTTGAATCGTCTATTAATAATAAAACTTTAAAGAACAAGAATTACCTTCTCCGTCTTTTAAATGGACTATATATATCCCTGAGGAAAGTGGGGATATTGCGAAAGACGTATGACCCTCAACTAAATACAAATTGGATTTTAATACCATAGAACCTGTAATGTCGTATATAGTCAGCTCTATCAGATTGCTTTCATCATTATATATATGCAGTTGTCCATCAAAATAATTCATTCTCATACTGCCGTTGCTGGTGAGTTGCGCGTCTGTGATGGAAGAATATTCGTCTTGCTCCATTTCAATAAGATAACTGCTGTGTATGTTGGATTTGCATATTGATGGTCGGGCCATCAAATAAACCTTATCTGAACCGTTTGGATAACGGCCAACGCTCATGTCACCATTATGAAGAGTATAGTTCAGACTGTTTGTATATGACTGGTCTGGAGAAGTTAGCATCACAATTCCTCCTTCTGACGCTAATTTGAATGGAACATGGAGCTGGCTTTCCTCTTCTTCCTTGTCGCACCATATTACCTTAAAACCATGTGAGGGCACGATAGTTGAAATGCCTGAATCCAAATTCGATATCTGATATCTATATGGATCTTCTGAATGGTCACTCAAGTACCAACCGTTCAAGTCTATATTTGTATCACTGCAATTGTATATTTCTATCCAGTCACGCTTCTGATGATATTCATTCACATATATGCTGTTGCTCGCACTTAGTTCATTTATAACGAGAGAACAACGGGATGAATATGCAGCATGGGTGGATTTCACATAGTGAGCGGTCAGAGAGATACTATTCAATTCGGCACCTATTGTATATATCGTATCGCTACTCAATATTTGACCGGAATCATCTGACCAACCGATAAAATCATAACCTTCGGGTATATATGCCTTTAAACGTATTGGCCAATATACGTAACCGTTAAAGCTGCTATATGGCAATTCTATCTCGTTCATGCTTAATGTCGAACAAGAGATGTCGCTGCTTAAAGTCAAATGTATCGGTACCTCATCTGAAAAACCCATAACCGGGCATTCACGCATCTCCCTATGCATGTCTGACTGGTATTTGTCAATAAAAAACTTTCCTATGTAGTTTGCTGTAGGAGAGGAGTCTACATAGCCACCTTGATTCAAGTATGACGACATTTCGTTTGAAATTGAATGAACTCTATCATATTGGAAAATCGAACCGCCTATAATACTGTAGGTGTCAATAAAACGCTTGCGGAATTCCTTGTTCGACAATAGATTTTTGAATAAGGTCACAAATTCATTTTGCTTATATAATCGTGTGCCTTCTATACTTATTCCCCGAGAATAGTCATAGCCATATAATGGGTCATACCACGACCATTCGTTTGCAAAGAAATCTTTAAATGGGGTGAAAGTGGAGTAGGAGAGGTCTAAGTCAAACAGGACAAAGCGGAATCTGCCGTCATCATGCTTGCGAAAACCTTTTACATTGTTATATGGCCAGTCACGGTTTGCCAGAAACAATTCTATCGCCATATAGTTTATGTATTCGTCAATATCCAGAAGAGATTTTATTTGTGTGTATACACTCGGCTCTGACGCATTTCCACTCAACATTAGCAATGCGTCAAAAGCGGTTTTTGTTCCGCGTTTCTGTACATAGCAAGAGTCGGGGTTTATCTCGAATTGGTCTATTTCATCGCTGCCATAACCGTAGTTCGAATAAACATAGTCTTTATTATTGGCCTCACGCATGTTCAATACTGCATAATGATTGCCGTTTATAAACACATGAACTGGTTGCCATGACTGATAGTCCATGTCTATGCCGCTACGAGATACTACCTGTTGGAGAATGGCGTCCTTTATACGGCATTCCGAATCATTTCCACCATTACGTATCTGCAATGTCTTATATGATAAATAAGGCTTCTCTTCGAAAAACATATAGGGGAAGCGGTTTTTACCGTCATAGGATTTCTCGGCTTTCAGCTTGATAGAGTGGGGAGACGAAGAACGACTCCAACCGCCACACATCGACAAGTCGCATTCCTGGTTTATCTCACAACTGTTGAATGCTGTTATATATTCAAAATTTACCGGGCGGTCCCAATCCATGTTCCAATTGCACAATTCTGAACTGCCGTTACCACCACGGCCATATTGACCTTTCATGAATAAACCGTAATCCGGATCATAAAAGTTTCCAATTGATGTCACTATTGATATTATCGGAAATGGATAATTCTTGTCTTCTATATAGCTGCGCGTAACTACTGATGAAGGGAGATACCCAGGATGATACAGACGGAAACGGAAGCATGTGGTTGTGTCTATCTCGAATTTTCCATCTTCTGAAATCCGACCATTTGACTCGCTCGGACTTGAACCGTCTGTCGTGTAAATCAAATGGCCGCCATCGGGTATATCTACGCTTATCTTTAAAACTCCGCTAAACACACGGCTGTCTGTATCTACTGAAGGAGAAGATATTTGTTCTTTTCCATAAACTCCGCTTAATGTGTTTGACTCCCCTGGAGAAGGGCGCCCGCTAAATGCCCATTCCCCACCACCATCAATCTTACGGCAATAAGATATGCGGGAAGGAACTGATGGATAATGCATTTCACATATCACTTCTCTGCCGTCACTCAATATTATCATGCCTCCATCTGGATTCAACTTGAAATCTATCTGGCGGTAAGAAAGGGCTGTCCAAACTTCATGATGACCAAAATTCAATATGCCAAAACCATGAGATGGTATACTACCATAGCCTTCTGACAATTTGTGCTTGCATAAATTTTCAGAGTCGTCGCTTACATACAGACCACTCAAATCAATATCATAATCATTTGGATTGTATAGTTCAACCCAACCGCCGTAGTTCATCGATGGATCCATATATTCGTCCGTATTACACGACATAAGCTCATTCACAACTATCTTACCGGAAATAGTTGCTGAATTGCTGTTATCTGTTGATGGATAATATTCGTTCTGAGAATATAGCTTCGTCACGAATAACAATGAGAAGATGAATATGTATAGTTTATTCTGAAACACCATCTTATATGGATTTAATCCAATTACTTGCCTACAGTCATTACATTATTCATAATATCTTCAAAAGCCGATTACTTGTGCTCCTTTATGTATAATAAATCCTAAAAAAACGGTGGCCATAACTTTTATAGTTACAGCCCCATTCTATTTCGTATTATATATTCTTTTAAAAAGATACCGCTCTTATAACATCATTTATAGATGAACTTCATAGAGCATACATTACCCTCGGAATCGCATGCACGGGCTATATAGGTTCCCGTCGGTAGAACGCCCATGTGGAATTCTGCACGATCGCCAATCATATTAAGACGGCTGCTCGCTACCTCCTGACCTGACATGGTGTACAAGGTCAAGTCAACATAAGCGCTTTCTTCGCTGCGAACAACAACTGCATCGTTTGCATAGTAGATCTTCAAGCCATTGTTCGAATTCACAAGTACACTGCCTATGCCTGTCGAAGGATCTTCCGGCTTCTCCTGGGAGGCAACTTCACTATAGGTAGTATGGATGTTCGACTTGTTGATTGTCGGAATGTTCATCACGAACACATCTTCAGAACCATTAGGATAACGGCCAACCGTCATGTCACCGTTATGCGCCGGATAGCGTAGGATGTCTGTCCATGACTGGTCTGGTGGACTCAACAATACGGAACCGCCTTCTGCTGCTAACTTAAACGTGCTGTGCAACTGGCTGATTGGATCCAGCTTGTCGCACCATATCAAGAGGAAACCATGAGCTGGAACTATTGTGCTTGCACTACTGTTGTCCTTGGTTATCTGATATTTAGTCGGCTTGTTCTCATTGTCACTCAGATACCAACCTTCTATGTCTATGTCTTCATCTGTTGTGTTGTATATCTCTACCCAGTCATTCTTTTTGTTATAGTCATTGATGTAAATGCTGTTAGCTGCACTTATTTCGTTGATCTTCAATGGGTAAATACTCTGTTCTGACTTCTCTTCTGCGCTAAGCTCTGTGTAGTATGCTGTGATATTGAGCGTCTCGCCTTCTGGAAGTTCTATCTCTGACTCTGTGGAGTAATAAGAATCGCTGGTGTTGTCGGATATCTTCGTCTGAATCAAAGAGCAATCCCACCACAGGTCTGAAGAGGTCTTGATGCAGTTGTGTACTTCTACGGCAATCACATTCTTGCCTTTCTTCAGAAGACTGCCGTCTATCTTCAGACTGCCCTGATATGGATCGTCCAGTTCATACCAACCACCATTATAGTCCTCTGTATAGTTGGAATAGCTGGCACCGGAGTTCAGATGATACAAACCGGCTTCAACTCCGTTTACATATACTATCATGCCGTCATCTACCTCGTAGTTCAACACGAATTCATCATTATCACCAGGGGCTTCAGGCAGCGTGAATTCCTTCCTTACGTAATAAGTTGGACGAACATTGCTTGCATCGGGACCTTTGTCTAATACGGTGTTGGCATTCGACATCGGACGACCATCACGACCATAGCCAAAGCCGCCCTGACCGGTCTGCCAACCGATTTCATCGTAATCCGCAGATGTCCAGTCGGTTTCCTCTAATGAACCTTGATCATAGTATGACCATTCCTCTTGTTTGTCAAACACTGTCACTGATTCACTGCTGGTATTGCCGTTTACTACCCAGCCGGCGAAAGTATAGCCGGTCGGAGCGGTGGCCTTAAGTGTTGCTGGGGAGAAGAGATAACCGTCGAACTTCCCTTTTGGAACCTCCAGGCCGTTTATCATCAAACCGCCGCCATCTACATTGCTGTTCAGCTTCACGGCTTGAGGTTCAGTGTTTTGCAAACCGAAGCGTGAGTAGTTGCGCATCACATTTGTCATTGTTGACTTGAAATTGCCTGTCACCGCATTTATAATGCCTTGAGCAAAACTCCTGCCAGTGCCCCATGGGGTGTGATATTCCCAGGATAATGCCAACTCATTGTTGGCGGCTATGCTGTTTACGATATTGGCAATCTCTTCTTCATCACGGAATACACAACCGCCTACTATACAATATGTGTCAATGAATTGCTTCTTGAATTCTTCATTCTCAAGCATATTCAGGAATATCGTCACAATCTCAACCTCCAAGGTCAGGGATGTGTTACCGTATTCCGGACGGGAATAGAACGTGTGGATACGCTTGTTCTCAAAGTCTGTGAAAATGTTGTTGCCACTACGGTCAACGCAGTTGTCAAGGTCAAACACTACAAAGTGGAATCTTCCGTCATTACGGCTACGGAATCCCTTGAAGTTGTTGTGTGGCCAATCCCAGTCGTTCAAGAATAACTTAAAGGCCATGTAGTTGATGAAATCGTCAATATCTACTAAATTGCGAATCTCTTCATATGTGCTTGCATCTGATGCATTCGACGATAAAGCATACCATCTCTCAAATGCTTCGCGGTCGCCGGCTTTCTGCACATAACCGGAGTCCACGCATATTTCGAATGCGTCAACCTCGTCTGTGTCGTAACCGTAGTTCGCATATGCGTATTGCTTGTTCGATGTCTCACGCATATTTAGCATTGCTATATATTCGCCGTTATAGAATACATGACATGGATTGTAGCTCTGAAGATTCAGAGGAAATTCCGATTGACGGGCTATCTCCTGAAGGGCTGCGTCCTTCTGACGGGTCTGGTTGTATTCGTCATTCCCGCCATTACGCATCATGATAGCCTTTTGTTTCGTGAATGGCTTGTCTGAGAAGAATGGGTATGGCAATTCGTTTATACCGTATTCCTTCGCGGATTTCAGCTTGAATGGACGTGGAGTGTATTTACGGCTCCAACCACCGCTGATTGAATAGTCTACCATCTGATTCAGAACGGCCTCATCGTTTATCAGTATATACTCGAAATTCACAGGACGGTCCCAGTCCATATTGAAATTGCGGGGAGTTTGGTCCTGATTCGCGGTCTTACCATTTGTTCCGCTTACATAAGCGCCTATCTCATTGTCATATAAGTTGGCTGGATCGGTCACTACTGATACGATTGGCAAATAATAATCGCGGTCACGGTTTATATATGAACGGGTTACAACATTGCTCGGCAGATAGCCCTCTTTATAAAGACGGAAACGGAAGCAGGTCGTGCTCTCAACTGTAAACAAACCGGTCTCTGACGTCTCGCCGTTTTCCATCGTCGGAACACTTCCGTTGGTTGTATAGCGGAGTGTTGCACCTTCTGGAATGTTTACACATACCTGAAGACTGCCGTCAAACAACTGACCGCCCTTGTCTATCACTGGGTCTTCCAGTTGAGATGATGCAAAATAGCTCCCGGCATTCGAATTGCCTGGGGTAGGGGTGTGGGTGAAACTCCATGTGTCGCCGCCGTCACTTGTACGGGCATAGGATATGCGCATCTTTGCCTCTGGGAATTCCTGGCTTACCAATAATTGGCCCTGCTCGTCGGATATGTAGATCGTACCACCGGCTGCGTCTAGCTTGAATGCTATCTGAGTGTTTACATAACCTTCTTTTATGTCTTTAACAGTCTCTTCATGGTCAAACCATATAACCTTGAATCCATGAGCTGGGATGGCACCTACTTCCGGCTTTATACGGCATTTCTGCAAGTTGGCTGGGTCATTGCTTATGTAGTAGTTGCCTATCGACACTGCCTTGTCTGTAGGGTTGTATATCTCCACCCAGCCGCCATAGTTCCATGAAGGATCTATAAACAAATCTGTGTTCGCCGACATAATCTCATTGATTATCAATGATTGAGCGTCACCACCGTTCTGTACTACGGTTATATGACAAAGCGCTTGAATTTCCTGACCGTCAGTAGAGGTGATTATAACGTCGGCGCTACCTGTACCTAAGGCTTGAACATTTCCGGTGTTGTCTACTTTTATTACTGATTCATCTGTGCTCGACCAAGTCACCTTTGGATAGGTCGTGTTGGATGGAGTCACTGTATATGTCAGTGAGATGCTCTCGCCTAATGTCAACTCTACATTCTCGGTATCAAAACCCAAACTGCTTACATAGATAGGCTCGCCCCAATATTCAAGCTTCCATGTATCTAAGCAGGTCCAGTCTTCGTTCATTAGCTGACTCTTACGTATGCCTATACGAAGGGCATGATCATCACCTACATCGCACAGCACGAAGTTGGTATAGAATCCCTTCTCAAACCAGTTGTGAGCGGCTTCCATGTTGTTCGGAATATAGTATATTGTGCCGCCACCGCCACCCCATGGGCCCCAGCCGCCACTGCCTACCATGCTCACGCCACCACCTAAAGAGGTCTCAACAGCACCGGAAGAGGCTGGTTGAATCTTCTTCACGTATTCGTTTACTGAACTGATGGCATAGAGCTCAGAGTATTGATAGTCGGCATAATCCCCGGAATTGTATAGGCTATAGTCATTGTTTGCGCTTCCCATACGATAAAATGCATAAACACTCAGTTTATAACGACCGGTAGGCAAACCTTGTAATTCTTGATAACTGTCGTAATTCTTTGAATAATGCTCGGCATTCTCACGAGGATTGGCTGTGCCGAATTGAGTGCCTAACCAACCTGTGGTCACGTCGTTGCCGTCAAAGCGGGGATTCACTATATAACTGTCGGTTACATCTATCCACTTGCTCTGAGAAAAAGATGTTAAGCAAGATAAGCTCAACAGTCCGATTGAAAAAATTCTCTTTATCATTTTGGGGCGTTTTTGAATGCGGTAATACTATATGTTTTTATAACTATATCTTTTATTTGACTGTTTTTGTGAGGCATGGTTTAAATTTCTTCGTTTTCAAATAATCTAAATTGAAACTAATGACATCTATTTTTATCAAGCACTTTACCTCAAACTGCAAATTTACTCTTTTTTTTTGATGGAAAGAATTTTTTTATTGTTTTTATTTGCTATTAGTCTTATTTTGGATATATTTGTGCTCATTTGTGATATTTTTCAACTTCTTACTGGCAAATTATAACTAATATCCGACATTCTCTTTCAATTAAAAAAGAAAATGTCGGATATTATTTGAATTTAGCCTGAACCGGTTATTGGCTTTTCATTTTGCCGTAATGAAAGATTAGGATAAAAGAGATGACTCTCCTATAACTCAGATTACTCAATCTTCTGGAGCAACATACTGGTAACAACCGGCGTCTGGGTTAACAGACGGACGGACGTTGCCGTTTCGGTCCAATGGGCAATATTTGGTATATTCACCGTTTCCTATTCCACGGGCGCGGGATTTCTCGCTTAAACCGAAATCGTAGATATAGACGCCTTCACCTACCTTCAGAAAATTCTTACGACCCCATATCAAATCTTCTGGATATTCGCCATTTTCATCACGTTTCCAATCCTTAGAATCGGCGGTTTCATTCAAACTGCCGGAAAACATGGATGTTATTTCCGGGCTTTCTTTGCCTGTCAGCTTGATGTTTATCAAGCAACCGTCAAACTGGGCTTTAAAAGCCACGTCCTCACGCTCTATACGGTTGCCTACTATCTCATCAAGACTCTTACCGGTTATCAGACAATTGAAAAAATTGCATTCTTCAAGAGGATAAAGCGCTTCTTCTTCCATATTCGAAAAATACAGCGCTGTGCCATCAGTTGCACTCCATGGATAAAATTGAGCTATCGTCACATGAACAAAATTATGATAACCGCCTATTATGCTCACGCAGTTGGCGCCGCTGTTGCTGATTTCACTGTTCAACACCTGGCCAATACAGTTGTACGCTCGGAGACCATGACCGGACACATTATGGATCTTGCTGTTCTGAATGAAATATTTGAAGTCGCTCGTTGTTGATAGGGGACAGTCTATGCCGTAAGTCCCACCATGAATATCTACATTGTCAAACAGGTTGTTGCTGCTTTCTGGGTATAGGATGATGCCACCCCATTGGGCGTCTGTACGGTCGTAGGGGAGGTAGGGAAACAACTTGTCGGTGCGGTCGCCACGAAAGGTTATGGGTTTTGACAAACTACCGCTGCAGATTAACTCTCCATATACGCCAACATAAGCGCCACTGTGAAAATACAGACTCGCACCTTCTTCTATTGTCAGGCTCGCATCTTTATCTATTATCAAACTGTCGTAGATTATATAGGGCTTGCTGCAGCCTTCCCAAGTCGTGTCACTCGATATGCGGGGGGCATGGATAAATATTGCGTCCTGACCCAATGCCTCTAACACTATTTGCTGGGTAACACCGCTTTCCAATGTGAAAAGAAGTTTGTCGCGAACCAAGGTCGGAACGTCTGAACCAACCTCGGGCAAAGTCACCTCGGCAAAGATGAACATACTGTCTTTCTTCAACAACTCTAATTCAGTGAGTTCTGCACCGGAATGACCGTCAACATTCACCCTGAAACCACTGCTGCCTCCACTTTCCAATCTCACAGAATTTATTCGCAAACCCTCGCTGTTCTTGTTGTATACCTTAAAACGTTTTGTCGATGAACCGACTGTCGTTATCACTGTGTCAAAACGGACTGTGTCCATCTCAAAACTCAAACGGGCACTTGCATTACTCGTGAAACTGTCATCATCTGTGCAGGAAAACACAAAAATGCTCAACGTCAGTAAGACACATAAATATAGATAGAAACGTTTTTGGGCCATTATTATTCTTTTTAAAAGATTGAAAGCATTCAACAATCAGAAGCTTTACCGGTTTCAATATATATTAATAACGCAAATATCATCAATATATTTGATTTCAAATGAAAATCTTACAAATAAAATCAGGCATTGAGTCCCATTCCGCCCATTAACCGCCCATCAAAAAAAGCCATCAGCCTCGCCGTCGGGTTGCAGGCCTCTCCGAGGCCGTCAAGACCATCTCGCCCATTTCGCCCAAATTCTAATTACATTCTGCATTCAACCTTCAACTTTCAACTATTATACGCACTCGACTCTCGTCTCTCGTCTCTCGACTCTCGTCTCTCGACTACAAAACGCTCTCAATTACAAATACTGTCTGCACTCGACCCTAGTCTCTCAAAATGCCCATCATGCCCATTCCGCCCATTAACCGCCCGTCAAAAAAAGCCATCAGCCTCGCCGTCGGGTTGCAGGCCTCTCCGAGGCCGTCAAGACCATCTCGCCCATTTCGCCCAAATTCTAATTACATTCTGCATTCAACCTTCAACTTTCAACTATTATACGCACTCGACTCTCGTCTCTCGTCTCTCGACTTTCAAAATGCTTGTCAACACAAAAATTTGCTTGATTGAAAAAATATATGTAATTTTGCTGACAGACCGTTAAAACAGAAGATTATGGAACTACCGACGCGCAAATATCCATTGGGAATACAGACATTCAGCGAGATAATAGAGGAAAACTATTATTACGTTGACA